>Ga0187864_10003797_pt1 | contig 12147 bp, 11 predicted proteins | sample June2016WEW_11_4_FD_132985 | JGI IMG/M metagenome (GOLD analysis project Ga0187864, IMG submission 132985) | Peatland microbial communities from SPRUCE experiment site at the Marcell Experimental Forest, Minnesota, USA - June2016WEW_11_40 | ecosystem: Environmental > Terrestrial > Soil >... | reverse complement strand
TCACCTTGCGGAAGACGTCATTCCTAACGAAGAGCTTAAGTCGAATACGCGAGTATGCGATCAAATCCAAGTAGGTTCTCAGCAGTGCGCGCAGGGCCGGAACCTCGACGGCCGGGAACCCCTGGAAGGCCTCATCAAGCCGGTCAAGCACGACCCAAGTGGTCAAATCCACTTCCTCGAGCGCGGCGTTCAAGAGGCTCAGGGCCTTCTCGTGAAGTACGATGTCGGGCGGATCAGAACTCGCCGCCTCGCTATCAAATTGCAGCTTTGGCGTAACGACTGGGATGCCCGTTTCCGAAAGCGTGAGGCCAAGCTCCACGGACTTCGGGTTAATCAACCGACTGAAGACATTCACGACTTTCGAAAAGATAGTTTGGGCCGAGTCGTCGCTGCTGCGCAATCCCACCTCGACGAGCAGCGAGTCGAGCCGGCGCATCCCCGCAGTTGCGTCGGCAGGGTACAGCTCCAGCAGCCAATTCCCGACCAGCGACAACAGATAGGTCTTCCATACGGTTATATATTGGCCCTCGGAAAGGGATGGAACTTGGGCGAGCCGCTGGAAAACGGGGTTGCCGGCTGGATTGAAGCCGGAGACGACCTCGACGGCCCTTAGCTCCGGAAACAACGTGTACCGCTTCCTAAAGACGCGATAAAGCGCGGTCTTCCCAGTGCCTTTTTCGCCGGCGATGATGTCAGCTTTGTCCAACCTCAGAGAGCGAAAAGCCTCAGTCTCGACAAAGTAGCGATCGAGTGCCTCGTCGAACTCGGCCACCGAGTTGCCAAAGTCGAGCCGTCGCAACAGCGACTTCGTGTCCATGGAGGGCTCTTCGCACATTCGTCAGGCCACCCGCGCAAGCCGATTAGATCGTAAGCGCGCGTCCAAGTCAAGCGATAGCCGGTGCAGCGTCGAAACATGCTGCATGTTCAACCTGGAACGATGCAGTGTCAGACTGCCGCATCACCCTCCTGCCCCAAAATCGGCAGCAACTCCGCATCGGCCTCACCGGCACTAGTCCCGTCCAGATCCAAATAACGTGGGTCTAACAATCTCTTCAGCTCGACGTTGCCCATGGCCGCGAGCAGCGTCTCCTGCAGGTGCGGATGCTGATCTTCGAGCTCCGCGAACACGCCGCGCAACGTCTTTCTCACGGTCCCGGTCCGCAGTGAACAGCCGCATGGCACCACGGGCGCGCCCAGCGACGCCGCGAATTCCGTTGTTATTTTTTCGCTGACGAAAACCAGCGGGCGGATCAACCGGAAGTCCTTCGCACCCGAATAAGTGACCGGCGGCAAAGCGCTCACGCGCCCGGTGAACATGGCATTGCGCAGGAAGGACTCGCAAAAATCGTCGGCGGTGTGTCCGAACGCGATCACATTGGCGCCCAGCCCGCGCACCACTTCATACACGGCACGCCGGCGGTAGCGGCTGCACAGGTCGCACCCGTGATCGGGCTGTTCTTCCAGCAAACGATGTGAAGGCTCGTCGCGGAAGTAAGTCCAATCCACGCGGCGCTGCTTCAGATATTCGCCCAGCGGTTCGATGGGCCGAAGGAATTTGCCCTGCTCGATGGTGAACGCGCACACGCTGAATGCTACCGGCGCGCGCTGCTGCAACCGCAACAGGGCTTCGAGCAAGGTCAACGAATCTTTGCCGCCCGACAGCGCTACGGCCACGCGGTCGCCGTCGCGGATCATGTGGAAGCGGTGAATCGCTTCGCCAACCTTGCGCAGTAGTGTCTTCTCAAGCTCCAAGTCTTCAGGATATCGGATGGGACAGAATGGAATCTGATGACAACATTTCTGCTGATCCGCCATGGCGTAACCGATGCCGTTGGGAAGACCATCACCGGCCGCCTCCCTGGCGTGCATCTCAACGAGGCCGGACAGAGACAAGCGGACGATCTGCCCACCCGCCTGAAGCGCTGGAAAATCGATGCGATTTATAGCAGTCCGCTCGAACGCGCACTCGAAACGGCCGCGCCAGCGGCCAGAAAGCTGGGACTCAAAGTGCTTATGAGCGAGGCGCTAAGCGAGGTGGATTTCGGTGAGTGGTCCGGCAGGAGCCTGGCCGAGCTGGACCAGTTGCCTGAGTGGCGCCTCTACAACACATTTCGAAGTTCCGCGCGCGCGCCCGGCGGCGAGTTGGCCACTGAGGTGCAAACCCGCATGGTGGAACAACTCACTCGCTACTCACGCCAGCACCCGGATCAGATTGTCGCGGTGTTCAGTCATGCCGATGCAATCCGCCTCGCGCTTGTGCACTTTCTCGGCATGCCTATTGACCTGATGCATCGTCTTGAGATCCGGCCCGCGTCCATCAGCGCGGTGCGGCTGGCCGAGTGGGGACCGCAGGTGCTCCTGATGAATGGAAGCTAAGACTGCGGAGTTCGTTTCCGGGTACGCGGACCTTTCTTGCCCGGCCCTATGTAGTGAAACCGGATCAGATAGATGTTCTCACCCCGACCGTGTTTCGCCACTTTGAGCAAATCGACCAGACCGAGGAAGCCCGACTCGCGCGCCAGTTCGGGCGTAATATCGGGGAAACCGATCGGCTCGATTGAATCGATCTCGATCTCGCCCTCGTCCATGCGATACCGCGCGCCCACTCGGACGTGCGGACGCATCCAGATTCGAACGCTGCACGTGATTTCGCCCCGGCGGACCCCTTCACGAAGGCGTTTGGTGAACACCATGAGGAGAGTCTACACTCGGCTGCGGCCGGAAGCGCGTTCCCGTCGTGAAAGCTATTATTACAAAGAGACTCGGAAATGATTCAGACGGTAATACCGTCACCGGCGGACGCGATCGGGCGCGTGGACCGCATTCTGCGCTGCGCGCTTATCCCGTTGCTGCTTATTCTGGTCGCCGATCTGCTGCAAGGCGTGTTGCGGGGGCCGCAGTGGATCTGGAATGAATCGCGCCTGGCCAGCGCCATTTCGCTTGCGTATGGATACACGTTGTACCCCGGCCAGCATGCTCTGCGACCCATCCTCGGAACGCTGCACGCGCCTCTCGGTTACCTCTTCTACGCGAGTCTTGGTTTTCTGAAACACCCGGTTGACGCGCTGATGGCCGGGTGCGTACTGACTGTCGTCCTGTACTTCGCGCCACTCATTTGGGTTCATGTGACCGCGGGTGAGGGCTCGTTGTTGACGCGTACCTACGGATGTCTCGCCTGCGCCGCGGTAGTGCTGGCAAGTCCGGGCACCAAATATTCCGCTCTCAATATCCACGTGGACGCCCCGGCAATCGCCGCCGCCGTAATGGCCGCAGGCATTCTGGCCACCGCTCGCGCTCCTGTAGGAAACGTGATGCTCGCCTGCTCCGCGGCGCTTGGCGTGTTCAGTGTCGCCTGTAAGCAGACCATGATCGCGGTTCCGGTGGCCCTCGCGTGTTTTCTGCTGCTGGCCGATGGTCCACGCCTCTTCTTCAAGTATGTCTTGATGCAGCTCGTGTCGTTCCTCGCGATTGGCGCGGCCATGTTCGCAGCTTTTCGGCCCACTCAGGATCTCATCTTCAACATCTATACGTGGGCCGTCCACCTCCAGCGCCCCATCGACACCACACCGTCCCTGTTGGCGGGCGTGTACACGGAACGCCTCGCGCTGGCGGTGGTTGTGCCCATCCTGACAATACTCGTCGCTGGGTTTCTGTTCGACGCCATGGGCGGTATGCGGGCAAGGCTGAACGCCAACCGCTGGCTTGTTTTCCTGTTCGTGTCCATACTACAGACGCCCGTTGCTTTGCGCGCCTGGACAACACCTGGCGCGGACGTGAATCATCTCGGCGTGATCACTTTGTTCGCCACGCTCGCCGTCACTTTGGGACTGACCATGTCGCCGTCGATTCCCGCACTCCTCCAGCGGGCCGCTTTTGTCGGCATCATCGTGGCCACACTTCCCGTTCCATGGCAGCTTTCTCACGATTTCGCCAGGCTCTCGAAGGCTCCGGCCGAGGTCGCGTGGAGATATGAGAAGCTCCACCCGGGCCGCGCATATTTTCCGTTGAACCCTCTGGCAGCACTGATGGCCCAGGGCAAGCCCACTCACTTCGACTTTGCTCTGTACGATCGCGAACGCGCGGGCTACACCGTGACGCCGGAACAGTTCGCCGCCGGACTACCCGCTCATTACCAACTCATCGCTTACCCCGCCAGCTATGGCGATCCGCCATCGCACGTGCTATCGGTCGCGTTGCGCTCGATGCATCCGATCAGTGAAACCGGCCTCGATGGCTGGCGCGTGTTCGCTCCTGGCGACGGCGGCGCCACGCCGCCATGAGCGGCAATATTTTTCACGTCCAAATTGCTCGCTGTGTCGTCTAAGGAGTGAGGACGAGAGGATGAGTCTGCAGTTCATCAACTGGGAAATCGATGGGGTCACGGTGTTGAACCTCGTCGGCCGCTTCGTTATGGGCGATGCGACCACTCAGTTCCGGGCTGCAATTCAGGAGCTGATTGGCGCGGGCAAGGCGAATATCCTCATGGATCTCCATGAAGTCACCCATCTCGATAGCAGCGGCATCGGCGAGCTGATGGCGGCCCACACGGCCTGCAAGGATAACGGGGGCGCATTGAAGCTGGTTAATCCTGGCCGCCGCAACGAGACGCTTCTCAGGATGATGAGCCTGTACACCGTCTGCGAAGTGGTGCCTGATGAGGCCGTAGGCATTCGCAGCTTTTCCCCTCCGCCCGATCGGACCACAACTTCACCCCAACTTGTTTAGCAGGATGCTGAAAAAGGCCTCTCGGTCTCCGCTCCGTCACCGTCGCGGCTCGGTAACTACAGACAGACACGTGGCAGCGTTGCCGAGCCGCGCGCGTCAGCAAGCGGTTCCCAGCCTTTCTTCAGCATCCTGTTAGGCCCGCCTGATCCGCCCGGTACCATGGAAGTGGAGCGGGCGCCGTGTTGTCTAATTTTGATCCCCTGGTTGAGGAGTGGTTTGAGGAGCGGCTTGGTGCGCCCACCGCGCCCCAGATACAGGGATGGCCGTTGATCCGCACGGGCGCGGACGTGCTCATCTCCGCCCCCACCGGATCCGGCAAGACGCTCGCCGCGTTTCTCATTTGCCTGGACGCTTTGGTTCGTGAAGCCCGCATGGGGCCCCTCGCCGATGAGATTCGCGTCGTTTATGTTTCGCCCCTGAAAGCCCTCAGCAACGATGTTTGGAAGAACCTTGAAGTGCCGCTGGCGGGGATCCGGGAACTGGCCGAGCGCCAGGGTGTGCAGCTGGCGCCAATCCGAACGGCGGTCCGCACCGGTGACACGCCCGCGTGGGAACGCCAGCAAATGGGCAAGCATCCGCCGCACGTTCTGGTGACCACCCCGGAATCGCTGTTCATTCTGATGACCGCCGAAAAGTCCCGCGCGGCGCTCCGCACCACACGAACGGTAATCGTCGACGAGATTCATGCCATGGCCGACGACAAACGCGGATCGCATCTGGCGCTGACGCTGGCGCGCATGGATGCACTCACGGGTCATCGGCCGCAGCGGATCGGCCTGTCGGCAACCGTGAAGCCGATTGAAGAAGTGGGACGATTTCTCGGCCCGGATACGCGCATCGTGAACGTCGGCCATCGGCGCGACATGGATCTGGCCGTGATAGTGCCGCGCTATGAACTGGGCCCCATCGCGACCCATGAAATGTGGGCGGAGTTATATGACCGCATCGCCGAACAGATTCTGGCGCACCGCACCACGCTGGTTTTCGTGAACACTCGGCGCATGTCGGAGAAGGTGGCGCATGCGCTGTCGGAACGGCTGGGTGCGGGGCCGCTCGGACAGGGAATGGTGCTTCCCCATCACGGCAGCCTGGCACGCGCTCTGCGGCTGGAAGCTGAAACGAAGCTGAAGAACGGCGAGCTGCGGGCGGTTGTGGCAACGGCGTCGCTGGAGCTGGGCATCGATATCGGCACGGTGGACCTGGCGGTGCAGATTGGTTCGCCGCGGTCCATTGCGGTGGCCCTGCAGAGGTTCGGGCGTTCGGGGCACTGGGTGGGCGCGAAGCCGAAGGGCCGTCTGGTGGCCACAACACGTGATGAGCTGGTGGAGTGCGCCGCGCTGATGCGCGCGATCCGCGCGGGCGAACTGGAGCAGTTGCAAATCCCCGAAAACGCGCTCGATATTCTGGCGCAGCAGATTGTGGCGATGGCCGCGAGCGAATCCTGGGAAGAAGAGGAACTCCGGACGCTGGTGCGCTCGGCGTGGCCGTATCGGAATCTGAAGCGGTCCGGCTTCGATTCGATCATCGCGATGCTCTCCGACGGCATCGCCACTTCGCGCGGCCGCAGTGGAGCGTTCCTTCATCGAGATCAGGTTAACGGCGTGGTGAGCGGGCGGCGGGGCGCGCGACTGGCTGCGATCACGTCGGGCGGGGCCATACCCGACACCAGCAACTTCGCCGTCACTGCCGAGCCGGATGGCCGCAACGTAGGCAGCGTCGATGAGGACTTCGCCACCGAAAGCCTGGCCGGCGACGTCTTTCTTCTGGGCACCCAATCCTGGCGGATCAAGCGCGTGGGCAGCGGACGCGTCTGGGTGGAAGATGCGCGTGGGGCGCCCCCTACTGTGCCATTCTGGCTGGGCGAGGCGCCGGGCCGGTCAGCGGAATTGTCGCGAACCGTTTCCGAAACTCGGGAGCGGATACTTCAACCGGACGCCATTGCTTTTCTGACAGCCGAATGCGGGCTCGATGAAGCCGGCGCGAAACAGGCCGTCGCGTACGTCCGTGCGGGCGCGGATGCTCTGGGCGCACTTCCCACGCAAACCACTGTAATTGCCGAGCGGTTTTTCGATGAGAGCGGCGGCATGCAACTGGTGATCCACGCGCCGTTCGGATCGCGCATCAATCGCGCCTGGGGCTTGGCCTTGCGCAAACGGTTTTGCCGCACCTTCAATTTCGAACTCCAGGCCGCGGCCACCGATAACGGCATCCTCATCTCTCTCAGCGAACTGCACGCATTTCCACTGGAGCTGGTCTTCGAATTCCTCAAACCAGAAACCCTGGAGCATGTTCTGACGCAGGCCCTGCTGGCCGCGCCCATGTTCACGGCACGTTGGCGATGGAACGCCTCGCGCGCGCTGGCCATTCTGCGGTTCAGCGGCGGCAATAAGGTGCCCGCGCCCATCATCCGCATGCGCTCCGACGATCTGCTTGCCTCCGTGTTTCCGGATCAGGTGGCTTGCGGCGAAAACCTCACCGGCGAGCCCCGCATCCCCGACCATCCGCTGGTAAACGAAACCATCGATAACTGCCTGCACGAAGCCATGGATGCCGATGGATTGATCCGGCTGCTTGAAGACATCGAAGCGGGCCGCGTGCGAACCGTGGCCATCGATAACGCCGCGCCTTCGCCTTTCTCGCACGAGATTCTGAGTGCCAACCCCCACGCGTTTCTCGACGATGTTCCTCTGGAGGAGCGCCGCGCGCGGGCGGTGCAGTTGCGCAGCTCGCTGCGGACGGATTTTGTGGGTGGCGCGGGCGTGCTGGACCCCGCTGCAATCATCCGCATCAGCGCGGAAGCCTGGCCGGACGTGCGCAATGCCGACGAATTGCACGACGCGCTGCTCAGTCTGATCAGGCTGCCCCCGGTCGCGGAATGGCAGGAGCACTTTGATGAACTCAAGGCAACGCGCCGCGCTTCGACGACCATGCGCGGTGAACGGGAATTCTGGGTGGCCACCGAGCGGCTGGCGTCAGTTGACGACCATGTGCTAACCGTTCGCGGTTGGATGGAGTCGCTGGGGCCGGTCACCGCGAGGGCTTTGGCCGACAAACTGGCGCTCGGCCGCGATGAAGTGGAACGGGCGTTGCTCACGCTGGAAGCAGAAGGCCAGGTGCTCCAGGGCCGATTCTCTGTTGCCGAGGGCGAAGGTCCCGGAGGGGTTAATCAAGATGTTCAGTGGTGCAACCGGCGTATTTTAGCGCGCATTCATCGCGTCACGCTCGGCGACCTGCGGCGCGAAATTGAACCCGTGGCGGCTCTCGATTTTCATCGCTTCCTGTGCCGTTGGCAGCACCTTCAGCCGGGCAGCCAGCTTCATGGCCCCGACGGCGTGCTGCAGATCATCCGCCAATTGCAGGGTTACGAAATTCCGGCAGCGGCGTGGGAAGCCGAGGTGCTATCGCGGCGCGTGGCGAAGTACAAGCCCGAGGATCTGGATGAGCTTTGTCTTTCGGGCGAGGTGATGTGGGGGCGGCTGTCCGCGCATCCGGCGATGGAGGACGCGAGCGGGCGTCGCGTGCGGGCCACTCGAATCGCGCCGATTTCGATTTTCCTGCGCGAGAATGCCGGCTGGCTGGCCGACCCGCGCATCGCATCGGAGGACGCGCAGCTCGCCGCGCTTTCCCATCCCGCGCACGATATTCTGCGGGCGCTGAGCGAACACGGCGCATCGTTCTTTGGGGATCTCGCACGAGCCAGCGGACGCCTGGCCAGCGAAGTGGAAGACGCGCTGTGGGAACTGGTGGCCGCGGGGTTGGTGACAGCCGATGGGTTCGAGAATCTGCGCGCGCTGATCGACCCGAAGCGGCGGCGCGGCGAGGGCCGGGGCCGGGCGAGGCGTCCACGACATGCGGCTGGGCGTTGGGCGCTCATGCGAACGGCGCTGCCTGTGGCCTCGGAAACCGATCGAATTGACGCGTTCGCGGATCAGCTTATCCTGCGCTGGGGCGTGCTGTTTCGCGACCTGCTCACTCGCGAGACCACCGCGCCGTTCTGGCGTGACCTGCTACCCGTACTGCGCCGCAGGGAAGCTCGTGGCGAATTGCGCGGTGGCCGATTCGTCTCCGGTCTCTCCGGCGAACAGTTCGCTTCACCCGAAGCGCTGGATCTTCTCCGCTCCGTGCGCCGTGCCGGATCGCACCCCGAAGATGAGTTGCCCATCGCTAATGCCGACCCGCTCAACCTGACCGGCATCATCCTGCCCGGCCCGCGCGTGAGCACGATAACGGTGGGCAGCCGGGTGTTGAGCGCGACGCCTGTTGGGATGTGAGGGCGGCGCCTTTCATCGCGCAGCGCTCCACCCCCACGACTAACGGCTCCTCTGCATCAGTTGTCTCAGGTAAGCGTTAATCCGGGTTTGATAGCCTTCGCCCGATGCCTTCATCCAGGCGACCACGTCTGCATCCAGACGAATGGTTACGGTAGTCTTCTTCGGCCGATAAAACTTCCCGATCACGGCGTCTGAAGGGATCTCCCGAACTTCGGGAATGTCCGTCAGGTCGATTTCCCGATCCGGCCGGGCGGCGAGCTTCCGAAGGTGCTTGCGCTTCTCAGGCGATAGCCTGGGCATATAGTTTCCTTTCTCGACGGGTCGCGGCACGGGCGGAAATGATGCGGACCACTTCCTCCGAAAGTTCTTCCCGATACGTATGCACGACGACGAGGACGATCACATCCTCAATCGAACCGATTGCGTGCCAACGTTGCTCGCCGTCAGTAACCCGCTCGATGAAGGTCACGCACCGGGGATCGTCAAAAACGAGTTGCGCCGTTTCAAAGTCGATACCGTGCTTCGTCTGGTTGGTCTCGTTCTTCGCCCGATCCCATTCGATCCGCACTTGTATTTACAGTATAGTACTTACTCGCGGTAAAGGACAGAAGCAGATGGATTGCCTTCATGGCGATGGCAGCAGGCGCCGATCATTCCTCGGATCATTCCTGACCGCTCACGTACTTGCCAGCACGTGACCGCTCACGTATAATACAAATATGGCGAAGAAGAATCCTGCAGCCGTCGCGTTGGGGCGAGCGGGCGGCAAAAGAGGTGGTCCTGCCAGAGCCGCCAGGCTCACGCCGGCACAGCGGAGCGAGAGCGCGCGTAAAGCGGTCCAGGCACGATGGGCGAAAGCCAGGAAAGAGAGTGGCTTTCACGCAGTGACCGGACTAGACAGGGTCGGTATGGTTAATACCTCGGATGGCGCCATGCTCGACATTCTGAAGCGGATCAAGTCAGCGAAGTCACCAACCGAGATCCGAAGACTTTCTGAACAACTTGAACGTGTGATTTTCCATAAACAACACAAACGCTCCTGAATCGGAGCCCGGCACGCTGCCACCCTCGGCCAATTGTTTCGTCAATGCCGAAAATCAAGAAGCCACCCCCACAGGGAGTGTTGGATCACCTGATTCAACGCTACCGTGAGGGCCGGATTACCGCCGACGATTTCCTGGAACTGAAACACTGGCTGGAGTCCGATCCCACGGTTCCGCCGGGAAGATGGTACAAGCGTTTCAAGGCCTTCACCCTCGTTGGTAACGGCGAAATGCCTTCTACGTTCCTGACCCCGGGAATGGCGGCTGAAGGCGAAGAGGTCCAGTGAGGGACCAGCCGCACACTACGCCGGCATTTCATCGCCTTTTCGGGGCGTCTTTCCACCCCTGCGCTTCATGATCTTGTCGAAGGCCTTGAAGTCCGCACGCGCCTGCCGGTCCGCGAAATACTTCGCCGTCTGAAGCGCCGACACTTTCTCCGCGACAGCGTCTTCCCGCTTCAGCCGCTCCGCCGCCTCTTTGAGCGAGCGCGGTAGACGCAACGGATGTTTCTGGGTCTCTTTCATCGGTCGACTCTAAGATGGTCTCAAGCTCCACACATCCCCGTCCAACTTCGAAGGCGTCCATCCGCACTCGTGCCATCATCCATAGTGTGAACCCGCTCACCCGCAGAACCGGCCTCAAGCTGTTGATCGGCTCTCTGGCGGGAACGCGCGTGCTAAAGCCGGCGGATACAACCGAGCACCTCACCATCGGCGGCGGCGCCATCGACGTCAGCTTCGAGTCCGGCGAGTTCGACCTGCCTCGCTCGGCCCTGCTGGAATGGGTGAAGGAAGCCGCTCGCGCCGTCACCGCCTATTTCGGCGCATATCCCGTGACCAACGCGCGCATTCACATCCTCCGCTCCGAGCGCGGGCAGGGTGTCTCCAACGGCCGCAGCTTTGGCGGCCATGGTGCGGTTTGCCGCATTGCCGTCGGCCGGCACGCCACGCTCGATCAGCTTCATCGCGACTGGATGCTCACCCACGAGATGGTGCACGTCGCCTTCCCGTCGCTCGAGGAGCGCCATCACTGGATGGAGGAGGGTAGCGCAACCTACGTGGAGCCGATTGCCCGTGCGCTGGTTGGCAATCTCACCGCCGAACAGGTGTGGCACGACATGGTTCGCGACATGCACCAGGGCCTGCCCGAGCCCGGCGACCGCGGACTCGACAACACGCCCACCTGGGGCAGAACCTATTGGGGCGGCGCGCTCTTCTGTCTGCTGGCCGATATTGGAATTCGCAAGGCCACGAAAAATGCGCGGGGCCTGCAGGACGCGCTGCGAGCTGTCAACCGCGCAGGCGGCAACATCACCGTGGAGTGGCCCATCGAACGCGCCTTCGAGATGGGCGACAAGGCCACCGGCGCCACCACGCTCATGGATCTCTATCGCCAAATGCGCGACACGCCCGTGGATGTCGACCTGCCCGCGCTCTGGCAGCAACTGGGCGTGCGGCTTACCGGCGATACAGTGGCATTTGATCCGACCGGGCCGCTGGCGGCAACGCGCGAAGCGATCATGCGAGGAAGCTGAAATCCGGAGCCCCTACTCCGAAATCATCCCGATGGTCCCCAGCCACGTCTCCACCAACTGAGGCCATCGCGTGATCGGAAACTTCGTGGGACGCAAACCAAACGCGTGCCCGCCGTGCGCATACAAATGCATCTCCACAGGAACCCCGGCATTCTTCAGCGCGATGTAGTAAGCGAGCGAGTCGTTGACATTGTCCGTGTGGTCATCCTCCGCCTGCAGCAAAAACGTAGGCGGTGTCTGGCTGGTGATATGGATATCCGGATTCAGCCCCAGGTCTTTATCGGCATTGGCCGCATGAGGAACCACAAACTTTTTCGTGCCTTGCCTGGCGTCCGACTCCGCAGCGGCAATCGACAGATGCCCCGGATAAATCGACACACCAGAATCCGGGCGGCAGCTCACTTTGTCGGCCGCATCCACCGCCGGATATAAACGCTTCTCAAAATGGTTGCTGATCGCCGCCACCAAATGCCCGCCCGCCGAAAACCCCAGCACGCCGATCTTGTGCGGATCGATATGCCACTCCGCCGCGTGAAAGCGCACCAGCCCCACGGTCCTCTGCGCATCCTCCAAC
>Ga0187864_10003794_pt1 | contig 12150 bp, 10 predicted proteins | sample June2016WEW_11_4_FD_132985 | JGI IMG/M metagenome (GOLD analysis project Ga0187864, IMG submission 132985) | Peatland microbial communities from SPRUCE experiment site at the Marcell Experimental Forest, Minnesota, USA - June2016WEW_11_40 | ecosystem: Environmental > Terrestrial > Soil >... | reverse complement strand
GCAGATGTTCGGATGGTTGAGCGCGGACGCTGCACGCGCCTCTCGTCGGAACCTTTCGAGCGCCTGCGAGTCATGGGCAACGTCATCCGGCAGGAATTTCAGGGCGACGAATCGCCCAAGCTCCATATCCTCAGCCTTGTAGACGACACCCATCCCGCCGCCGCCGAGCTTCTCGACGATCCGGTAGTGCGAGATGGTCTGGTCGATCATGGCGCTCAGGCTGCAATGTTAGGGATGTGACGAGGCAGAGTCAACGAGGGGGGTATGCGGTTAATGTGCAGGCACAGCCTCGTTGCGGCCTTCCCCCAAAAAGACATGGAAGTCCGTGGGCAGAGGCACGGAGTCAAGCTGCCGCATCATCAGTGCGACTTGACCTCGATGGTAAGTGGAATGGTTTGCCAGATGTTGCATCAGGTGCACCAATCTGACCTGTGTTGTGCGAAACGGAAGCATTGTTTCCAGAGATTCGTTGGTCACGCGATTCACGAACTCAACCTGTTCTTTCTCAACTTCCGCCCACTTTAACTGCACCGCAGCAACGTTGGGAAATGCAACCGGATTGAACAGGGCGTCCCGTCGTTTTATCAAGTCTTTTAAGAAGGCAGAGCTATGGGACGTTTCCTTCCAATAAGCAAGCCAAATCCACTCGCCGCCGATGATGTGCATGAGCGTGTCTCGCACTGAACGAAAGCTGCCGCCCAGATCGTGCGTGAACTGCTCAGCACTGAGCGCGGCGACCGCTTGCATAACCCTGTTGTTCGCCCAGCGGTCGTACTCGTAGAGCAATTGAATGTCATCTTTAGTCATGTCGGGGTGCCCGACCCTTTCGTTTGGGGAATCTTCCCCTGCCCCGAGTATTCGGCAAATCCTGTCCAGCGCCCAAGGCGAACGAGAAGAACGCAAGCGGGAATTGGCTCTCAGCCCCAGTGGTTCAAAAGGGTCTTTCCACAGCAGCCGCAAGTGAGTGAATCTAATGCCCCGGAAATTCGCGTTCACGGTGGTCACGCGGGTATACGTTTAGAAACGAAATCTACAGGTACTTCATTTCAGAGGCCTTTCGTTCCGTTCGGACTTCGGAACGATGACCAGATTGTTGTTGACGTGCCAGCGATTTGTACTATAATTCGCCGACGCTCGGGCCACTTCCCCAGAAAAACAATGTTTTAACGACTGGACTGGCAGGCCTTCCCCGATTTGCGAGTAGGTCGACCTAGTTGAGAAGGGAACCCCCTATGCAAAGACTCAATATCAGCCAGACAGACTCCCGAGTGAGGGACATCGGATTTCCAAGAGAGTTCAACTGGGGAGCGTTTTTTCTAACTTGGATTTGGGCAATCGGAAACAAGACGTTCAACAAGCTTACATTGCTACTACTGATTCTTTGCGCGGTTCCCTATCTTGGCCCACTCTCGGCTATAGGCCTCATGCTCTACAGCGGCTTAACAGGGAACGAGCGTGCATGGAAGAGCAAGGACTGGCACGACCCAGAACATTTCAAGAAAGTTCAGCGTCGATGGGCGTTCGTCGGTGTCGCCCAATTTGTGGTCGCTTTGTTATTCGTGATTAGTGTTCCGTTGTTTACTACAAAATGAAAAAGACGATAACTGAGCTTGTGCCGAAGAAGATAGTGCTTGGCATCTTATGCGTAGTGCTGTCGCCAATTGCCGCCAGTGCTGGCGCTTGCCAGTTACTCGGTGGCGATGCCAGAAAAACTTGTGAAGGAATTAGCGATAAATACGTACAGCCTGTCCTCAATGCGGGTAACAGTGGTGTACATGGCGTGGTTACTATCTTCCAAGGTACCGCGCAAGCAGCAGTAGGGTTAGGAAAAGTCTTAACTGGCGATAAGAAAGGATGGAAGGATGTTCAAGATGGTCTCAAGAACATGGCTACTGGAACGGTTGTGGTAGTAACCAGCGGCACCATGGTGGCAGTTGCTGCAGCAGACCCAGTGATTGGCACTGTCTTCTTTGGTGCTCCATCTCCGGTGCAAGGATTTTCGAAGTTCTTGTATGAGACCATTTCGCGTCTGAAAGGCCATCCGGACTGTAATCCGCAAGAACAATTGAGCCGTCTCATGACGGTTCCCAAGAAGACACTCGGAGACCTAGATCGACTTGCGGGTGCCGCCTCGACTTGGGCTAAGTATATTAGCTCAATCTTCGATGGCACTGGCGCATGGGAGCAGACTGGATGTGATGGTTCGGGCGTTGGAATACCGGTTTATGACGGGCAGATTTCAACCGACGGCTTTTGGACTGTCGACCTTCGACTGGCTGACGACGGTTTCGAAATCCAAGGACAGAAGGCCACACCCGGACACTTCATTCGGCTTGAGATCGTACCGGGTACGGCCGCTCATGATTCAGCTTCAGCGCACAATCCCAAGCCTTCTGATGTGATTCGTTTTTCCGGTCCCATGATCTGGGATAAGGACAAAGACGACGAACACCCAAATGGCCACATGGAAGTTCACCCTTACGGAGCATTAATGTTTGGCGTGAAGGAAGTACCACATCCTCCACTTCCACCGCCTCCACCGCCGCCGCCCCCGCCTCCCGGCCCGGCGACATATGAGGTTGAGAAAGGCAACTGTCTGGCTAAGATCGCCCAACACTTCTACGGCGATCAGCGGTGGCCGGTGATTTTTTGTACGAACAAAACAAATGAGGACAAAAAGAATGAGATCAAAGACCCTGATCTGATATACCCCGGCCAACAATTTCGGCTTCCTCTTCCGGGGGAAGAGGGGTACAGAACAAAATGCTTGATTCCTAAGAAATGAAACGGACTGCCGCTGATTAGCCTTTTTTACTTGAGAACGGCGGGAAACTGTATGACCAAACTAAAATTGGCAATGTTCGTCATCCTGCTATCACTCGTGTTGCCCTTCCAGAGCCATGAGCAAGCGAAGAAATTTTATGGCAACGCCGCGTTTTTCTTAGTAAAAGCCTGCGGTCGCGGGCTCGATGCAAACTCGGCGTGCGGCAGTTGTGTGCGCGTCGAAGGTGCAGCCGTAACCAAAGCGGCGAGTTGCGGTCACGTCTGCGTGAAGTTGCCAGACAACTTGAAGCCTGAAAACGTAATTGTAGTAGCGTCTGGTGGCGAAGGCGACAACACAATAACCGCTGCTTACAAGAAATGCGGTGCGCCGTATGCACCATGCGTGGGTTTCGACCGATATGAAGGCACTGAGTGGTATGCAGATACGCATATGATTTGCGGTCGGTTCAAAAACTGGAGCAATAACAGGTCGCGATCTTACAGCATTCGGGTGTATGAGAAATAGGAAAACCAATGCAGTGCAGCGCAGCAGGTTCGTGATCCAACCAGATTTAGTCCTCTAGCTGGAAAACGACAATCTGCTTTCTCCGCGAAAGTCGGTAGCGCCCGCACATTGGGAGATTATGGCAGATCGGAGCACGGTAGTGCGGGTCGCTTCGGAAGCGGTACTTCTCGACGAGTTCTAATATCTGCGGGTATTTCGGGTTTTCATTGAACCGAACTCTGTACCCATGCTGGCGGTGCAGTTCGGCGGCGAGAGCGGTTGTCGCAAACGCATAGCAGCTTTCCACACGGCACTTTCCTAATCGGGTAGGAAATATCCACGCGAGATCTTCTCTGGAGAATGTCTCTGAGATCACGCCTCCCCCCACAGTGCTGTGACGGAGATCTTATGCAATGCAAGACGCAAGACCTTCGGTAACTTGATCCTGAGTTCCAACGGAAGGACACTTTGAGTTGTGGCAGCTTGTCTGTAATTGCATGAATCGCACTTCATGTAAAGATCACAGGAGGGCATTTTGTGGGGATTCTTGAAAAGAGACGCATTCAGCCAGCACAAGGATGAAACTCTGGATGAGCAACTCGCTGATATTCCAGAGGACATGAGGGCACTGGCGACAGCGGGAGAAAGTTGCGATCAACTCGGTTTCAGTGCGAGTCTATTCGGCGAACTTGCCAACCCGATTCCGGTGAATGGCCCCGGTGGGGAGATAAAGTACATCAATCGTCTTCTTTGTCCATGTGGAAAGTGTTTGATTGGCCATCGTTTGGGAACACTTAAGCTGATCGGTGCAGACAACGTCTATGACGTCTACGAGACAGTGTGCTCTGAGGGACGACACTGGAGCGTGTGGTACTTCGACATGTATCATCCAAGGCGGAGTCGTATCGCTCCGTCCGGCTACAAATTCGCAGAGTTTCACCCAAGATTCCGAACCTATTTAGCCCTAACGACGAATCGGTACTGTGAAGACTTCCCGCACGCCATGCGCACATTTCCATCCCAACTCGGGCTCGGCGACACGTTCGGCAAAGTGATCATTGACAAGATTGGTTACAAGCTACTTGACCGCGCCGCGTTTCTTAGGCCGCCTGAACACCAGAACAAGCTAAACGTGCTGGTACACGTGGTCCAGTTCAGCGGTGGATTGAAGGATTCCGCGAGACAGGTAGGGCGCGACCGGATGCCTGCGAGCGGTGCAGTGCGCCCATGACGAAAGACACTGTACAGTCGAGCCATCCTTGGATCGAAAGTTTCGTCACGGTCACAGACTGTCGCCTTGGCCGGAAAAGTCGGAGCGGGAGTGACCGTGATTTGTTCGCCTGAACGAGCATCAAGCGCGTAGAAGCTCACCATGCGCAGGAAAGAGACTCGCAACTTCTCTTGCAACTCGGGCCGCGTTCGAAACCCCTGAATAGCCTCCCGGTTCAAAACAACCGCTGCAACATTGAAGCCGCTCGGCTCGGGCAACTGAATCGCGCTATTCGATACCTAACCAAGTACCACAAACAAATATGAGTTGACGTGTGAGGGCCCGAGAGAAATGACATCGCCGCTCTTAAGCCTTGCGGCTGCCTCATCGCCGCCCTCTGTGCTACCAAGGCGTGCACCGTTCAGGTACGTTCCGCAAGTGCTACCGAGGTCTTTCAAGATCGACGTTTTGTTAGCCTCGCCAAGTCTGTAGATCATCGCATGATGTCGCGATACTTCACGCGGCATCAAACAGGGCACATCATGACAGAAGACATCAACTGGCTTGTCGAGCGGTTGTTCAAGAGGAGTTGCAAGTCGTCCGAGAACTAGCTCATCCACCATTGCCGAATAAACTCCTTGAGTGTACGGTCCCGTGCCTATCAGGTAGGTACCCGACCCGAGGGCCTCCAAAACTTTCGCAATTCTCTGGACTCGCTCGCTTTCTGATTGAGCAAAGAAGAGTGTCAGGTCTTGCAGCCGTGCGGTGCGGTTCAGTCTGTCTGCCTTGTCAGCCAATTCGATTATTTCTTCCGAAGTCACAAGACAATCCCTCGTTTCCACAGCAACAGCAAGTCCAAATACCGTTCTCGAACCGTAGAATCCGCAGCGCAAGCCTCTTCCAAGAGCCCGATCGCCTCATCCAGAGTGTCGGTTTGCTGCGAGAGCTTGTGCGCTTTCTCGACCATTTCGCGAGCCTCGGACGTGGTGTTCGCGACAGGTCGAACCGCTGAACGTGCAGAATCTTCGATCTCGTCAAATAGGATCAACAACGCATTGCCGTCTTTCGGACGTTGTTCATAATCATGCTTCAATGCCGCTCGGAAGAAGTCATTCCAACAACCCGATAGTTGCGGGTTTGTTGCGGTAGCATCTGGAACTGCCTGCGACCGTGATTTCTTCACTATTTCCGCAACCTCCTTGGGCGTTGCTGTCGCGGACAGTACGAACTCAAAAGGATGTCGCCCAGTCAGAAGCTCAAATAGCACAATTGCCGCCGCGTACACGTCCGTGGCAGGGGAATGGATTCCCAAGAAACTCTCGGGAGCCATGTAAACATACTTCCCCGCCGCACTAGCCACTAGAGAGGCACTGTCGAGATGTTTCGCAAGACCAAAATCGCTGATCTTTGCTGTTACCTGCCCCTGCTCTCGGCTAAGGAGAATGTTCGAAGGACTGATGTCACGATGAATCACTGGAGGGGTCTGTAAATGTGCGAACGCTAAGCCCGAAATGATCCCACGCCCCAGATTGATACGTTGATTCAGTTCTAGAGCTTCGTCCGAGAAGTAGCCGAGAAGAGTGCCTCCCTCTACGTATTCCATCGTGAAATAGCCGTAACGGACTCCTGACCGCTCGAAGTCATTCGCTTCGAACATGCGCACAATGTTCGGGTGTCCGAGCTTTGCCAGCAGGTACGCCTCTTCTAGGGCTTCGGTGCCCTCGGTGAAGCCGAAGACCTTCATAGCTTGCAAGCCCATGTAGCGATGGCGGGAGAGGTATACGTCCCCAAAAGCTCCGCTGCCGAGATGACGAACGATAGTATGGGTATCCCTAACCAGTTCTCCCGACTTGAGCATTTGCCGACTCATCAGCTTCCCTGAACACGTTTGAGTCCGGCATCCTCAAAACGGAGGTCTAGTTTTCCCTGCTGCCACGTGGGAAGCAATCCGTAGAGTTCCCAAACGATAGTTCGAAGTGAAGGTATGTCATTCCGCTTTATCGCTCGGTTTCCTTCCTCTTTGAGACGCTCAGCCTTTAGGGGATCGACGTAATCACTTCCTTCGCGAAGCTTCTCGAAATGTCCTTTCCAAAAATCGTCTCGGGAATAGGACATTTCCCAAAAAAGATCGCGAAGGCTCTTGATAGCCTTGCGAAGATCACCTAGTGAGCGGGCTGAGAGTGCGCTGTCAGCCTCCGATAACAACTTCTGAGACCTTTGCTGTTGTTCAGGTGTGCCAACGGATTTAACTAGGTCTTGAGTCCATCCCTGATAGTCGTGCAGATCGACAACTCGCAAGTCCCATTCATGCGCTTTTTCGAGAGCGTCGAGCGCCTGCTTAACCTCGATCAATCGTTGAGCGGACTTCTGTCGCGAATCGGGCTCACTCTCTGCGGTTTCTCTCTCCGCCTCTACAACCGCGAGACCGTTTTTCACATCGCCAGTTGAAGCAGTTGGTACAGCCTTCCGAACTTCTTTAAGCCTCTCTCTTTCTTTGGTCAACTCGATCTCAATTTCTGCCGAGTTGAGCGCTGGGCGTTCAGGTTTATAAAGCATCCTCCGAGCTTCTTTAAGGAATTCGAAAACAGCCTCCGCCGATAGCGTTTTGGACTCATCTAGCGTGTACGTGATGTTGACAGTCTCTCCAGTCGGAAGAGTGCGCCGAAGCTCATCACCCTTCAGTTCAACCACGCCAATCCCAAAGTTTCGGTCCGCCCGAGGATCGTCCCCTTCTAGCAGGTATATCTTAAGAATACTCGTCGAGTCTCCTGCGGAGACATCGCGTGCAGTCACAAATTTCTGTAAGCCTTTGGCTGGGAGAGGTGCCCCTTTGGGGATCAGCACTTCGATCTGATTGTCCGCAAGAGCCACCGACAAAGCTCTGGATGTGGTTGCCTGCGCGACCGCTAAGCCATGAGTAATTGTGAATGTGGAATCGGTTGTTTCAATGCGCGACCCAGTTGCATCTCGGACCTCTACTTCAAAAGTGTTGGCTTTTTTTGCTCTTAGAACGACCGTAGTGAACAATTTTCCTGAGCTTGGTAGCGTGATCGAGCCGCTGTGCCATCCTTTGTCCGCTCGGCTGATGATTACCGTCGCACCGTTCGGAGCAGGGGCAATCACAATACCGACACCGGCATCGAAATCGGATGAAACAGGGCTGTACGCTACTCTTACCTCGACTCGACTCGCACGTGAAGATTCGGGGGTGCGCGACGATTGGGGCATTCGTTGAGTTCCAGCAAAGAGTGCTGCACCTCGCGCAACAACTGTCATCGGGTCTATGCGATATTCAGCTTTTCCGAAATGCTCCTTTATCCGCGTGCGAATATAGGGAGCGATAGTTGGCCCACCTACCACGAGTACACTGGCCAAAGCATCATTGGAAAGATGACAGTCTGAGAGGAGCCGGGAACTTATGTCGATGCACCGCCGCGTCAGCGGTTCAGTAGCCTCAATCAAGTTTTCCTGAGTGATCTCGATTGCTGTATCGATGTCTTCGTAGCCCTCCCCAAGATGGTTCACATCGACTGACACGTTCGGTAGAAGGGAAAGCGTTTTTTTCGCTTCTTCTGCCAGATATTTCAGCTTTGCCATAGCCCTTCTCGCCCCTGCGTTTCCCCGCTGAAGCCCAAGCTCACCGAACTCCTCTATAATCTGACTGACTATAAAGTCCACAAGAGCCCAGTCGTAGTCTTTTCCACCGAGTTTGTCGTCTCCCGAGTGTCCGACTACGACGAGCCGTCCCTCTTTCGCCGTAAGAATTGTGGTATCGAATGTCCCGCCTCCGAGGTCGAAGACAAGCAAATGGCCAGAGAGATTTTCTGCTTGGTATCCGTAAGCCATTGCTGCCGCTACAGGCTCTTGGAGCAGGGGGCCAACATCGATTCCTGCTAGTCTGGCAGCGGCTTTCGTGTCTTCACACGCGGGAATGAGAAACATGGCAGGAACAGTTATTACTGCTGCTCTAATTTCTTCTCCACCGAACCGTGACGAAGCACTTGCCTTGAGGACTTTCAGAACCTCTGCGGAAAGTTCTGCGGCGGTGAGCACCTTGCCTGATTTGCGAAACCTGAACCCGTCATGTTGCGGGTTTCCCATCCAGCGTTTGAACTCGCTCACCGCGTTGTCCGGATCGAGTTCCAATTCGTTATACGCATTCTGTCCGACTATGATGCTGCCTCGCCCGTCGATCTTCACCACCGATGGAGTAACCTCACTGGCAGTCATCGCATTCTTGATCGCAACTAGCTCCCCGCGATCCATGCAAGCGATTTCACTGTTGGTGGTTCCCAAATCAATTCCGAAATCAATAGTTGAACGCGCCATCTAGTTATCTCCCGTGCCCACGGAAACAATGACCCGAGCAGATTGCACGAGTTTTCCAGAAATGTAAACACTCGGGCTCAGCGTTTCGGTGATCTTTCGAACTCCGTTTGGTAGCGAACCAGTCTTCTCGAACACCGCGACGTTGATGGTCAAGCCATCTCTGAACTCTGAACCTGTGGGGTCTTCGATCTCCACACCCGTAGACTCAAGCAAAGCTGTCATCTTCTCCACGATGCTGCCGAGTACGGGGTGCTTTTTGTTCTCAACGAACTCGGGTAGAAGGTTCTTGATCCTCCAACACTCAACCGCTAGCGACTTTAGCTGCTCTGGCGCAACGACACTTTGTCGGTCGGCGACCAACGACAGATTGAGGCGCTGTTCCTTTTTGATTAGTTTCTTCCGAAGTCTTTTTTTCATTGGCTTGCGTTGTACCGCTGGACCCGAGCGTTGAATTCTGTTCTTCTTCGTTCGTATTCTTCTACTGCGTCGCTGTATTCGTGAACGGCCTTCTTAAAGCCCGGGAGTCGTCCATTGTAGTCGTCGATGGTCGAGTTGTAGCGGTCACGAACGGATTTGGGTATGGTGTCCGCTGTGTAGGTGGAGTCAATGATTTTGACATACGATTGCATCTTCTCTAAAGCAGCATTTTGAGCGTCGAGGTCTTGCTTTTGCGAGTCAAGTCGGACCTTCATCTGTTTCAATTCACCGCGTTCTACCTCAATCGCAGCCGACTCTTGGCTGAGGTTTGATCGCTCGACTGGTGAAGATGTGCCGCTTCCGTAACCCACGCTACTCGGTGTGGAACTAGGGGGGGCGTCCTTTGCTGCCGTGGAGTACTCGCTGCCGCTGCTCGTGTTTGGTGGCGGGCTGGATGACGAACTGCTCGTATTTGAGTCGATGGTTGCCCAGATTATCAACAGAACGATGGCTGCGAGGACAGACCACCGATACTTCTTGAGAAAAGGTGACAGCGGTACCTGACCATAGATGCTGTATGATCTCGGTCCCGTTTTCGAGACTCTATATGATGCGAGGGGGATAATGGGTAGAAAGATTACAGTGAACCAGTGCGTTGTCACGTAGCTTTTTGTGTCCGTGTCGTAGTCTCGGCCACCGTAAAATGTGGCTCCAATCCCGTTCAATGTATACAGAGTCGGATTTATTTTCGATCGATCAACGCCTTTGAACACCCGCGCTCGCCGACAGGTTTGCCGAAGGTCTAGGATTTCTTGCTTTTGGGCTTCTGTCGCAAGCGGCAGGGCCGCCGATAGCTTCTGCTCAGCCTCGGTGTACGAACCCGATTCCATCAATTGGACAGCTTCGCCGCGCAGGATTGATTGCTGAACATGTCGCCAATCGCCGTCAAGACGAGACCGAATTTCGGGGTCTTTTGCGAGGTTCGTAGCCTCAACGATCAGTCGTAGTGCTTCGTCATTGTCATCGACGTGATTGAAATATGCGATCGACAGCTTACGCAGAACAGACGCCTTTGTGTTCGGCCAATCCACCCCATCGGCTGTGCCGAGGCATTCAAAGATCGGGTCAAACTCTTGAGTGAGCGTCTGGAAATCTTGTTCGGCGGCGGCCAAAGTACGGCGCATGGCAGATTTGTCACCATCCTTCTGGATAGCCTCCGCTCGATCAATGATTGCTCCAGCCCGCCCTGTTGCATCGGCTGCTACTTGTCGCGAAACTTTACTAAGTTCGTCTTCGACTGGCAGCCAGTGACTATGTACAGATACCGCTGCTGTGATTGAGGCGACACGGCGGAAATCGCGCCCGTGAATGGACTCCCAAATCTCTTCGCCAACGGCTTCCGCAAGAATGATGCCTGCCTCGTGTTTGAGTTGTGTCAGTGCAGCCGAGTCGTTCTCCAGAGACGGGTAACGGTCTTCGAGGAACTGCCAGAAGATCGGATTCTGGTTCGTAGTGTTCCAGTATTTGAGCGCATCTTTCCAGTAATCGAGGCACTTGCCGCCCTTGCTCTCGATAGCCAAACACGTCAGGATTACGGCTGCATTGTGTTGAGCGATCGCACCCTTCGTAGTGTTTGAGTCTGACTGCGATCGCAGGGCAGTGAGAACCGCGTCACTGTTCGTTCCATGAAGGGCTAGTTTTCCCTGCAAGTCATGAATCCAAAATAGCTCTTCGCTTACGCGAGTGGAATCCTTCTCCAATCGATGGACTGCTTCCAATACGCTTTCGCGACTCAAAGGAGAGGACGGCAGAAAGCGAAAACCGTTTTTGGAATCAGATTCGCCCATTTCGAGGGCGATCTCTAGCCTATTCTGCCGACGATAAACGTCACTAAGTTCCACATCAGCAGGCAACGACAAGCACCGAAAGGCGTTACATCTAAGAGAAGGATTCATGCGTCAAGGAAAAATATTTCTTGCATCTTAAAGTTCATCACAAGACTTAGGAGACGACGTAATTACCGAGGTCACCGTAGCGAAGACGGCCGATCTTGTGGGGCCCACTTGCGGAACTGCCAGCAGCGTGCTGGGTTCCCTGACTGCTTCCTAGAGGCATTCTGCGCTAACGAAACGCCTCCGGCTTACGATGGTGGCATGAGAGGGTTTGAAGGTGCCGTGATGCGAGTCATACCTGCGTGTGATCGGGTACATCCAAGCGTCGGGCTGCTCAAAAACGAAAGCGCCCCAGACTCAAATCAGTCACGGGACGCTCGTTCGAACAGCCCTCCCCCGAAGTCTGCTCACAACCACCCTACGTTCCGATCTGCGTCGTGGGAATGGCTCTGACGTGCCACGTGGCAACGGGCGTATGCTATAAAGCGAGTCGCATGCGCATCAGCAAATCTGGCCACGAAATTCGGTCTGTTGACGACTGGTTTAAGTACGCCCCACCAAAAATGGGCGCACGCCACTGGAAGGACGGACGGAGCGCGAAAGAGCTTGCTCGGTCTTGGTTCCGGACAGAGTTCGCCTCCCCACCTGAGGAGCTACGTCTGCTTCTTGAGGGGGCATTTCTAACAGAAATGGAATTTGATGAAGCGAGACCCGAGTGCATCCTCGAACTCGATGATTTCAGGGGCGAGCATAGAAACTGCGACCTTGTTGTGCTCTGTACAGCGGGAACGCAGCGAATTGTAATTAACATCGAGGCCAAGGCAGATGAGCCATTTGGCGACAGCACGGTCGGTGCGTATTACGACCAGAAACTAAACTCGGCTTCCAACGTTCCCAAGCGGATCGAAAGCCTATCGGTTGCACTTTTCGGCAACAAACCTGATGCGGCTATTCGCAGCCTGCGATACCAGCTTCTCCATTCGGCCGCAGCGACATTGATCGAAGCCGCTGCTCACAAGGCCGAACTGGGTCTT
>Ga0187864_10003787_pt1 | contig 12164 bp, 7 predicted proteins | sample June2016WEW_11_4_FD_132985 | JGI IMG/M metagenome (GOLD analysis project Ga0187864, IMG submission 132985) | Peatland microbial communities from SPRUCE experiment site at the Marcell Experimental Forest, Minnesota, USA - June2016WEW_11_40 | ecosystem: Environmental > Terrestrial > Soil >... | reverse complement strand
CTGCCGCTGCTGCATGGCGTCATTCTCAACACCCGCCCGGCCAAATCGGCCAAGGCCTATGCGCGAATCTGGAATAACGAGACGGGCGAAGGCCCGCTCAGGGCGATCACGAGGATGCAGGCCAAAAAGCTCGGCGTTCTCGCTCAAGGCGGCGCGCTGGGTTCGGCGCCCATAATAGTCGATTACGCGATGCGCTATGGCGCGCCGGCGCTTTCGACCGGGATCGAGGCGCTTTGCGCCAAGGGCTGCGAGCGCGTTCTCGTTCTGCCGCTTTATCCGCAATACGCCGCCTCGACCACGGCCACCGCCTTCGACGAAATCGCGCGCGTGCTGGGCAAGATGCGACGCCAGCCGACGTTACGCTTCGCTCCGCCCTATTTCGATGACGCCGCCTATATCGAGGCGCTGGCGCAAGGGATGCGCGAGGGGCTGGCGGCGCTGGATTTTCAACCGGAGGTTATCGTCGCCTCTTTCCATGGCCTGCCGCGGTTCCAGATCGACAAGGGCGATCCCTACAGAACCCATTGTGAAACCACGTGGCGGCTGCTGCGCGAGGCGATGGGGCTAAACGAGCGACAATTGCGTTTGTCGTTCCAGTCGCGGTTCGGACGCGCGAAATGGCTTGAGCCCTACACCGCCGACACAGTGGCCGAACTCGCCAAGTCCGGCGTGAAGCGCCTCGCCATGATCGCGCCGGGCTTCTCGGCCGATTGTCTGGAAACCATCGAGGAATTGGGCGTCGAAATCCGCGATTTGTTTTTGGAGGCCGGCGGCGAGAAATTCGCGCGCATTCCCTGTCTCGACGACGGAGAGGCGGCCATGCGGCTGCTTGCGACGCTGGCGCGACGCGAACTGGCGGGATGGGTTTAAAGAAAATTCGCCGCCAACACTTTCGTAACGAATGCGCCGCGGATTTCCGCCGTCCCTGATTCGGACCGGCTTTGTCCTCGCGCCGCGCCATATTTCCCGTCGCGGGACGAATGTCCGCGCATTGCGTTAACGAACTGGCGACAACTTCGCCAGACTGGCTGTCGCAGGTGGGTTGTTATTTTAAATTATTGCAATCTATGCGTGTTTTGTTAATATTTGGTTAGTGGCCCGCGCCACCGGGCGGCGCTGCCGTGGAGCCAGAAATGACGATCTTCGCGAATGAACGAGACAGTGAAAACATGTCGGTGGGAATATGCGAGCCCGATCAGGACCGGCAAGCGGAGGAGAGGCGTATCCCAGGCGACGCGGGCTTTAAATGCAAAAGCGGTTCGCTGGAACTCAACCGGCTCGAAGGCGGCGACGTGCTGGTCGTCAGCAAACTACATCAGGGTTTCGACGACGAATGCGTCGACGATCTGACGAGGCTATTATCCGCCATATCTTCGGGCCGGACCGCGCGTCCAAAATATCTGGTGTTCGATTTCGCGCATCGACGCGAGGGCGAAGCGAGCGGCTCGGCGGGATTCCAGAATCTGGTTGCCGCGAACTCGGAGCTTATCCTCGAGGCTCCAGTTATCACCGTCGCCTGGGTCCGCTCTTTCATGGCGGGCGCCGATTTCGAATTCGCGTGTCATTGCGCGATGTTGGTGGCCGAAAGGGGCGCCCTTTTCTCGTTCGACGGAGACCCCGACAGATTGTTTGGGCTCTATGCGTCGCTGGCGCGCAAAATTGGTTTGGTCAAAACTCAAGGGCTAATGGAGGCTGGCGCCGTGCTCGGAGCAGAGGACATGCGCAATCTCATGCTCGCCAAGGATGTTGTCGAGCAAAGGCGCGGGCTCGCGGCAATGGGCGATTACATGCGGCGATGCGGCCGCCGTTACAACGCCGCTTGCTCCATTTTTCGCGCGCAGAGGTCGGTAATGAACACGATCGGCTTTCCCGCGGAAGGGCGGACCCGAGTTTGAAGCGATCGCGGAACGCCGCCTTCAGGCGACGCCCGTGTTTTTGAAGGAATTCTCGGACGGCTCCAGCAAGGGCGTTAGTTCCTCGAGCGGCCGTGGTCGACTGAAAAGATATCCTTGTATCAAGAACACATTCTCTTTCACCAGGAGCGCGAGCTGTTCGTGCGTTTCGACGCCTTCCGCGACCAGTTCGATGTCGAGGTCGCGCGACAAATGCGCGATGGCGCGGACGATCGCCAGCGTCTTGGGAGAGCCGACCAATTGAATCGTGAACGAGCGATCGATTTTTATCTTGTTTATGGGAAACCGATTCAAATAGCCGAGACTGCTGTATCCCGTGCCGAAATCATCCAGCGACAGACGCAATCCCATTGCCCGGATCTGGGCGATTTTCCGTGACACGTCCGACGTGTCCTGCATCAAAGTCGATTCGGTGATTTCCAGTTCGAGACGCGCCGGATCTAGCCTCGAATCCGCGAGGGCGGCCGTGATCATGGATATGAGGTTCGGCGCCTGAAATTGGCGCGGCGCCAGGTTCACCGCGACTCGCACATGGGACGGCCACGACATGGCGTCGTGGCAAGCTTGACGCAGGACCCATTCTCCAATCTCGATGATCAACCCCGTTTCCTCGGCCAGGGGAATGAAGTGCGCCGGGGAAACCATGCCCCGCTCGGGATGCCGCCAGCGAACGAGAGCCTCGCAGCAACTCGCCCCACCCCGCCTGGTGTCGATGACTGGTTGATAGTGGATAGTGAATTCCTGGGCGCTCAGCGCCCTGCGCAAATCCGCCTCCATCCGATGCTTTTGCACCAGATCGTCCCGAAATTTCAATTCGAACCAAACGGCTTCGCCCCGTCCATTCGACTTTGCCCGGTACATCGCGAGATCGCCGCACTTTAGCAACTCTTCCGGCGTCACCGCGTCGCGCGGCGCGACGGCGACCCCGATGCTGGCGCCAATGGTGATCGCATGGCCATCGACGACATACGGCCGTCTGATGGAAGAGATGATGCGCTTGGCGATCATGTCGAGGTCCGCGTCGACCAATTTCTTGCTCGGCTGAAACAAAACGCAGAATTCGTCGCCGCCGAAACGCGAGACCATGTCCGTTTCGCGCACGCTCTCGCGCAATCGCTTCGCGACCTTGCACAGAAGTTGGTCGCCGATCGAATGACCAAGCGTGTCGTTGACTTCCTTGAACAGATCGAGATCGATGACCAGAATCGCGAGCGTTTCGCCGCGCTTGTCGATCCGATCGAGGTCGCGCGTCAATCTCTTTTGAAATTGCAGTCGATTCGAAAGACCCGTCAGGGCGTCATAGTGAGCGATGCGTTCAATTTCCTTGGCCGCCTTTCGCTTCTCGGTCACGTCCTCGATCACGGTGACGAAGCCCCCTTCGCCGGCGGGCTCGCAATGAAAGTCAAATAGACGATCATTGAATTGCTGGGAGAAGACGCTTGCGAAAGGCAGCGCCACGCGCGCGGACCATTGGTCCCCGAACGCCTTGCTCTCGCCCTCGGACATATGGGAGCGCTTACCGATCGTCCAAGCAAGAACCTGAAGGCTGATGGGCGCCGTCACGCCGACAATTGAGAAAAATTCGATCATGCGGTGGTTCATCACCGTGATGATTGAGCCGCCATCACCCATGCACAGCCCTTGCGCCATGCTGTTGAGCGCCGCCTTGAAGCGATTTCGCTGAATTTTCGCGTCACGTGCGTTCGTCAAGGCGGTCACGAGATTCCTGTTGAGGAATCTGGTCGTCGACCTAATCGAAATCACTTCGAGAACGAGAATGAATGTTAGCCAGTGGTGCCTATGATCGGCGTCGATCGCCGTGACGAAGGCGAGCGGTCCACAAAGACCGATCAATTGCGCCAGAACAATATTGGGACTGCCCGCGTTGCGCCCCGACAACGCGCCCACTCCCGCCATCATCGTGACAAAGCTGATCGTGAATGCAATGTCGATGTGATCGCGAACGAACAGAATCGCGACCGTGAGGCCAAGGGTCGTCACGAATGATATGCCGCCGACCGCGTAATAGATCTCCCACTTCGTGGCCTCGTTTCGACGCTGAACGAGCGGCGTTTTTGAATGCCCGAGCCAAATTAGAACGCGATAGATCGCCAGAAGCGACATGATTATCGTGAGCCCAATATATATGGGCTCGCTTGTCATTAGCCACGCGCTCGCGGGCGCCGCCACGCCGCCGACCAGGGCAGCGGCGAAGGATCCAAACGAGTCGAATAGCGACTCCACGAGATCGCCGTGCACCTCTTTTTGAACGTCGGGTTCTAATTGCGGAGAGGCGTCGAATTTAGGCATGGATCAATCGTTCGTGACTGTCTCGAGACTTCCAACCGCCTGCTCCGTGCTTGCGTCGTTGCGGGCGGGCTTGAGTCGCGCTCGCGAAAGCCGTCTTTGGGCCGCGACGAGTCGATCCATGTGACGCAGATCGTGATCGGCAAGGGCCTTGACGCATTCGACCCACAAAGCGACTATGTAATGAAGCTCTTCGCGCGGCATCGCGAAACACCGTCGACGCGCCTCCGCGAGGGCGCGGCGCTTCCGCCAGCGATCCTCGCCGCCTTCCCGCATCCAGGCTGTCGCCGTTTCATGCGCCCGGCCCTCGGGCGCCAAGACGTCGACAACGCCAAGATCGAACATTTCCTGGCCGGAATAGATCGAGCCGCTGGAAATAATCCGCTCCGCCAAGGCTTGCCCCGCTCGACGCGTGAGCAGGGAGACCGCGCCCATTCCGGGAAAAGTGTTGAAGCCGATTTCAGGCAGACCGAGTTTGGCGTCACGCTCGACGACAAGGAAGTCGGTCACGAGGGCGCCTTCGAAGCCTCCGCCCAGGCACTGACCGTTCACGGCCGAAAGCGTCACGATCGGCAAGTCAAATCCCACGTCCAGACTATGCATGATGTCGACGCAAATATTCGCGTGGGCGCGCAGCATCTCGTGCTCGCCGTTTCTGACAGCCACGGCGAAGGCCGCGAGATCGCCCCCGAGACTGAAGACCCCCGGCCGCTTCGATCCGATCGCGAGGTAGCGAATCGGCCAGCGCGCGCCACATTCCGACGCGCGCAAGCCACGCAATGATTCGCGAAGCTTCACGATCTCGATAAACATCTCCAAGGGAAAATGCTGAGGCGCCGCCGCTTTGTAATTCATCCACACGGCCTGGGCTTCTGGGTCATATTCCACGTCCAGGAAAGCGAAGTCCCAATATGGAAATTCGTCGGGCTCCTTGGAAATTATCGTCGTGCCAATATTCATCGCGATAGCCCAGCTATTGTCGGTCTCCTATGTCGGCGGAGCCGACCGGAGTGACGCGTAGAGAGTTTTGGCGGCATGTTTTAGAGATCTATTTTGATCGCGGTCTTCCTTTGACGCCCGGCGCAACCCTGGCGCGGGTGATTGTGAGGCGAGCGTCAATTGAGCGAGCGCCAAGCCGGGAGATGTCGGATCAGCCTGGTCCGCCACGCGCGCTTCGATCAATTTGGACCTGTAAACTTGCGCGTGCCTTACGTCGACGGCGTCATTTTTTCGCGCCCGCGGCGACGAATCACCGCCGTCAGGAGCCAGAGCGGCGCGTCTGGCTTTACCGCGCTTCTCGCGCCGGCAATTCCAACGGGGGCGAGTTCCGAACGTGTGATTAAATGCGCGCTCCGTCGCCTCGGCGGCCTCTTCTTCGCCATGTGCTCGCCGTCGATTCAGCGGTCGGAGCCGCGCCGGTTATATGGACTCCTCAATCCTCGAAAATCCGCGCGCGCGACCATGACAGCGCTTACGACGGGCTATTCCCGCGCGTCGCCGGTTACTCGCCGACGGGGCATGCGGCGATGGCGGCGTTGGGGGCTTCGACGAGATTTTCGCTGACGATTTTTTGCGCGCGCATATCGGCTTCGGCGATTTCATTGGCGAAAATTTCGGTTTTGTCGGCCTTGGGATCCATGCGGGTGATCGAGGCGTTGGGCGATTGATCGACATTATGCACGTCGATGGAGATGACGGTGGAAAGCCCTGGCCGTAACGGCTGTTTTTCGAGCTCGTCGGGGCGTAGCGAGATATACACCGGGATGCGCTGGACGATATGGATGAAGTTGCCGGTCGCATTGTCGGGGGCGAGCAGGGCGAAGACGCTGCCCGAGCCCGGGATGATGCCCTCGACCGTGCCGTGAAACAACGCGCTATTGCCGTAAAGATCGACCGTAATATTCACCGGCTGTCCCGGCCGCACGCGCTCCATGCTGTTTTCCCAAAGATTCGCTTCGATCCACAGGTAATCGAGCGGAACGATCTGCATGAGCAGGTCGCCGGGCCGCGCGCGGTCGCCGACCTGCGCCTTGCGCTTGGCTATATAGCCGGAAACCGGCGCCTTGATGCGCTGGCGCGCGAATTCGATGTAATTCTCGGCGAATCTGGCCTTGGCCGCGTCGATCTCGGGAGTCTTGGTGAGGGTCAGCCCGCCGAGCCGCGCCTCGAAGGACTGAAAGTCCGCCCGGCTTTCGTGCAACTCGGCGTCGAGCGAGGCGAGTTGGTCCACGGCGTTCTGCAGAACCTGTTGCGAGACGGCGCCGCTCGGCAGCGCCTGGCGATAGCGCATGACGTCATGGCGGGTCTTATCGCGCAGCGCGATCTGCGAGGCGATCTTCTGGCAGGCTTGGCGCCGCGCGGCGAATTGCCCGCCGACCACGCGCACGGCGCGCGCCAGCTCGGCCGCGGATTGATCGAGCGCCGCCTTGGCGCGCTGTTCGTCGAGCCGCACGAGCAGATCGCCGGCTTTCACCTTGTTGGTTTCCTCGACCAGAACATCCGCGACGACGCCCGTCGCGTCGGCTTGCACCGGAATGATGTTGCCGACGACGAAGGCGTTGTCGGTGGTGACGTAGAAGCGGTCGTGAGTGTTCCATCTGATCAGGAAATACAAACCCGCCGCCAGCGCCAACAGCGCGACGAGCGAGAGGAAAATCAGGCGGCGGGCGCGGACCGTCTTGCGATTAAGTGGCATGGGCTGTCCAAAGGGTCGTGTTTGTCCGGATCTCGTTATAGCCTTCGTCGGCGTCGCTACCCGCCGCCGAGCGCCTCGATCGCGTCGACAAGCGGCGTCAGCGAATCCTTTTCCGGCTCCGGCCGCGGCGCGAACGCTTCTGGACCCTCCAGATAGCCGCCGACCAGCGCCTGGATCAGATCCACATGCGACGACAGATAATCAGCGTCGAGCGAGGCGAGCATGTAATTCTGTTCGAGCGCGGCATGCGCTTGCGCCAGTAGTTCGCGCTTATCCTTCAGCCCGCTGCGCCAGCGCGTGCGCGCGAGTTCGAGCTCCGCGCGCCGCGCGCCGCTCAGACGGCGCTGCGCCTCCGATTCGGAGCGCGTCTCCTTGAGTCTCGCGAGGCCGTCCGCGACCTGCTGCGCCGCCCTGAGCAGCGTTTCATTGTAGCTGTCGACCGCCTCGTCATATTCCGAGCGACGGCCCTCCAGCCTGCCGCGCATACCGCCGCCCTGGAACAGCGGCAGATGGATATTGGGCGTGACGGCGTAGCCAATCGCCGAGGTTCGGAACAGGAACTTGCCGAGATCGTCGATCTCCGTCGAAGTCTTGGAGGCCTCCAGCCCGCCGACGATGATCAAATCGACGGATGGCATGAACTCCGCCTTGGCGGTGTGAATCCGCTCCGCGGCCGCCTCGGCGCGATGCATGGCGGCGGCGAGGTCGGGCCGGCGGACCAGCAACTCCACCGGAAGATGCTTCGGCAAGGCGGGCGCCGCCGGCTGGCTCATCGCCTTCGCGCCGACAATGTCGCGTCCGGCGTCCGGCCCCTCGCCCATGAGCCTCGACAGCATATTCTGCTGGAAGTCGAGCTGCGCCATGACCCCGGCCTCGCGTTTGACGGCGGCCTCCAAATCGGCGCTCGCTTCGGCCACGCCATCGGCGGTGTCGATCCCGGTTTTGAAGCGCGTTTGGGCGAGCGCGAGCAGGTCGCGGCGTAGCTTTGTCATGTTGGCCGCGATGTCCGCCTGTCGGGCCAGCGCGCGGATGCGAAGATAGGAGCGCGCGACAGCGGTTGTCAGCAACAGCCGAGTTTCCTCGGTCTCCGCCGCCTGCGCGGCCGCTTCGCCGAGCGATGCGTCGAGAATCGCGCGATTCTTGCCCCAGAAGTCGAATTCGTACCGCAGCGACAACGGGTTTATGTAGGCCATGGTCTTTTCGAGGCCGGCCAGGGCCGGATTATAGGATTCGACCACGCCATGATTGGGAATGCGCGATTGGCGCATGCCCAGATCCGCGTTGAGGATGGGCACCAGCCGCGCCCCTTCGATCTGCGAGAAAGCCTCGGCCTTGCGCAAGGCGTTGTCGGCCTTTTTCAGGCCTTGATTGCCGGCCAGCGCCCGCTCGACGATGCGGTCGAGTTCGGGACTACGGAAGCGGCGCCACCACTCGTCGGTCGGCCAACCCGCGTCCGTTCGCGAGCCGCTCGGCGCGATGGACCGCGCCAAGGTGCGGCCCATGGCCGGCCGCTCCAGAAATTGCGCGCGCTCGCCGTTCGGCGACGTTTCCGCGCAGCCGCCGAGAAGGAAAAGAAGCCCGGCCGCGGGCGCGATGGATAGGCGCCGGCTTGTCATGGCTGTTCCATCAGCTCCTCGGCCGTGAGTTGCTTCAGCTCTTGCGCGGCGGTCAGACGCAAGGGGTGGGTGGCGCGGGCAAGCCAAACGACGACGGAGAGTCCGACGAACACGACGGCGCCGAGCAGAAAGGCGTCGTTCAAGGCCAGCAGCCCCGCCTGCTGTCGCAGAAAGCGCCCGACTTGGCTACTGGCCATGGCTTGGGTGAAGCCCGAAGCTTGAAGCCTGTCGGACAGTTGGGTCATCTGATCGAGTTCGGCGAAGCGTCTCCCGTCAAACTGATCCGAAAGAGCAAGCACGTGTTGCGGCGTGCGCCGAAACAGAACCACGCCTTGCAGCGCGATGCCAAAGCCGCCGGCGACCGTCCGCAGCAGCGCGAACTCCTCGGCCGCGCGGATGAGCTGCGCGCCCTGCAGACCAAACATCGCGAGATTCGCCAGCGGCGTAAAGAACATGGCGAGCGAGAAGCCGAAAAAGGTCATCGGCCAGGCGATCTGATCGAAGGAGGCGGCTTTGTCGAACATGCCGAACCAGGTCAGCGTCGCGGCGAAGCCAAGAAAGTTCATGCAACAGATCAGGCGAACGTCGATCTGCTTGCACAACTCGTGCACGATCGCGGCGGACGGCACGGACAACAGCAGCATCCACAGATAGACGCCGCCGGCGAGGGACGAGCTGTAGCCGAGAAGCACCTGCATTTGCACGATGAACAGCGACAACAATCCCTGAATGACCAGGAACCCCACCACCGAGCAGACCGTCGCGACCGCGTAATTGCGGTGAGTGAAGAGGCGGACGTCAATCGCCGGATGTCGTTCGCCAAGCTCCCAGATGACGAAGCAGGGCAGGGCCAGGACGACCACGACGAGGGCTCCGAGCACAATGGGAGAGTGGAGCCAGTCGAAGTCATTGCCCATGTTGAAAATCGTCTGCGAACCGAGAAACACCGCCGCGAGCAGGAAAAAGCCGACAAAGTCGAAGCGATGAAAACGCGGGCGAATCTCGCGGCCGTACAGCAGCGAGCCCGCGACGCCGGCGGCCAGGAGCGCGACCGGGATGTTCGAGTAGAACAAATAGCGCCAGCCGAAATGTTCGGCCCACCAACCGCCGATGAAAATCCCGACCATGAACGGCATCATGCCGAGCATGCCCCAAATTCCGACGCCGAACGTCCGCAGCTTTTCGGGATACTCGTTCAGCAGCACGGATTGGCCGATTGGGAGAATGACGCCGCCCGCGAGGCCAAGCAGAATGCGCGCGGCCACGAAAAAGTAGATCGTTTCGCTCATCGCGCAAATGAACGAGAGAACCGCGTAGAGCAGATAGGCCACGACGAGAGCGCGGTGACGGCCGAATCTGCCCGCGACCCAACGCGCGAGGGGAAAGCCCAGCGCGAGGCCGACCATGTGGTCCGTCGTCGCCCAAGTGCCGAAGCTCGGCGTCACGCCCTGCAGATTGGCGGCCGCGTAGGGCGCGACAATCGTATAGCCGGGCACATTGGACAGCACGACGACATTGCCGAGTCCGAGCACGATGTTGAGCAGCAGGAAACGCCATCCGCTCAGGGGTCGGGAGTCGCCGTGCGGCATGACTAGACCGCGCCCGGCGCCGTCGGCCGGTTAGCCGCGACCTGACGGTCGCGACGGGCGAGCCTCGCTTTTACGACTATGGATCGAGCGTTTTCCACGCGGATTCCTCCCCTGCTTACGACAGTAGGAGTCATCAGCCTCGCGCTAAACCATTGAGGCGGTTGTACGGCGAACTCCATCGCCGGGGCCAAGGTTAAACGTCAGCGGGCTGGTCGTGTCAACAAGCCCGTGATTTTTCCCACAAACTATTGTGGCGGGCGGGAAAGGAAACCCGGACCAAACCGCCGGATTTCCTCGAGCCTTCCGTCGCGCGGCCTAGCCTCGTCTAAGGAGCCGGGAAAGCGTTCGGAGGTAGAATCGGCAGCATGACCTCCGGTTGGCGGCCTGTCAGCGATTTGAGGAACGCCACGATCTTGTCGATCTCGCCGTCGCTCAGCTTTTGCCCGAGCTGAGACGCGCCCATGATCGCGACCGCCTTTCTCGGATCCATTGTTTGCCCCGCATGAAAATAGGGCGCGGTCAATTCGACGTTCCGTAGGCTCGGAACCTTGAAGACGTATTTGTCGGCGACATTCTTGGTGACCGCGAAGCGGCCCCAATCGTCCGATGGCAGCAATTCGGGACCCGGGGATTGCGCCACTCCAAAGCGCGCGAAGGTTCCGCCGCCAATATTGACCCCGTTGTGACAGTTTGAGCATCCCTTATCGATGAAGATTTTCAGGCCGGCCTTCTGGTCTTGCGAGAGCGCGTTGTCGTCGCCGTTCAGCCAAAGATCGAAGGGAGCGCCCGGCGTTATCAAGGTCGCTTCGAAAACAGCGATGACCTTTCCGATATTGTCGTAGACGATCGGATCGGATTCGGCCGGAAACGCCTTTTTAAACGCTTCGACATAGCTGGGAATGCTCTTGAGCCGCTCGACGATATGCTGCTTGGTGAGATTATTGGCCGCGGAATCGCCGATGATCGGTCCGCCTCTCGTCTTCAACATGGCGGCGGGGTTGGCCATCACCCCGAGCACGACCTGCTCCTTGAGATCGGCGGCGCGGCCGTCCCAAAACTGCGACTTATTGAAGACGGCGTTCAAAACCGTCAACACATTGCGGCCGGCCAGCTCGCCGCTGTGACCCTTCGAGGTGGCGGGGCCGCCGACCCCGCCCATGCCGATGTTGTGACAGGCGGCGCAGCTGATGTCGTTGTTCTCCGAGAGTCGTGAGTCGAAATACAGCGTTCTGCCGAGCGCCAGCTTCTCTGGCGTCGCCGGCTCTCCCGGCAGGGCGGGCGCGGCGCTGGGTATAGGCTCGAACAGCCCCTTCGCCTGCTCACGCAAGGGATCCGCCGCGAGAGAGGAGCCAGTCGCGAGGAGTAAGAGCAATGACGCAATTGTCGGAATTCGCATGTTCATAGGGCTGCCTCTATCTGCTATTTTCATAAAATAGCACGTTTTACGCCACGCGCGACCGGGCCTTGGCGTTGGCGGTTTCCAGTCGATTGCTGGGCGAGCCGTGAACCCGCGACCATTTGGCGCGCCCGCGATCTCGCGCCGTCAATCGACCGCGAGAATCACGTCGGTCGCGTTGAAACTGGCCACCGCCGGCATGCCCGCCCGAATTTCGAGATCCTCGGCGGTCTGTCGCGCGATCACCGACGTCATGGTCTTGCCCGAACCGATGTCGATCAGCACTTCGCTGTTGCGTTCGGCGTCGGTTCGTCGCCTAACGACGCCATTGAAGCTGTTGCGCTCGGCCTTGGCGCTCCCGCCCGGGAGAGAGAGCCGCACGAAGGAGGATTTGATCAGCGCCAGCGCCTTGCGCCCAGGCGCCAGTCCCAGTTCGTCGGCCGCCTCGTTGGTGACGATCGCGTGAATCATGCTCTCCGCCGTCACCTTTAGCGTCACCTCGACATCGACCGGCCACCTGCGCACGCTCACCACTTCCGTCTGAAACATATTACGAGTCGAGATCTTGATGCCAAGGCTCCACAGCGCGAAATCGTCGTGACCGGCGAAACCCTCCTGCGCGATCAACGACGAGATGCGCGACATGCG
>Ga0187864_10003774_pt1 | contig 12196 bp, 9 predicted proteins | sample June2016WEW_11_4_FD_132985 | JGI IMG/M metagenome (GOLD analysis project Ga0187864, IMG submission 132985) | Peatland microbial communities from SPRUCE experiment site at the Marcell Experimental Forest, Minnesota, USA - June2016WEW_11_40 | ecosystem: Environmental > Terrestrial > Soil >... | reverse complement strand
GTAAAAAAGCCTCCATGGCATTGCTCCTGTAGGACGGTAAGTGCTTCGCAACACGCACCGTACCTTAACGAGCAATGCCTAATTATTTGGGTTGCGGGCGAAGCCCGCGCCAGGCACTCCGCGGTTCAATTAGACGTTGAGATTAAAGAGTGTGTGCGATTGGCGAAAAAATGTTGCTTCAGTCGGCAGGTCTCTCCTCCCCAAGCAGCGGCAACTGCACCTTCCAATCCCGATCGTTCCCATCATCAATCCCCGGCGCCGACCCGATGAATTCCTTGTCGATTTTGTTCACATGCCTCACCGGCGGATCATTCGGCCGAAGCAAATCCGGCGAATCCGCTCCATCGTGCCGTCGCAGAACGTTGTAATACTGATCCCGCTGGGCCGGAATCCACCCGGCATCTCGAATCAGCCGGCAGATTTCGCGCTGGCTCAATTTATACGTCGTCCCCGCGGCGCTGACGACGTTCTCCTCCATCATGACGCTTCCCATATCGTTGGCCCCGAAGAACATCGCCAGTTGTCCGATCTTCGGCCCCATCGTCACCCAACTGCTCTGCAACGACGCAATGTTGTCGAAAAACAACCGCGCGATCGCCAGCATGCGCAGATATTCCTGCGCCCCGGCCATCCGCACCACCCGCCCGTGCAGCACATCGTCGTTCGTCGAATCATCAAACGGGCCATGAATCTCCGGGTCCCATTCCTTCGCCCGGCCCAGCGGCGTGTTTTCGCGCTGAAACGGCCAATGGATGAAGGCGGTGTAATTGCCTATTGCCAATTGCCTATTGCCTATTGAATCAAGATCAACATCGGATTTGGCGAATACGCCAGGCCAGCGAGCACGCACGTCACGGATAACCTGCTCCCTGGTCTTCCCAATAGGCAATTGGCAATAGGCAATAGGCAACGCCCTCGCATAATCCTGCATATCGCGCAATGCCGACATATGCTCGATGCGCTCGCGCACAAACTCGATATGCCCGATCAACATCGTGCAACTCGTGTTCATTCCCTCTTCATGGGCCACGCGCATGACCCGAAGCCAGTCGTCCCCGCTGCACTTTCCGATGCCGATCCTTCGGCGAACGCGCGGCGCGAAGATTTCGCCTCCGCCGCCGGGGATCGTATCCAATCCCGCCTTGCGAAATCGCCGCATGATCTCGCGCACGTCCATCTGGAAGAATTGCTCGAACTCCACAAATTCCGGCGGCGAAAAAGCATGAATATGGATCGTGGGGAAATTGCCCTTGATCGAGCCGAGCAACTCCTCGTAATACTCGATCGGCAATCGATCGTTCATCCCGCCCTGCATGAGGATTTGCGTTCCCCCGATCGCAACCAATTCGGAAATCTTCCTTGCGATCTGCTCGAAGGTCAGCGTGTACGCATCGGCATCTTCATGATCCCGCCGAAACGCGCAGAACGTGCATTTGGCCGTGCACACGTTGGTGTAGTTGATATTGCGGTCGATGACGTACGTTCGGTAATCTTCGGGATGCATTCGCTGCGCCGCCGCCAGCGCCCAGCTCCCCAAATCCTGCATCGAAGCGTTGTGATAAATCTCCAGCGCCTGAGCCTCGCCCAGACGAGTCTTGCCCTCAATCACCGCGTCAATATCGAACGAAAGTCCACCCATCGCATTAAAGTGTATGCAACCCGCCCGCTTGCGCCAAAGCCCCCCATTTAAGGGCCGGAAGGCATTTTGCCGGCACGGTCCTTCCGAATCACAACGTACACCTGCTCGCGAGGCAGGTTCGCCGGCTCAAGCCATTCAAGCGCAACCGTCGGTCTCTGGTGCACCTCCAGCAGAATGCCGTACCCCAGCGCCCCCAAATCCGACGGCCCGATATGGAACCACGCCTGGGCGTGCTGATTGTCCCAAATCCCCACCGACCCGAGCGGAGCCTGCAACAAATGTTCGCATTCCCGCGCCCGGTCGCACTCATTCGGCACGAGATTCCCGGGATTCGCCGGCATGTGTAAACATACTTGGGCCATCGGATCCCCCAGCACCACCGCCGGCGCCTTCGCCAGCAGCCCGCCGCTCGTGACGAATTCACACGCCCTCTGAAGCGGAAAAATCCTCTGATGCGACGGCTCAACCAGATAATACCCCAGTGCGGTCGCCCCCATGGCGGCAATCGCAACAGCGCCAAAAACCCCACGCCACCGGGCGATTCGATCGGCGATGACATTCCACCCGCGCAAACAAACGATGGCCGTGATCGGCCCCACGCACGCGAGGATTCGCATCAGCCCGCACGATCCGAACCAGCCTCGCCACCACAAAACGCTGTGCAGGGCGAAAATCAGCAGAAACACCCACACGCACACCGCAAATCGCCGCTCGCGGAAGGACCATGCAATCGCCCCCATCAGCCCCAGCGCCGGCCAGGGAAGAATATTTTCACGAATCCAATTTGGGGCCGCCAATTCCAAGCAAATCAGCGCAACCCCACCAACAACCACCCAATTCCCGTTTAGCCGCTGCTCCCCGTTTAGCCGCGACCCGAAGGGGAGCGCGTTTTTTCCAACGCCCGAAATTCGCCACTGGCCAACCAATCCCGCCAGAAACAACGGCAACAAAACCGGCCCGCAATAAACCGGCCAGCGATTCACATGCGCAAAGAACGACCCGCGTCCATAAATCCGGATCGAATCCGCCGGCCAAGACCACCACTCCGTGAAAAAATAATTCAAATCTCGATGAGCAACCCAGCAGGCAAAAAGCCAGCCCGCCGTCCCCCACGCCAGCGTCAGCAGCATCGCGCCGCGCCTTCTCCACCTCCCGGCATCTTCAGCTCCAATCACCATCGCCGCCCACAGCGCGCACAGAAAAAACCCTTCCGGCCGAACCGTCGGCAAATATCCCATCACCAGGCACGATGCCCACATCCGCCGCGCCAGCCAGAATCGAATCGCGATCACGATCCCCAGGGCCAGCGGCAATTCCGTCATTGTGTCCGCGGCCAGGGTGAAGACGAACGGCTGAAAGATAAGCATCGGCCCCGCGAGCCACGCCCGCCTGATCCCCAGATCATCCGCAAGGCGAATCGTCTGCCACGCGCACACAACGGAAACGATTGCCGACATCCAACGCGCCGCCAGAATTCCAAACTGGGCCGGAATCACCAGCGGAAGGTTCGATCCCACTCTGGCCCACGATCCCAGCAATTTCGCCGGCTGCCAAAGGCCGTCCCGCGCATTCAGATAGTGCATGATGGCATCGCCGTCCCCCGTTTGCGGAAAGATCACCGCCCAGACCATGAGCAGGGCGAGCAGCCCGCCGCACACCAGTAGGGCGTCTCCAATTTTCCTCCGACCTGCGGCGTTGCGCTGCGTGACCTGAACGGACGGCTGGGACGACTGGGCAATGGACATGGAACTACTCGCCAACGAGTATCCCACGGCCGGGCAAGATTAGTCAAAACCACGACCGCGGCGCCGAAGACCGGTCCCCCGGCCGGTTATTATTTCCCGAATTTTTGGGCACAATCGTCGTGTTTCCGCGTAATAGTTGTTGGGTCACGCTTCGGTTTTACCTTGACCGATAATGGACCAGAGAGGATAATGGCTTTCGTGCCGAAGTTCCGGATCGATAAGATCGGCGATTTGTGTCGGCAGATGACGTTCACACCCCAGGACGCTCGGCTGTCGCAACTGGCGGCAGCAGAACAACTTCTGCTCGATATTGACCCCGCCAAGGCTTATCCCTTTAACTTTGTCGTCTACCGTATCACCGGCTACCACCCCAGGCGGATCGATCAGGCTTTGCTCACCGGCATGGCCCTCCAGCATGATCTGGGCCTGCTCATCGAGCAAGTCAGCCAGACCCTCGATCTTCGCGAAGCCGAGGCCCCCGAGCCGGTGATGACCATCGAAGATGTCGCCGAGCGCTTCAACGTCACCAGCAAAACGATTCAGCGTTGGCGGCGGCGCGGCTTGGCCGCACGCCGCTTCGTCTTCAACGACGGCAAGCGGCGGGTGGGGTTCCTGCTCGGCGCCGTCGAGCGATTCCTGGCCATCCATCGCGATCAGGTTCTCCGCGCCGGAAATTTTTCCCAGGCCACCGAGCAGGAGAAAACCCAGGTCCTTCGCCGCGCCCGCCGCCTGGCGAGCCATTGCCGTTGCTGCGCCAGCGAAATCACGCGTCGGATCGGGCGAAGGCTCAATCGTTCGCCGCTGACCATCTCGCACATTATCCGCGATCACGATCTAGCTCACCCGCAATCGGCGATTTTCCCAGCCGCGCCGCCGGAATTGTCCCAGGACGACCGCGATGAAATCCTCCGCGCCTATCGCCACGGCACGGCCGTCGCCTCGCTCGCCATGCGCATGTGCCGCACGAAGGCTGCCATCTGTCGCGTCATCGTGGAAGAGCGTTTGGCCCAGCTCGGCCGCCGAAAGGCGCGATTCATAGATGATCCCCTCTATCACCAGGAAAACGCCGCGGCGGTGATCGACCAGATCGTTGCCCAGGAGGAATTGCCGCGCGACGTCAAAGGCGAAGAAGCCCGCGTGCCCCGCGATTTGCCGCCGTATTTGCAGGACCTTTATCGCACGCCGCTGCTTTCCCCGGCTCGGGAGCGGGCCTTGTTTTTGAAGCTCAATTTTCACAAATACGAATTCGTCGCGGCCCGGCGAAAGATCGAGCCGCAGTTCGCCCGCGCACGCGATTTGAACCTCCTGGAATCCATCCGCCGACGCATCGCCCAAGTGAAGAACCAGATCGTCCGCGCCAATCTGCGCCTCGTGGTGAGCGTCGCCCGCAAGCATTTGCGGCCGGGACTCTCCCTGATGGAATTGATCAGCGACGGAAATCTCACGCTCATTCGCACGGTCGATTCGTTCGACTTGCACAAGGGCAATCGCTTCAGCACCTATGCCACGTTCGCCCTCATGAAGGGCTTCGCCCGCAGCGTTCCCGAGATGGTTGCCCGCGGGCACGAGGCAATTGCCGGCGAGGCCGTCCTGGATAATCTGCCCGACCGCCGGCAATCTCGCGTGGCGTCGCAAGTGGTGGACCGCGACGAGGTCTGCCAACTTCTTTCCCGCCTCGAACCGCGCGAGCGCGACATCATCGCGGCGCATTACGGACTGTGCGAAGGTCAGCCGGCCACGTACGAGCAAGTCGGTTCGCGAATGGGCCTGTCCAAGCAGCGCGTCCGGCAGATCGAGCAAGCGGCACTGGCCAAGCTGCGCGTCGCTCAGGGCTGAGCGCCTCCCTCGTCTAACCGTTCGAGGGTCACCTGCCGATCGCTTTTCCCCATGACTTCGATTGAAACGCGAATCCGCCTGCCCGGCAGGATTTTGGCGATCCGATCCGCCCATTCGACCACAACCACTCCCTGTTGTTCCAATAGTTCCGCGAATCCGATGGACTCGAAATCATCCGCTGAGACGGTGCGATAGGCATCGAGATGAAAAAGAGTCAGCCGTCCGCCGCGATAGATATTGAGCAGCACAAAACTCGGACTGCTGACGGCCCGCGGGTTTGCGCCAAGCGCCGCGGCAAGTCCCCGAACGAATTGCGTCTTGCCCGCGCCCAGCGGTCCCTCCAGCGCGACACAGTCCCCGGCGGCGAGCGTCCGGGCCAGTTCGGCGGCGATCGATTCGGTCTCAGCGACGCTATGCGAGAGATGGGTCATCGCAAAAACCCAAATGCGACCACGAAGGCGCGAAGATCGCGAAGATAGACGCGAAGAATATTGGAATTTTCTTCGCGTCTATCTTCGCGATCTTCGCGGCTTCGCGGTTGCATTTGGATTTAGCGAATACCAAAGATCGCCTGATGGATCAACTCTACTGGATGGACGACCCGGAGCTTCTGTCCGCGCGCCTTCGCCTGCGCTACCAGATGCGAGGCGCAACCGGCGTTGCCGGCGATCAGAACTTCGGCCTTCGCCGCGGCCAGGTGGTCGAGCTTGCGGTTGGCCAGTTCATCCGCCATCTTGGGATTCTCCAGATTGTACGTTCCCGCCGCCCCGCAGCACAGGTCCTTTTCGGCCAGTGGAACCAGGTTCAATCCTTCGATGCGCGAGAGCAATTCACGCGGAACCTCGCGGATGCGCTGGGCATGAACGAGGTGGCAGGCGTCGTGATACGCCGCCGTCAACTTCACCGGATGGGCCATTTCCGGCAGCGTAAGCTCGGAGAGCATCTGCGAAATATCCCGGTATCGGCGGCGGAACTCGCGGGCCGGATTGGCATATTCCGGATCGTCGCGCAGCAGCACGTCGTATTCGAGCATGGTCGAACCGCACCCGCAGATGTTGGTCACGATGTAGTCCACCGCCGTCCCATCGCGGGGGAGGAACAGGTCGATATTGCGCCGGGCGAGCTGGCGCGCCTGATCGAGTGCGCCGCTGTGTTTGTGCAGGGCGCCGCAGCACCCCTGTTGCGGCGGGGCGTAGACGTCCACGCCGCAGGCCGCCAGAATTTCGATCGCCTGCCGGTTGGGCTTGTCGTAGAAAATGCTTCCGACGCAACCGGCGAAGAACCCCACGATCTTGCGCGTCTTGGGCCCGCCGCCGGGGCGACGCGCCTCACCGTTCTGGCCGATCAGCGCGGCGTTTTGCAGCGCGACCAGCACCGCATCCATTCCCTTCGCGCCCGTGAACCGGGGCAGCGGCCGCGGCCAAACCGGGCCGGACTCCGGCAGCATGCGCTCCATTTTTCGCATCGCCGGCGGCAGGAGTTCCATGACCCGAAATCGCTCCAGCACCCGATACAAACCGCTGCGCTGTAGAAGCCGAACCGGCAGCACCGACGCCTTCAACCGGTTCGGGTGCGCCACCACATTTCGCACGAACCATCGCAGGACCGCGCGATGCGACTCGAATGCCGGCGGATTCTCCCGGTCGTGCTTGGCCACGCGGTCGCGGGTCTCTTCGATCAATTCGTGATACACCACGCCGCTGGGGCACGCGGTTTCACATCCGCGGCAATTCAGGCATGAATCCAGATGCTCGCGAACCTTCCGCGTCGGCTCAATGTGCCCGTCGGATAGCCCGCGCATCAGTTGAATTCTTCCCCGCGGACCTTCGGCTTCATGGCCGGTCTGGAGATACGTCGGGCACGCCGGCAGGCACAAACCGCAATGCACGCAGGACAGCGCCCGGTCGTACGTCCGGCGGTCCAGCCGCAGCGTCGGTTCCGCCGCAGGTTCCTTTGCGTCGATGGCAGGGGTTGGCAAGTTCAAAATCGGCAATAAGCTATTCATGGTCCGGTGGTTGATAATATCGGCCATCAACCGTCAGGAACCAAAGCCTTTTTGAGCTTCTCCAAGATCGTTTGCTCCGTCGGATTCAGCTTCCACCGCGGCGGCTGTCCGTCAGAAAAAAAAGTCGCCGAACCGCCGCAACTTTCCGCGGCGCTCTGGATCGCGCCATCCTCACCATCGGCATAAGGACCGATAACAACGCCGAACGCAGCGTCAGCAACCCAGTTCACCGCCCCCGCGCGTTCGGCGAAGCGAAGGATCTTCGCCGGCCCGACCGCCGCGCGAAAATGGTTGCCCGTCGCTTTCCAAAGGCCGGCGCGATGGTCGATATCCTCGGCCAACGAACGGGGCTGAATCCGCCGGGCATTGCCCTCGCGCGCCAGGCGCTCAAACAGCGAGATCGCCCGCTCGTCATCCATCCAGCCGCAGAGGAGTGCATCCTGGCGGAGGATCGCCCACCGCGGCCGCAGGGGAGTGGCGATGATTTGGCCAAGCCAGGTGTCCGAAGGTTCAAATTCCGCCACCAATGCCGCCGCCGGCCGCGCATACGTTCGGCACGTGACGGTCAAGAGCGACCCCAACATCCCGCACTGGCCAACCATCAGCTTTACAAGGTCATACCCGGCGACGTTTTTCATCGTTCGCCCGCCAACGGTGATCAGTTGGCCTCCGGCGATTTTGAATTGGCATCCCAGCAGCAAATCGCGCCAAGCGCCATAGCCCAGGCGAAGCGGCCCGGTGGAATTCGTCTCCACCAATCGTCCAACGCCAAGCCGCGCATCGCCGTCGATGGGAATCCACTGATCGAACTGGGCCAGATGCGCCTGAACCGCCTCCAGCGGCATGTCCGCGGCCACGGTCGCCGTCATGTCCGCGACGTGGCTTTCGATCTGTCCGGGAGCGACCAACGCTTCCCGTCGTGGACGAAATTTCATATCGCCTGTTAAACTCACAAACGCCCCACGAATTCACCCACCCGATTCCACAGCTCCTCGCCGCCGACGTCAAAAACATCGTTGTGCCCGGCGTCCACCACGTCATAGCGCGTGACTTTGCCCTTGGCCGCCGCGGCGAGCCGCCCGGCCATCCTCGGCGAGATCAGTTCGTCCCGCGTTCCGTGCGCGATGAATGTCGGGCAGGTAATTCCGCCGAGCTTGCCCAGGTTGTCGAAGCGATACTTCAGGATCATCGACATCGGCAACCAGGGAACGAATCGATGGGCCATGTCGCGCAGATTCGTGAAGGCGCTGATGGTCACCAATCCGGCGGCGGGGCGGCGGCTGGCCAGATCAACCGCCACCGCGGCGCCCAGCGACCATCCCATCGGCACGATTCTTTTCGGATCGATGTCGTCGCGGCCAAGCAGGTAGTCGTATGCGGCGTCGGCGGCGGCATAACAACCGGATTCGCTCGGCTTGCCGCCGCTCATCCCGTAACCTTCGTATTCAGGGATGATGATGTTCGCCCCCAGCCGGCGCACCCGATCGAAAATATCCGTGCTGTACGCCAGGCATGCGCCGTTGCCGTAGAAGAAGATGACGGTGGGGCATTTACGGCTATCCGCCAGCGGCTGGCCGTCGCTCGACAGCGCCTTGCCGAACAGCGCGGCGATGCGCGTCCCATCGGCCGCGCGCAGCGACAGCAGTTCGTTGTTCGAGCCCTGCGTGAGCATGGCGTCGCGCTGACCCTGCGTCGCGGCGCCGGGAAAGATGTAGCTGTCCTGAATCACGAATACGATTACTCCCAATCCCACCCAGACCAGCAGGGCAATTCGAAGAGCAACAACTCCCCATCGCCGCATTCGGTTTTGGCGAGGGGTCTTCATCAAAGCGGCGCAAGCGGGCGCAGACATAACGTCTCTTTCCCGAATTATAGGCGGCGCGCGGCGCGGATCGCCGTCACCATCGCTCCACAACTGCCAGTGGTTCCAGCCGCCGGACATCCTCCACCCGCAAAATCCCCGCCCCGACGACCAAAGCGTTGGCGGCGGCACAAGCGGCAGCGAGCCGGCAGGCCTGCAAGACATCGCGCCCGGCGGCGAGGGCCGATGCCAGCCCCGCCGCAAATGCGTCTCCGCTGCCGATTGCGCTCACCACGTCAATTTCTATCGCGGGAATTCTCCAAAACGATACGCCGTCGCAAGCCACCGCACCCGCTCGTCCCATCGTAATGATGACCCATTGTGCCCCTTGCCGTTGCAGGCCGATCATCGCCTGGCGAAGCGAAGCGTCGTCGTCGATCGCCATGCCCATCATCCCGGCCAGTTCGCGGCGGTTGGGTTTCACCACCAGCGGCCGCCACGCTAGCGCTCGCGCCAGCGCATCGCCGCGCGCGTCGAGAATGACCGGCACACCCAATTTCTCCGCAACCCGGCAGCAATCAGCATAAAAATCCTCGCTCACGCCCCCAGCGAGCGTGCCGGACAAAACCGCGATCCGGCAAGCCGGCAAATGCTTCTGAAACTTCGCCAGCATTTGTGCCGACTCATCCGCCGACAGCGGCCCCGATTCCTCCACCAGTTCCGTCGCCCTGTTGGTTGAGCGATCGATGACCGTCACGCACGTCCGTGTCGGCGCCTTCGATTCCACGCAGTCATGGGCAATGCCCGAAGCGTCCAGATCGGCCCGGATGAATCGCCCCGTGTCGCCACCCACGGGAATGCAAAGCATCGCTTTCTCGCCCAGACTATGCAGCACGCGGGCGACGTTGATCGGCTTGCCTGAAGCGCCCCGGCGAGTTTCGATCGCCCGGTTGACCTCATCCGGCGTCACGCCCGCAAAGATCATCGTCTGTTGAACCGTCGGCGTTGTGCCAAGACAAAGGTGCATCCGCGCCGATTGTACAGGATCGCATAACAGCACATAAAACTTTTCGACGCGGAGATTTCAAGGTAGCATCGGGTTTTGCAACGAGCATTGGCGCCATGTCCCTTAACACCGATCTTTCCGATCTTTTCCGCACCCTGGCCGCCCTGATGGACATCAAGGGCCAGAGCGCCTTCAAGGCCATCGCGTTTTCCAAGGTCTCCCGGACTTTGAAGGACATGACCCTCGACCTTGAAGAGGCCTGCCGCAACGGCACGCTGAAGGACCTGGAAGGCATCGGCCCGTCGAGCCAGCGAATCATCGAGCAGTACATCAAAACCGGCCACAGCGAGGATTTCGACGAAGTTGCCGCCAGCGTCCCCGCGGGACTGATTCCAATGCTCGACATCCCCGGCCTCGGGCCCAAGACGATCGCGCTGCTCTGGAAAGAGCGGAAAATCACCTCGGTGGATGAACTGACCGCCGCGATCGAGCAAGGAAAACTCGACGGCCTCAAAGGAATCGGCGAAAAGAAAATAGAGGCCATCAAGCAGGGAATCGCCCTGCGGTCACAGGCCTCGCGGCGGGTCGGGATCGTCGCGGCCCTGGAAGTCGGCCAGGCGATGCTCGAGCCGCTGAGGGAATTGCCCGAGGTATCCCACGCCGAATTTGCCGGCAGCCTGCGCCGCCGCTGCGAAACCATCGGCGATGTCGATCTGGTCTGCGCGGTCAAAAACCCCTCCGCGGGCGAAGCGGTCTCCGCCGCTTTCGTTAAATTTCCTCTTGTCCAGCGCATCCTCGGCCAAGGCCCCACCAAGGCCAGCGTTCTCACCAGCAAAGGAATGCAGGTCGATCTCCGCATCGTTCCGGCCGAGAATTTCGGCGCGGCCCTGCAATATTTCACCGGATCGAAAGATCACAACACCCACCTTCGCGGCCTGGCGCAGGAAAAGAAGATGACCCTGAACGAGTGGGGCCTGTACAAGCTCGACGAATACGACCGTTCCGAAAAAAAGCCCGGCTTTCCGCCGAAGGCAAAACCCCTCGCCAGCAAAACCGAAGAGGACATCTACCGAGCCCTCGGCCTGGAATGGATGGAGCCGGTCCTGCGCGAAGATCGCGGCGAGATCGACGCCGCCCGCGCCGGCAAGCTGCCAAGAATCGTCCAACTGAAAGACATCCGCGGCGATTTGCATTCACACACCATCGCTTCCGACGGCCAGGCGAGCATCGAGCAGATGGCCCAGGCCGCTATGGCCCGCGGATACGAATTCCTGGCCATCACCGATCATTCCAAGACCCAGGTGATCGCTAGCGGTTTGTCGGCCGAGCGATTGATCCAGCACGTGAGGGAAATCCGCCGCGTGTCCGATCAACTCAAGGGCATCACGCTGCTGGCGGGTTGCGAGGTGGATATCCTGGCCGACGGCCGGCTCGATTTTGAAGACGCGATCCTGGCGGAGCTGGATTTCGTCGTCGCCAGCCCGCACGTCGCGCTCAAGCAGGACACGAGCAAGGCAACCGACCGCCTGCTTCGGGCGATCGAGAATCGTTACGTGACCGTCATCGGCCATCCAACCGGCCGGATTATTTTCGGCCGCGAGGGATTGCCGTTGAATTTCGCCCGGATTTTCAAGGCCGCGGCCGACACCGGCACGGCCCTGGAAATCAACGCCGCTTTCCCCCGCCTGGACCTGAACGATTCCAACGCCCACGGCGCCCTGGCCGCCGGAGTGAAACTTTCCATCAACACCGACGCGCACAGCGTCGATGGTTTTGGCGAAATGCAATTCGGCATCTACGTCGCCCAGCGCGCCTGGGCCACGGCCGGCGATGTCATCAACTGCATGAAACTCGCCCAACTGAAAGCATTCATCCAGCGCAAGCGCGGCTGAAGAAAGCGAAACGGACCGAAGGGGAGCCACCGCCCTCGGTCCGCATCGGCGTTTCAATTGTCAAACAGAAGATAACGCGCCATTGCGTCGCGTCAATATCCGCGCCGCGGAATTTCGCGCGGATCGCCGCTCGTCTGAAAAATAATATCCAACCGCGAAGACGCGAAGAGCACAGCGCGGCAGAGCCGCAACCAAAGCTAAAAAAAACGTCGCTCGCCGGGTAAGGTGAAGTTGTGAACACCTTTCACCTTCTATCGAGGAGCGACGCTATG
>Ga0187864_10003770_pt1 | contig 12212 bp, 12 predicted proteins | sample June2016WEW_11_4_FD_132985 | JGI IMG/M metagenome (GOLD analysis project Ga0187864, IMG submission 132985) | Peatland microbial communities from SPRUCE experiment site at the Marcell Experimental Forest, Minnesota, USA - June2016WEW_11_40 | ecosystem: Environmental > Terrestrial > Soil >... | reverse complement strand
TTCGACGTGGCGGGGGCTGGAAACGGACTTACGGTCGGGTTAGTGAGGCACTCCCAAAGGAAACAGGGAGAAACAGATAGGCTTGACCTTCGGAGCACCGCGTCAGTCCTCGACCCTACCACCTGACCGATCTTTTGTACCAAGTGGAAAGTGCAAATGAGTGCTAAAATCCTGAGAACTAGCATATCATGCACGTTTAGCATCGTGAGGACCACTTAAGATGGGACACAAAGCGGCGGTCAGTCCTTCACGCCCAAAACCAAGCCAGCCCATAGCTACGAGCATCCTGAATCGGACGGGGCCTCTGCGCCCGGAAGCGGAAGCGCCCGTTTAGTCTGACCCCGTTTTTAGTAGCGTATAAGAGCCCTCGAAATTGAATAGAGGCGAGTGATGCTCAGCCCAGCAGACAAATCCGATCAAATATTTACTTGGCCTGACGCCGCACTTTATCGTCATTATGCAAAACTGTTGTCAATATACGAGAGCTTAGTGGCTGAACAACAAGTTAGACGGCAACAGTTGTCAGACCCTTGTCTACAGGCATTTTCTAGCCTGTGCTCTGCCGTCGTGCGCTGTGCAACACTTGACGCTCGATTATGTTCCTCTGCGCAGCTGACACTTCACGAAGTGCTATTGGGAGTCCGCGACTCACATGGTTCGCAATGGCTGCAAGCTGTGGCGAGCATGCTAGGTATGCTCTTGCATCTCGTTCCCGGTCAAGGAGAGTCTCGTACCCTTACTAATAATCGCAGACCAAATAAGAAATTCTCGACGTACCCAACCTCACCACTTGCCGCAAGAATAGTTGTGCAGCGCGTAATGGAGCCACTGTTGCCAAAGTCCCTTGTCGTCTGTCAGGGAACTCGGGAGCGGCTACTCCCGTTCGCGCTGATCGACCCCTCTGCGGAGTCGGGGCAGTTGCTGCTGGAGGTCGTAATCTTTTTGTTGGAATCGGCTTTGAAGCAGTGTGAAAACGATCGTGAAAAGGCTCAAATCTCCTGGAATCGACTTGCGCTTGAATTGCCCGATTGCCTTTGGGGCGGAGACCGCAACAACCTAGCTCCAATAGCCATCAAGACAGTTTTTTCACTTCTGCGCACCGAGTACCAATTGCCCTCGGAGCCAATACGCAACATTTATCTAGCTGACTCGCTGCTTTGGTTGAGCTCTCGACAGCAATCGTTTGATGTTGTACTAAACAATCCACCATGGGGAGAGCCACTTGAAGAGCTGCAACGCGATCAGATCAGGGGTACGTGCGACAGTGTTACAAGTCGCGTAGATACTTATCTTGCATTTGCCGAGTTTGGTTTGCGTGCCCTGCGTCGAGGAGGTCGTTACGGATTAATACTGCCAGCTCAAAGTCTGGCTCTCGAATATGCCGCGGACTTTCGACAACTACTTGCACAGAAAACCAGGCTTGAAAGCATCATATTGTTTCCTTCAGCGACCTTTGCTCCCGCTACGGTGTCCTCTGTCGGCTACATCGGACAATCAAACAATTCCACACGTCGGGTTACCGTCAGCGTCCTTGGTGGGACAAAGGGGGGCTCTAAGATGAGTCTGGACAAAGGCCAACTCCTAAGTGGTGAAACGTGGTGGCGATTGATCTCAGCCCGAGCAGGCGCAGATCTCTGTGGTATTCCTCTAGGGCAGATAGGAGCGGTGAGGTTGGGAGTACAGTTGTATGCAATTGGAAAAGGGTGCCCGCCGCAAACCAAACAAACCATTGCAGAGAAGCCCTTCACTTCATCTCGGAGGCGGCGCGGGTTTTCTCCCGCCTTGAGGGGCCGCGACGTCACTCCATATCGTTTAAAGTCACCAAGTGTGTTCGTGAAGTTCGGGCCCTGGTTAGCTAACCCTGGAGCGCCTAAACAGAGGTTAAGTGCAAAACGTGTACTTGTTCGAGAGTTATGCCGAAGGGATGGGAAACTCACCGCAGCTGTCGAAAGAGGAGAGTGCATACCACTTCACGGTGTTCACTGCATATTTCCGACCGGCATTAGAGCTGACGTGTTGACCGCAATCCTGAACTCATCAATCATTGCTAGATATGTTCGAACGCACGCTGGCTCTTTCACAAAAGTTGATTTTCAGCGGATTACGATAGGCGAGTTACGCGAGCTTCCGATTCCACCCGCAGCAATAGTGGGAAAACTCAGAGCTTGTCTGGGCTTGTCAGCCCTCAAGAGTCGTGAAGTGCAACTATTACGGGAGATCGCGACGAGGTCAAGCGCGATGAATGTTCAGGCGCGCACGGGTGATAAAATCATCTTGGACAATTTGATCAATAGGCTATATCAGCAGGGAGCCCGCTATCAATGCAGACCGGCGTCCTAGGACACGTCAGAAAGTATTGTGCGATCGTACTCGTTGGGATGCAAACCGTGCCGGTTTCTGCATGGACGAAGGACGATGCAAAATCACCCAAGGCGACCAAGAACGAATCCACCGCCGCTGCCGACAAAATTCATCTTTCAGATGTCTATGCACGGAATCGTGCTTATGATGACGCGATAAAGATTCTCCAAGAAGTCCTGAGTGGTGAGCCGGACAACAGGTCAGCAGAGGCAATGCTGGATGCTGTATATCGCACGAAGCAGGAGCGGCAAACCGCACTTGAGAACAGACAGCTTGACCTAGCTGACTGGGAAAATAAGTATGGGAGTCCTGATAAGGCCCGCGAGACCGCCCGCTCCGTGATTGGCTCAGCGACTGACCCTCTCGTCCTTAAGCGAGCTTTCGATGTGCTGCACAATCAGGAGCGGCAAACCGCACTTGAAAACAGGCAGCTTAACCTAGCTGACTGGGAAAACAAATATGGGAGTCCTGATAAAGCCCGCGAGATCGCGCGCTCCGTGATTGGCTCAACTACTGACTCTGTCGTCGTCAAGCGAGCATTCGATGTGCTGCACAATTCAGAGCCGAGTTGGACGAAGCAAATAGTTGATAGGCTGAAGCCGGCTGCATGGCTCATCGACCTCGCTTTCGCGATCTTGTTGATCGCGCTGACTTACCCGGCTTTTCTTGGGTTCAGACGTCTGCGGAATTGGCATCGTCGGAGTCGCGCCGCTCCAGCCGGGCTTCCTTGGCGCATTCAGGATCTTACCGATCCTACGGGACTGGGCATTTCAAGCCTCGTCGCCACGGCTTTCTCGAAGCTGATTTCTGAACCAACCATTCCGGTATCAGCAGGACTTCTCAAACTAGAGTCACTCGCCCTTCCAAATTCGCTCCGATTTACCCATGAGTCTCCGCCATCGGTCGTCCTTTCCGATGTTGCTCAGTCCTTACAGTTAAAAATCGGAGGGGTGGAACTGGCCGGTGTGGCGAAATTCTTCGAAAGCCTCAGAAAGTGGCTAGACGCGGGACTTCCAGCTGTGACAGGCATAGTGTCGGTTTCCGCCGAAACACCCGAGAGGATTTGGGTTCGTTTGACCTCACAGAGTTCGGGCAGTACGATAAGGACGGCTAATTTCTCCACGGCTTTGGCTACCGGCGTTGATTCTGCTGCTCTAGCGGCAGAAGGTGCTGCTCTCAAAATGTTTTATCTTCTCGCAAATCCGAACGCTACCGAACGAGAGGCGGATACAGCCCTCGCAATGCGAGAGGGCTTGGTCCTGCTGAATCGGTATGCCGCTGGTCAAAACGGTAGTACGCTCTCGCAGGCACTTAGCAAATTCGAGCTGTTCAGAGGCTCCCAGCCAGGTTCACGTGAGGCGCTGGAAGCGTGCCTGTATGAAGGAGTAACACTCGACCTTCTGGAGCGGCATGACGAAGCTCTGGTGAGGTTTGCATATGTTCGAGAGAGCGTCCCCGCGACTGACAACCTGCATGACAGAGCCGTGTACAATGAGGCGGTAGCATACATGCGCAAGTATCGACCGGAGGCATTGGAAAAGGCGAAGGAGTTGTTCGAGCAGGTCGCTGGGGCTAATGCCGACATCCTGAATGAACCTATTAAGATTCTTGCAAGGGCAGGGGCGGCAAATGCGGTTGCTCACTTCTTTATTTTTTGGCAGCGATTGATTCACAAGAGAAAATCTCAGGACGATGCAGAACTGAGGGACTGGAAGCTTGCCGATTGGTCCCGTTTGAAGTCATGGATCGACTTAATTGATAAAGAGACAAAAGAACTAAAACTTAAAGTTTTAGAGATAAAGCAAGCCAAAACATCTAAATGGGATCAATTGGCGTTATGCCAACTGGAGTGGGCGATATCAAATGCCTGTGGAAATATGAACCTGAATCTCGCAACTGGATTCCTTGATGCTCCTGAGCCAACCAACTTCCCCAGCACCGAACGGGAAACCAAGTTGCAGGAAGCACTTAAGTCATTTCAGAAGTGCGAAATGATTCTTGCCCCTGGAGTTGAGACGCTGAGCAATTGTGCGACTTCGCTGGTTTTCTTGGGCCGTTATGATCAGGCAAGGGCTTACGCTCAGCGGGCGATTGCTCTAAATCCAGACTATCAATATGCTTACTATCGGCTTGCTCAAAGCTGGGACCGTGAAAATAGACCGGACAAAGTCGTTTCTGTTCTGAAGGATTATCAACAAAAAGTCGTTATTGGTGAATTCGAGCAGCTTTTTCACAAGTACAACGTACCACTTCCAGCATGAAGTCTTCTCGCAAGCCCCGTCGATGGCGCAAGGACTTTCCCTATTACAAGATCCAGTTGTTTAACGATATTTTCAGCAGCTGGAAAGATGAGCCGCGGGCTTACGATGATGTTGAAGAGGCTCGGGCTGCAATCCAATCGAAATTTCTAGACCGGAAGGCACGCATAATGGTTGTAGAGCGCAATGGTAGGCACGTACTCGGGGATTGAACCAACGAGAAGCTAGTGCGAGGTTTTAGGTCTTAGCGAGCTTCAAGCCGGTGAGTACCGTTTGCGCTGTTTCTGCCCAAAAGATGTGATGCGCACTCCAGCTCAATCGGAAAGACGCGCGGCGGACCAAAGGTGCTTAATAACGAACATCGGCTTAGGACAATGCGTGACTGGAGAGCGCTCAAAGCTCTTGATAGTCGGCGTATCCAAGTCAGGCGCATTCCAAAGCTGTTCGGCCAACAACCACTGGTCGCCGGATCCCCCACCAGCGACTCTCAGCGACTCAATTAGCTGCAGGAACTCCGTAATGTGCACGCAGATAAGTCGCCGCCGCAGCTCTGCTCTCTGAGCATTGACCATGGAAAGCATTAAAAATTTTAAATCCAGCGCTCCAGAGAACAGTGCCTGCTAAATCTGCCGCCACTGCTTCAAGGTCTTTACAACCAGAAACTCCGTTGCAACTGTAGTGCGCAGCCCCAATCGCCACGAGCTCGCGGTAAGCATCCGCAGACAGAGATGCGTATGCGTCATTCCCGGTGGGACTTGGGTCTGGGCTCTTGTCTGAATTTACGGCTCCCGCAATGGCGGAGACCCATGTCACATACCGATCGAACGCCGGTCCCGGATTGATAAGGGTGGGCTTTGGCCAGCTTTGAAGAACGCTGGGATCGATAAAGCGCATCTGTTGGTTAACGAGGTTTGCAACCTGGGACGAATCAACCTGACAAGCAGGTGGGTTTGAGCCAGGCGCAGGCGCCGGCTTAGTCTGTATCGGAGGAGTCGCCGCTTCTAGTAGCCCGGAATTTGAATGGTGATATTGATTCACAAACAGCATCAATGCCATCGCGAATGTCAGTGGGTTTATTCCATACCATGCCATATTGGCTCCAAGGCTAAAATCTCGCGTAGGGACTTCTTCCGACCAAAACATAAAAACCTCACCCAAGCAAAACCGACTTGGGTGGTACTCGGCTTATCGTCCTATCCGAGCAAGAGTCGGTACGGGTAGGCAAATCCTCACCCATTGCACTTAGTATGTGACCTTTACTCCTCCTATCACCTTGTTGAGATAGGCAAAATTTGGGGCAGAGCGGCCGTTCTGATAACCTAGGGTTAATCCATAGTGCTTTGCTTGATCGAATGTTACTGCTACGCCCGCCGTTGTGTTGGGTTGCCAGCCTACCACGCGTCGAAGATAAAGGACTTTATTACTTGTGTATGCGACTGTTTCCGTCGAGAAGATATCCACATACGAACTGTCAACCGAAAAGGTGAATATCCCGCGCTGCACTGTCCCATAGATGCCTAGATATACCCGTCCTATATCATACGTTGGAACGGTGACGCTGCTTTTCCCTGAGCTTTCGGTTTGACTCGTAATGTGCCCGCCGCCGTCCGCTTGGACATACGGAGCAAAGGCATATCCGTTATTGGGTAGGTACAATAGGTCACGAATCGAGGGATTTCCAGACGCGAGCGCCGCCTGCTTTACTCCTGCCGACTCAGACAAACTCGGCAGGTAAAGTTCACCACGAAGCTCGCCAAGCGCATTCACTCCGCCATATTGTGTATCGATTTCGAAGCGGGGCCCGAATGAAAGATTAAGAACTGACGGTCTCGTCCCTTTCGGAATCCACTGTGTTTCGTCTTGTTTCGGCGTCAGTTTAACCTCCATATCCTTGTTCCGTGGAGGTTTCAAATTGGGGAGCCCAAAATAGAAAGGAACCGAGAAGAATGAAGGGATTATTACCGAGTTCTTGCTCTGGGTAGTCGCAGTCCCAACATCGAAGTTCACTGATGGGTCAACACGAACGGTGGAACCCGGCCAGAAAACTGCCCGAACAGCTGGATGCCATGGGGCTAAGGCACCTGTAGCGCCAAAGGCGGGTGTCATGTGCACGCCGGCTGTAGCAGAAAAGGATGTCGTGATGAATGCGTCGGCAACATTAGATGGTGCTCCTCCGATGACAATCTTCCCTGTCGGATTCACGGCGGCCCCGTAATAGTCCGTTAGCCCTGTGACCGTTACCGGGCTGGTTTCGCCGTTCGGAAGGCGTTGTAGGAGGTCGATGGTGATACCATCTGTTTCGTTTGTATTGTCGATCTTGCCGGCTATCCTTACGGATGTGGCCTTGACAGTTCCGTCTGCTGCTTGAGTGACTATAGCCCTTTCAACCGTCACAGGTTGACCTTTCGTAGCGGTGAGAGCAACATTTGAAACCACTTTGATCTGAGACCTGGCCTCTGCTGGGCTGGGCGTTATAACCGAGCTACTGAACACAAGCGGAACTGCAGTATCAGGTTCAGAGGTACCTCCCTTGCCTTTTTGAGGTAGGCCTTTGAACATTATAAGATAGCGCAGGTCGCTCCTAAGAGGTTTAAGGAGCCGCACTGATAAGGCATATCCGCGTGCCTCTAGGCCTGGGAGAGGACACTTAGCAATATCGTTTCCGGGTAGTGTACAAGAAGCCGAAGGGGCTCCGGTGCCACCTCCATGCGCGGCTCCGCCCACATATTCATCGGTCTTATCGCACGCTCTGATGCTCGGTTTGTTGTCGTCCAGAATCACGTACACGCGAAGATAATCAGCCAAGTTATGGTTGGTAGAGCCGAGCTGCCCGAAATAGCTTTGCTGCTGAGCGTCGCTTGAGTTGAAATCAATCTCAAGGCTGCATGCAAAGGGAGCAGTTTGATCTTGCGTGACCGTTATTGAAGTCTGTGCGAACGCTGACCCGAAAAGGAGAACAGAGGTCACTAAGATGCGAGCTGTCATGCATTTGCTCCTTAACTCAGCGGAGCCGGTTCACATGGAAGCAACCGACGATAGATCTGCAATACCGTTTGAAGGTCACCTCCGGTCAGCAATTCACCGGGAGTGATACTGTGCGCTGCGCTGCACCCGCTGAATAGTGGATCTCCGTACAAGGCCTGCATGAACCTCGCAATGCCTTGAGGCTCGTACGGTATAACTGGGACGTGCGCTGCCCAGATGTCCCTTAGATAGCTCGTTCCGGTGTATTGCGTCGGGGAAGCACCGCACCAGCGGTAGATAACCATCTGCAATTCATGTTGGATGGGATCCATCTCATGTTCCTTCCCTGTCGAATAGGATTTGGCCAGGATTTCCATTTTGGCAATCCTCGGTGGCGAATACTATACACGCGAATCGCCTCCGCTCCTAAGGTTTTTTCATCTTCTTCATCTTGGCGGCTCCCGCCACCCAGAAGAGGCCCAGACCTGCCTTGCCGGGGCACCAATGAACTACCAATCGCTTCGTGGAGTGCCCGGCAAATCTTGTACCAGTGGATGTGAGGCAAACTGGTATGAGAGGAGCTTTATATGCCACGAGGAAAGAAATATGCGGCGGAGCAGATCGTGAGTTTGTTGCGCCAGATTGAAGTGGGGACGGCGAATGGGAAGATGACCCCGCAAGCCTGCAAGGAAGTCGGGATCACAGAGCAGACCTACTACCGATGGCGCAAGGAGTATGGCGGTTTGCAGGTGGACCAGGCGCGACGGCTGAAGGAGCTGGAGCAGGAAAACGCGAAGCTGAAACGTCTGGTAGCTGAGCTGAGCCTGGACAAGCTGGTGTTGAAGGACATCGCCTCGGGAAACTTCTAAGCCCGGAACGGCGGCGTTGTGCGGTGGGCCATGCGCGGGAAGAGCATGGCATCAGTGAGCGGCGAGCGTGCCAATTGGTGAATCAGCCACGCGGCACGCAGCGCTACCAGCCGACACAGCGTGATGATGAAGATGCACTGACCCGGGCCATCGTCGCACTGGCCAGCCAATATGGTCGCTACGGCTATCGACGCATCACGGTGTCGTTGCAGGAAGCGGGCTGGCGCGTGGGCAAGGATCGGGTAGAACGCATCTGGCGCCGCGAAGGGCTGAAGGTTCCCCAGAAGCAGAAGCCACGTGGCCGGTTGTGGCTCAACGACGGGTCGTGCGTACGGCTGCGGCCGGAGCGGCCCAATCACGTGTGGTCGTACGATTTCGTCAGCACCTACACGCACGATGGAAGGACGGTGCGGATGCTGAACCTGATCGATGAGTTCACCAGAAAGTGCCCGGCGATCCATCCCCGGCGCCGGGTGAACAGTCGGAACGTGATCGAGGTTGTGGCCAACGCCATGATCGAACACGGAATCCCCGAGCATATCCGCTCGGACAACGGCCCGGAGTTCGTGGCCAGGGATCTGCGGAAGTGGCTGGCCGACATCGGAACCAAGACGCTGTACATCGAACCCGGCTCGCCATGGGAAAACGGCTACTGCGAGAGCTTCAACTCGAAGCTGCGCGACGAGTTCCTGAACGGAGAAATCTTCTACTCACTGAAGGAGGTGCAGGTGCTGGCTGAACGTTGGAGGGTCTATTACAACACTGTGAGGCCACACTCTTCGCTGGGATATAGACCGCCGGCACCAGCAGCCCGGCCGTTGGAAGACAATACGGGGCATGGAAAAGTGGAAAGCAAAGAACGCTTCCCACTTTTCCACACCCCCGACTGCGGCGGGATAATTACCAAACCCGCTGCGCTACACTAACTCTCGAACTGGTACAAAATATCGGGCAGGCCACATGACCCTCCCAGAACGACTTGGCCCTGCTAATGTTGCGTCCGATTCAGAGTTCATTGAGGCAGTAGGATGCCTCATTGCGCTTTGGCACCCACGCGCGTCAGGTCGTTTTGTTGCGCCGGAGTCACTTTTTCTCGGCAAAGCGCCCTACGACGTAAGTCTCAATCGGCAGGTGACCGCTTACCGAATAGCTACAGTGTAGTTCCGCGAAGCGATGCCGTTGACGACCACTTGCATGTTCGTGACACCGGTTTCCATGTTGGCCGGGATGTCTACAAGCGTGGAGGTCGGACCGGTGTAACCAACCGCCATAGTGCTGTGGTTATGCGTACGAGCATAGAAAACATGCCCACTGCTCACATTGGTGAGCCGCACAAGCGGATAGTTGGTTGCGTCCTGGAAATCATCACCATAGGCATTATTCTGCGAAGCACCGTTGAACTTAGAGCCGTTCAGAGTGTAGGTATTCCCACGCGTAAAAACTGCATGGGAGATCCGCACCTCTGGATTCCAACCGGTGTAGGTGCATCCAGCGGAATTGAGTAATTCGACGTCATTGCTGCGATCCGTGAACATGATCTGCCCAGTCGGAAGCATCAGGAACTGACCAAGATCGGAGCTGTCGTCGGGAGCGCGTGGCGGACCGAGAATCTGGTGGAAGGTGCTTCCGTCCCACTCAAGAAAAACAGCCCCCCTTTGAAAAATGCCGGGACTGGTCATCAGCAGCACGTTCCCATTCCTTTCCAGTGCGGCCGGACCGTCGGCAATGTCGAGAGCGTCGGGGAAGTCTGGAGCCTCAGTCCAAGACTTGTTAACTAAGCTGTAAATGCCGTTGCGACCGGCAGCATAGCCGTTCGCGCCGGTCTGCAGTACGGTGCCATTGGGCATCAGCATGGCGGGCCCTAATTCGTGTGAGGCACGTCCCCCCTTTAGATCTGTCGCCGAATCCCAATACTGCTCAGGTGTGCTGCCTTGGCTGCTCCAACTGCCGGTCTTCGGATCGAAGATCTCCCAGTTTTTCCCATTCGGGTCGTAATCCGGTCGCACGTAGGCATCGACGTCCAACACCATACCGCCGGGTAGAAGCGTAAAACCTTCTTCATCATAAGCATCGAACTTGTTTGCGCCGGTCGGCTTCCACGTCAAAGTTGAGGCATCCAGCAGTGCTGCTTTCGGCGGCCAGTCGCAGCAACTGCTCTGCATGTAAGTGCCGTCAGCAAGAACCACGCCGGGACTGTCGCCGATCGTCTGCCATCCCAGCGGTGGATTTACGGCGGTCCAATGGTCACTGACCGGATCATAAATCGCCCCCATGGTTGTCTTCGCATCCGGAACTCCGAGATTGTCCTCGCCGCCTTCGATGATGTAGCGACCGTCGGGCAGGACCGCAGCGGCGAAGTGGAGCGGACCGTAACCGGAGGGCAGAGTGGCAACCTGCGCCCAGGTTCCGGTTGCATAGTCGCCGTTAATGTCTGGAGTCAACGTCCACCAGTTGCCCCAGGTCTGAGTGTTAATGCTTTCGTCGTGCACCAGCACTCTACCGTCAGTCAGCAATGCTATGGCGCCTGTTCCGATATTGAGTACATTCTGCACCACTGTCCATGTTTCCGCCGCAGCAGCACTGCCCGCGCACACTGCCGTCAGAGTTGTCGTGCCCGATTTAGACGCGTTTTGCACAGACCTGGCAGTGACGGTCACCGTGGTGATTGACGAGACAAGTGGTGCGGTAAAAACTCCAGCGGACGAAATTGATCCAGTACTCGCGCTCCAAGTCACTCCGGAGTTGAAGCTCCCTGTCCCCATAACTGACGCCGAACAGTTGCTCGTCTGCTCGGACTCTATCATTGACGGAGAGCAAGTCGCGGTTACGGATGTGATGTTTGACGATCCACATCCAGCTACCAAGATGAGGGCTCCCTCCATTAACGAGATCCAGATCATGTTACGCATCGTTATCGCTCAGCAGAGTACGGTTATCGTAGCACTAACGCAACGAATTCCAACGGTCGAATCCGCGCGTTTTCTGTCAGATGATAAATGGGTTCTGGAGTTTGTTTCGCATGCAGAATTGTGCTCCCCAATGATCCGCAGCCGCCGCTCTGGTTTCAAAGCGTTGACCTGGAACGCCCAATAAAGTTGCATTCCAGCGTCAATATAATCGCAGAAGAGGAGAGTCAGAACGGGAGGTTTGTTCCCAGATATCCTCTGTTCGCTTTCGTGTGTCCCGAGCTCGCCTCGTCCCTCTATTCGTGGATGAATGGCCTCAGGCAACAAAAAGCTTTTAAGGAAATAGAACCGTAGATGACTTCGGTTCGAAACAATACGTATCAGATCCCAAACTCGCCCGAGAGGCATTGAGACGGGGCATGTTCCGATTGAGCTTGAGCAACCAACCAGCCTTAGAGTGATGCTATGTGCGGTAACGCGAAACCATCGAGACACCATACTGAATTACCGACGATACCGCTGTGGCTCGTCAAAACTAAATGCCGCCCGGTTTTTTCGCTGAAAACCTTGCTTTCTATGAATGGACGGGAGTTCCGCGAGTTAGATCTTCGATCACAAGATCGTCTTGGAAAGGAGTGGAAGAGCTCGACTCGACGGCGTATGGTCAAGAATCTCAAACGCTTTGAAAAGGCTCGGTTTCCGGTCTCATAATTTCCTCACGCAGCTGCTTCCTGAAACCTCAAGAGCATGTACAATCCGGGTTCGACGATCAAGTTTAGGGAGGCTCTGGAATGATTTGGGCTCGCATGCTGGCCTACATCACCGGCACCGTCGATCAAGAGCTGCTGTTGCGG
>Ga0187864_10003764_pt1 | contig 12220 bp, 12 predicted proteins | sample June2016WEW_11_4_FD_132985 | JGI IMG/M metagenome (GOLD analysis project Ga0187864, IMG submission 132985) | Peatland microbial communities from SPRUCE experiment site at the Marcell Experimental Forest, Minnesota, USA - June2016WEW_11_40 | ecosystem: Environmental > Terrestrial > Soil >... | reverse complement strand
CCTTCTCGACGGTCATGTTGCCGCTCAACTCGGAGAGGTTCTTGCAGGTCTGGAGATTGTCGGTCTGGAAAGCGGCTTTGATGTAGCAGTTGTCGGTGATGGATTCGTTCGGGCCGTACTCGTCGATGATCTGCGTGAGGGTTTGCGCGATGAGGTAGGGTTTGATCTTATACCCGGCCATGATGCTCATCGCGGCGGAAAGGTTGGGAATCTTTCTCAGCTCGGGAAACTCATCGAGCATCAGCAAGAGATGGTGACGGTCCGGGTCGAGCTGCTCCATGAGGCGATTGAAGATGAGCTGAAGCATGAGCCGGACAAGCGGCCGCAGCCGCTCGCGGTCCGGCTGAGGAACTTTGAAGTAGAGGCTCATAGGAACATCGCCATAGACGAGATCGCGGATAACAAAGTCGGAGCGGGAAACAGTCTTCTGTACGATTGGGTCGTCGTACAGGGTCATTGGAGTAACAATGCTCGACTGGATGCTCGATGCCTCGCGGTCCGCCCGGTTGAGCTGGCGCTGAACAGCCTTGCTTACAAAGGGATGGGTGAAGGTTGGCTTGCCGTTCACATCGAACCATTGAAGGCGCGGCGCGGATTTGCCTCCGGGCATATGGACGGTCTTCTGCATCTCGGTCAGCACGTCGGTGAAGTCCATGCCCGGCTGGGAGTAGTGGGCAAGCACGTCCGGGAGCGTAGGTTGGCGCGGCGTATCGAGGTTGCGATAGACGTAGCCGAGATGGATGATGCCCGCCGATACCAGGTCAACGGCTGCATCTTCAAAGTGTTTGTAGAGACTGTCGTCGTCACCGTGGCGGATGACGGCGTTCGCAATTGTCTGAGCATCGGCAATCTCGTAATCGGTTTCCCAGCGAATCTCGGACAAAGGGTTGTAGCAGCAACTCTCAGACGGCAGAGTTGGGGCGAACTTTAAGACACGCTGCCCGATAGCGTGGCGGAAGCCGGCGGAGTGGTCCCAATTCTCTCCCTTCAAGTCGTAGACAAAGACGCTCTGCCGCCACTGGCAGAGCGTCGGGATGATGGCGGAGACGCCTTTGCCGCTTCGGCTGGGAGCGAACAAGAGCACGGGCTCAGCGCCTGAGTGCAGCAAGTAGTGGATCTGCTGCGTGTCGGGATCGCGCCATCCGCCGATGTACACACCGTCCGTTGCGTTGAGCAGGCCCAGCTTCCGAATGTCTTCTCGATTGGCCCATTTTGCGGAGCCATGCAGGTTCATCAGGCTGTCTGTGCTCTTGCGGTCGCGGATGAGGGAAAGGAACCAGTACGTCAAATAGGCCAGAAACAGGCCGCCCGCAATGGTTGCGCCAAAGGCAATCCAGAGGTCTTTGCGAACGCCCGAACTGATAAGGCGGCTACCTGCGTAGCGTTTCCAGAGCATGAGAGCTGCGAATGGCTGGAAGATCGCTGTGCCGTGTACCCACAGAATTGGATCGCCCATCTCGACGGGGTTGTTGAGTTGAATTGCAAGCCACTCGGTCGCGGCGCTGGCGGCCAGGACAAAGGCTACCGCTGCCCCGACGACTGATCGGATATTCCAGCCGCCTTGCCAACTTGGACGGTTGGGGAGAATGTATCCGGGTGGCGCTGTTGTTCCGTTTCTCATGGAATGCCTCCTCGTATAGAAGAGTACATTCCAATACCGGCAATTGCAAAATCAGTACCCTCGGTCCCGCGTCCGGTCCATCATCCTCGAACGGAGCGTTTTGTTGAACTCTCCCATCCATCCCTTGTCGGATTCGCCGACAGAGAGATTCATGGCCCGCATCCGGCGCGTGATCGAATCAAGCGCCTTTCCATCGCGGAGGATGTCTTTGTCCTTGCCCGCCGCCGAGGCGTAAAGCTGCTCGGGGTTGCTTCGCAGGCTGTCGATGACGACTATATTCCCTGGCTGGAGGTCTCCACGTGTCCAGGCCGCCCGGAGCGTGGCGTCGTGGCGGATAATCTCGATCTTGTCTTCGGTGGTCTCGAAGATGGTTTGAAGAGCGCCCGTGCGCTCGTCTTCGCTGTTGAGGAGAACCCGCCCGATTAGCTTCTTGGAGATTGAGGAATACTCCATCGGCGCGTGGGGATCGCTGATCGCCACGCCGCTGCGGAAGAGCGTTCGGGCGCGGTCCTGAATGTCCTTCATCCGTTGAAGCTGTGTGACGAAATCGGACCGGACAAGCCAACGGTCTCCGGCGTATGGTTTCGAGAGACCAAGCTCCTTGAGGTGCCGGAGCCGGGCCACTTCCGCCGCGCTTGCAGCGGCTCCCGCATCTTTGTATGCCGGGTCCTCCCCGTATGGGATCGCTCGGCCGGCCAGCCTTCGGTCTAAGGGCGTGACACGGTTGGCGGTAAGCTCAATCTGCTTCTGGTGCTCAATGTCGGCAATGGTCCGCGGGCCGAGCTGCCGCGTCAGCGAGGTTTGGGCGGCTTCTCGTAGTCCCCGGCGAATCAATGCTGGTGGAAGTTTTAGCGGCTCCCCGGATGGCAGACGGCCTCGCACGATGATATGGGCGTGGGGATGGTCGGTATTGCGGTGAACCACTCCTCCCCATTCGACCGGCGCTCCGGTGTGCTGCTCGATTCGGACCACCATATCTGCCACTGTTCGTTGGAAGTCCACGTTTGCGTCTTCCGGAGACAGGATGATCTTGAAGATGCGCCCGTCTCCAGCCTTCTGCCAGCTTTCAGCCAACCGTCCGAGCGAGTGCTCCTGCGCCAATCCAAGCCGGTCGGGATCGGGAGCCTGGCTTTCAATTTCGGTGGCTGCTTCCCTCTCAGGCGGCAGGCGGTCGCCCTTGGCACTCTCCCGTTCAATGTAGGTTCCATGCGCCTTCCATCCCCCCGGAGTCCGGGCGGACGAATAGCGGACATTGACGATGGCGCGGCGCTGGAAAGTCGCCGCTTTCGCGGAAACGGATGACCGGCTGAAGGCTGGCGTGGCCTTAGCGCCGCTGGGAGAGGACCGGCTGACAAGCCGAACGAGTCGAAACAGGTTCCTTGCCGTGCCTGTGACACGCGGCGGAGGAGTAGTAGCTCGGCGAACCCGGCCGGGCCGAAGTCGGCTCGAACGCTCGCCCTTTTCCTTGACCTCGCGTAGCTGCATTGATGCACGGGGCATGGACACTTACCTCCGTTCCGGCTCAAGACAGAGTGGTTGACTCTTCCTCAAGTCCAAGCTCCGTGGCGGAATATGCGTCCGACTCCCTCCGGCGCTGGAATTCACGGGCGGCGGTGATGTTCACCTGCTCGTAGATTTTGGTTGCCCGCGCCCTGGCTCCCGCCATGAGCGAAGGGGGCACCTCGGGGAGAGCCGTGAGCGCGTACTTGATGAACGTGTCGGTCAAGGCAAGGTGTAGCTGGCTGACCGTCTCTAAGCTCTGGAACCTCCGGGCCAGACTGTCCGCCAGATTCCCAAACAGCGCGTAGACGAGCTGCTCCAGGTCGTCGCGCTGGTTGGTGCCGACCGTGACGAGGTAGTCGAAAACCTCGTTGTCGCTTCTAGCGTGAAGCTGCTCCCGCAGGGCAGCAAGGCGTTCTGACTGGATCTGGCTAAGCCGGACCGAATAGCGAACAGATTCAGGGCGCTTTCGTTTTCGCATACGGGCACTATACAGCAATGTACATAGCGTTATCAATGTGCGGCACAATGGTCATTTTGAGTACCCTATGTGCCGCGCTATAAGCCTTTGCAACAAATAGAGATGGCAAGAGCAAACCTTCAAAGTGCCGCTGCGCTTTATGTTCCACTACTGCATTACCCAGTTAAGACGGCTGCCTAACAGCACACCTCCGAGCGGTCTTCGACCTTCGAAAAGCGCAGCCTGCGGCTGCAATAAAAGCACGATTTAAGACGAACAAAGGCGATAATCCACGACTGATCGAGCCTAAAACTTCGAATCGTCTTTATTCGTGGTTATTCGTCTATAGTCGTGATTGTTCGCCAATATTCTTGCAAAGTCGTCTTTGTTCGCTTGCAATCCGGCCGGATGTTCTGGCATTCTTCTAGTGCAATGTGCATTGCGTCTGATCGCCCGCCCGAACTGGTCGCGTTAGTTGAAGCGTTGACGCTTCGCAAGGGTGTCTTTCAACTCAAGGGAAGGCTCCTCAAAGCGGTGCGCTCCGAGTTGCACGCGGCTAAGGACAGCGGGCTGACCTGGCGCGTGATCTGGGGAACTCTTCGGGAAGAAGGGTATCCCGGCGGATACCAGCAGTTCTGTAAAGCGGCAAATCGGGTCATTGAAGGGACTCCGCCACACATCGCAAAAAAAGCCAAGAACCTCCCGCCGCCTTTGGTGGAGAAAGAGGTTCGTCAACCGATGGTCCGCGAGAGCGGCCTGAGCAGTAAGACCACAGAGAAAAAGGAGAAACCGGAATGGCAAGTGCGGAGAGAAACGGAAATGGCGAAACTGGATCGCGAAGCGGAACTGAATCGCCAGCGGGAGTTGCGGTTGCAGCCGACGAAGGTATTCAAACCGAGCGTCTTTGTGGGGCGGAGCGAGGATTGAGCTCGGCCCTGGAAATGAAACCCAAGCGCGTGGTCTTTCCTATCGCCGGAAAGGGCGGTGTGGGAAAAACGACCGTCATGGCAACACTGGCGGAGTGGTACGCGAGCAGAGCTTATACCGCTGAACTGTTCGATATGGACCCCGACAATAAGGCGGAGGGGTGTTTCAAGGCGCTGTTCTCCAAGGCGCACAAACTGCCGGCGCTGGAGAGCTGGACCTACGACCGGCTGTTGGGAATTTCTCTGGAGTCGAGAGCCGACGTGATTCTGGCTGACCTTGGCGCGGCACAGGGCCATCAAATGATTCCGTGGTTTCGGGACTTCTATAAGGTGATGCAGGAGTCTGGTCTCGATCTCCGGTGGACGGCTCTGGGCGTTGTCGATGGCGACATTGCCTCGGCCCGGTCGGTAATTGAATGGGGCGCCGAATTGCAGAATACAGTGGACTATGTGATTGTTCACAACTATTTTCAGGATGGTGTCGCTTCGTCCTGGGAGAATCCAAAGCTGGAGCCGGATGTAACGGCCTTTCGGGAGGCATTCTCGCCCGTCGAAATCCGGATGGACGCTAGACGGCCGGACCTTCAGCGCATGATGCGGACGATGAACGTCACACTCGGCGACGTGGGCGAACGCAAAACCAGCGTGCCGGAGCTGAGAGCTCCTGATATGACCCTCCGGGCAAGAACGTACCGCTTCCGCGCTTTCAGACAATTCACCGAAGCGAGAAAGGTTCTCCTCCCATGAGCACTGCCCCTTTGACCGCAAACGACAAATCCGCCTGGATTCGTGACCTCGTGTATCTCGCCTTCCCGGAGGGGGAGGCGAGAGAACGGGTTCTCTTCGATCTGCTCAAGCAGTTCTCGAAGATGGACCCGGAAGATCCTGAATGGCTCCGTTACAAATTGAGCGTGGTGGAGTGCCGCGCGCTCGAAAATGTGGCGCGGGGACTGAACGATGCGGCGGCGGAACAGGCCAGACTCCGCGGCGTGACCCGTGAGATCGCTGACTTCGCGGCCATGCAGATGAGGGGGACCATCGAGGGGGCCACAATCACGGCGCGGCAACTCCTCGAAGATGTCCAGGCCAGCCTGCATGATTCAATCGCCGGGGAAGCCATTCTCAAGTGCTACACGGAGGAGACACAGCAGCAGTTTGCCGCCGTCATCCGTACCATTATCGAATCGAGCCTGGCGCAAGCTCTGGCAACGTCACAAAAGCAGATGGATGGGTGGCTGAAGGGCGCTCTCGACGGTGCAATTCGCAACGCACAAGACGCCTTGGCTGCGGTGACGCGGGATTTTCGGGTCAAGCTGCTCGGTGCCTGGAGCTACCTGCTCTGGAGCGTCTTCGCCGGGGGCCTTCTCAGTGGCTTCGGCCTACTCTTCCTGGGGTACTGGTTAGGGAAACACCTGTGACCATTGACTTTCTTTCTTAGGTCAGTTGTGGATCTGTGTTTCGTCAGACTAGGACCGCATTGAGGCAGTGAAACGTTTGGTAGGCAGGATGATAGTTGAAGCTGGCCCCAGATCTCTGATTAGCATGAAAACCTGGTGCGTCGCGTCGAATGCCTCTGCTGTGCAGTTCCGACAGTTCCCGTTTCGATCTGTGAGCTTGATCTTGCGGCTCGCCGTCATCCTTCTCTTGACTGGCACAACGTGTCCGAGGATATGAGATTGATGGATTGCTGTGCCGAACCGCTCGCCATCAAAAATCATGTGGAATGAGGTAGTTGCGATTATGCGGCGAACCTCGGCAGTGAACTGCTTGCCTTCTCCGACAACAACCGGCTCCAGGACAAGCAGACAACAGGCGTGAGGGCTGGTTGATACATATCGCCGGAAGGCCGCATAGTTTGAAGTGCCGTATTTTTTCGCTAGATGGATAGGCACTCCCATTCCAAAGGCTGACTGGTGAGCTTCGTCAGCAAAAACGTTCCCCTGAAACAGGACTTCGGCTGCAAAGACGTTTGCCTCGCGCTCAAACAGATCCGAAATGTCGGGGTCTAAGTTCTCCTGGCAGTCCTGCATCAGCGAATAGGCCTTCCTCTGGTGCGGAATGATGCCGTGCCCTGCTTCATGAAGCTTGATGAAGGGCCTCCGCACTAGCGGAGTGCCTTTATCAAGCAGGATAATTTTATCTCCCGGATGAATCATCGCCAGAATCTTGCTGAGAGCCGACTTGATGGTAGTTATTTTCGCTTTCGCTGACCGCATGAACTGAGCCAGCACGCCCTCATTTAGAAAGTCATCATCGACAATTGTCAGTTTAGCTGTCGCCATGAGGCGATCAACGGGAGTGGGAAAGACATGCAGTGCGGACGCTTCATTCAAGAGAAGCGCCGCGTGCCTTTCGACCGTCGCTAGTTGGCTGGCCGTAAGTGAACAGTCGTTTGGTCGGGTCATTTCTTCCGTGTTTGTCGAAAAAAGGCCAAGTACTCCATCAGCGCGTCCTCCTCTTCTTTGCTTAGGTCGCCAATGGCAAAGGTAGCCACCTTTGCCTGCCGACGGCCGCCTTCGGTGACGCCTGCCGGGAAATATCCTGCCCTGGCCATCAAATCCTCGTATGAGGTTTTGTATACGCTCGCAAGGGCATGGAGAATGTTGGGTGACGGTTTCGCGATCTTGTCGTTTTCGAGCTGACTAAGATACGCGTTTGAAACCTCTCTGTTCGTTGCATCCTCCACCTGGCGCAAGCTCAAACCTGAAGCCGTGCGCAAACGAGCGAGATGATCCCCGAGAGTGGATTCGGGTGATCGGCTATCGCCGACCTTCTTCATGAAATTCCTCCAGACAGTATCAGACACATTCGCACTCATTCTGCACCCATTTGCAGCTTCCGTCAAGCGGCGCTAAGGGTTCGCTTGACATTCTTAGCACTGCTCGGTATATTGAGAGGGAAGGCTGAGGTGAGAGCCGGATGCCAGAAAAAGGGGAAGTCATGAACAACGAACTGGAACGGGCAGAGGCCCACCTGCGCAGCGCTGAAACAGAGCTGCATCAGGCCGAGCAAGAAGAAGTAGCGGCGGTCCGGAAGATTGAGGCTGCCGTCGAGGAGATCAAGGTCGCTGAAGAGCGCTGCGAGATCCACTTTACGGTTGACGGTGAACCCCACGAAACCGACCGTCGGGAACTAACCCCGGATGAGATCATACGCAAGTTCGGGGACCGTGATCCGTCGAAGAACTATCTCGTTCAAATCGTCGGAGGGCAAAAGGAAAGCTATCAGGGCAAGGGCCATATTCCAATCAAGATGCACGATGGGATGCGGTTTCAAATCCTCTGTATTGGTCCGATGACGGTGTCCGATGGTACCTTCTAGCGCCGCACTGACCCTCTTTATGGACGGGCTGCGAAGCGTTGGCTTCCAGCCCGTAAAGCTCCCAGATCGCAGCGACTGCGTCGTTATTGACTATATCGTCGAGTCGGGAAAATTCGCAGGGAAGGCGGTGCGTCTGGGCTTCATCGTGCCACCCGACTTCCCAAATACTCCTCCTACTGGCCCACATGTTTCGCCACATATTCATGCACTATGCCAGGGTGGGGCGCATCCGACCGGGGGAATACATCAGCAAAACGATTCCCCCTTTCAAACCTCGGTTGGGGGGCAGTGGCAGTACTGGTCGCGACCCTTTCCCGGCTGGGCTGAGGAACGTAAAACAGTCGCGGTTTACATGAGCCATATCTGGCGTCTGTGGGATACCCAATGAGCAGAGCAACACATAGTACCGCAATGGCGGGCTTGATCGACACCACGGCACGCGCGCATCTCTTACGTCGTGATGGGCAGGAAGACATCTGCTTCGCGCTCTGGTTTCCGAGCGCAGGCAGGAGCCGCACCACGGCTTTGGTCCACAAGCTCCTCTTGCCGTTGCGTGGGGAGCGAACCGTTCACGGCAACGTGAGTTTCAACCCCGCGTATTTTGAACGGGCTTTGGCCGAAGCGACCGGTTGTGGGGCAGGGGTGGCTCTGCTGCATAGCCACCCGAGAGGCCGGCGTTGGCAGGGAATGAGCCCAGATGACGTGACTACTGAGATGGGAATCGCTGGTTCGGCTTTCGGTGCCACCGGCTTGCCCCTCGTTGGACTGACGTTGGCTGGCGACGGTACATGGAGCAGCCGCTTCTGGCAGCGCACGGCTCGCCGAACATATACGCGATTCGACTGTGCAACAGTCCGCGTGATTTCAGATAACCTGCGAGTGTCGTTCTATGACAGATTGACTCCGCCACCCGGCTCAAACGCCCAGCAGATTCGTACGGTGGCAGCCTGGGGAAACGAAGCCCAAAACGATCTTGCGCGGTTGCGGGTAGGGGTGATTGGTGCGGGTAGCGTAGGCGGCATGGTGGGCGAGGCTCTGGTCAGGATTGGATTTGAAGATGTAATGGTGATCGACTTTGACCGGGTCGAGGAACATAACCTTGACCGCCTAGTCTATGCGACCCGTGCTGATATTGGTCGCCTCAAGATTGAGGTCATGGCCGAACATCTCTTTGCTCGCGCAACGGCAAAGAGATGTCATATTGAACCTGTCCTCGGGGCCGTATATGAGGAAGAAGCATTTCGCGCCGCGCTGGATTGCGACGTGTTGTTTTCCTGCGTAGATCGTCCTTGGGGCCGCTACATCCTAAACCTGATTGCCTATGCTCACCTCATCCCAGTATTCGACGGGGGCATCTCGGTCCGAATGAACCGTCTCGGGAAGATCGCAGCGGCAGATTGGAAGGCATTAACCGCGGCGCCTGGTCGGCAATGCTTGCAATGCGCAGGGCAATATGATCCGGGCCTCGTCCAGATGGAGCGAGAAGGGTTTTTCGACGATCCGACTTACATTCAGGGTCTGCCGAAAGATCATCCGCTCAAGTCGCGTGAAAACGTATTTGCGTTTTCGATGGGATGCGGAAATCTTCAGCTTTTACAGATGTTAGCAATGGCGCTTTCTCCCTTGGATCAACCGAATCCCGGAACTCAGCTCTATCACTTTGTAGGAAATTCGATGGAAGAGCCTACATTCGGACAGTGCCATCCTCAATGTCAGTTTCCGGATCTGATCGCTACGGGGGACCATTGCGGCATAGATGCCCTAGCGCAGCCTAACGCTGTTGTCCTTACCTATGCTGCTTGATCGTTCGTGGCAGATTACCACATAATTCCAAGTTAGCTCGGATGGAGAGGGCAGCGTTCCAGCCGGCTTGTAGGCAGGCAGAAGCCCAAGGGCGAATTCTCGCCCTTGGGCTTCATGGGACGAGGATTACTCCTCGTCCGCGCCGTCGGTTGGATCGTCGGCGGCTTCGACTTTTGAGAGGCGCCTCATGCTGGAAGCGTGGATCTCGGCGATGGTGTGCTTGAACGGCTTACCCTCGACATCTTCCTCGATTGCCCGGTACTTGATCTTTCCCTCCAGGCTGACGAGCTGCCCCTTCTGAAGCGTCTTGGCGAAGTTGGAGAGATTGCCCCAGGCATAGACGCGGTGCCATTCGGTGCGGGTTTCGTAATCGCCCTTATCGTTCTTCCAACTCTCGCTGGTGGCGATGCTGAGGACGGCGTAGTCCTTCTTGTTCTGCGCGGTTTTGACTTCTGCATTCTTTCCGAGACGGCCGATGAGGATGACTTTGTTGAACATGGTTTGTAGCTCCTTTTTTGAAGTTTGTCCGCTGGATGCGGTACATGCTTGCCCGGAGGGTGTGCCGTCGCGGCCCACTCCCAAGGCGAGTGAAAGAGATTTGTGGAAGGGGACCAGAGCTTGCCTCGGGGGAGGAGTCCACACCTGAAAGGCCCGAATCTCTGGAGGGAGAGCGTGCGTCCGCAGGGCGTGGGTGCATTGAGCGCGGCACGCTGAACGCAAACAGAAAGGCAAACTGAATTGGAGCTGAGTGTTCAAACTCCTCACATTCAGCCGTCGGGATTGTAGAGGTCTCACCGCGGAGGGAAGGGGCCGGACCAGAGGAGACACCGGCGGCGGGCAGAGCTGGAGGGGAAGGGCGGTCTCCGGCAACCGGAATGAGCTTAGCGATTTGCCCATGATCTCGCCTTCGCCATTGTGCGCTTGATGTAGGCAGCCTTCCTGGAGGGGTTGGGGTCGCGGGAGAGGTAGAGGCTGTTGAGGGTCGTTGCAATCGCATCCTCCGGCATCCGCAGCGAAAATGCGGCGACGCAAAAGGCGAGGTCGGCGGCGGCGGGACGGTCGTGGAACTTGGGCGCGTTGCGGAAACGCTCAAGGGAGAGCCATGAGTAAGGCGGCTTTCCTGTGTGGGGAGGTGTGCCGGGGTTGTGTTGTGCAGCGCGCGCTTCCCGCTCTTGTTCCTGGAGTTGGAAGAGTTTCGTCATTTCTAACCGTAGGTAGGCGGCCTGCCGGTACTGCACTCCCGTCGAACTTCGCAACAGAACGTAGGGATAGAGGCCGTCGCTCTTGCGGTGCTTGGGCTTGCAATTGGTGAAGCCGGGGAGACGGCCAAAGCGCCGCCAATCTGCCGCGCTGGAATCCGCACTGTACCGTTTTGCAAGGGCCTGGGCAATGAACGTGGAGAGCGGGGCCGGGAACACATCATCATGCTTCAGCCAGGCTTGGAAGTTGCCGAGGCTGGTTTCAACCACGGCGCACGGCTCGTAGCCGTCGGCGGCGAGCCGGGCAAAAGAATCAGAATTCAGGTCGTCGAGGACGGTGTAGCGGTGTTCTCCCGCCGGCCGGATATAGATGTGCGCCCCGCGCGCATTGTGGGCCTTGAAAAGCGCGAGCCGTGAGAGTACGCCCTCCGCGGGCAGATTGGATAGACCGGGGAGCATTCCCCGGTCGCTGAGGATGCCGATGTCGTAGGCCGGCGCGTCGAGCGCGCCAAGCATTTTTTGGACCGCAACCAGGGTTCTGTCCATGCCGCAATTCCCCCAACCGAAAATTTGATTTGCCAAACTCCTCCGGAATGGTGTTACGATACGTCTACTGGAATGTACATCGCTATACGGGGCGATGGCAAGGCCGGATTGAGGGTGGATTTGAGGAGTTGATGAACCAGGACTCGCACTCGGACGAAAAGCAGGAACGGCTCAAAGAGAAGCTGCGCGATGAGCTGGGGCCTGTGATTGTCGGCCTGCTAGACAAGTCCAGCGGCCTTGAGGACATCCTCGTCAATGAGGATTCCCGCATTTGGGTGAAGCGGACCGGGTCGCCCTTCGAGCAGGTAGGCGAGCTGTCCAGCCGCCAGGCGCGTGGGGCAATGATGACGATTGCCTCGATGCAAAAGACGACGGTGACGGAGATGCGGCCAGTCCTTGAGACGCAGCTCCCCATCTGGAAGTATCGCTTTGCCGGGTTAATCGAGCCGGTCGTGCCGTCGCCGTCGTTTGCCATCCGCGTCAAGTCAGACAAGAAGCGAAGTCTCAAAGACCTCCAGCGGCAAGGCATCCTGACTACCAAAGATGACCCGCGCAACCGGCGCTCACAGCAGGAGGACTTCATCGCCACGGTAAAGGCCCTTGACCATCTTGAGGTGATTCAGCAGGCGATTATTGCCCACAAAAACATCCTGATCGTCGGCGGCACGGGCGCGGGCAAGACAACGATTGCCAACGCCATTCTCGAAGAGATTGGCGCGCTGACGCCCGGTGATCGCGTGCTGGTGATCGAAGACACGCAGGAACTTCTCCTCGATTCCGCAAACAGCTTGAGCATGTTGGCGACAACGGAGTTCGACCAGTTGAAGTGCCTCAAAGTTGCGCT
>Ga0187864_10003760_pt1 | contig 12229 bp, 12 predicted proteins | sample June2016WEW_11_4_FD_132985 | JGI IMG/M metagenome (GOLD analysis project Ga0187864, IMG submission 132985) | Peatland microbial communities from SPRUCE experiment site at the Marcell Experimental Forest, Minnesota, USA - June2016WEW_11_40 | ecosystem: Environmental > Terrestrial > Soil >... | reverse complement strand
TAGGATTAATCGGCGGCGCAGTTAAAACCCATCCTGTAGCCCGGGTCGCCATGAAAATCCTAGGGGTTAAGACGGCCAACGAATTTGCGGAAGTCTTAGCAGCGGTCGGGTTAGCCCAAAACCTAGGTGCTCTTCGAGCATTAGCAAGTGAGGGTATCCAGCGAGGTCACATGTCACTTCATGCAAGAAATATAGCAATCACTGCCGGAGCAAAAGATGAGTTGGTTGACTTGGTGGCTCAACAGATGGTTAAGGAACGCAAAGTTCGAGTGGATAGAGCTAAAGAAATCATTGAAGAGCTTTGTAAGAAGAAATAATCAATCCAAAAGAAAACAATCAAAGAAAAAGACTTTTTCCAGTGTCAGTTTGCTGGCTTTACAAGTCTATCCTATCGCATGCCTGTATCTAGCAAAATTAACTAGGTTTTTGCTTCCCTGCTTTTCTTGCTTGCTTTACAGTCTGACGATTTCTCGCATTCCTGCTCATTACTTGTTTTACTACAACTATCGCTGCTGCTGCAATTACTATTGCGATGACGATTGCAACTGCTATCGGAAGGATCGATGAAATGTTTGATTTTGCGTTCGACGATGAAGCTGGAGTAGTCGGAGTATCAGTTGGACCCGTGGTTCCTGTGGCTTGAGGCGAAGCTACGGGAGCTGCTCCTTGAAGAATCGGTCCTTGAGTTTGAACAAGCAGTTGATAGCTCTTGATTTGCAATGCTGCAGGGACAACCGACTGGTTCAAATCCAGCGCCGCAATTTCGAACGTTGTTGTATTGCCTGGTGTCAACGCTATGGGGCTTAGGTAATCTGTATATCCTACTCCAATCACCGATCCTGTGGAGTTGAAGAATGCTCCGACAACCGTTAAGTTTGTTGCTGTCTGGTCACCAGTATTTTTTATTACCCCGTTGACTACGTAGGCGCCTGTGTATCCTGCTGTTGTGCCGATTGAACCCTTGCTGCTTGTGATGGTTAAACCTTGGTATTGGTAGTTGCTTGTCGCGTTAGCTGAAGCAACATTGAGCCGAATACTGGACAGTTCTCCAGCTTGAATCACATCATACCAAGTTGTGGATGAGGCGGTGTTAGGCGAAACAAATTCCATGTAAAAGGGCGCTTTCTGTTGTGGCAACAAGTCTGACACCCAAACTTGGGTACCTGAATCTCCTGCGTCCGCGCCTCCGGTACCTATTATCGTTCCAGTCAGGGAAACCGATGAAATCGTATTAGGACCCACATTTTGGACAAGACCAACAACGTCAAGGTAACCTTCAGAATCAACATAATAACTGTAGTTTACAACTTTGACATCTGCAGTTTGACTATACGTCTTTGGAACAATAACCAAACCAATGGAAAACAGTAACAACGCAACACAAAAACAAACTATCTTTTTGCCCACGAAATCTCCCTCTCCGAATTGGTTCAACAACGCATCCTAACAACTTTGTAGTATAAAGCTTTTTTTCAAAATTGAAACCCAAAGCCTCCCAAAGTGATTTCCCAGAATGTAACCTCTTCCGCCTGATTTTTTAACCAAAGATCAATCTCTTAGTGTTTTAACCTATTGAAGTATGAATTCCGCCAAGACAATCAACACATTTGTCATAGAATTGAAGAAAAAATGCTTCTCGTTTTATTTCGGGTAAAATTCTCGGGTTCGTACATCAAGATTTAATTCCCAGTTAAGATTAAAAATGATGAATCAAATAGATTTGTGAGAGCAAGTCTCGTAGGTTGAAAGCAGGAGCTTGAAGAATTTCACTAAAAAACTTCACCTTCAGCGGCTTTGTTCGCCAATTGATATGTTGAAGACAAATCCGAGGCGTGTAAATTGAATGAGGCAAATCACGCCAAAATCTTTGTAATTCTGCTAATCCTGCTTATTGCTTCGGTCACTATCGGAGTCTACTTGGGGCTCCCATCAAATCCTGAAAAAAAGATAGATGAACCCATTCCATCGCCCTCAGTAGCCCCCACGTTTAGTCCAATTCCAACGCCCACAGCAACCCCCGCGCCGACCTTTACACCGGCTCCAACGGCAACGCCCACACCTTCGCCTACAACAGAACCTACTCCAACACCTACCGTTGCTCCAACTCCAGTCCCGACCCTGTCACCTACTCCTTCATCGACACCAGCGCCGACACCATCACCGACAACTACGCCAAACGCAACAACGGCGATAAACTGGGCAGGCTACGAAGTTTCCTCTGACCTGCAAAACCCTCAACCCGTCGTCACTGGAGTCAACGCATCCTGGGTTGTTCCTACAGTTACAACTTCTGTTAACAACACGTATTCTGCAATTTGGATAGGCGTTGGCGGCCAATTTAACAATGACACTTCTCTTATTCAATGTGGAACTGAGCAGGATTCAAGAGATGGCTTCGCAAGATATTATGCTTGGTATGAGATTTTACCGCACAACGCAATTAACATTCCCGCTTACATAATTACAGTTTCGTCGGGAGACCAAATGCAAGCTTCAATTCAGCTTGCGAACGGAACAATCAATCAATGGGTTATCAATGTAACAGACATCACAACATCAAACTCTTTTCAGACAACTGTGTTTTACAATTCTAGCCAGTTGACAGCTGAGTGGATAATTGAAAGACCAACTGTTGACAATGTTATTTCGCAGTTGACAAATTTTGGAAACGTGACCTTCACAAGCTGCAACGCAACAATTGGTTCTATTTCAGGCGATGTTACCAGTTTTCCTTGGACAGCAATAAATATGGTTTCGTCAGTAGAGTCTGGAGGTTTACCCGTGCAGTTAGCCGACGTATCTGACCTTGCCCCTGATGGCTCAGGGTTCACCGTGTACTGGCTCGCTTCTGGGTAAAAAAATCAGCTCCATAATAGTTGAAAGTTTTGTTTTTAGCCGCTTTTGGAGACGGGTTCTTTCGTTATGAAATGGCGATTTCTCAACAGTCGATTCCATTTTTTCATATCAAGCGTGGGTTCATCGGCTATTATCAGCTAATGGATATCGGCTCATAGCTGCAATCATTACTTCACTGAAAGACTTTTTGCTGAGGTGGCGAGCAAAATCTGAAGTGGCAATTATACCAACCAAAACGTTTTCTTTCGTCACCGGCAGTCTTCTTATTTTGTACTTTACCATCTTCCTCGCTGCATCTCTGAGCGAGGTACCTTCATCGATTGTTATGAGAGGATCTGACATTACTTCAGATATTTTAGTGTCAAACGATTTTTTCTGCGCCAATACCCTTCTAACTAAATCCCTTTCTGTAACTATGCCCTTAGCTACAACGCCATCCATTACCACTAGATCACCGACGTCTTGTTGATGCATTAGTTTTGCAGCCTGAAGCACCGTTCCTTGAACATCAATTGTGATGACGTTTGTCGTCATAAAATCTTTTACAGTTGGCATCATTTAACAACTCTATAGTGATCAGTATAAAAGTTTTGCGACGATAACTTTCTTATGAGAAATAGGAGATTTCCTTTTCTTTTGTTTGTTAGCCCTTTTCTCGAAAATTGAGACCATTGATTCACCACTGTTGGCAATCTGTCAACATAAGACAGCATATAGTAGGTTTGAATTGTCGACGGCGATCTTGAAACAATTTTGCAAGAAAAAACACGCATTTGCGCCAAAGTTAAACTGATTGTAAACTAACTCAGAATTTCCGTTGGGGTCAAAAGATAAATAACTGGTTTGGTTTAATGGTTTTAGAGGATTATCCTGTCTGCTCCTGAGGATCTGAAAAAAATTCTTGGTCCAAACGAGACTGTTGAAATGTACATTCAGCAGAAAATCTATCACCCTAAAATCAACATAGATTCTGTTGTCATTACAAATGAACGTATAATTCTGAGGCATCCTCATGCGTTAGGTTTAAAGAAGGATTACACGGACTTCAACTACAAGGATTTTGCCAATGTAATCTTGGATAAAGGAGTTTTATGGTCAACTATCAAATGTTCTCTTAGGTTCGGTGGGGAACCTTTATCTTTAGATGATCTGCCGAATTCCGATGCTGAGAAAGCTTACGGAATCATAAGAGAAAACATCAGCAAAACATCGCCCGCGTCGCCTGTAACCCCATAAAAAATCTGAAAGGACAATAAAACAAAAGATAGGGGCACCCTCTAAATTTTTGCAACAATATGGCTGTTGCTGACAGTATTAATGATTTGACCCTGTAGATTATCATTGCGATGAACTATTCTATGATAAATTTGGGGGGCTGCTGTGAGCTAGCTTGGAACAGTCGTTCACATCGTGGTTCCGATTTGGCAGACTGTGTTTTAATAAGAAATCTTCTCACGCAACGGGTTTCTATTTGTGTTTGTAAGACATCTATTTGATGAGTTCTTTTCCTATGTTCCAGGCTTTGGCGATTCTTTTGCCTAGGTTCCAGTAACTTCGGTCATTCATAACGAACAAGATTGGTTGTACCTTTTCAAAATCTACTTCTCCGTCAGTGAGGACAGTTTCGTCGCAGTGTGTGGCTTTTATTTTGCCTATGAATATGTCGTGATTTGGAAAATCGACGGTTTTTATGAGTTCGCATTCCATGTTGATGCTGCATTGTTCAATCATGGGGGCAGTTTTGAGTTTTCCATAAAAAGTCTTGAACGCGTCTGCCTTGTTTCTGTCTTTTCCTGATACTAAGCCGCAAAAATCAGTTTCTTTAACCATCTTCGTTGAGGGAAGATTGATGCTGAAGGTCTTGTTTACTTTTATGCCCACATTAGTGTAGTGAATTTTGTTCATTCCTAACGAAACCGATTCAAGATCCATTATACCAACATGAGCGATAGTGGTGTAATTCGGTTTTCCATTCACCAACGCTCCAACTAACGTGGTTGGCATCGGGTATAGACAGCTTTTTGCTCCAAGTTCGATCTTCATTTTGTTTTCACTCTCGAAAATTATTTTGTCTCTAACTGAAAGATATTGTTTGTCAGCGCATATTAGTCTTAGGCGCAAGATTATTATGAAAAACCAGTTTTTCGACTATTTGCTAAAAATAAGCGTTGAATGAAACTAAAAGTGCCGCGGGCTAGCTTCACACCGTCGTTTAAACCGTCGGTTTGAACCATAAAACTTCGAATTGCAAGTGGATCGGGGGGGATTTGAACTGTAATTGGGTCAGACCACAAAGGCGACACTTTGCTTAAATCCTAAAACTCTAGAATCAAGTTATTTTTTCTGTTTTGCCATGTTTCACTTTTCTGTAGCTATATAGATTTAGAATTTTGCTTGACTCATCTTAGAAGTCAAAAAACCAAAGGGCGAGTGTTTATGTCTTTTCTAACATAGCCCAGAATATTACATCTTCACCAAATACAATAGTTCCACAATTGATTACTCTCCATCCATCCTTAGCGTATTTGTTAAGTGCGTCATCCCAATTTTTAGCCTCTGCTTCATCGAAGTAACCGCCTTCTTTTTCGCTTTTTGCCTTCCCTGTAAGTTCTCGAAGTTTATACGGTCTAAAAATTGTCAAGTATTCCATGCGCCTTTTCCTCAGTTCTTCTATCAACACTATTGGGTTTTAAGTTTTTGTATCGTTATTAATGCATTAAATCCACTTTTGCCTTTATTGCCTTCAATTCCCCTCTTTTTCTATTATAAATCAAGAAAGGCTTGAAACTTTCTGGAACCGACGAAGACTTTTATAAAAAACCTAGCAGAATACCTGCCGCGGTAGCGGCAGGATGAATGCGTCCAGTCTACATAGTTCTATTAAGCCATCCGATCGAAAGGTCTGTCACCATTAGATAAGGAGGTGATCGACTTGGAGAAGGCTCGGACTTGTGCTTTCCAAGCCAACTACCACCTTATCTGGGCCACTAAATACCGCCGTAAGGTTTTGGTGGGCTCAGTTGAGGTTAGGCTGGAGGAAGTACTTAAAATGATTGCTGAGAACCATGGCTATCAACTGCTGACTACTAGAGTGCATCATGGGGACCATGTGCATGTTTTTGTTTCTGCCAGACCGAAGGTATGTATCCCTGAGATTGTTAGCGTTTTGAAGTCTAATTCAGCTAGAATGTTGTTTGAAGAGTTTCCGCAAATCAAGCTGCAGCTTTGGAGTGGGCACTTGTGGTCTGAAGGCTATGCCGTGCGTACTGCTGGCGTTGTGACTAGCACAAAAATCGAAGAATACATCAACCGCTCCTAATTGAAGATGCTCGCCCCGGAAGGGGCGAGTAGTTCACTTTCGTTTGCTCGCGCAAAATGGCAGATTTGAGTTAGCTTACCAGTTTGATTGAAATAAGTTGCGCGGAGTTATGTCCGAAGTCCTTAAGAAGTTATAAAGTTGAAAAATTGGCATTATTGAAAAAACTTCACGACAAGGCCGGATTGCGGCTAAGGTTTGCGTGACTGGGCGGGGAGGGATTTGATCCTGCGCCCTGAAAGAGATTTCACCCGTAAACCTCTTTTTCTTTAATCTGTCCCTTTGAATTACTCCAATTTTTGTCAGCAGGGAAATCGACTAACTTCCAATTCCCAGCGCAGACTCTCACCATACTATCTGGTTAATATCAAGTTGTCTGCTTATAACGTGGAATGGTATATCCCAGCCAGTCAGATGAAAAATTAATTCCTTAAAGTCATGTAAATTCAGATTAGTTTTCTCTTCCTTCTTGACTGTCGTATATATTGTAGCTATCGGAAACGCTTCCACATTAGGCAAAGAGTTTCTTACTTTCTTCGCCAAACATGCTAATTCTTCAGTTTGCATTGTTTCTCTTTTCCTCCAAATTACGCCTGCTTTCTTGCCTGCTTTACAAGGATGTTTCGATTCATTTTATAGCTTCTTGAAAAACTCAATAACGCTAATTGTCAACTCTAATCAATTTTTGCAAACTTAACTTAACAAAGCGTGTGAAGTTTAGCAAACTTGCTATTTTGTGGCCGGCAGACTCCTTACGCTGAAAATCAGAAACCTCTAGCCGCCTGACCTCCACAATTTTGCTCGTTAAGGTTCAAAGGAATTTGAACCCCTAAAGCCCTTTAGATATCACTCGCAAAATCCCCTTCTTCTTGTTGTTATAAATACTTTTTGAAAAAAATGGAGGCGAATAAACTGGAACAAAAAATCGTAAGCTGCCCTGATTGCGGCAGCCGAAGAAACTACAAGAATGGCACGCGAACCGGACAAATTCAGACTTACATATGTCGTGATTGCGCCCACAGGTTTTCTTGAGGGATTTAATCCTACGCCCTACAAGAGATTTCACCCGAACACTTTACAATAAAATCGATTTTTGAACGCGCGCAACGTAAGCAATAAGAAAAGGAAAATAGCTGGTCAAAAATAAAAAAGGAAATGTTGCGTTTAGGTCATTGCAATGGTTTGGTCAATGATTTTTGCCATTGGGGCATTTTTCTTCATTGACACTATGCCATTTTCGGCTGACTGTTTAGATAGGTAGGATTGGCTTACAGCAATTATTTGTCCGTTAGCAGCTTTCAGATGGAAACGGAATCTATCAGGGGCGTTGAATTGTATTTCAAAAACCGTGTCTTGGACAATTCCAGGTTTATGCGTGGATTTTGTTATGGTTCCTCCAGGTGCGAAGTCAGTGGTTTTGGCTATTGGAGCATTTTTCTTTATTGAAGCAATGCCTTTTAGAGCAGACTCTTTTGTGCCATAAGCTTGGCTTACAGCAATTATTTGTCCGTTAGCAGCCTTCAGATGAAAACGGAAGGTGCCAGCTGAATCGTATATGATCTCAAAAACTCCTGTCGCTTCTGCAGATATCGGTTGCGTTATCACTTCAGTGGGTGGCAATGGTTCTGGTGCTTTCTCAACTACCGGCATAACTTCGGTAGGTAGCATTGGTTCTGGTACTTGGACAGGTGGCATTGGTTCTGGTGCTTTCTCGACTACCGGCATTACCTCAGCAGTTTGTACGGGTTCCGCCGCTTTCTCAGTTATAGGCATTTTTTCCGTTATCACTTCAGTTGGTGGTAATCGTTCTTCCAGTCGGTCAATTTCCAAAGTAGCAACCTTCTCAGCTATGTGACCCGTCTTTGTATGCTCATCCATGGCTTCCATAGTCATGAAGCCCATTCCGCAAACAGGACACGTAAGATCCATATTTGGCATGAGCACTCCATTCAAAACCTGTATCATGCCATTGTCTGTTACAATGTCTGTATTTATAATGTGAGCGTCGTCGATTAATGGGTTAAAGTGAGACGTCCACCAATGGGCGGCGTCAATCTTTACTTCTTGGCCTTGAACAGTTTTCATAGTTTTCACTTGACCTATTTCATCAACCGTAAACTTTCCAACAACAATATGATACATCAGAATCGCCTTAAGCTTCGGCTTATTCTTCAATAGTCCATCAATTGTGCCTGCAGGAAGCTTTGCAAAAGCATCATCGTTTGGTACAAAAATTGTAAATGGTCCTCTTCCTTTCAAGGTTTCAACTAATCCTGCAGCTTGTACTGCAGCTACAAATGTTGTGAATCCTCCGGCTTCCAGAGCAATATCAAAAATATCCGCCATTCATTTTCATCTTCTTCAAACTATTATAGTGAGTCTAACGATAAGTAGCTGTGTGAGTGGAGAGCCACAGCAACAGGCTGATAGTTGAATCTCCGATAATATGTTCTAGTCATTAATTTACAAGAGAAAAACTAGAGAAAAAAAAGAACTCGATAATTTCCTTATTTTTCTAATTTATATTTCTAAAGTCACCCTCTAAGGCTTAAAAAGTATATTTCAGAATTGGGATTAGTCAGAAAAGCTATTCTTAGATTAATTTTGGCTTAAACTCTTAAGTGCTAACTATGCAAATAAGTTATTGTGATTGAAGGCGCGCTTCTCTCGGTGCTGGAAAACTCTGAATAACGGTCTGTTGGAAGGCAAGTAGCTTAAACGACTTTATTTTTCTTCAACGACAATCATTGTTGTGTTGACCTCACTTGTCTAGTCGTCGACCCCGCCACGTTACTATTTCTTTTAATTTATCCACTTTGGGTTTGGAACACTTAGAACACGATTTTTCTAAGTCTGTCGTAAGATGAGAGGTAACCTTTTCCTTTCGTCGTGATGACATATCTGCCGTTGTTTTGCATTAGCATACTTTGCTGTGTGAGGATTGCTAAATAGGATTCTGCTTGAACATCATTCAAACCTAACCTGTTCATAATTCTGCCTTTATCTTTTGATGTTTCACAGAAACGGATAATATGAGGCACAATTCCTACTCTACCGCTAAAAGCCATTTAGTTCACAAGGTATTGTCGGTTGGGTAGCAATTAAGTGTGTGTGGCTGTTGAGCAACTGTAACAAGTGGCCGGATACTCGATTCCGACACTCTCTACCCTATACGCTTAACCTAAGCGCGCGCTTAGTTAGAAAGTTTTCTGTGAATATTTTTTACCGGCAAAAAGCTATAGAAATATCCACTATTCTTTTTTTGTTAAATTTTATACCACGCCCAGTGCAGGTGTAGCTGTTTATTCCCAGTCACATATCTTAAAATAAAGCTGCCGAGTTAAAGGTAAGTGAGGCTTTTGAAAATGGGGTTACTTGATTTACTTTTTGTGGTTGCTGTGATACTTATCGTGCTTTGGCTTCTTGGCTTTGTCTTCTTCAACCTGGGCGCTATCATATGGCTGCTGCTAGTTGTCGCCATCATCATAATACTTGTTCGACTAATTTCAGGACGCAGAATATAACATGTATAAATCTAATGTAGATGGGGTGTGAGTTAGAGAAAATGAGGGCTGGGGCTTTGGCGGTTGGTGTTTTTCTATTGGCTATTGGCATCGTGATTTTCTGGGTTGGTTATTCCGATTTGCAGCAGTACGGGGGTTTGTTTGGTCAAATCTCACAGGCTCTTTCCGCACAGGTTCGAAACAAGGTTGCTCAAGACAAATTTATGGCAGCTGGCGGAGTCATCGTGGCGATCATCGGCTTGGCTGTAACAATTTACGGTTTAGCCGCTAATCGAAAAAATTAGAAATCAAGCGAGCTCAAACACTCTTTTTTTATTGTATTCTTTTCCATAATAGACTGATAATTCTATCAAAAATAGATCTTTTAAGTAGGAAAATGTCGATCAAGAGGGTTTAACAACAAGTTGGAAATGTTTTAGAATTTAGAAAATGGTGAGAATAACACTGAAATGCAAAGGCTCATTGTCGGATTAAATGGAGTTCTAGAGTGACATTCAAAACCTTTTCAACAGAATGGCCCTTTTCGTTTATGCATATAACAAATGAGATCGTTCGTTGAAGTTTCCAGTTTTTCAAATAAGCAGTGTCCAATTTTAAAGGAATCAAATTCAGAGTGTATTAGATTGTACCTATGTTTTTTAAGTATTACTGCAATGGGTCCAATTAGTCATCCGAGGATAACTAACAATCCGCCAATTCCACCGCCAATAATTCCAACAACTATGTGTATAATTGTCCAAACGATGGTCGTTACGCCTTTTGCGCCAATGATCGCTATGATGCCACAGATTACAGCAACAATTCCAAAGTAGGCAAAGCTAAATGATATAAACGGTCCAAAATACATGAAAGCATATCCGATAAGCGATAGCAAACCAAAGATTACCAGCGGTATTCCTCCAATTAGAGCCAAGTAGTAGGCTATTCGAGAAATTTCTGACATATTCAAAAATCACTCCCTCATCGACAAAGTAAGTGACCGAATTTTGTTTTACAATCAGACCTTAGTTATGCTCCAAAAAACAAACAACTCTGATATTTATCATTTTAGCGGCGCCTAACATAAACACTTAGCCCTAAGGTGAGCATTGTTCCATTTAGCGGTTTAATCTTAAACCGTTATCGCAATCTATCCAAAGGTTGATCGGATGCTGAGAAGTCCGGAAAAAAATTTCAGGTACTTTTTCAACTAAAAACAAAAGCTGTATTCCTTCGCGGCTGTTACCATTTGTGTTTTTGGAGATTCCTAAAAATCCTTTGGCTGTTGGTGTGTCCTAACAGCAACAAAGAAATAAATTCAAATTCCGATTTAGAATACACAATGAGACTCATCGGACTCTAAAAAAAGAAAATGGGAAAGGAAGATTGCTGAAAGGTATCAAAGTTAATCAGGCGACCAATGAAAAATATTGTGACAGCATTATGATAAACTCCTGATATTGATCGAATCGACTGAGGGGCCCAGATTCTGCTAAAGCCCGGCATAGAAAAAATGAATTTGCGCCAATGGAGCCTTACGTCGCAAGACACAAAAAGTCCTGTATGGACGTTGAAACCACAACCTTCAGAAAGTCGCAAAAATTAACGGAATAAATCATTGGAAAAGCAGCAGCTACAAGATAAATTAAGGTAAACATATAAAAAATTAGTTTGGCTGCTGTACCCTTTGTGAATCTAACCTCGAATCGCTGACGGAAAAAGAACAGACTTAAATTCTGATTTCAATCACTGGGAGCAGTGCTGGACTTAGGCGAACAAATTATTTCTAGTCTTAGTTCCGCAAGATTGAGTCAATGGTTTCCGTTAAGTTTCGATTTCCAACGAATCGAATAAACTAAAGTAACAAAAAACGTTAAAATGAAAGAAACATGAAGAAAATACAAATACTGATAATAGCATTTCTAATTGCGTTATCATTCTGCGCATGCGCGAGTATGCAAGTTAGAGCAGCAAGCAATCTGTCTCAATTTGTCTTCAGCTCTATTGGTAGTCCGCAAACAGCAGGTACTGCCTTCAGCATAACTGTTACCGCCGAAGATTCAAGTGGCAAAACAGTTACGAGCTATACTGGAACAAACACTCTAACGGTGTCTTCTGGAACGATAAGTCCAACTAGCACAACTGCATTCACATCAGGGGTCTGGACAGGTCAAGTAACGCTTTCTCAAGCAGGAACAGGCATTTCAATCTCAACCAGTGGCGGCGGCAAATCTGGAAAAAGCAACACACTTACAGTTAATTCCGCCGCTCTTGATCACTTCGCCGTTAATGCTGTTAGCAGTCCACAAACCGCAGGTAAAGCTTTCAGCGTGACAATAACTGCTAAAGATTCCGACGGCAACACAGTGACGAGTTACACTGGAGCTAACACTTTGACGGTGTCTTCAGGATCGATAAGCCCAACAAGTACTTCTAAATTTGTAGCTGGTGTTTGGACTGGTTCGGTATCGCTTTCTGCATCTGGTTCAGGAATTACTGTTGGTACATCTGGTTCTTCAAAGTCTGGAACGAGCAATTCATTCACTGTTAATGC
>Ga0187864_10003759_pt1 | contig 12234 bp, 10 predicted proteins | sample June2016WEW_11_4_FD_132985 | JGI IMG/M metagenome (GOLD analysis project Ga0187864, IMG submission 132985) | Peatland microbial communities from SPRUCE experiment site at the Marcell Experimental Forest, Minnesota, USA - June2016WEW_11_40 | ecosystem: Environmental > Terrestrial > Soil >... | reverse complement strand
GAGCATGTCCGGAAAGAACTTGAGCTTTACGGTCCGCTCGTGACTTCCGGGAGCTATATCGTGGCCGCCGACGGCATCATGGAGGACCTCGACGATGTGCCGGGTGGGAAGGCAGAATGGACGCGAGATAACCCCAGGGCCGCGGTCCACGAATTTCTGGCTTCACATCCTGAATTTGAAATTGACCCGGAACCTACCCGTTCAGGGGTCACCTATTGGCCGGATGCGTACTTACGCCGCAAATGACCGCTTCGGCTTCTCTCTCTGTCAGCTCGGATTATTTGTGAAAGCGGCCACGCTGCATAGAGAGGGGTACGGGTTTAAGAGCCTTTAACACAGAGTCCCCAGAGCCACTTCCATGAGATCGTTGGGGGCTTCAGGACGAAGAACACGGAGGGGAAGAGCGGGGGACAGTTCGCGGGCACTCCGTGTTCTCCGTGAGTTCTTCTTTGTGCCCTCCGTGTTAAAATCTCTTTCCTCAATGACCGAGCGGGAGCGGTTGAACAAGATCACGGAGTCCCATGTCAAGGCTTTCAAAGAACATTCTTTACAACCTGTTTGGCCAGGGGCTGCTTGTCATCCTAGGGTTCGTAGCGGTGAAGTTCATTTTCAAGCAGTTGGGCCAGGACGCGCTCGGGATTATCTATTTCACCCTCACGCTGAACGCCCTGCTCACCGCGATTCTGGCTCTGGGAATAAACGAAACCACCGTCCGCGAAGTCGCGGCCTTTCACGAAGAAGATCCAACTTACGTAAAGCATCTGCTTCAAACCGCCTCACTCTTCTATTGGAGCCTCTACGTCCTGGCCGCCATGGCGCTTTACGCGTCTGCGCCCTGGCTTGTCACCAAGTGGATCCACCTGGGTACTCTCAGTCCTTTCACCGCCTCCCGGATTCTGCGTGTGCTCGGAATCTCCTCGCTCCTCGCGCTGCCTCGCTCCTTCTATGCCAGCATTCTGCGGGGTATTCAGCGCATGGAATTCACCAACCTCATTGATGTAGGGACCAGTGCCTTACAGCAGTTCGGCACCATTTTTGTCCTCTCCCTGGGCGGCGGCTTGAATCAGGTTATCCTCTGGATGGCCGGTTGTTACCTCTTAGGCCCTGTCATTTACTTGAGGGTGTGCGCTCACTTTTTCGGCGCCAAGGCATTTATTCCCTGGGTTTGGACTTCGGCGATCCACCGGAATGCCGGATATACGTTCAAGTTGGCAGGGATCACAGTCCTTTCTATCATTCACACGCAATCAGACAAAGCCATAGTGAGTAAGCTTCTGTCCCTCGGCGTTTTCGGATACTACAGCATGGCCTACAACGCCGTGTCGCGGGGGATGCTGGTGTCAGCCTCGGTTTCCCAGGCCGTCTTCCCTTCTTTTTCCGCTTTGTACAAGCAGGGCGACCGTGCTGGACTCATGCGGCAGTATAAAAACTTACAGGATCTTCTCTGCTATGCGATCATACCCATGTTCGCGGCCATTCCCTTTGCCGCCCGTCCTCTCTTCACTTTCGTGCTGAATGCGGAAGCTGCGCGAATGCTGCTTTGGCCGGTCACATTCTTGTGTATTGGTTTCTGCATGAATGGAACATTAACTATCCCCTATGTCTTTTCCCTGGCGGTGGGTAAGCCTGAAATCGCGGCCCGCTCAAACTACTATGCGCTGTTCGTGGTGTTGCCCGTGACCACCTTGCTCGTGTACAAATTCGGGATCGCCGGGGCCGGACTCTCTTGGGTCTTCTACCACGTTTTCGCCTACGCATATATGATGCCGCGCACCTGTACTGAATGCCTGGGTATACCTGTATGGAAATGGTTCCTCCATGTATTCAAGGTGTTTGTCCTGGCAGCCTTGACCTACGGTGGTGCCTGGGCTATTATTATGTCCCTGGGGTTTCTTTCGATTCTGTCGCTCGCCTTGGCCTACGCCTTTGCTTCCATTGCGTTTGCGGCGGCAGCTTATCGACTGATTGGTGATGAGTTACGCGAAACGTTGCGCCGGCTGGCTTTCCTGAAGCCGACGCCAGCGGGCGCTTCCCCGATCGTTTAGATGGAGGGGGCGTTTCTCTGCCTTAGTACCGGAGGTCAGTGTAATGCCAAGGGTTTCCATCGTAATGCCAACGCGCAACCGCGCTCACCTCTTGAAGGTCGCGCTGCAAAGCGCCTTACGCCAAACCTTTCAGGACCTTGAGATTCTGGTCAGCGACAACTACTGTGGGAATGAAGAAACCAGAAAGGTCTACGAATCATTTCAGGACCCCAGACTCCGATATGTGAGAACCGATCGTCTTCTGGCCATGCCCGATAGTTGGGAGTTTGCGCTTTCCCACGCCCAAGGGGAATACGTCACATTCTTGACTGACGATTCGTACTTGCTGTGTTATGCGGTTGAAAAGGCACTCGCAGCTCTGGACGAGTTCAAGACGGAACTCGTGGCGTGGGATACCTGCGCTTATGTTTCCTCCGATTGGGTGTTCCCGATGCCGCGCAACGTCCTGTACGTTCGTAAGCCCCAGGCCAAGCCCCATCTGTTCTCCAGCCGGGATGTGCTGCAGCAGCTTTACGAATGGCAAGTCTCCGTTCATGCACCCAAGTTCCTGAATTCGCTTTGCTGTCAACAATTAATCGCACGAGTGCTCCGGATCCAGAAGCGGATGTTTCTCCCGCCTGCTCCTGACTACAGCGCGGCGGTGAGTTTGCTTGTCAACACCGACAAGTATGTGTTCGTGGGGGGGCCCCTTATGATTGACGGGGTGACTCCTTGGTCCATCGGAGTCGCGGGAGGAATTAATGATGGAGACGCCTTCAAAGAATTCCTCAAAGAGTTCGAGGAAACGGAAAGCTTTCGGCGGTTAGTTGACTTGGATCTTACAACGGCACTGGTTTGCGTGGCTCAGAGTATTGAGAATGTTAGGAGGGCTTTTTACCCTGAGCAGATACCCTTTCAGCTCAACAAGCGGAACTTGCTCTGTCAGAGTATCGAAACTGTGGCGACGTACGAGAGGAACGGGGTTGATACCCGCGCAGCCTGGGCGATTATAGATGACTACATTGGGCGGCAAGATGAGGATATCAAACGCGCGGCAGCCATACTGAAGAGGCGCTCAAAATTGCACTCTAAACTGCTAACCCCTGTCAAGCGGATGATCCGCCAGATGCCGGGCGCGCAATATTTGGAACGTTTAAGTCGTCGGTTAAAGGGTGACTATGTTTTCCATGGAGCTCGTTATGGCTTCCAGAACTTGCAGCAGTGCGGAGAGATGGCTCCTCAACTCATAGCGAGTGTTGCGGACAGGGCATCGTCTTTGGCATCCTGACCCACCTTGCCATACATATTCCGAACGACGCGCTCGATTACCGGCGACGGCGCGTGGGTTATGAGCAGAAGGTGGGACTTGACCCAATCATTTACTCTGCTACCAAGCTTCCCTTCCCGGACGGCTCCTTCGAGGGAGTTATTGCTTCCGACGTTTTGGAACACATACCGCCAACCGATAGACAGGAATACTTGGAGTATCACAGAAGCCTCCGCCGCGTTCCACCGGACTGGCTTGTAGAGCACACGCAGCATCTGTTTCCGAGTGCAGATTTATTTACAGAATTCCAGGATAAATGGATGATCGAGAGTGTTGGGAACGAAAGCCTTCGATTTCATGATTGGACGAATCGCATGGAGATGTCCCGCATCCGGTATTACTTCTTCAGATTATTGTTGGTACTCGTACCGGGTCTCTTCGAGCGCGCACTTCGAGCCTTCGGTCGTGAGCCGTTCTACCGAAGGATCTTCGTGCTAACCCCGCGGCCCGACCAGGGAGCGCCCCCAGGATGTCCATAGGCAAACTGACCATCATTATCCCCACCTACAACCGCAAAGACATCTTGCGGAAGAGTCTCGCGGCTTATCGTTCTCAGTCGGCGGCAGAGGAGATTCTCGAGATCCTCGTCGTTGATGACGGCTCAACCGATGGGACCGACTCCGTCGTAGCCCAAAGCAATGAAGGGTCTCCAATTCCGATTCGGTACATTCACCAGGAGAACCGCGGACAGGCGTCAGCACGCAATCACGGAATTCGTGAAGCGCGAGGCGAGATTGTCCTTTTCGAAGACGACGATATTATTCCCGCAGGCAACCTTGTGTCTGAACACCTTGGTTGGCATAGGAACTATCCCGAAGCTTCTGTGGGTGTCTTAGGTCATGTGACTTGGTCGCCGGAAGTGCATCCTACTCCTTTCATGAAGTGGCTGGGCCTTGCCGGGCCCTTCGATTACCACAGTCTTTCCCGAGGAATGGAAGTGGATTTTCGCCATTTTTATTCCGGCAATATAAGTCTGAAAGTAGAATTCCTCCGCGAAAACGGAATATTTGATGAGGACTTTCGAACTTACGGTTATGAAGACATGGAGCTCGGTTATCGCTTGATAAGAAGAGGATTGCGCTTACTCTACAATCCGAATGCGGTTGGATACCATTATAAATACATTTCGTTTGCGGACCTCTCCTTCCGGGCACGCTCCGAGGTCGCGTCAGTACGGCTTTTCCAAACCAAAGAGGCCGGGGCGTACTTTGCTGAAATCAGAGCGCGTCGCCACCGCTCAGTGAAGTACCGAATGCTGAAACTCTTGGCAAGATGGCTGACTCCTGCCCTGACTCCACTCAGACCCTTACTGGACACGCAAATCCCTCTGCCGTGGATTGTCTATCGCGCCTTGTACCATTACTATTTTGGGTCGAAGGCCAAGCCCGTTGTAGCTGTGAATGGGAATTCCGAGAAAGGCTAGGTAGCGGTCCGCTCACAACAGCCTGGTTTGTATTGCCCTATCAGTTTGTCGAAGCATTCCGGGGGCAGGGTGAAGATTGTGGGTTCTCAGGCGGGCCATCTATTGTGCCCCTTCCCCACTTCACTGCCGGAGCCGTGCCCGCTGAGGTGGAAAGATGGCGAATCTAAATGATTTGAAGGTAAGTGCGGTATGAGGATTGGAATTGATGTCAGGCCTTTGTCGCGCCCTTTCACGGGCATAGCTCGCTACGTTTCCAGCATCCTCGGCGAACTGGCGAAAATCGATACGAAGAACTCTTACTACCTTTACTCCGACCGCGATTTCCCCTGGGAGTTTGGGATTCCCCGATGGCGCAAGCGGGTGGCCGCGTGGCCCCGGTGGCTGCCCGGCAGCTTGTGGGTCCAGACGGCAGGCCAGCGAATGATTCTCCAGGACAACCTGGACACATTCTGGGGCCCAGCCCACACATTGCCCCTAAGGCTTCCCGCGAACATCCGTAAGGTCCTGACGATGCACGATGTGGTCTGGCTTCGATATCCCGAGACGATGAGTTTTTACAACCGCCAGGTAACCAGACTGCTTGCGGAAAAGTCAGTCCGTCAGGCGGATCAAGTAGTCGCTGACTCCACGGCCACTGCTGCCGATGTGCAAGCCCTTTTGCGCGTTCCGGCTTCGAGGATTGTGGTCATTTATAGCGGCGTTTCCGGGCACTACCACCCGCATGACCATCATAGGGCGGTCCTATACATCGCACAAAGATTCGAGGCTCAGCAGGATTATATTTGCAGCGTTGGCACCATCGAGCCGCGAAAAAATTTGCTCACGCTGATTGAGGCTTTTGGAATGCTGCGCAATAGGCGTCAATTTCAGGGGCAATTGCTCATCGCGGGAGGGCAGGGGTGGGGTAAGACCAACATCCGCCGCGCCATGTTAAAATGGGGCTTGGGCGAGAAGGATGTAAAGCTCCTCGGCTATGTTTCCGAGGAAGAGATGCCCATGCTTTATTCGGGAGCCAAAGCCTTTGTTTTCCCCTCGTTGTATGAGGGTTTTGGCCTTCCTCTCGTTGAGGCAATGGCCTGTGGAGTGGCTATCGTGGCCTCGAATACATCTTCGATCCCGGAAGTTGTTGAGGATGCTGCCTTGCTGGTCTCACCGTATGACAGTGAGGCAATGGCCGCAGGAATTCTGCGACTATTCAATGACACCCAACTTCGTGCGGCGCTGATTGAGAGAGGACTGAGACGAGCCCAAGGCTTCACCTGGGAAGCCACGGCGAGGAGAGTTCTTCATACTTTAGCCGGGGTGGCTCCTTGACGCAAAAGTAAGAGATAATGTCACGTTCTAACTTTGTGCGCTGCGGAGGATATGGGAGGGAACATAGGCGAGATGCTGACGCTTGACTTGATTATGCTGGTGGGTTGCACGGGGTGGGCGCTGTGGCAATACAGGCGCACCAAGATACTGCTTACCCCCAGCAATGCCTTCCTGGTCAGTGCCCTCATCCTGCCGGTGTTCGTCGCCTATCCCTTGGCCCTGAGTCCGGAGTCCCTCGCAGCCATCGGACAGTCCCGCCGCGCGTTGTCTATGCAATGGGCGGCAGACGAGCTCCTCGGAGTGATATGCGTGGGAACAATCTGCGTGATGCTGGCGCATTGGGCTGCCCCGCGCCTGTTCCCGCGTCTCGCCGGAAAGCGGCGCGAGCTGCCCCGCTCGCCGCGTGTTTCCCTGCACCAACTCACCCTGGGAGCTTGCGCCGTCTGCCTGATCGGAGTCGCCAGCGTGTGGCTCTTCTTTATCAGAGAATGGCAAATTCCTCTCCTGAGCTCAGCACCGCATTCCCGCGAACTTCTCGAAATGAACCATCCCCTGCGATACATTTACACCGGCGGTTTTACCATGGCTAATACTGGGGCTGCGTTTCTGATGGGCGGCTTGTCCCTCGGGAAGATACGGGCATACAGGCCCCTGTGCTTCTTTGCAATTACGGCGCTCACAATTACGAATCTTTGTACGGCATCTCGGGGCAATTTGCTCGCCCCGTTCGTTTCCGCTGGGCTGATCTACTTCTCCCTAAAGAATACTAAGCTGACCCCGTTTCGCGCGCTGATCTTGGCTGTTCTCCTGCTCTGCAGCGCCAGCACTCTCCAGCTTATCCGCAGCCACTCGGGCCTCTCATTGGAGGGCTTATGGGACGAGGTAATTCACGGGAACACCTTCTTCGCCAATTTCCGCGATTCCAGCTATGTGCTGATGGGCTTCGAGGCGAATCGCTATCCCCTGTTTTACGGCAAGACAATTCTCGCCGGCCTGCTGGGATTCGTACCCAGCAGCCTTCTTCCCTTCCGCCAGCAATACGCGTGGGGCTCCGTGACTCTGGGCATCGTAAACATCACCAACCCATTGCACTTCGGACTGGGCCAAGTGTTGTTTGCCGACTGGTATGTCAACTTCGGGACTGCGGGTGTAGTGGTTGAAGGATTGGTGATCGGTGGTTTGCTGAAATGGCTTGAAGTTCGATTGCTTGACATAAGGCGCCGGCCAAAGGGCGCGGTGTCCGATCAGTATTTCCAACTGTTCGGGCTCTGGTTCCGTGTCGGAATATTGGGAAGCCTGTGCGCCAGCGCCAATGTGATGCTCATGTACCCGCAGTTGCTGGGATACATGTTGATTCTGGCTGTCGCCTATGGTGCGCGCCGGATCTTCGGCGTGCGCTCCGGGGTTGGAGGAGGCATGTTGCGGCAGGCGGGCATGAGCGCAATTCCGGAGCATCCACGCATTTAGCGGGGCCGTAAGTTTCGGCATGGAGACAGAATGGGATTGTACCCCTTGAAGATAGCTCTCTTTCTTTCACTGTTGGTAACGACGCTCTGCAATATTCCTTGTCAATTATCGGGTTCTCCCGCGCAATCCGATCCGGCGGGCAAGGCAGCCCACGCCGCCCTGGAGGCTGCCTGCACGGGCGACCGCAAGGTGTATTGGGCAAGCGACTTTGAGGGAAGGGACATGGCGGAAAGGATTAACCACGCCATTGCCGCTGCCGCGCCAGGATCCACGGTCATGGCTCCTGGTGGATCATTCCTTCATTCCTCGCCAATAAGGATCGACAAGACGATTCGTCTCGAGGGAGCCGGAAGCGCCCAAACCACGTTCGTGTCTACCGGCTTGGCAAGCGACCAGATCGAAATTGTAAAGGGCGGCGACTACTCCACCGTTGCCAATTTGGGCTTGTACACTCAAGGCGACTTGGCCCCCACGGGCGGGGCGGGAATCACCGTAAGCGCCAGTTTCGTCCATGTTTCGAATGTGCGCATCTGGAACCAATATAACGGCATTGTGTTTAATGGGCCGCAAAACCTCTATATCGATGACTGCGACATCCGATGCCTTGCCAACGACCTCTGGCAGACGGGCGGGGTGAACCTTGCTGTCCGCGATACGAAACTATACGGAAGCAGCGGCCCAAGCACCGGCTTGCACCTTACCAATGGAGCTGGGATCTGGCTGACCGATGTGGAGATTTGGGGAAACGCGCGGGGTATCGTCATCGATCCTGGACAGCATGAGGGTGTCGGCCAGGTGTTCGCGAAGGGTGTCGTAGTGGACACCTCACATCAGCAGGATGGGATCCTCATGGGTGGCAGCGGAGCAGTTTTTCATATTGACTTCGCCGAATCATGGGTGGCCGGTTCAGAGAAAGGATATGGTATCAACCTTAATAACAGCCATACCAACGGTTTTACATGGTCCGGCGGCTTTATCCGAGAGAACCACCTCAGTGGGGTCTTTATTCAAGCAGGAGAAAACATTCAAATTTTGGGTACGCAAATATCTGCTAATGGCCACAACAATACAACGGGACATGATACTTATGGTGTGAGTGTTGCCCCTGGCGTAAGTCATTTTATGATTGCCGATTGTCTTATTGGGAGAACTGGTTTCGACGAGGAGGGGGGGGGCACGATGCGGCAAAGCGTTGGCATCTATATTGCACCCGGTGACAGCGACTTCTTTGAGGTGATAAACAACATGGACGCCGGAAACACGGAGGGACTTCTTGTCGACAATTCCCGGGGGAAGCGCAAGGTCATACAGGGAAACTTGGGAAAAGTGGCGGGTGAATAAATACTTCCTTCGAGTGCTGCGCGTGGGCGCTTCACCCGCGCGCAGCCGGTTCATCAGTACGCAGGGCTCATGAGGGACCGCCTAAGACACTACGCCTTTCGAACAAGAAAAGCGCCACGACGAAACCTTCTTGCAATCTGGCTGGCACTCCCCCTCCCCCCCAAGCGACGGACATGGGGATTCCAATTCCCATCGGAAGCAGACGAAGATCCCTGAGAAGAGGAGACCTGATGGGGAGGGTTATCACGATTGACGCCAGGATGCTGGGATTTTCGGGAATCGGGACGTACCTGAAGAATCTGCTCGAGAACTATGCGCGGATGGAGTGTGATTTCTCGTTCCGTCTAGCCTGTCCGCGCCAGGAGTCCGTTCGCGAGTTTGGCTCCGACCGCTTTACCTGGGTGCGTGCGGATGCTCCCATTTACGGTCTGCGGGAGCAGTGGCAGATTCCTCGAGTGGCAAAGGGATCGGACCTGTTGCACTGCCTTCATTACAACGTCCCATGCTTCTATCGTGGAAGGCTACTGGTGACGATCCACGATCTCACTCACATCATGGATCGGACCTTCCGCAGAACGCTTCCGTCGCTCGTCTATGCGCGGCCGATGTTGGCCATGGCAAGCCGGAAGGCCGATCACATTGTTACCGTTTCCGAATTCACGAAGCGCCAGATTGTGGAGAGGCTCAGGATCGCTCCCGAGAAAGTCACAGTGATCTACCACGGGGTCAGTTCTCACTTCCGCGTATGCAATCATGAGGAGGCATTCCAAGCGGCTTCCTCAGCGCTTCAGTTGCGGCGTCCCTATCTCCTGTATGTCGGGGTGCTTAAGCCCCACAAGAACATTCCCACACTGATCCGGGCGTTTGCGCTACTGCGTGGACGAAGAAAAGCCCAGCAGCAGTTGCTAATCGTTGGCGATGATCCCAAGTGGAAGAAAGGACTCGTCAGCCTTTGTTCCCAGCTTGGAATCGCCGGCCATGTTTCCTTTTTTCCCCGCGTGGCCCACGCGATCTTGCCGCAGGTGTACGCGGGCGCGGATTTGATGGTGATGCCCTCGTTCATCGAGGGTTTCGGTCTGCCGGTCTTGGAAGCGATGGCTTGTGGCACACCGGTTGTCTGCTCGCGCGCTGCCTCCCTGCCGGAGGTGGCTGGGAATGCAGCCGAGTACTTTGAACCGACGAGTGTGGAAAACCTTGCTGCCGCTATGGAGGCAGTCTTGAGTTCCACTGAACGGCAGGCTGAGCTACGCCGAAAAGGACCAGAGAGGGCAAAGCTCTTTTCCTGGGAGGAATGTGCCCGACGCACGCTCGAAGTCTACCGCAAAGTGCTGCAAAAATAATCGATTCGGAAGAGCAAGCTAGGGCTTAGAATTCCGAGACGCTTGTCCAGGTTTATGAATGAGTGATGTCGAAGAGACAGGTTAAGGGGGCTCCATGAATCAGGCAGGTAGAGATGACCCACTGCCGGACCATCTCTCAAAGTTGCGCATAGCCCTGGTTCACTATTGGTGGGTGAATAGGCGTGGTGGAGAGCGCGTCCTTGAAGTTCTTGCGGACATGTTTCCCCAGGCCGATATTTTCACTTTGGTTCTCGACCCCAAAGCTCTTCCGCCATCGCTGAGGTCACGTAAAATCACCACGTCGTTTCTGCAAAAGATCCCGGGGATCAGGCGCCACTACAAAAAATTCCTACTTCTCTTCCCTCTCGCGCTGGAGCAGTTCAAGTTGGACGAGTACGACTTGGTGATCAGTTCCGAGTCAGGACCGGCGAAAGGAGTTCTGACTCGTCCGCATGCCTGCCACATTTGCTATTGTCACACGCCAATGCGTTACGTCTGGGATATGTATCACCAGTATCGTTCGACTGCACCGGGAGGCGCCCTGGGGCGCGCTTTCTACTCCATCGTGGCCAACTACGTCCGACAGTGGGACTACGTGGCGTCGGCGAGAGTCGATTACTACGTGGCGAGTTCCCATAACGCCGCCTCCAGGATCGCCAAGTACTACCGTCGAGAAGCTGAAGTAATTCATCCCCCGGTGAATGTCAGCTCTTTTTCGATCGGAACCATCGCGGAGGATTTCTATCTCGTAGTGAGTCCCTTAGTTGCTTACAAGCGGGTTGATCTTGCAATCGGCGCTTGCAACGCAATGAAACGCTGGCTGATAGTGATCGGTCAAGGAGAAGCGATGCGAGCCCTCCAGCAAACGGCGGGACCCACCATCACTTTCCTCGGTTACCAGCCCGACGACGTGGTTCGCGAGCACTACCAGCGGTGCAGAGCCTTCATCTTCCCAAGTGAGGAGGACATAGGGCTGACTCCCATCGAAGCACAAGCATGCGGACGCCCTGTGATTGCGTTTGGCCGGGGGGGAGCATTGGAAACAGTGATAGGTGGTTTGCCTACAAGTTCTTTTGCTCCCGAGTCTTCAACGGGGGTATTCTTTGCCGAACAATCTGCCGAGTCCCTGGCCGATGCGATTCGATTCTTCGAGTCTATCGAGACACACTTCTCGCCCGCCTTCATTCGTCGGAATGCGGAACGCTTCGACGTGTCACGTTTCAAGTCTGAAATGGGTGCATTCATTAACCTTAAAATGCTAAAATTCGGGACTAGGCAGCTAGAAGAAGAGTGAAAGAAGTCATGGAAGGGCAGAAGCCAGGAGCCAGGAGTCAGAAGACAGAATAGGGAGAAAGCGGAAGGCAATCGGCAGTGGTCACGCGGTGGCGGGTTGCACTTCTCAAGACCCGCTGCCCCCCCTTACTTGTCACCAGATATCTGGGGACCTTAATTCTGAATCCTGACTTCTGACTGCGAACTCCTTCGGTCCGAAGCACTGCCAAGAGGGGGGAATGGATGAGAAAGACGACGCTGATCACAGGAATAACCGGGCAAGACGGATCCTACCTGGCTGAATTTCTGCTTTCAAAAAGTTATCGCGTTTGCGGCTTGGTCCGGCGAAGCAGCACAGTGAATTTCGAGCGGCTATACCATCTGCAAGACAGAATCGAGCTGATACCGGGAGACCTGCTTGACCAGAACTCACTGATCAGCGCTCTTCAACACGCCGAACCCCAGGAGGTCTATAATCTGGCCTCCCAATCCTTCGTCCCCACTTCCTGGAACCAGCCGGTGCTGACGGGCGAGTTCACAGCACTCGGGGTGACCCGCATGCTCGAGGCCGTCCGATTGGTGAATCCAAAGATACGATTCTACCAGGCTTCCTCCAGCGAAATGTTCGGGATGGTGCGTGAGAGCCCGCAAAATGAACAGACAGCCTTTTATCCACGCAGCCCGTATGGCGTGGCCAAGCTCTACGGCCATTGGATTACCGTTAAT
>Ga0187864_10003746_pt1 | contig 12264 bp, 9 predicted proteins | sample June2016WEW_11_4_FD_132985 | JGI IMG/M metagenome (GOLD analysis project Ga0187864, IMG submission 132985) | Peatland microbial communities from SPRUCE experiment site at the Marcell Experimental Forest, Minnesota, USA - June2016WEW_11_40 | ecosystem: Environmental > Terrestrial > Soil >... | reverse complement strand
GCTCCGGGTTGGCCGCGAACATGCGCCCGGACAGCTCCCTGAGGTCCTGTTCGGCCTCCGGGCTGCGTGCCCGCAGCCACCGGTCCAGGATCGCCGTCCCGCTCTCCCCGGGCCCCCTGCTGCGTAGCGCGCTGGTCAGCTCGTCCACCGACTGGCTGAACCTGGACATGGCGATGTCCTGCTTGGACGGGAAATACATGGCTACGGTGCGCGGCGCGACGTCCGCCGCCGCCGCGATGTCGGCGATCGTGGTGGCGTCGTAGCCCCGCTCGGCGAACAGCTCGAGCGCCGCCCGGATGATCGCCGCCCGCCGCCGCGCCTTGCTCCGCTCCCGCAGGCCCGCCTGCTCCCGCGGTTCCGCCTGCTCCCGCGGTTCCGCCTGCTCCCGCGGTTCCGCCTGCTCCCGTACTCCTGCGTGTCCCATACCGCAAGTATACATCCCGCAGCAATCTTGCGTTGAACTGCAAATTTGCTATACAGTGCAATTAATGTAGAGGTAGGTAAGGAGCGGAAGATGTCCGAGAACCTGCTAGCGCCGCGCGACACCCGGCCCCGCCGCGCCACCTCGAGCCCGCCTTCTGACTTGCCGGCCAGGACACGCTGGCTAGCACTCGCCGTCTTGTGCGTGACGGTGCTGGTCGCGAACCTGGACAACACGGTCCTGAACGTCGCCCTCCCCACCCTGGTCCGCGACCTGAACGCCACGTCCAGCGACCTGCAGTGGATCGTGGACGCCTACATCATCGTGTTCGCCGGCCTGCTGCTGGCCGCGGGCAGCCTGGCGGACCGGATCGGCCGCAAGAAGACGTTCCTGGCCGGCCTGGCGGTCTTCGCCGCGGGATCGGCCTGGGCCGCCTTCTCCGGCGACGTCGGCACCCTCATCGCCGCCCGGGCGAGCATGGGCGTCGGCGGCGCGCTGATGATCCCCTCGACGCTGTCCATCATCAGCAACATGTTCGCCAGCCCAGCCGAACGCCAGCGCGCGATCGCCCTGTGGGCAGGTACCAGCGGCGTCGGTGTCGCCCTCGGCCCGATCATCGGCGGCCTGCTGCTGGCCCGCTTCTGGTGGGGCTCGGTCTTCCTCATCAACGTGCCCATCGCCGCGGTCGGCCTGCTGGCCGCCGTCTGGCTGGTGCCGGATTCCAGGAACGCGAACGCCAAAGCCCCCGACCTGGCCGGAGCAGTCCTGTCCATCGCCGGGATCGGCATGATCCTCTGGTCGATCATCGAGGCGCCCGCCCGCGGCTGGTCGTCGCCGCTGGTGATCGGCGCGGGCGCCGGTGGCCTGGCGGTCCTGGCCGTCTTCGCCGTCTGGGAAAGGATCACCACGCACCCGATGCTCAACCTGGCCTTCTTCCGCCAGCGCTCGTTCTCGGCCGCGATCCCGGCGGTCGCCGCGGTGACCTTCGGGCTGTACGGGGCGCTGTTCGTGCTCACCCAGTTCATGCAGTTCTTCCTCGGCTACACGCCGCTGCAGGCAGGCGTCCGTGTTCTGCCGGCCGCGGCCGCCGTGGTCGTCATCGCGCCGGCGTCCGCCCTGCTGGTGCGGACCATCGGGACCAAGCTCACGATGGCAGCCGGGCTGGCGCTGATCGCCGCCGGGCTCTGGCAGGTCTCCGGCGCGACCGTCACCACCACGTTCGCCGGCACGGTCCTGGGCATGGTCCTGCTCGGCGCCGGCGCCGGGCTCGCCATCCCGACGGCCACCGGCGCCGTCATCGGCTCGGTGCCCGAGAGCGACAGCGGCGTGGCGTCCGCCACCAACACCACGGCCATCCAGCTCGGCGGCGCCCTGGGCGTAGCGGTCGTCGGCAGCCTGCTGGCCACCCGCTACCAGGACAAGATGACCGCCGCCCTGGCCGGTCATCACCTCCCGCACGCGGCCATGACCGCCATCCAGAGCTCGCTCGGCGGCGCGCTCGCCGTCGCCGCCCGGGCCAGGGGCGCTTCCGGGCAGCTGCTCACCCTCCTGGCCAAGACCGCGTTCGTCAACGGCATGGACCTCGGCCTGCTCACCGGGGCGGTGGTCGCCATCGCCGGCTGCCTGCTGGTCCTCGCCTGGCTGCCCTCCCGCTCGGGCCAGGGCCAGAACTCTCAGTGAGCATTTAATAAGTGCTGCATCCTCAGCTGACGCCGAGGTTCGAAGGGTGGCCGGGAATACGGGTGGCCGAGAATGGAGAAGCCTGACCTGAGGACCGGGAGGCTAGCGGTCCTGCCCGCCGCGCTCAGGGGCTCGTTCGCCGTCATCACCTGGTGAGCGGCCTGGCGACGGCCGCCTGAAGCCGGGCGCCCCGTCAGCCAGGGGGGATGGGCCGACGGGGCGCGCTCTCGGGACCGCCTGCCCAGCTAATGCGGCAGAGGTGCCTGTGTGACGCCCGGAGCGCGCCCGCGGATTACAGCCAGCTGCTTGGATCTGATCAGGCTGCCTGCGCACGTTCAGGTTTCACTCAGTGAAGCTCCAGAAGATAGCCAGCCTGCTTCGAGGCATGGTTCAGCGAAGCAACGGACTATCGAAGTGTGCCCGGGGCAGTGGCCCCGGCGCAGAGGGCTTCATTGAAGGGACAGATCCATGAGCACCGTCGATGGTCCGCCGGCCGAGACCGGACCCGCTCAGCCGGAAGCCGAGGCACCGTGGGCCGCGCCGGGTGCGCAGGCGCCGGGTGCGCAAGCACCGTGGGCCGCGCCGGGTGCGCAGCCACCGTGGGCCGCGCCCGGCGCGCCGGGCCCCTGGGGTCCGGGCGGCACCTGGGGCCCGGGCGGCCCTGCGGGCCCGGCGGGCCCTACGGGCGCCTGGGGCCCGGGCGGCCCCGGGGGAGCGGGCGATCCGGGCAGCTGGGGGGCGGAGCCGGGCGGCCCCGCCCGGCGGCCGCATCGCCGCCGGAACGCGGTCGTGGCGGCCGGGGTCGCTGGCGTGCTGGCGGCCGGCGGGACGGCCTGGGCCGTGGCCGCCAGCGCCGGGACCCCGGTGCTGAGCACCGCGGCGATCGCCAGCAAGACCGACCCCGGCCTGGTCGACGTGGTCTCCACCCTCGGCTACCAGCAGGCGACGTCGGAGGGCACCGGGATGGTCCTGACCTCGACTGGCGAGGTGCTGACCAATAACCACGTGATCTCGGGCGCCACCTCCATCAAGGTCATCGACATCGGCAACGGCCGGACTTACACGGCGAAGGTGGTCGGATACAGCGAGAGCAATGACGTCGCGGTGCTGCAGCTGCAGAACGCGTCCGGGCTGGCGACCGTGTCCCCGGGCGACTCGTCGACGGTCAGGGCCGGGCAGAAGGTCGTCGCGCTGGGCAACGCCGAGGGCAAGGGCGGCACTCCGTCGGTGGCGACCGGGACGGTCAGCTCGCTGGGTTCCTCGATCACGGCCGTGGACTCCGGGGACGGCGTGTCCGAGCACCTGAGCGGCATGATCCGCTCCGACGCGGGCATCGAGCCCGGTGACTCGGGCGGCCCGCTCGTGAACACCGCCGGGCAGGTCATCGGCATGGACACCGCCGCATCCACGAGCGGTGCGGAGCCCGGCGCCACGTCGGCGACCTCCGCGGCCGCCAGCAGCAGCACGGAGGCCTTCTCGATCCCGATCAACGAAGCGCTCTCGGTCGCCGGCCAGATCGCGGCGGGCCAGTCGTCAGCCACGGTGCACATCGGCTCCACCGCCTTCCTCGGCGTTGCCGTCGCGTCGGGCGGGCAGTCCGGCGCGTTCGGCGGGCAGTCCGGCGCGTTCGGCGGGCAGTCCGGCGAGTTTGGCGGGCAGGCGGCCACCGGGGCTGCCGTCGAGGGGTCGCTGCCGGGGACCGCGGCCGCGCAGGCCGGCCTGGGTGCCGGCGACGTGATCACCTCGCTGGGCGGCCGGGCCATCAGCTCGCAGTCCGATCTGCAGAGCGCGGTCGAGGCTTACCACCCCGGCAGCAAGGTGAGCGTCAGCTGGACGGACTCATCCGGCCAGGCGCAGACGGCGACCGTGGTGCTGACTGCCGGCCCGGCCGGCTGACGGCCTGACTGGCTGGCAGCCAGGTCATGGCCGGCCTCCGCAGGATGCCGGAAGCGCCGCCAGCAGGCGGCCAGAGCGCCCCGCGCCCAGCGCGGGGCGCTCTGCGCTGACGCAGGCCGGCGAGATCCCCGCTCACCGGGCCCGGCGCAGGCTGATCAGCCTAGGGTTATCAGCGCTAACGCAGAGGAAAGTCAGAGCGCTCGCTGAGACTCTGCTGTCAGCGTCAGACCAGGCACCGGCAGCAAGGGAGATTCAGCCATGGCACGTCTCAGGCCGGCTCACTGGGCTCGGTGGCTGGCCGGAGGCGTGGTGCTGCTCGCCGTGCTGATCGTCGGCGGCACCTACCTCTATATCCACGTCATCGAGGGGCCAGCGCCCGCGCCGCTCGGCCTGTCGTCGTCCGCCGGAGCAAGCCGGAGCGCGACGGCGGGCAGCACCGGTACCGCGGCCGCGGGCAGCACCGCGACGACGGCGGGGTCAGCTGCGGTGGCGGGCACCTGGAAGGTGGGCTCGGGGTCGCTGGTCGGCTACCGGGTGCAGGAAGTGCTCTTCGGCCAGAACAACACCGCGGTGGGCCGCACCAGCAGCGTCACCGGCAGCATGACCATCCAGGGGGCGACCGTCACGGCGGGCAGCTTCACCGTTCAGATGGCCACCATCGTCAGTGACCAGAGCCAGCGGGACGTCCAGTTCCGCGGCCGGATCATGGACACCTCCGCCTACCCGACCGGGACGCTGCGGCTGACCCGGCCGATCAGCCTCGCGCCGCTGCCCGCGATCGGGCAGGCCAGGAGCTATCCGGCGGCTGGCGACCTGACCCTGCACGGGCACTCCCGCGCGGTGACCTTCACGGTCACGGCCGAGCGGACGCACAGCGGGATCGAGGTGACCGGGTCCATCCCGATCCTGTTCGCGGACTGGGACATCCCCAACCCCAGCTTCGGCAGTGTCATCACCACCCAGAACCACGGGATCCTCGAGTTCCTGCTCCGGTTCAGCCAGGGGTGACCCGCGCTCGGCCGCGCCGCCGGGCGCGCAGCACCGTGTCGTGGACGGCGATGGCCTCGCCGTCAGGATCGGTGACCTCGCGCTCGCGGGCCTCGCTCACGGCGATCTCCCAGTCCTGCGGGTCCAGCGCGGCGGCGACATCGGCCGGGGCGTAGAAGAGCTCGGGCATGGCAGGGCGCCGCGCGGTGGTCTGCAGGTCCGAGGGATGATGAGCGACGATCAGCAGCGAGCCGCCCGGTGCTACCGCGGCGGCCAGGCGGCCGAATATCAGCTCGCGCGGCCCCGGCGGCAGCTGCAGGAACTGCGCGGAGACCAGGTCGAAACGGCCGGCCGGGGGAGCCCAGGCCGAGAGATCCTCGTGCCGCCAGGTGATGAGCTGCGCGACCCCTTCGCCGGCCTCGGCCGCCCTTGACTCGGCCCGGGCCAGGGCGACGGCCGAGATGTCGACGGCGGTGACCCGCCAGCCGCGCTGGGCCAGCCAGATCGCGTCGGCACCTTCCCCGGACCCGGCGTCCAGCGCCTCGCCGGGAATCAGGCCGGCCGACTCACGGGCCAGCTGCGGGTTAGGGCTGCCGCTCCACAGGGCGCTGCTGGAGCGGTAGCGCTCGTCCCAGAACGCCTCGTCCCGCAGCACCTGCGCGCCGTGCTCGTGCTGCTCGTCATGCTGACCGGCCTGGCCGCCAGCCACCGCATCCCCGCCGGTCACCGCATCGCCTCCGCCTCATGCCGCAGTCGCGCCGTACGCCCGGGCCGGACCGGCACCTGACCGCTCACCGCCGTTGCCTGCGCACTGCCCCCTCACTCTCTCACCCTGGCGGCGCCACCTGACGTACCGGACGCGGGCAGGTCGGGCGCCACCTGACGTACCGGACGCGGGCAGGTCAGGTGACATTGCGCTTGCTGGGAGTCAGGAGGTGCGGCTCGCGATCGGGCTCGTCGATGCCGAAGCTGATGATCCGCCGGGGATAGATGCGGATGATCGCGTCGTCCGTGCCGGCCGCGGCCCCGGCGGCGCCGCCGACCGCCTCCGCCGCCCCGCGGATCTCCAGGCACCGCACTCGCCACGGCTGGCGGGAGACGATGTCGTCGACGACGAAGGCAACCCGGCTGTTGCCCGTCACGTTGCGGAACTTCTGGCTGGCCGACATGTGGTAGCCGCCGATGTCGATCGTGCCGAGGTCCTCGTTATAGCGAAAGCCGACGGGGTTGACCTGGGGAGTGCCGTCCGGCTGGATGGTGGCGAGCCGGCCGAGCAGCTGGGTCTTCAGGTAGCCGGTCTCCGCGGCTGTGAACGTCATGATCGCCTCATTATTCCTGTCGGTGGCTGTCTGCTGGCAGGGCCCGGTCATGCGCGGTCGCCCGGGCGCCTGGGAAGGACGCTAAGACCTCAACTGTCGTTGAAGTCAAGCGTTCCGGCGGCCAGCCTTGCCGCGCCTACGGGGTGACCGGCCAGCTGTGCACGGGCTCGTTCGCGTGCATGTGCTCGATGTAGCGCTGGGTCATCTGCCGCAGCGCCTCGGCGCGGTCTGCTCCGGCTTGCCGCAGAGCCGCGACCGTGCCGATCTGCCAGGTGGCCCCGTTTCGGCCGGACAGGCAGCGCTGCTCGATGATGCCCAGCAGGCGATCGGCATGCACCTGGCTGACGCCCCAGCGGCCGAGTCCCTCGCGGGCCAGCGGCAGCAGGCGCCGGAGCACGAGCTCGGCCGCGGGGGCCTCGCCGAGGCCCGGCCAGTAGAGCTGCGCGTCGATGCCATGGCGGGCGGCCTCACGCAGGTTCTCGGCCGCGGCCGAGAAGGACATCTGGGTCCAGATGGGGCGCTGGGCCTCGGCGAGGGACCGGAGCAGCCCGTAGTAGAAGGCCGCGTTCGCCATGATGTCCGCGACCGTCGGGCCGGCCGGCAGCACCCGGTTCTCGACCCGCAGGTGCGGCTTGCCGTCGGTGGCGGCATAGACGGGGCGGTTCCACCGGTAGATGGTGCCGTTATGCAGGCTCATCTCGGCCAGCTCCGGGCAGCCGCCGCGGTCCAGCACCTCCTGCGGATCCTCGCTGCCGCAGATCGGCAGCAGCGCCGGGAAGTACCGGATGTTCTCCTCGAACAGGTCGAACACCGAGGTGATCCAGTTCTCGCCGAACCAGACCCTCGGCCGGACGCCCTGCTCTTTGAGCTCATCCGGCCGCGTGTCAGTGGCCTGCTCGAACAGCGTGATCCGGGTCTCGTGCCACAGCTGCCTGCCGAACAGGAACGGCGAGTTGGCGGCCAGCGCGATCTGCACGCCGGCGATGGCCTGGGCGGCATTCCAGTAGCTCGCGAAGGTGTCCGGGCTGACCTGGACGTGCAGCTGCACGCTGGTGCACGCGGCCTCCGGCGTGATGCTGTCGGCATAGGTGAGCAGCTGCTCGGCACCCTCGATGGCGATCCGCATGTCCTCCCCGCGGGCCGCGAAGATCTGCTCGTTGAGCACCCGGAAACGGTCGCTGGCGGTCATCGTCCCCAGGTCGACGTCCTGCTGCCGCAGTGTCGGCAGGATGCCGATCATGACGAGCCGGCTGCCGGCCTCGCCGGCCCTGATGTCCGCGGCATTGAGGCTGGCGCGGACCTCCTGCTCCAGGTCCGCCAGCGCGTCGCCGTCCAGCCGCCGAGGCGGCACGTTGATCTCGAGGTTGAACTGCCCCACCTCGGTCGCCCAGGCCGGATCCGCGATCGCGTCGAGCACGGCGGCGTTGTGCATGGACGCCGATCCGTGCTCGTCGACGAGGTTCAGCTCGATCTCCTGGCCGACCTGGGCCGGGCTGGCCTCGAACAGGTGCTCGCGCAGCATCCGGGCGAACACGTCCAGCGAGCGCCGCAGCTTGTCCCGGTAGACGCGCCTGTCCTCGCCACTGATCTTGATGGCCTGAATCTCACGGCCCATCAGGCATCCGCTCACGCAGATAGCGCGGCCCCGCTGGCACGGCCGTCCTGGCCGCCCGCCGCCGCTCCGCCGGTTCCAGCCTCATATCAGCATTAGACACGCAGACCGCCCGGCAAGCCAGCGACCTTCCGGCATCTCCGCCCGCGGCAGCGGCGGGTCAGCAGCGGCGGGTCAGTTGCCGGGTTGCGGCTGCTGGGCCGCTGCGGCCTTCTACCCTGGGGCTCATGCTGGGAGGGCGGCACGAGGCTGCGGCGAGCGAACTGGCCGAGTGGTGGGCGGGCCTGCGGCGGCCAGGCACGGGATCGCACGCGGTGCTGCTGGCCGTGCCCGCGGGATGGGGCCGGACCACCGTCCTGGACCAGCTCGCGGCGGTCATCAGCCGTGGCGATGCCCCGGTCACGCTGGTGGCGCGGATCAGCGGCAGGTCGGTGCCTGACGGACCCGGCGCGCAGGCGCTGGCCGTGCGGGACTGCCTGATGCAAGCCGGGGTGGACGCGCGGGCGGCCGCTCTGCTGTACGGGGGGCGGGTCCGGCGCGCGGCCCACCGGGGCACGGCGCAGCAGAGCGTGCCGCAGCTGGCCACGGCCCAGCTGATCGCGGCCCAGCGGGGCGCGGGCAGCCTGTTCGCGTCCGGCCTGGCCGCGGCAGTCTCGCTGCTGCGGGCCGGCGTCGCGGCGGCCCGGCCGCGGGACGACAGCCAGGCCGGCCAGCACGGCATCGTCGCCAGGGCGGCACGGGCGGCAGCCGCGGTGTCAGCGTCGGAGCCGGTCGTGGCGATCATTGACGACGCTGACTGCCTGGAGCCGGGCCTGGCTGTCACCCTGATCGAGAACTTGATCGAGCATCACGACAGTCGCGTCCTCGTCGTCGCCGCTGTCGATCCGGGCGGCGGCCTGGCGTCCGCTCTCACCTCTCGTGCCCGGCACGGGACGACTGCCGGCCGAGTGCACCGGGCGGCCGCCGACCCGCGCATGGGCTACCAGTCCCGCGCCGACCTCGCAGCCGAGCTCTGCCCGAGCCTGCCGGCCGCGGCAGTGCAGCGGATTGCCCGCCGGACCCGGACGTTCGCCGAGGTCTTCGCGATCGCCGGAGCCGGCATCGACAGCCAGCCGCGGTGACCGCGCCCGGCACGAGCGATCCGCCCGCGGCCGGGCGGGTCAGCTGGGCCGGGGAGCTGGCCGGTGATCCGGTGGCGTGCCCGCCGCCGGGGCGCTGGCGTCCTGACGGCCCGGCCGGGCTGCCCGGCGTCCCCTGCGGACCATCGTGGCAGCCGCGTCGGAGTCGTGGATGGTCAGCGCGATCACCGCGCCGACCGCGGCCAGGGCGGCGGCCGCGAGGAACGCGACGTGGTAGGCGGCGAGGTTGGGCGTGACCCGGCCGGCCACGGTCTGCGTGGCCCCGACGGCGACGATGGCGGTGGTGAAGATGGCCACGCCGATCGCGCTGCCGAGCTGCCGCACCACGTTGAACAATGTCGAGGCGCGCCCGGTTGCCTCGGGTGAGATGGTGGCGAACGCGGCGGCCTGCGCGGGGACGAAGACCTGGCCCATCGCGACCCCGAGGCAGAACATCAGCAGCCGCATCCACCACAGGCTGGTCTGCTCGCCGACCAGGCTCATCAGCCCGATCGAGACGGTGACTCCCAGCAGCCCGAGCGCGATGTTCCGGCGCGGCCCGAGCACCGGGTACAGCGCCCGGCTGGCCAGCTGGGCGCCCGCCATCACCCCGAGGGCCTCCGGGAACGTGCTCAGGCCCGAGCCGAGCGCGGACAGGCCGCGGCCGTCCTGGAAGAACAGCGAGACCACGTACAGCGTGCCGATGAACGACGCGGACGCCAGCAGCATCACGCCGTTGGCCGACCGGAACAGCCGGTTGCCCAGCAGCCGCAGGTCAATCAGCGGCTGCCGCTTGCGCAGCTCGGTGATCACCAGCGCCGCCAGCAGGACCGCCCCGGCAGCGATGGTGGCGTGCACGATGCCCGAGCTCCAGTGCCGGATCGGCCCCTCCGACACCCCGTACATGATCAGCCCCAGGCTGGCGCCGGCCAGCACGAAGCCGGCCGTGTCGAACGGGCCTGGCCGCAGCGCGTTCCCGCCCTCGAGGAACACTGCGCCGAAGGCGAGCGCGAGTATGCCCAGCGGCACGTTCACGTAGAAGACCCATCGCCAGGACAGCTCGGTGACCAGCAGCCCGCCGATGATCGGGCCGAGGGCGGGGGCGAACGTGGTGGGCACCGTGAGGATGCTCGAGGCGCGGACCCGCTCAGCCGGGGGGAAGGCACGGAACAGCATCGCCAGCCCGACCGGGGCCATCAGGCCGCCGCCGACGCCCTGCAGGACGCGGAAGATGTCCAGCTCGGTCAGCGATCCGGCCAGCCCGCACAGCGCCGATGCGGCGGTGAAGACTGTGATCGCGGTGAGCAGGACCCGCTTGCCGCCGAACCGGTCGCCCAGCCACCCGGAGGCAGAGATGAAGACCGCCAGGCTCACGAGGAAGTAGATGGAGACGGTGGCAACGGAGGTCGACGGGACGCCGAAGTCGCGGCCGATGGTCGGCAGCGCGACGTTCACGATCGTCGAGTCCATGATCGTCATGAACATCGCCGCCACGTACACCACGCTGACGGCGACCTTCTGGCTGACCCGGCTGGTCACGCTGGCCTCTCTGCGGCAGGAATAACGGCATCGCGGCTGCGCGCCGCGCTCGGCCGCCTGCGGTCAGCCCGGCGGCTGTCCGCCGCTCCCGGCATTCCGGCGCCCTAACAGGCCAATGCCGGGCCAGCCGATTTTCTTCCGCGCCCTGGCATCGCAGGGATGCCGGGCCGGGCGAAGGTCGCGCGGCTGCCGTCCGGAGACGCAGGGCAGGGCGTGCTGGCCGCCCAGCGGCGGCCCCGGCGCCGCAGGCAGTGCCCGGCGGGCGCCCTGTCTTTCAGGGCCGGGGAGGCGGCCCTGAAAGTGTGAGCGCGCTCGCGACATCAGTGGCACCATCACGGCATGGCCCGCATCCACGATGTCGTCTTCGACAGCCGCCGGGTTCTCCTCGATCCGGAAGGCAACGAGTTCTGCCTGTCCCGGCGCTAGCACCGGGCGCCACAGCGCTCACGGCCCGGTGCGCAGCAGGAAGTGCCGGTACCCCCATCCGTCGTCCTGACCGAAGCCCTCGTCGGCGATCGCCAGGCTCTCCTGCCCGAGCCACTGGGCCACCTGTTCCCGGCCGGGGTAGTAGTGGTAGCCCGCTACGTCGCCCTCGACGACCTCGCCTCGCACCGCGGGGAGGCCGCGCGCGGACAGGCTCTCGAAGGCCTGCTCGATCGCTGCCTCGCCCACTTCCTCGACCGTCAGGTAGATGAGGCCGCCCGCCCGGACCGCCCGATGCAGATTGGCCAGTACCAGCGGCCAGTCCTCGGGCGGGACGTTCTCCATGGCGTCGATCGTCAGGACGGCGTCGAACTCGCTGGCATACGACAGGTCCTGCAGGGCGGCCTGCTCGAGCGAGGATGCGATGCCCCGCGACCTCGCCACCGCCAGCATCCCTGCCGACTGGTCGGCCCCCGCGACCCGGTGACCGGCCGCGGCCACCAGCGGGAAGTACCTGCCCGTCCCGCAGGGCACGTCCAGCACGGTCCCGCCCGGCGGGATCAGGCTCAGCAGCCGCGCGACCCAATCCCGTTGCAGGTCCGCGGGATACTCGTGGTCGTCATAAGAAGGGGCTAAGGAGTCGTAGGCAGCGACGACCGCCGCCCTTCGCTCAGCCAGCCACGCGCGCCGGTCCATGGTGCCAGCCTTGACCCGGCCACGATGACCGTCAAGGCCGTCCCCGATGCCTGAAGCGGCCGCGCGGAGGGCGGGTGCGCAAGCGGGGTGCGCAAGCGGGGTGCGCAAGCGGGGTGCGGAGGCGGGGTGCGGAGGCGGGGTGCGGAGGCGCGCGGCGATCTGACTAGCAGCGTGGATGCGCAGGTGATGCTGAAAGAGCGACAGCGGCCGCGCATCGACGTTGCAGCCCTGCCGGCCGCCGGCGCTGATGGCGGGCTGCGGCGCGGGTGCCCGGCTTTCCCGGCGTGGCCGGGCAGTATGGCTTTCATGCGGGACTGGCTGGAATGGCACGCCGCCTATGACGACCCGGTGTCAGCGCTGAGCGCGCGCCTGGACCGGGTCAGTGCGCACCTGGCGCGGGCGATCGACCAGGCACCAGCCGGCCGGGTCGCTCTGGTCAGCCTGTGCGCCGGGCAGGGCCGCGACGTCCTCGGCGTGCTGCCAGGCCACCCGCGCAGCGGCGACGTGGCCGCGGTGCTGGTGGAGTCGGATCCGCGCAACGCGGAACTGGCCCGGCGCCGTGCCGCGGCGGCG
>Ga0187864_10003744_pt1 | contig 12265 bp, 8 predicted proteins | sample June2016WEW_11_4_FD_132985 | JGI IMG/M metagenome (GOLD analysis project Ga0187864, IMG submission 132985) | Peatland microbial communities from SPRUCE experiment site at the Marcell Experimental Forest, Minnesota, USA - June2016WEW_11_40 | ecosystem: Environmental > Terrestrial > Soil >... | reverse complement strand
GGGATGATGGGGTAGGCTCCCGCAGGGCTGGCGGCTGTCGCGCTGCAACTATAGGTTGCCGTGATGTTGTCCCCGTTGGTCACGCCGATGATTGTGCCCGTGAATGCCGGGTTGCGCTGGCCATAAGCCCGGCTCGCGTTGGCCGCCGTCACGGTCAAGGGCGCGGGCAACACCGCCAGGCTCACGCTGCCGATCGCGCTGCTATAATCAACCGTATCAGTCGGGGTAAAGATGACGGAGAGCGTATGGGTGCCCGCGTTGAGCACTGTGCCGTTCGTTGGCGTGTAGGCAAAGCTGCCCGGTACACTGGCGGTGGCGTTTAATTGAACTGAACTCAGGGCGGTCCCGTAGGTGATGGGCGCAGGATTGGTCCAGGTGATGAAATGTGGAGAAGCAAGCGGCGCGAGGGCATTGATCAGGTTCGTTCCGTTCGGGGTGCCAAGGCCGGTGCAAAGATCGTAGTTGGCGACGGCGTTAAACAATCCTGGCGTGTTGGTGCCGATGTTGTTGCCGGTGGTGATGTCGTGAAAACAAGTCCTGTAGTTCGATCCGGCGCCGATGGCGTAAAGCGCAGGGTTCAGAAACCCGACGGAGCTTCCGCCCACCGCGATGGACTGTTGATTGACGAGGGCGCAAAAGCCCGCCCACAGTGGCGCCGCGCAACTCGTACCGCCGAAAGTGCCGGAACTGCCGTTGTTATAGACACCATAAACGCCGTCCGCCGTCAACGCTACGTCTGGAATGTTGCGATTGACGGTCGAACCTTTGTTTGCCGCCATGTCCACAAGCGCCTGCCATGCGGGGATTGCGTAATTAGGGCTGACGCCGCCGCCGGAACCCGTGTTGCCGCCCCAATTCCAAACCGTTTCCGAAGACCAGGATCCGCCGGCGCCGTTCATGTTCAAGGTCGTTCCCCCGACGCAGGTGACAAAGATGCTATCCACAGAAATCGGGCCGCTTGCGGAACTCAAAGCTTCAGCCCCGGTGTAAGCATCGGAATCACCGGACGCCTGAAAGAACGTCTGCCCTTGCGCTGCCATCTCCTGCAACTGCGAATCCAGGGTTGTGGTCCCGAATCGACTCCAATTATGAGCCGGCCCGACGGTCCAAGACCACGAAGAGCTCACCTGCTTGGCCGCATTGTCGGTGGCAATTCTATTAAAAACATCGTAAGGAGACTTGCCTTCATAGACGATCAGTGTGGACAATCCCGGGGCCATGGCAATGAGCAGTTCTATGTCCAGAGACACTTCCGCCACGGCGTTGGCGGCGCCACTATAGCCGGGCATTCCGGAGACGCCGTCCAATAAAACATTCTGCAGCGGCACATGCGTATAGCCGCATCGGGTCTCGTAGGTGGCGATGTCATTTGCGTAATAGCTGTCAAATTCAACCACCGCCGCCACCTGCCCGCTTCCGGTCAGGCTGGCTCCGGGAACGTACGCGTTGCGGAAATCGGCGCCCTGATAAGCCCCGCCTGGCCCTGAGCCCTTGTTGCTTAACGGCGTGACTTTCAACGGATCGGCTTTGTGTGAGAGCGGCCTGGGAAGCCCGTAATCGGTCAAGCCCCACATATCCGCCACGGGCAAATTCGTCGGCACCGAAGGCTCGCTGTCCGGGGCAAAAAAATCGCGCGCCTCCCTCGGGTGCCGGTAAGTGCGCAGCGTGACGCGAAAGGCCCGCTCGACGTTCGACACACTACCTTCCACGTCCAGCACCACGCGGTTGTCGTGCGTGCCGGTCACAGCAAGGCCATTGGCCTCAGCAAATCCTATGACCGCCTGATAATCCTGTACCGTCGGCCCAAAGCGCGCCGTGAATTCCGGCGGCGTAAGGAATTTATGAAAATTGGGGCTTTGCGGATCGTAAATCTGCTCGAGCAAATCATCCAACGCGCCTTGATTTCGCAACGGCAAACCGATGGCGAGGCAAAGATTATGGGTCGCCGGCAAACGGCCTTTTGCAGTTAGCTGGACCGCTGCCGACGGCACATGGCCGTACAGCACCATCCGGTCCGGTCCGGCATTTGCGCCCCGCGCAGAGGTCAGGGCAACCAGTAAAGCCAAAAACAAGACATTCGCCAGTGTTTTAATGGACACAGACTTTCAAGAATCAAGCCTTGCCTCAAGACCGCAAAAAACCCGCTCGTGAATGCCAGGCTCTTTCTCAACTGAGCAGGGTCTATGCCAAGTGTTCAGTTTACACACAAACCCCTGGGCTTTGCTCCACGACCGCGTTGCGGTTGAGGCCGCGCGCGATGCACACCCTTTGGCCCATGCTCGCTTTTTCCAGCAGCCGCCCCAAATAGGTTTTGGCGTCGCTGAGGCTGAAGCTGTCCGACCGCAAATTGACTTTCCGTCTGCGGGGCGAATGATTCGCGGCTTTCATGGCCTGACTATAGCCTGTTGGTGGGCTGGCGTCGAGCAGTTCTTGACGCTTTCCCGTTTGGGCGGAAACCGAGGGCATCGGGTCGAACGGTTCCGGTCTGAGTCCCATCCGAAATTGCCGCGGGGCGAAATCTCTGCTTGACGTCCCTCTGTGCCTGGTGTAAATAGTATGGCTGGAAAGCAAGAAATGGCATCACGGGCGGGCGGCAGCCGGAGCCCGTACGTGCTCTGCCGGCTAAGAGCCAGATTAACAATTGGCATGTTTATTATGGTTGCAAGAAGATTCTCTTTCGTTGCCGCGTGTCTCCTGGCCTTGGGCGCGCAGGCGCAAACATACAATTTCACCAGCGGAACCGCCTCGACGAACGGATGGACGCCTTACACCCCATTGGCCGGTTTCGGGGTGACCACTACGTTTTCCGACGGGTTCTACGGCTACCTGATGGAGTCAAGCGCGTCCCCCGAACCAAGCGTCCTCGGGGCCGCCCGCGTCGGCAGTTTCCTGCCGGGGACCTACGCTAATTTTTCCCTCAATTTCAGTGTCCTCTCCTATAATACGTCGGGAAGCGAGTTTTTTGGCGCCGCGGCGCGCATTTCCAATCTCGGGCTGGGCACCAGTTCCGGCTACGTGTTTGGCTATGAAAGCGGCGTCGGGACCGGCGGCGCCCTGTTCATTTCGAAGGTGGTCAACGAGGCATCCCAGGGGGCGATTGGCGCCGGCGCGGAAGCGCCGGTTACACTCCTCTCGGGGCAGGGCTACGAATTTACGTTCTCTGGAACCGGCACTACTCTCAGCGGGGCCGTTTATAGCCTGGCCAATCTCACCACGCCACTGGCAACCGTCTCGGGCACCGACTCCCAATTCGCCTCGGGCCAGATCGGCCTCCTCGTCGCCGACGAGACCAGTTCAGGGACAGGGACGCCGGGCGCCGCTTTTGGCGAGTTTACCGTCGTTCCCGAGCCTGGCTGCGGCGCGCTGCTCCTCCTGGGTGGCCTCACGCTGTGGACAACGCGCCGGGGCCGGAAAGACTGACCAGAGCCGGTCCAGAGTCGCCTTGTCGGACCAGATACCCTAAAGTCCATGCTCTTGCCCAGTTCAGGGCAACCCGTGCCTTTTTCTGATCACCCATTCGGCGGTGAGCAGGGCGGCGACCAGGAGCAGAGAGGGATAACTGTTCCAGAGGCGGAGGGTTTGGCGGTGTTCCTGGTTGCGGGGTTTGAGTTTGGAGGCGAGGTCCTTGAGGATGGGCCGGGCTTGGTCCATGGCGCCGGCGAGGTGGCCGCCGGCAGCGGCGAGCCGGCTTAGGCCGGGCAGATCGGCGCTCAGGTCCAGTCCTTCCAGTCCGTTCTGACTGCGGACGAGGAGGTCGCGGACCTCGGCCAGGCCCTTGAGTTCAGCATTGGGATGGGTGGTGGTAATGCGCCAGGAGCCTTCACCGAGGCCGTTCAAGGAGAGCTGCCAGATGCCGGGGGCGTCGGGCATGGGCAACATATCGAAGGTGCCGGCGGACTCGGGGATCGGTTCGCCGCCCGGGGCAATTTGCTCGACGCTGACGCGAGGCGGCTCCGCAATGGGCTGGCCGTTTTTGGTGGAGACTCGGGCCTTGAGTTCGGCGGCTTCGGAGGGGGTCATGAGGTAACGGTCCAAACCGACCTGGAGACGGGGGTCTTTGCCGCGCAGGCGTCCGGCCAGGCCCCAGCGCATGACCTGGAGCCAGAAGGTCTGATGGACGCGCTCGGCCAAGCGGTCGCGCCAGCGCCAGGTTTCCTCGGTGCCGACCCAGAAGACGCGGCCGGCGCCGAAACGCTGAGCGGCCACGATGGGCGTTCTGGCGGGGTTCCGGGCGGTGAGCAGGACGGTGGCGCCGGGCTTGGCAACCACGGTATCGGCAATCCATTGGAGGGGGGGGAGCAAGGGCCAGAGTTTCTGGTTGTAACCGGGGTCGTTGAGGATCTGCATGATGGGATGGCCGGCGCCCTCGGGTGTCAAGGCGACGGTCACAGGCTCGGGGTCGCGGCTGGATTGGAGGGAGAGGCGCACCGGGAGCAGGTTGGCCATGGCGCCGAGGCCAAAGGCCCTGGGGAGGCCGCGCGGGCCGGCCAGGCAGACCAGGAAACCGCCGCGCTGGGCCACGAAGTTGGCCGCGTATTTTTGCTGGTCGGGCGGCAGTTCGTTCGAGTCCAGGTCGCCGAGGCAGACCATGTCGTAAGCGTCCCACTCGGATTGATTTTTGGGCAAGAGGGGCGTGTTCCTGTCTTCGATGATGACGGAGTGGTAGCGGCGGGTGAAGCTGACGCGGCGGTCGCGCTCGAACATGGCGGCCAGGTAACGGCTTTCCCAGCGGGGGGTCGAGTCCACCAGGAGGACCTTGATGGGGTCTTCGTTGACTGCCACGGAGAACTCGGCGGAATTATTGGCGAGGCTGGCTTCTTTCCAGGTGTTGGTTCTGCTTTGGGCGGCCTCTTTCTTGCGCTGGACCAGGCGGGCAAGGGTCTGGTCGTCATATTGGGCGAGACGGTTCGAGGGAATGGGTCTTTCCCTCGAGCCATCGGGCAATTGCCAGTCCACGGCCAGGTGGTCTTCGCCGCCACCCTGTTTGTGAAGGACCTCGAAATAGTAGGGCCTCCTGGCTTGGAGCGTGACGGGCTGGCTCTTCTGGGATGGCCTGGCGTCCCAGGCGCCCGCCGGGACGTAACCGGAGATGTAGGCGACTTTGGACTTGGCTTTGGGGTCCTCGGAGGGGCTGAGCCAGAGTTCCGAGGAGTCGTCGGAGCAGATTCGGAAGGTGTAGTCGCCGCTCTGGGGCGGGATGAGGAAGCCGCGAATGCGGGCGCCGTATTGCTGGCCGCGGCCGCTGTACTGGAGTTGGCCGAAGCTGCCCGTTGAGGAGGGAGCGTGTTTGAAGGCGGGGCTGTTGAGGAGGTCAGCCACGTTGTCGCCGCCGACGTTGTTCCACATTTCGAGGGTGACCGAGCCGGAGGGAGGCAGAAGGGTGTCGGCGGTTTGTTCGCGCGAGAGTTCGAGGCGGGCCTGGTAGAGATTGATGCCGGCGTTGGTGGCCGGGAAGGCAAAGGTCTGGTACTGCCACGAACCGTTGCCGCGCACCTGGCGGCGCTCCAATTCCTTTCCGTGATGGGTGAGGACCAGGTCCCAATCCAGGTCGTCGGCCCCGCTGATGCGGTAGCGAACGGTCATCGGCAGTTGCTCGCCCAGGAAGACCTCGCTGCTGCCCGAGATTTCCGCGACGACGGCGTCGGGCGGAATGCCGGGGTCGCCGACCATGATGCCGGCGACCAGGGCGCCGCGAGCGCGGAGCGAGCGAATGACCGGGACCGGGTCGGCGCCGACGGTCTGGCGGCCGTCGGAAATGAGCACCACGCCCCCGACGTATTCCTGGGACCAAGCGCGGGCGAGGGCAGCCAGGCTAGCCTCGAAGTCGGTCGCGCGGTTGGGCAGGAGGGTGGCGGGGTGGTCCGGGTCGAGCGGCACCAGGCCGGTATCCATGGCGAAGACCTTGAGTCGGGCCTGGTCGCGCAAGGCGGGCATGACGGTCTGTTTGGCCAGTTTCACCGCGCGCTCGTATCGGGAAAGGGCGGACAGAGAGGCCAGTCCGCGGGCGAGGGCCGAGTCTGGCGGGGCGGAGTTCAAGAGGGCTTTGTCTGAGGCCGCTTGTTGCGCGGCGTTTGTTTTCAAGGGCCAGACACTGGCAGGCAGGAGGTCCAAGCCGATGGCCTCGATCAGTTTTTCCCCCGGCCCCATGGATTCATCTCTTACGGCCATCGAGCCGGACTGGTCCACGATCACCGCCACGAGCGGCAAGACCTTCTCCGTGGACCGGCGTGTGTAGGCCGGCTCCATCAGGAACAGGAGGAGCAAGACCAGGGCGGCGCCGCGCAAGACCAGGAGAGGCCGCCGGAGCCTTGGGGCGATGGGGGCCAGCTCGAGCCGATACAACCGAAGCAAGAGCCAAATCCCGGCTGCGGCCAGGGGCAGCACTATCCACCAGGGCCAACCGGTGCAGTCGAATTGCCAGGCGGAGGCGGAGAGCAGGGCGTGGGAGCGTGTCGAGCGTGTCGAGCGTGGGGAGCGTGGAACGTGAGGGAGGGGGTGCCGGCGATTGGAGGGTGGCGAGGGAACGGGCTCGGGGAGGCAATGAAAACGCAGAGACGCAAAGAACGCAGAGCGCCAAAGCCCCAACCCGGGTGATAACCGCGGAACACGCGGAATACGCGGAAAGAAAACCGGCCAGGCTCGGGATTCCGCGTGTTCCGCGTGTTCCGCGGTTCCTTCTTTCTGTGAGACTTCTTCGCAGCCTGCGAGCAAGTTGGAATATTGCAGTGCAGTGAAGAAACGCCTGCCAGACAAGGCTTTGTCAGAGCATCTCGGTGAACTGCTCAATGGTGATTCCAAGATCTCTAGCCAGACGATGCAGTGTGCCTGGCTTCAGATCCCTGTTTCTCCATGAGGGATGGGTTCATTGTGAGCGACGAGGCTTTCGAGATAAACCTCGATTGCTTCCTGAATGCCTCGCAACGCCTCAGCCTCCGTTTCGCCTTCGCTGTGGCACCCTGTCAGGGCCGGACAGAAGGCATGGTAGCCGCCAGCAGGTTGCTTCTCAAGGATCGCGGTATAGTTCACGCATGCAGGTTAGTGAATGCAGCTTGATCCGTCAAACCCTTGCGGCCTGATATGCGGCGCCCGGCGCATCGCGGGCTTGTCGAGCGCGGCGGATACCGCAGTCCCGATTCCGAATCGGGATTGAAAACGGCTGACATTCGCTCGTTTGGCGCGTAACACCCCGCTGAAGTAGAGTGCCAATGAGATTTGTGGGGAGGTCGACAAAGCCAAGATGCGCCCCACGGGAGTTGTGAATGCTGCAAAGATGAAGTTTTGGCCTGACATTTGGACCGCTGCACCGTAAATTCCCGGCATGAGTGCGGCCACGGCGAGATTGCTATCCGAATTCGAGGCGCTGGGAGTTGATGAGAAACAGGAGTTTGTGCGCGAGGTGATTCACCATCTCCCGCCATGGGACTCCGGATCGCTCAGTGACGACGTGGCCGCCGCCGCTGGCGACCAATTGGCGGCGTTGATCGAGGAGGAAGAGCGTGCCTCCTAAGCGAGGCGAAGTCTTCCGGAACAGTTTAGACCGCTGTTGCTCCTTCACGCGCGCACCCTCTTTCACGCGCGTTCCGTCGGCTTCGGCCCCTTGGCCCCCGAACCTGGGCTGTCTCCCTGGCCCGGCGCTTCGCGGCGCGTCATCCAGCCCTCGACAAACATCAGCCCGAGGGCGGCAAACAAGCACCATTTCCAGAGTTCGAGTGACTGGCGGCGGGCGGGGTCGAGGTTGGCGGCGATTTGGGCGGGGTCATGAAAGAGGCTGAAGCCGCCCTCGAAGGCCTGGGCCACCTCGCGGTCGGTGACGGGCATCAAGGCGCTCTCGGTCGGGGCGACGGAGACAGCATAGCGGATGGGCCCGGGCTGCTGGGGGTCGTGGAGGAGATAGACGCCCGGTTCCATGAGCGGTTCGCTCAGGACGGCGGCGCGTCCTTCCCATGAGCCGAGCGTGAGCTTGATGGGCTTGCCGGAGGGATCTTCGCCGGACATCGGTTTGCTGGGGTCCTTGACTCGGGCATAAATGATCGGCTCGCCTGGCAGGAGATTCCTGGGGGGCATGACGAAACTGCCGAGGTGGCCGGCGACCCCGCGCATGAGGGGGACGTAGGCGGCCTGGAGAGGGAGGTCGGTCCAATCTGCGTTGAGGCTGGTGGCTATGAGCGCCACCAACCCCAGCCCGCGGCGGCGTTCGACCAGGAGGGCATCGCCGTTATCCATGGTCAGCAGAACGTCCAGTTCGGCTGCCTTGGCTTTGGCGGCATCCAGTTTGAAGAAGGACCTGACCTTGGCCGCTTTCCAGGCCTCGTCGCTTTTGGAGCCAAACCCGCTGAAGACGGGGTGGCCGGCGTTGATGGCTGCGGGAAGAGCGGGTTTGGGAGGCGTGATGGGGCGTTCGAGGGGACAGGGCAGAAAGCCCTCGCCGTTGCGGGCCCAATAACGGTTGATGAGGGCCAGGTCGCTGTCCGGCCCCAGGCCGACGAGGACGCCGCCGCCGCTGACGACAAAGCGTTCGAGGGCATCCACCATGGCCGGTTCCAGGGCGGGCACGTCGCCCAGCACGACCACTCTGTAATCTTGAAGCAACGAAGGCGCGAACTGAGCGAGCGAGATGCGAGTCACTTTGAAGGGCCCGCGGCCGCCAAGGTCCGGGTCCAGGGCAGCCGCGAGGAAACCGAGCTTGCTCTTCAGACCGGCCGGGGAGTTGCCGCCGTCCACCAGCAACACCGGGACGCTGGCCTCGACCTGGATGGACAAGGCGCGGGAGTCGTCGGCGGGAAGAAGGTCCTGGTGGTTGACCAGGGCGGCCTCGACGGCATAGCTGCCTGCGGTCTCGAAGGTATGGGTGAAAACCACTTCCTGCCGGCCGCCGGCGGGGACCTCGAGGGGTTTGGAGCCGATGACCTGGCCGTTGACGGCGGCCTGGACAGTAGCCTGGCGGCTGCCCTGTTTGCCGTAATTGGCCACCATGACGCGCAGGCCCGCCGGGCGGCCGGCTGCGACGAGCGTGCGGTCCAGGGCGATCTCAATGATGGCGAGGTTGTCGTCGAGGGCGGCTGCATCGGGGGCAAGGACAATGACGTGCGGCCGTTGGCGGGTGCCGAGGGCAGCATTCCTGGGTCCGCGCAGGCGCTCGCGCAATTCATCCCATCGGACTTTGTCTTCCTGGCGCCAGCCATCCTTGCGGCCATCGGTGAGCAGGACCAGTTCAGCGCCCGGGTTGACGTGGCGTTTCAACTGGTCCATGCCGGCGTCCAGCAAGGCGGGAATATCCGTAGCAACGAACGAGGGCTTGAGCCCAGCCAGGTGAGCTTTGAGGCCCTCGATGTCGAAGAGCGGGTCATTGGCGGGGGCGCCTGATTGGGACATGAGCACCAGACTTATCTCGTCGCCGGGCGCCAGGGAATCGAGGTAGGCCAGGCCCAGCTTCTTCATCCCCTCGAGGACCGGCTGTGCGCGGCCGGCGGCGCAAGAGAGGCTGTCATCGAGGAGCAAGACGGCCGCGGTGCGGCCCTGGCGGGTGATGCCGCGGGCGGCGTTTTCGGCGGTGCGGTGGTGAAAGGCAGGGCGGACCATGGCCAGGGCGAGGCAGCCGACCAGGAGGGCGCGAACCAGCAGGAGCAGCAACTCATCCAGGAAGAGGCGGCGGCGGCGCTTGGCCAGCATTTCCAGCAGGAACCGCATCGCCCCCCAATCCACCTGCTTGACTCTCCGGCGGTGCAGCAGGTGAATGATGACCGGGGCCGAGACGGCAGCCAGGCCGCCCCAGAGCAAAGGATTGAGGAACTCAATCATCTCCAGGCCAGCGCTCGAATGAGCACTGTAAAGAGCTCTTCCTGGGTCCAACAGGTCTCCATCTGCACGCCACAGGCATGGCAGCCCGAGTGGAGCCGCTGTTGATGGGCCTGGAAGACCTGCCGGTAGTGCTCGCGGACGCGGTCGCCGTCCAGCTTGAGCCGTGGCTCATGCTCGAGGCCGACGAATTCGATCATGCCCTGGAAGGGGAATGTCCGCTCCTGCGGGTCGAGGATCTGAAAGAGCCGCACCTCCTGCTTGCGATGGCGCAAGAACTGGATCGATCTGAGGAGGGCCTGGGGATCATCGAAGGTATCGGTGATGAGGATGACCAAACCGCGGCGGCTGAGCCGGCCTGCGATTTCGTCCAAAACGGGCGCCAGGCTGGTCTCGTTTCCCGGGGCGGTTTGCTCGAGCGTCGCCAGGACATTGAGAAGGTGGGCCATGGTCGAAGCGGGCGGGATGAAGTGGCGGATGGCGGTGTCGCAGGCGACCAGGCCCACCGCGTCGCCCTGGCGTATCATGAGGAAGCCCAGGGCGGCGGTCAGGGCCTGGGCATAGGCGAGCTTGGTTTGGCGAGTCGAGCCGTAGCCCATCGAGCCGGAGGTGTCCAGGACGAGGGTTGCGCGGAGCTTGGTTTCCTCTTCGTACTGGCGGATGTCGTAGCGGTCGCTCCGGGCATAGACCAGCCAGTCCAAATGGCGCAGATCGTCGCCAGGCTGGTATTGGCGATGGCCGGCAAACTCGATGGAGAGGCCGCGGCGCACCGAGCGGTGTTGGCCCGCCAGGACGCTCTCGACGGCCTGACGCGCCGTCACGCTCAGGTTGCCCAGCCGTTCGATGACCTCCTGGTGGACTTTTTCGAGCAGGGTCATGGGCCGAAGTCAAATCTGCTCGGCGTCGGGGTGAAGGTGGGCGATGAGGCGCTCGACCAGGAGGTCGGTGGTGAGGCCGCCGGCCTGGGCGGCGAAATTACAGATGATGCGATGCCGCAGCACCGGTTTGGCCAGGGCGTTGACGTCCTCGGTGGTCACATGGTAGCGGCCCAGGAGCAAGGCGCGGGCCTTGCCGCCCAGGATGAGTTGTTGTCCGGCGCGCGGGCCGGCTCCCCACTGGAGCCACTTGGTCGCATCGGGCACGTCGCGGACCCCGGGGCGAGTGGAGTGAACCAGGTTGACGACGTATTCATAGACGTGCTCGGCCACCGGCACGCGGCGGACTGCCCGCTGGAGTTGGAGGATTTCCTGGGCCGAGAACAGGGCCTTGACCTCGGGGGCATGGTCGCCCGTGGTCCGCTTGAGGATTTCGATTTCATCAGGCTGGGAGGGATAGCCGACCTTGACCATGAACATGAAACGGTCCAACTGCGCCTCAGGCAGCGTGTAGGTGCCTTCCTGCTCGATGGGGTTCTGCGTTGCCAGCACGAAGAACGGATTGGGCAGTTCGTAGGTTCGCCCCCGGCAGGTGGTTCGGCGTTCCTGCATGGCCTCGAGGAGGGCGGCTTGCGTCTTGGGCGGCGTGCGGTTGATTTCGTCGGCCAGCAGGAGGTGGGTGAAGATGGGGCCGGCCATGAACTCGAGCTGCCGGCGGCCGCTCTGCGGGTCCTCCTGGATGATGTCGGTCCCGGTAATGTCCGAGGGCATTAGGTCCGGGGTGAACTGAATGCGGCGGAAGGTCAGATTCAAAGTGGCGCCCAGGGTTTGGACCATGACCGTCTTGGCCAAACCGGGCACGCCCTCCAGCAAGCAATGACCGCGGCAGAGCACGGCGTAGATCAACTGCTCGAGCACCTCCTCTTGGCCGACGATGACCTTGTGCATCTCCGCCAGGATCTGCTCTCGGGCCAGGCCCAAACGCCCAACCAACTCCGCTTCGCTCTCCGACCGCTCGTTATCTTGAATCATAACTTGGGTTCTTCGCGGGCCCCGTGCCAAATATGGAGGATGTCCACCCGGCGCAACTCGTCGGATACATCGTAGAAGATGCTAAGAGCAAATGTCACGGAAGTCCGCGATCGCCGCGTCGGACCAAATTACTTTGAAGTCCATGCTGTTGCCCAAGACTCAAGCACGCCTTGAGCTTGCTTGTGGGTCTTGGCGCGGCCGGCGGCAACATCGGCACGTCCACGCCGAACCGCTGCCATGATGCGCAGTTCCTCGGTAATTCCCTCAAGCGAGGCATTCTCTGGAAGCCTCTGAAGGGCGTCAACCACGGCTTGTTTGTCCGTCATAGAAAAAAAGTACCCCTTTGCCGCGCTGGATGCAAGCGGGCATTGAGGGAAGGGCGGCTCGTCAGCAGCGGGGTCAAGCCCGGACTCGAGAGGTTGAAGGAGGAGTTGGAAAATGCCTGCGAAAGCGGCCTGTTGGCTGAGGGATGTTCAGATCGATTGGAACCAAGATGCCGTTCCATAAACGGATTATGTTTCCTTCGTGGGCGTCGGCAACAAGCAGATTTTCCCTAATTCCAT
>Ga0187864_10003743_pt1 | contig 12267 bp, 9 predicted proteins | sample June2016WEW_11_4_FD_132985 | JGI IMG/M metagenome (GOLD analysis project Ga0187864, IMG submission 132985) | Peatland microbial communities from SPRUCE experiment site at the Marcell Experimental Forest, Minnesota, USA - June2016WEW_11_40 | ecosystem: Environmental > Terrestrial > Soil >... | reverse complement strand
TTTGCCCAGCGTAGGTGACGGGGGATGAATGGGCAGCGATCCGCATGCTAAGAAACCCTGAAAAAATAGGGGATTTACACGTGCTTCCAATTCGCCGCCCACCCAGAATGCTTAACGGCGTTGCCCCTCCCCCGCTTCTGCCGGCGGGAAGGAGAAAGAGTCCCCCGCACCTTTCACGCCCCCGCCGCTGGAACGCCACGTCACGGAAGGCAGCTTTTTCATCGGCAAGCCTGCCCCGGCGGAGGCCGGGGACCGCACGATCCACCAACTGACCGGCGGGGAGAGCGTTGCCGTCACCTACGGCGGCACCCTGCTCAAGTCCGACGGCACGATGACGGGCCGGAGAATAGCCGCCCTGATCGCCTTGCGCGACCATGCCCGCCGTGTGCTCCAGTCGCAGAACGAGGGCTGGCCCGAGGCCAACCGTGACGCCGCGCGCCGCGACCTCAATAGCGCCTACGACCTGTTCGTGAGCCAATACGGCCCGATCAACAAGACCACCTTCGGGGAAACCAGCGACGGCGGCGTCATCCGCCGCATGCCCAACCTGGTGAAATTCCGCGAAGATCCCGACGCCATGCTGGTCATGTCCCTGGAAAACTATGACGAAATCACCGGGAAGGCGGCCAAGGCCGCCATTATGCAAAAGGACGTCGTGGGCAAGAGCCCGCCCATCACGTCCGTAGCCAGCGCCGAGGAGGGACTGCTCGTCTCCCTCGATCACTGCGGCATGGTCGATCTGCCGTATATCGCTACGCTCTACGGCAAGCCCGCGGAGCGCATCATCGAGGAACTGGGCGATCTCATCTACCGCGACCCCGAATCGAAGGCCTGGCAGACCGCCGACGCCTACCTGTCCGGCAACGTCCGCGACAAGCTGGCGAAAGCTGAAAAAGCCGGACCGGACTACGCCCGCAATGCCGAGGCCCTGCGGGCGGTGCAGCCGGAAGACGTCCTTCCCGGCGATATCGACGCTAACCTGGGAGCGCCGTGGATACCGGAGCGCGACATCCAGGCGTTCGCCGCCGACCTTTTTCGCGTTTCGCCTTCGTCGATCCAGGTCGGCCATCTCAAGAAAGACGCGCTGTGGAGCATAGACGCCGACTACCGGGCGGAGCAATCGGTCGCCGCCACCACCGAGTACGGCACCCCCCGGGCCAACGGCGTCGGGCTGCTGGAGCAGGCGCTCAACCTCAAGACCCCGGTCGTCTACGACACGATCCATCACGGCGACCGCGAGGAGCGGATCGTCAACCAGGAGGCGACGCTGGCCGCCCGCGACAAGCAGAAACAGATCAAGGACCGCTTCCGCGCTTTCGTCTTCGCCGACCCCGAGCGCACCGAGCGTTTGGTGAGGATTTACAACGACACCTACAACAACCTCCGCCCGCAAATCTTCGACGGCTCCCATCTCGACTTCCCCGGCATGAACCGGACGATCACGCTCAACCCGCACCAGAAGGACGCCGTCTGGCGGGGCATGAGCAGCGGCAACACCCTGCTGGCCCACGCCGTGGGAGCCGGCAAGTCCTACACCATGGCCGCCACCGGCATGAAGATGAAGCAGGCCGGCCTGCGCAAGAAGCCGATGTACGTCGTCCCCAACCACATGCTCGAGCAGTTCGCCCGCGAGTTCATGCAGCTCTACCCCAACGCCAAGCTCCTGGTCGCCACCAAGGAGGACCTGACGCGCGACCGCCGCAAGCAGCTCACCGCCAAGATCGCCAGCGGCGAGTGGGACGGCATCGTCATCACCCACAGCTCGTTCGAGCGCATCGGCATGTCCCGCGATTACCAGGAGAAGTTCATCCGCGAGCAGATCAAGGAATACGACCAGTTGCTTTGCGACGGCGCGCGCGGCGACTCCTCGCGCGGCAACCGCAACATCATCAAGACCATCGAGAAGCAAAAGGCCCGCCGCGAGGAGCGGCTGAAAGACCTGCTGGCCGAGGACAAGAAGGACGACGGCCTGGTGTTCGACGAGCTCGGCGTCGATCACGTCTTCATCGACGAGGCGCATTTCTTCAAGAACCTGGAAACGCCGACCAAGATGGAGCGCGTCGCCGGCATCCAGACCGGCGGCAGCGAAAGGGCCTTCGACCTCTACATGAAGGCCCGCTACCTGGAGGAGCGGCACAAAGGCCACGGCGTCACGTTCGCCACCGGCACGCCGATCAGCAACACGATGGTCGAGATGTACACGATACAGCGCTTCCTTGACCTCGAGGGGCTGAAGAGCCGCGGCATCGAGCATTTCGACGGCTGGGCGGCCACCTTCGGCGAGGTAGTCGACACCATGGAAATCTCACCCGACGGCAAGACGCTCAAGCCCCGCAGCCGCTTCGCCCGCTTCGTGAACCTGCCGGAACTCCAGCAGATGTTCCGCGCCTTGGCCGACGTGCAGACGCCGGAGATGCTCGACCTGCCCCGCCCCCGGCTGGAGACCGGCAAGGCGATCGTCGTGGCCTGCCCGATGTCGGACGAGCAGGCACAGCTTCAACAAGAGCTGGTGGCCCGCTACGACCGCCTGCGGACGCAAAAGGTGGACCCGCGGGAAGACAACGCCCTGGCCATCACCACCGACGGCCGCAAGCTGGCCCTCGACGCCAGGATGCTATCCGGCGCCGCCGAAGACCACCCCGGCTCGAAGGTGAACGCCCTGGTGGACAGGGTCGCCGCCATCTGGGAGCGAACGGCCGCCACACGCGGCACGCAAATGGTCTTCTGCGACATGGGCGTCAATCCCACCCCCTGGGGGTACTCAGCTTACGGCGAGATCATCGGCAAACTCGAAGCACGCGGCATCCCCCGGGCGCAGATCGCCGCCATGGGCGACGCCGACAGCGATGCCAAGAAACAGTCGCTGTTCGAGAGAGTGCGTAACGGCTCCGTCCGGGTGCTGATCGGCAGCACACAGAAGATGGGCACCGGCACCAACGTGCAGAAACGCCTGGTGGCGCTGCATCACCTCGACGCCCCCTGGAAGCCGGCCGAAGTCGAGCAGCGCGAGGGCCGGATACTCAGGCAGGGGAATGAGAACCAGGAAGTGGCGATCTACCGCTACGTGACCGAAGGCTCGTTCGACGCCTATATGTGGCAGGCGCTGGAGACCAAGGCCCGCTTCATCGCCCAGGTCATGACCGGCGAGTCCGCCGTGCGCCGCGCCGAGGACATCGGCGGCCAGGAACTCTCCTATGCCGAGGTCAAGGCCATCGCCTCGGGCAACCCGGCGGTGTTGACACTCGCCGAGGCCGATGCCGAATTGCAACGGCTCGCCGTCCTGAAGAAGAACCACGCCGACGAGCAGTACCTCGCCCGCCGCAGCATCCGCGAGCTGCCCGAGACCATCGCCCGGCTGGAAAAGCGCGAAAATCACCTGACATCCGATATGGCGGCCCTCGCCGCCCATGCGGCAGACCCGGTCGCCATCGACGGGCGCGGCTATGCGGAGGAGGATGCGGCCAAGGCCCTGGGCAAATACCTGAATTCCATCCCGGACAAGGTCCACGAAACCCGCCGCTACCCGCTCGGGGTTTACCGCGGGCTGACATTCGGGATCGTGCTGAACCCGCTCGGCGCCCCGGACGCCTTCCTCGAAGGGGCCACCATGCGGCATACCCCCCTCTCCCGCGATTCCCACGGCCCGCGCGCCGTGCTGAACGCCCTCGACCGCCTGGCCGGCAGCTATGCGTCACAATGCGGCGCCGCCCGGCAGGAGCTGGCGATCGCTGAGGCCCAGCTCCGCGACCACAAAGCCGGCCTGGGCGCGCCGTTCGCCCACGACGCCTACCTGGCCAAACTGACCTCCTTACGCGACAAGCTCAAGGCCGGTCTCTCCGGGGCAACATCGGAGCCCGGCGCCGAGCCCCTTCCCCCGGCCCATGAGACCGCCGAACGGATCAAGGCGCTCAAGGCCGCCCACACCATCGAGCCGGCGCCGCAACGACTCAGCGCCCGCAGCGCCGCCAGAGCCGAGGAGCCGGTTAGCACGCGCATCCGCCAGCGGACCGGCGCGCTTCCCGTCCTGGCGCCTGCGGCCGAGCCCGAACTTCCGGTATCCCCGGAGGAGCCGGCCCTGCCCGAGATTATCCCGGCGGCTCGCCTTGGCGAAGCCGGATGGCGTAGCCAGGAGGCCGGCGACGCGGCGGCCGATTCCACACACGCTGCGCTCTTCGAGCTTCCCCTTCCCCGGAGCGGCACAGCGCAGGAATCTTCCGCCATGCCCAGGACCGCCTACCGCGAGCGCATTGGACAGGATCAGCGCAAGATGCAACGCCAGATGAGCCTTTTCTAGGGGTTGAGCCGATATAGTGGTTCGGGGAGAAATGGAACCGAAAGTGCACTTAAGGATCACTGTCGAGAGGATTTCGTAACGGCCTGAGCTCACCTTTGGCTACTGACTCTGGCACCGCAATTAGAGAACCGGGCCGAAGCAGATCAGGGTTATGTCGTCGAACTGGGGGTGCCCACCTGAAAAATCCTGGAGATCCCGGATGATGGCGTGTCCGGTTGCCCTGGGTCCCTCGCCGGCGAGCCCCAGCCTTTCCCGCAGGCGGGGATTCCGGGCCGAGTCGTACCTCTCGCCGCAGGCGTTGTGGGCGTCGGTCACGCCATCCGAGTAGATGAGGACAACGTCGCCGGGCTCCAGCTCGAGGCTCACCTGCCGGTACACGGCATCCGCCGCGATCCCGAGCGGGAACCCGGCGTCATTCGCGCCGTGTTCCTCTATCCGGCCGTCAGCCCGCCGGAGCAGGGGAAGCGGGTGACCCGCCGAGCAATAGGTGAACCGCCGCGAGCCGAATTCCAGCACGCCCAGGCAGAGGGTAATGAACAACTCCTCCATGTCATAACCGTGGAGCTGTCCGTTGAGGGCGGCAGTAGCTATTTCGGGCTCCGACGCGGAACGGACGCAATGGCGGGTCTCGGAGGCGAACTGGGCCATCATCATCGCCGCCGCGACCCCCTTGCCCGCGACGTCGCCCAGGACGACGGCTAAGCGGTCGTGCGGCAGGTGCACGAAGTCGGAGTAATCGCCCCCCACCGGGTAGACCGGCTGGTAGTGGGCAAAGAACTCGTAACCGGGCGCGGCCGGGATCGCCGGCATGATCCCTCGCTGCATCTGTCCGGCCAGCAGCAGCTCGCGGTGTGAAGGGACAAGCATGGTTCTTCCAACCGATGATTCGCGCGGGAGGACACGGGTCAATTCGCATCCCGCTGTGGATTTGGTAATCTCGACCTGGAATTGTCGAGCGATTCCCGATGTTGTGTAATTTTAGTTACACAGCCGGTGGGATCAAGCCCGGTTGTGTAATTTTACCTACACAGAGTCGCTGGCCGGACGCAACACCCGGTGTGAATAGGGGTTCCGTGTTCCGATGGGTCTTCAAAGCGCGGATCGGCTATGATGGGATCAGGCCAATAACCGGAGCTACCTGGAAAGCAACGTCATGGCTTCGCGCCGTCCGGCGAAATCTCGTCCCGCATCAGACGGTGAGGCTGTAACCCCGCCCAGCGAAGGGATGAGGCTGCGCACGGCATGGGAGGCTGCGACCGAGGCGCTGCTTAAGACGCTGCCGGACGGATATCGCCCCCTGACGGGCAAGCTCGCCGATGTGGATAAAAACTTCAGGGGGGCGGTGGCAAGGCGGCTTGAGGAGGCCCTCAACCAGCAGGTCAGCGCAATGCGTGCGGCAAGCTACGACGACAAGCGCGCCCTCGCCCGTTGGGTCAATGCCGAACTCCGCCGGTTCGGGCTCGCTCTCGTTTGCCCTAAGACGCGGCGTCCCTCGGTCCTGCTGGCCGATCCGGGCGGTACTCCGGGCGCCGGTCGTTTCCAGTTTCAGAGCGAATCACCCGAAGGCCGGAAGGTGCGCGCCTACAGCTCGGCGGCATTGCCCAGGCTCGAACTCACCGCCGCGCCGGAGGGGTGAGGTTGTGCTGGATAATGCCCACGGCTACAAGCCGATACCCAGGCGGCGGGTCCGCTGACAGTAGACGACAAGGCAACGGTCATCACCGGCATTACCATTGTTCGGATCGGATGAAGTTAAACAAACGACGCCAAAGTCCCACCGGCGAGCGGAGCGAGCGCCCGCCGGGTTCCGGGCATACCGGGCCGGGGTTTACCCCGGGCACCCGGACTGTATTCCATCACCTCACGCTGGCGCGAAAGCCCGTGCAGGAAGCCTCAAAAAGCCGGAACCGGCAACGCAGTCCTTTGAGGATTCTCTTACGCCAATCTGGGCGGTACTCCACGAAGGAGGGACTGGCAGACGCCCATGCCAAGGGCCGCTCGCTAGGTCGCCCGAAAGGCTCCTTGGGTACATCGAGGCTCGACAGCAAAGAGGGGGGTATCCAGAGGGCCCGATCCCCAAAAGCGGTTGATCATGGTACCTCTGACAGCCCGAAAAGGTCGGTTTTTCCGAGAAATCTGATTGTACTGCTCTGTGCTCCGGATGTGGATCTTACCATAACTTACTTGATACTGCTTGTCTATTTTCGAGGTCTATTGACGTAACATCTTGATAGCGTTTGACTTGCAATTGTACGGTAATTCACCGCTTTTGGGCATGGCGCCCATCCGGCGGGTGAAGATCTGGACAGAGGTCCCGAAGCGAGGGGTGGTGAACACCAGAGTTAAAGAGTGGGGTCGATCCGCGGACTATTCTTCGGCGGGTCTCGTTGCTGTCTTGAGGATCGTCCAAGTCCAGTAGAACGCGAAGAGGAACAGCAGGATGGTGAGGGAGGTGACCACGAGAATCCGAATCAGGGGATGCATCTGCTTTTTGCGATGGTGACGTCGCTTTGACTGATGCGAGCCGGACGTGGTGGGCAACGCCGAAGAATCCTCAGGCTGGAGGTTGGGGGCCACCTTGGACGAGGATTTGCCACGCTTCCGGTACCACCGTTCGAAGGACTCGATGCACCTCGGACAAAGCCGGAGATCCTGGGGAACCGATTCGGGCAACTCTTTCTCGAGCGAGAGCGCGAAAGCGTTGTCGCTCAAGGGTTTACGGCAGCGGCTGCAGATGGGAATTCCGTCGCTCATCTTGCTCGGTGGTCTTGAAAGTTGTGACAGGAGTTCGCAGGTCAATTTTGTAACGAAAGAGAATGATTGGGTACAAGAAGTTTCGCGCTTCCTACTCAGTCGGCTTGCGCCCTATCAACGTGGCTGATCATTACCAGTTTCTGAACCGGTCGGACCTGCTCCACGCGCCACGGCTTCCGCGGTCCAGTCGACCAGCTTCCGCGCGTCTGGATTCGTTGGGGAGAATTGCAGGGCGATCAGAGCTTGTTGATGAGCCTCTTCAGGGTTGCCCCAGGCGATGAGGCGATCGATCAGGTCTTTCCGCCATTCAAAGCGGGAATTCTCCAAGGTGAGCGCTGCCTGCATCTGGCGGAGGGCCGGTTCACGGACGTCGAGTTCCGACCAGGCCCGGCCTTCCAGCCAGAGGCGCTCCGCAAGGGGGAGATCGAGGTCGCCACCAAGTCGCGCAGCGGCCACGGCGAGGAATTTGTCTCGAGCGGAGCGGTTGTCGGGGGTCGCGTAAAGCCGGTCCGCGAACATCAGGGCGTAGCGGCCGCGATTTTCGGGGATCACGCTCTCAAGGATCTGATCCGGAGAAAGAGCCATGCTCGCAAGGTCCGCAACCTGCGCCCACGTGGTATCGCCGGATTCGAGCGTGCGTCGCCAGCATCGGGCGGCCAGCGGAGCATCGCCCGACTGGATGGCGACCGCCGCCGCGTATGTGAGCAACTCGCTGCTCCCCCCCGCCGTCAACAAAACGCTATTGACGTAATTCGCGGGCTTGAGTTTCGATTCGAGGAGACAAGACAAAGTCCCTAATTCCGCGTGAGCCAGCGGCGAGACGAGACAGCAGCGGCGAGCCTCAAGGAAATTGCGCGCGGCCGGGAGGAGGAATTGTTGGATCGGCTCATGCTGCAGCAGCAAGGCCGTCTCCGCCTTTCCCTCGCGGACCAGCCTGAGGAGCCAGAGCGGGTCGGCCATCTCAGCGCGCTCGATGGGGTCGGGAACCGAGTCGGCAAGCCATTCGTCGGCTGTCGCCGCATAGATGGCGAGGTTGGTCAGCCCAAGCCGAAGGTGGCCCTCGGTCCAGTCAGGCCTCAGTTGGACCGATCGCTCCAAAGCGATGCGCCTCCGCTCGAGTCCTTCGAGCGGCCCGATCCCCAATGTCGGCGTCAGCCAGTGGGTGTCGGAAGCGGGAATGCCGGCGGAGGCGATCACCGCTTCACAATGCGATCGTTGGAATGCCTCGCGTATGATCACCACGGCGAGCGCCGCCACCACCGCGATGATCGGGACTCGAAGCCAGGAACGAGCCGTTTTGAAACCAGACTCGGCTGGTGACGTCGCCGCCACACGTTCGGCCCCCAACCGGCACAGGTGGCCGCAGAGCACCACCATCAGCAGGGAGATCGCCGGGATGTGCAGTCCGAAGTCGCTCAGGAACTGGATGGCCAGGGCGACGATCCCGGCGCTCGCGCCGATCACAAGGGCCCGGTCGGCGTGCGTCGGCGCCGCGAGCCACGCGCGGCGAGCTTTCAAGCCGATGCCGGCCAGACCCAGCAGGGCTAGACCGAAGCCGACGCATCCCCCTTCGAGCAGCATTTCAACGTATTCGTTCTCAGCGTGTACAAAATAGACGCCATAGTCATGCCCGATAAAGAGGGGCGCGGAAACACCGAACGTCCCCAATCCCGTACCCCAGAACGGGTGCTGAAGCCAGCCACGCACAGCGTCGCGCCAGATCTCGGTGCGGGTTTGATACGCATTGTCCGTCAAGTTGACGATCGTACTCAGTCGCGCGCCATAGGGCGAGGCGTCGCCCAATGCGAGCAGGAACAGGGCCACCATCGCTAACGCCGCGACCAGCCCAACCCAGAGCCGGAACCGTCGCGAGCGAAGACACATCACGGTGAACAACGACGCACCAAGCATCGCCAGAAACCCCCCGCGCGATTGGGAGGTGATGATCCCGAGAGCGAGCACTCCCACCACGTAGATCGCGATGGTTCGACCGGCGAGCATGCCCGGACGCCGATCGCCCATTCCTCCGAGAGTGAAACCGAGGCCGAAACCGAGCCCCACATTCAGGTATTCCGCCAGGTGCGTATGACAGATGAACGGCCCACCAATCGACCATGCGGAACATTCGAACTCGGTTGGGATCACCCAGTAAATCTTGCCGTTCCAGGTCAACGACTGGATGAGCGCGAAGAGCGCGAGCAGCATCGCGTTCGCGGCGACGAACCAGCCGAGCCGGCGCAGGGCATCGCACCCCCCACCAAGAACCATCACGGCCTGAAAGAACATCCACGCAACGAACAGGCTCCAGGTTGTCTCTCGCGTCGCGCCCGGCTCCTGACTGATGGTCTTGGGCGGTAGCGGGACGGTCGCCGCCGACTCGTTACCAACACGTTCTGGTACGTCAGGTAACAGTGCCCTTCGTAATGCCGACGTTGACGGGTCGAGAACCGCCAGCATACGCTCTGGCAGCGGTGTCGACTGAGCCAGGCCCAGCAGGACAAGTCCGCCAAATGCGACACTCGGCAAGCTCATCAGGTTTTTGAGTAGAACAGCCACCCGACCCGAGACCGCCGCGAGGATCACCACGGCCAGCGTCCCCGTGATCAGAACGAGCTCGCTCCGCGCGTGGACCGAGCCCAGCATCCAAGGCGCGGCGCACACCAAAGTCAGAACGACACCCTCGGCAAGGCAGTTTTCCCAGGGAACCCCAGCGTCGACCCGCCCCTTTCGTGTCGCATCGGTCATGAGCTTATAAGACGAGCGAGCAAATGCCCGTTCACTTGATTATCGAGGCCGGAGGGGGACCGAACGCACGGAGATCGCCTTGACGAACGTGGGCCACGATCTTCCCGTGGACCTTCGACTTGGTGGACGTGAGCAGCGAAACGAAGCGTTGGCGGGCCACCGGATCGGCGGAGGGCTTTTCCGCTTTGACGTCGGCCAAGACCGACCAGCTCCAGGCCACCATCGCCATCGCGGCTAAAAGTAGAAATCGGCGAAGCATCATCGATATTCGCCTCCTCGACGATTCGATTTCTCGGGCATCAACATAAAAAATATGCTACACGGACGTTTCAGCGAACGCAAGGACTTTATTGATTTTTTCGCCAAGAGTACGCACAACGACGCGACGATTTCACAAGCCGCGGCAGGATCGAGAACGCAGCCAAGTCACGAGTGATCGACTTTAATCATTTCGTGGGGCCCGCCCAAGGTGCTCCGCGTCCGGTCAACTGGTCGCTTGACTCGAGTGCACCCAGGGCCAAGACCCGAGAAAAGCGCCGTGAAGCGGAAGCACCGAGGAGGGTCAGCCCGACCAGGCCAACAACGGTCAACGACGAGGGCTCGGGCACGACCACCGAGGCGCTGAAGAAGCTTGGGGTGTATGGGTAGACCGCGGTATCGAGAGTATTGTTAATGTAATTGCTGTAAGCGTAACTCGTCGTATTGAGCGCGAGATTGATGTCGTAATAATCCCCCGAGGTCGAGTTATATGCCAGCGCGGTGAAGGTGCCGTTGACAGACATTCCCGCCGTATCGCCGGTCGATTCATAGGCCCCGTCGGTCGAGTTATAGCTCGCCATGTTCAGCCCGGAGAATGTGGCATTCAGACTGTAGGAGATGAAGGTTGTTGAGCTGTCGCCTAACGGCGTTTGGAATCGGGCGGCGGAGTTGGTATAGTCCGCATTGGCCCCGGATGCCGCGATCGTAAACCGGGTGAGGTTGCTGCTCCAGTACGCATTGGCTGTCCCGATCTGCGGGACAGAATTCAGCACCGGATCGTTGGCGATCTGAATAAAGTTGGGAACCTGGTTATTCGGGTTATTGTCGCCTTGATTCGGCCCCGTGGTGGTGTAAAACCAGGCGGTGAGGAAGTAATTGGAGTTGGTGTAGGCGTAGGGGGGAGGAGTATTCTCCGCATTGTTCGTAAAGAACATGGACAGGTCCGTCTGACCGATTGTTCCCGAGCCGATGGAACTGGTCCCGCTTCGGGCATTGGACAGCGAGCTGTACTCGGTGTACGAGCCCGTATACCCGAAGCGGTCGGAAGCCAGCTCCGTGAGGTCACCGCGGGCCGACATCGGCGTCCAGACGCCGGCGATGATCAATCCCACAAACAGACTGCATCTAAACGTAGTCATTCGTTTCCTCCCATGAGGAGTCATCATCGTCACGCCCTGGCGACTGGGCTGTAAGCGCTCCATCGAGATGCTAGCAGCGAGCCTTGAATGTATTCGACTATCGTAACCGTTTCAAGGTTCATCCCGCTGAAGAGCACGCCGAGTTGCAAAAAGTCAACAATCCGACACTGGGCTGGAAGTTCGGCGTTGCTCGATTTCGCCGTTCCAACTCGGCCAGCAGGATCGGTCGTTGCTTTTTGGATCCTGCTTTCCTCAATGACCTTGCGGCGGTTTAGCGAGTGTTTTTGGCACGGCGGCTCTCGAGCCGTGCGATACGCCAACAGATCGTCGACCGTGAATTGCCCGGGATGCGCCGCGTGCGCATCCAATGCGTGGACCATCGTCGCCCCTTCTTGAACGACTTCGAACTCGCGCGTGGCGATGGCCGTGGATCCGCCGCTCATGACTCTTGGGCAACCGAAACCATCGTTCAAGATCGAGATTGTCCTTGATCTCTTCAAACTTGCCTTCGCCGACGAAAAGGCCGGCGAGGAAGCTAATCATGACGTCTCCGACAAGAATTCGCGTTCGCCTTTTCTCAAGCTTAAATCACTCCAGAATAAGAATTTATGATCATTTTCCTCTTGACATCGCCGGGACGCAACTTTATACTGAAATCTATTCTATCGAAGGAGTTGCGCCTACCATGCGAACTATCGAAGATCCCCGACAAGAACGCCTCTTCGACCCCTATCGGGGGCTTTTCCCGCCCCTCGCTCGCCGCATCCTGGAAAACGGCTGGCAGGGGACCTTCCGCCTGGCCATCCTCGAAACGCTCCCCCTTGCCAAACTGTCGGAGCATTTCCACCCCAGCCTGGGAGCCCCTACCAAGGAACTGTACTCGATGGCTGGCTTGGTCTTCCTTGCCGATTTCCACGGCTGGACTACGCAGCAGGCGATCGAAGCCTACATGTATCACACCGACGTTCAGTTCGCGTTGAACGTGGAGCCCGGAGTCCAGGTCTGCACGCGAACCCTCGAACGCTATCAGGAACTGTTTCGCGAAGACGATCTGGCAGCCCTGACCTTCAAGAACGT
>Ga0187864_10003741_pt1 | contig 12270 bp, 9 predicted proteins | sample June2016WEW_11_4_FD_132985 | JGI IMG/M metagenome (GOLD analysis project Ga0187864, IMG submission 132985) | Peatland microbial communities from SPRUCE experiment site at the Marcell Experimental Forest, Minnesota, USA - June2016WEW_11_40 | ecosystem: Environmental > Terrestrial > Soil >... | reverse complement strand
TCGAATCCGGCTCAAACGGGCCGGGGCAATGCCCGGCCTGATAAGATTTTCCTCCTTTTCCCGCTTCCTGTCAAAGTGACAACCGGGGGTGTCAACCAGGGGTGACAAGGAGGCATGACAACCCGAGGTGACAAAAGGCACCTGAGGCGGTTTTTTGGAAAAGATGACTCCACCATGGCCCCAGAGGGCCGGTGGCCGGACCCAGAGCTGTCCCTACCTTCTTCCTCAACTTTGTCTTTTTTCTTGCACGACTCCAATAGAAATGGTAATAGTGATGCAGGCAGGCGGAGACGCGGGCGGTGTCTTAGAAGGTAACGAATGAAACAACGTCCCCACCTCCCCCCCGAGCGGTAATGGTGACAGGCAATACGTTGTAGCCCGCGTCACTAAGATCGGTACGCCAATTGACAATGACCGTTTGATGCTCATCCTATACGATGAAAGTAAGCTGAGCCGCTCTGCCGGCAAGCTCACCTGAGGGAGTCCAAGAAGGACTCAAAGGGGAGACGCACAAGAAATTTGTTAATTTTATTCACGAAATTTACAGCCATCATTTTTCCCTTGACAACAAGTTTGAAGAGGGCTACTTTGACATCATATACTGACCGGACGGTTGAGGCACGCAAATGCACGCAAATATGAAAGAAAAGCTGATCGATGAGGGCATCAAATTGTTTGTGAGAAAAAGTTACAAGGGCACGCCAATAGAAAGCATTACCGGCAAGGCGGGTGTCAGCAAAGGAACCTTCTACTGGCACTTCAAAAGCAAAGAAGATTTACTTGTGCATATATTAGAACAATACGAACACGGTTGCATAGATTGGGTTATCAGTGAGTTGAGCGCTACTGAGGGCGATTTCCATAAGAAGTATAAGTATTTTCATAAGATCAGCACTGAGTTCGCCTATCGAAACAGGGATCTCTGTGTAGTTTTTACGACCCTTGCCGCCGAATTCTCAGGAAGTAAAACTTCAGCGGAAAGAAAGATTAAAGCGATTTACCAAAAATATCGTACTTTCCTTCGGGGTCTTATCGATCAGGGGAAACGGGAAGGTTGTGTAAGGCAAGACCTGGACAGTGAGATAGCCGCTCATCTGTTGAATGCAATGAACAGCGGCAATCTGCTGGAGTGGTATATGAACTACGATGATATTGACGGACAATTACTGGCGAAGACGTATAGGAACGTAACGCTGTCGGGAATACTTACTTGCGAGGATAGGGAGCGACAATCAGTTCTCACTTTATAAGAGAATAAGGCAACGGGCCTGGGGCGTGTAACTAATGACGAGCCCACGGCAGTCACCGTCGGTAATTTGGTGTGGTCCTTAATCAACTGACCGGTTAGTTAGGCAGGCCACCTGAGAGTCGAAAAGGATAATGGGTTGGCAGAGGTCCTGACGACAGCCGGGCCGTAGTCGAGAGCCGGGCTGTAATAGGAAAAAAAAAGGGGGGGGGTTGATCATGAAAAAGTCTCTTGCCGTAAAGTTTTTTGTAATCATGTTTCTGTCTTTGGGCTGTCTTGCCGCCAAGGCTGGCCATGCAGCAGAGAAGGTCATTACTCTCAGGCTTGCCAGTTATGTGCCGTCTACCACGCTTGAGGGCAAGACGATACAAGATTGGGCGAACGAAGTGCAGAAGAGGACCAGCGGACGGGTTAAAGTCACTGTTTATCCAGCCGCCACATTGATGCCGCCTCAGCAGACCTACGATGGGATAACGAAGGAAGTTGCCGACATCGGATACGGGATTTTTGCCTATCATAGAGGCCGCTTTCCCCTCACCGAGGTCATAGATCTCCCTCTCGGGTATAAGAATCCCGGCGTTCCCACAAAGCTCATCAACGCGTATTACAAGAAGTTCAAACCGAAAGAGATGGACGATGTGAAGGTGCTCTTCCTTGAAGCCCACGGCGCCGGCATTCTGAGCGCGAAAAAACCCGTTGCCAAACTTGAAGATCTAAAGAGCATGAAGATACGGGCGAGTGGTCTGAGCGCCAAGATCGCGACTGCTCTAGGGGCGTCGGCTGTTGGTCTCCCCATCACGGATGCCTATGATGCGCTTTCAAAGGGGGTTGTGGACGGTCTACTTCTCGACTGGGGAGGCACTTATAATTGGAAGCTTGGGGAGGTGCTCAAGTACCACATTGAATGCCCCGGCATCGCGTACTCGACAGCCTTCTATACCGTTATGAATAAAGACAAGTGGAACACCCTTCCCGAGGATATCCAGGAAATCATCGACAAACTGGATGAAGAATGGATCGACAGGGTGTCGAAGAAATGGGTAGCTTGGGAAATGATGGGAAGGACAAACCTTCAGAAGATGGGCAACAAAATCATCACTCTCTCTAAAGATGAGAACGCCCGTTGGGCAGCAAAGGTGCGACCCATTCTCGATGAATATGTGAAGAATACTAAGGGGAAAGCATTGCCGGGAGATGAGGCACTCAAATTCTGTCTCGATTTCTTGAAAGCAAATGACAAATAACCGGAGCGCAAAGTAATGCTCTTGAACGTTAAAAGATCTTATGGACTATCAGACCTATGAGAAGTGCCGTGGAGGAGGCGACCCCGATTCCTATCGGCACAGTTGTTAGCGCCGGAGAAACTAAATTAGGAGCAAAGCGACAAGAAGGGGTGTTCCAATTCCACGAAGCCTGGCTCGTGGAGGCGGTGGCGTGAGCCCCGGAACTAGGGGGAACCATGAAACGGTATCTTACTATTATGCTTGCTATCAATAAAGGTATGGACTGCGTTGCAGGCACATCACTCGTGCTTATCATGCTTCTGACATCGCTCGACGTGGCCCTCCGGTATTTGGGTTATCCAATCCAGGGTTCCTACGACATGGTATCCATGGGAGGAGTTTTTGTGATCGGGTTTGCTCTTCCTAAAACCTCTTGGGACAGGATGCACATCCACGTGGACATCCTCACAGCCAAGCTTCCCGGTCAAAAGGTTCTCTTCGAGCTCACGACCCGGGTGATTGCGATAGCCCTGTTTATCCTTATCGGCTGGAACTTGAGCAGGCTGGGGGCCAGTTTCTTCAAGACGGGGGAAGGTACCCTTACCCTTGGTATCCCCCTGTATCCCGTTGCCTATGCCTTGGGAGTGAGCGCATTTGTCGAGTGCCTCGTGCTCCTGGCAGACATGGTGAGGGTATGCTACGAAGGGGGACAGCATGAGTGAGATTACCGTAGGCGCTATCGCCCTCTGTTTCTTGCTGCTCTTTTTCCTTACGGGTATCGAAATGGGTTTTGCCATGACTATCGTAGGATTTGTGGGCTATGCCGTACTGGTTTCCACAAAAGGTGCTATGACGATGATCGCAAAGGACTTCTTCGAGACCTTCGCATCCTACGGACTGACCGTGATACCGCTCTTCGTCTTTATGGGGCAAATTTCTTTCAATGCAGGCATCGCAAAGCGCCTCTATGACGGAGCAAACAGGTTTGTCGGCCACATCCCGGGAGGGCTAGCCCTGGCCACCGTAGCAGGGGTAACGATTTTTAAAACCATATGCGGCTCCGCTGCGGCGACCAACGCCACCTTCGCTTCAGTGGCCATACCGGAGATGGACCGATTTGGGTACAGCAAAAAGCTCTCCACAGGCATCGTCGCCGTGGCGGGCACGCTCGGGGTACTCCTTCCCCCTAGTGTGGTCCTCATCATATTCGGGATGGTGACGGAGCAATCGGTGGGAAAGCTGTTTCTCGCAGGACTCGTCCCGGGCCTTCTCCTTGCCGCATTGTTCGTGGTCGTGATCATAGGCTGGTGCAAGATTAACCCTTCAGTGGGTCCGAGGAGTAGCCGCCACACCTGGAAGGAGAAGATGAGCTTCCTGCCGGAGATTGTGTGGCCTCTCCTGATTTTTGTGCTTATGATCGGCGGACTCATGGGAGGGGTCTTCACACCGACAGAGGCAGGCAGCGTGGGCACCCTTGCGGTGCTCCTTCTGACCTTGTTCAAGCGGGACCTCGATTTCAAGGGCTTCATCAAGTCGGTGATCGAGTCGCTACGAACCGCGTGTATGGTGCTGACCCTCATTGCAAGCTCGGCAGTGCTCGGCCATTTCATCGCCGTAACCAACATACCGTCCGTAACCGCCGAATGGGTGGTCTCCCTGCCGATTCACAGGGATATCATCATGTGCCTGGTCTTTCTCATCTACCTTCTCGGGGGCTCCGTCATTGATGATCTTGCCTTCATGATCCTTGCCACACCCATCTTCTTCCCTGTCATCACCACGCTAGGATATGATCCCCTCTGGGCCGGCATCATGGTCTGTCTTACGGTAGTGGTAGGCGGCGTTATTCCTCCCGTGGCGATGAACGTATTTATAGTGCGGAACATCACCAAGGTGCCTATCAGCATCATTTACTCCGGCGTCTACCCTTTCCTGATCTCCATGGTAGTCCTGATAATCCTTCTCTTCCTCTTTCCGCAGATCGCAGTCTTTCTTCCGCACGCGCTGATGAAGTAGGAGATATGGGACTAGCTTCGGATGAATCAAATACTCATGAGAAAAATGGGAGCTATACAGGCCATCGCAACGGCATAATTACTCAAAAAGGAGAAAACGATATGGCAGCAAACAAAACAAACCAGGTGAGAAAACCGGCCTTCGGCGCCCAGCTCATCAACCTCACGATAAACGGGCAGGCTCATGACCTGCATATTGGCAATAGACCCGGAGAGATTGAGCCCTTTCATACATTGTCCTACACGCTCAGGGAAACCCTCGGTCTTACCGGTACGAAGATCTCCTGCGACCAGGGGGCCTGCGGCGCCTGTACCGTGATTATTGATGGGAAGGCGGTTCTTTCCTGCAAGATTTTGACAGTGGAATGCGACGGAGCAGCCGTCACCACTATCGAAGGCCTGAAGAACCCGAAGACAGGGGAACTTGATCCCCTTCAACAGGCATTTGTTGACCATTCGGCGTTTCAGTGCGGCTTTTGCACACCAGGAATCATTATGACTGCCAAAGCGCTTCTCAATGAAAATCCTCACCCTACCGAGGAAGAGGTCAAGGATACCCTGTCCGGCAACTTCTGCCGGTGTATCAGCCACTACCAGGTGGTCAGAGCCGTCATGTCAGTCGCAAAAAGGTGAGGTGAAAGATGGGCGCCAGTTACAAATATATAGGTAAGGTTGCACAACGTAGAGATGCTCATGACATCGTGACAGGAACCGTACGCTACACGGATGACCTGAAATTTCAGAACCTCCTCTATGGAAAGGTGCTGAGAAGCCCTTACGCCCACGCACTTATCAAGAGGATCGACAAGAGCAAGGCTGAAAAGCTGCCCGGTGTCAAAGCCGTACTTACCTATGAGGACATCCCCGATTGGAGAGGGGGCACTCCCCGCACCGTGCGCATCCTTGATAAGAAGCTCAGGTACATGGGTGACGCAGTGGCGCTGGTTGCTGCCCAGACTGCAGAAATCGCAGAAGAGGCTCTCGAGTTTATCGATGTAGAGTATGAGGTGCTGCCGGCGGTCTTCGATATGGATACGGCCCTCAAACCCGGTGCGCCCTTGGTCTGGGATGAGTTCCCCGGTAACATTATTCCCGGGGGTACCATCCTTTACGGACCGAACTGTCTCAAGGGCGTGGTAATGGGTGACGTCGAGAAGGGGTTCGCAGAGGCGGACGTGGTTGCCGAGGGCACCTTCGGATACGAGAACATACCGAACGCATTGCCCCCTGAAACAGTGGGGGCAGTGGCACTCTGGGAGGAGCCGAATAGGGTGACCATCTGGGGGACCAGTCAGGCGCCCTACATGGACAAGGTGACTCTCTTCCATTTCTTCAACAGAGAGGTAGAGATACGATGCATTGGAACTCAAGTCGGCGGAGGCTTCGGAACGAAAATTATGTGCTGGCAGGTTCAGAGCTATGCCGTCCTTTTGAGCAGGGCCACCGGGCGGCCTGTGAAGGTTATGTTTACAAAGGAAGAGCACATGGCAGCCTTTACCCTAAGGATCAGCTCCCGTATCAGCGCCAGGGTGGGCATGAAGAAGGATGGAACATTAACGGCCATAAAGGGCACGTGGTATGTGGACACTGGGTACTATTGCTGGTCGACCCAGGCCCAGGTGGCAATTGGCTCCGGTGAGCTTATGATCATGGCTCAATGTCCCAACTGGGACCTGCGGAATGTCATAGTGGCCACGAACCGAAACGCATCGGGCGCTACGAGAGGATTTGGCGGCCAGGAACTGAAGAGCTCCTTCATCCCCATCCTGTCTCTTGCCATGGAGAAGGCAGGACTCGACCCTTTCGAGGTACTTAAGAAGAATTTTGTCAAGCCTGGTGGAGGCTATTTTTGGCGAGACGGAGAGTGGTACAAGTACCGGGGAATCGATTTTTCGAAAGCCATGACCAAGGGGGCCGAGGTCTTCGAATGGAAGGAGAAATGGAAGGGGTGGCTCAACCCCACGGCGACGGATGGCTCAAAGCGGTGGGGCATAGGCGTGGGTGTCCACGGAAATGCGGATATTGGCGAAGACGCTGCCGAGGCGTACGTGCAGCTCGGCTACAATAACACTGCCACGATCTTTCTCTGTATGGTGGAGCATGGGACCGGCCAGAAGAGCAACTATCCCAAGATGGTTGCCGAGGTGCTACAGATACCACCGGAACGGATCTCCATGACACCTGCCGATTCGCTCGTGACCCCTTTCGAGTTCGGACCGGTGGGTTCAAGGGGGACCTATGCGATAGGCAGCGCCGTCATTAATGCCGCAGAAGACGCGAGACGGAAGCTTCTGGAATTTGCCGCCCCAAAGCTGGGCGCAGACCCCCAGGACCTGGATACGGCTGACGGCGTCGTTTTCGTGAAAACCAATCCGGAAAAAAACATGAAGTGGAGGGCCATAGGTAATGACCGGACCATACTCGGCTATGGACGTTTCGAGCCCGATTTTACCATGTGTAACTTCATGATGAGTTTTGTCGAGGTCGAGGTCGATACAGAGACAGGGAAGGTCACTCTGATCCGCGTGGTGAATGCTACGGACGTGGGTCAGATCATAGACCCTCAGGGCCTGGAAGGCCAACTCAACGGATGTCTCGGTTCCGCCGGCATAGACAGTGCGATCTTCGAGGAGACTATCATTGACCGCCGGACGGGACATATCGTGAATGCAAACATGGTCGATTACAAGTGGAGGACCTTTTCCGAACTACCGGAGGTTGAGCATGTAGTGCTTGAAACACCCTTTCCCAGCCATCGGTTCCATGCAGTAGGGGTCGGGGAAATATCGACGTCCCCCGGACCTTCGGCGGTACTCATGGCCGTCTCCAATGCCGTTGGCATCTGGTTGCACCGGTATCCGGTGACGCCCGACCGGGTACTTGAGGCACTGGGCAAGATCAGCAGTTCACCCAGCTCAAACCCGAGTCAGGGAGGTGCGAAATGAAACCTTTCACGCACCGTAACGCGCGCTCGATCACGGAAGCGACCAGACTCCTTGCGGCCCACAAAGGAAAGGCAAAGGTCAATGCCGGAGGTACTGACCTCCTGTGTGCTATGAGAGAGGGGTGTCTCCCTCGGTATCCTGAGACGGTGATCAATATAAAAACTATTAATGGTCTGGACTACATCAAGAAGAATAGGAGCGAGCTGAGGATAGGCGCGCTTACCAGGCTGGCCGACATTGCCGCGTCGCCGGAAGTCAAAGAAGAATACGGCCTCCTTGCAGAAGCGATTCACTCGGTTGCCAGCCCGCACATACGAAATATGGCCACGCTGGGCGGAAACTTGGCTCAGGATGTACGCTGCTGGTACTACCGGTATCCGCGGCAGATCGGCGGACCTATCGTCTGCCTCAGGAAAGGCGGCAAGATCTGCAGTGCCCTTGCGGGCGACAACCGGTATCATTCGCTTTTCGGGGCCGCTCGGCTTAACGAATATCCTTGTTCAAGCCATTGCCCGGCCCACACCGATATACCCTCCCATCTCAACGAGGTGCGAAAGGGCGATCTCGCCGGGGCGGCGCGGATACTGATGAGCTACAATCCCATTCCCGCGGTCACCGGCCGGGTCTGCCCTGCCTTTTGTGAGCCGGAGTGCAATCGGAACCAATTCGATCAGTCGGTGGCGATTAACTCCATCGAGCGGGGGATAGGAGACTACATCCTAGAAAAAGCAGATGAGTTTTACGTGCCGTCCAAAAAGGAATCCGGCCGAAAGGTTGCCATTATCGGCTCTGGACCGGCAGGACTTACTGCCGCTTTTTACCTGAGAACGGCCGGCCATGAAGTCACCGTTTACGAGAAGCTTCATGAGGCGGGAGGCATGCTTCGCTACAGCATTCCACCTTTCCGTCTGCCCAAGGAGGTGGTGAGGAAACAGATCAAAGCCCTGGAGGGCATGGGAATTACCTTTAAGGTCGGGATAGATGTCGGCAAGGATATACCGATGGATGATCTTCTGGGCCGCTTCGATGCCGTCTTTTTGGCCGGCGGAATGTGGAGGAGCCTGAAGCTGGGAGTGCCCGGTGAGAACGCCAGGGGTGTCCATCATGCCCTGGACTACTTGAGCCGTATTAATTCCGGAGATAAGATGCACTTGGGCCAGACGGTGATTGTCATAGGCGGAGGGAGTGTCGCCATAGATGTCGCGAGGACGGCGAGAAGATCAGGGGCCGAGGAAGTCCATCTCGTCTGCCTGGAGTGCCGTGACCTCACCTCCAAGGATAGGATGCTTGCCCTGGACAGAGAAATCCTGGAAGCAGAGGAGGAGGAGGGGGTGACTATCCATTCTTCTTTTGGAGTAAAGGAGATTGTTACCAAAGACGGGAAAGCAATCGGTCTGGAGACGATGACGTGCCTTTCGGTCCGGGAGCCGGATGGTTCCTTTAATCCCCAATATGATACTACCTGCATGGCCCGGCGCCTCCGGGCCGACAGTATAATAGTCGCGATAGGCCAAGGTGTTGATCAGTCTCTGCCTGGAGCCGGGTTTACCCGCACCGCCGGGGGCACAATTTCGGTCGATCCGCAGAATTCTGCTTCGGCCGTAAAGCGTGTTTTTGCGGGAGGTGATATTGTAGCCGGCACGTCAACGGTGATCCAGGCAATAGCCTCGGCACGGCAGGCTGTCTACGGCATAGAGGCGTTGTTCGGGGCAGACCGGACTGTCGACGTGAAGGAGGAAATAGACGCTGATTTCAGCGAGTCCACCTTCCGGGATATACCACGGGTCAGGGTCCATGAGGCGCCCGTATCTGAGCGGGTCAACACTATCGATGTCGAGGATATACCGGGCCTCGCCCCCAGTCATATCGAGCGGGAGGCCAGCCGGTGCTTCAACTGCGGATGCCTCGCAGTGGGACCGTCCGACATTGCTATGGCTCTTGTGACGCTCGATGCGCGCATCATCACCTCAAAGAGGAACCTCCCTGCCCGGATGTTCTTCAACGCCAGTGCAACCACCTCGACCGTCCTCGATGCTGACGAGTTGATAAAGGAGGTCCGGATTCCCAGGGCGCTGGCCGGGGCTGTTCAGCGGTACGAGAAGTTCACACTGAGAAAACCGATTGATTTTGCAATTGTGAGCGTCGCATCGGTCATGGCTGTCCATAAAGGGGTCTGTGTGGATGCCCGTATAGTCCTTGGCGCAGTGGCGCCTGAGCCTTTGCGGGCACGGGCGGTTGAAGAGTTCCTTAAGGGGAGACATCTCGACGAGGATACGGCCGGGGAGGCCGGTGAATTGGCGGTCAAAGGTGCCCTACCCCTCAGCAACAATGCCTATAAGCTTGAGATTGTGAAGGCCCTGGTGAGAAGGGCCATAGTGGGCAAACCATAGGCACAGGGAGGGCGTCGTATACCGATGCAAGCTTATTATCACCCTGCTCCATGAGGTGGCAAAAAGGATTCTGCAGCGCCGGAGTGCGGCGCTTCGTGCCGGAGGAGGCGAAGGATTTCCAGTAATTGTCGGGAGGCTGTAACGTGCTGTATGTCGCCGGGTTCCGCCGAAGCGAACCGGGCAAGGGGGAGGAATATGAAGACGTTGATGAGCAAGTCCGGCTGGGAGATTGTGGAAGAGGAATGGCCGGATTTCAGAGGTAAGATCTTCAAAGACAGGCCCCATAATGTAGTGGAAATGCTGGAAAACACCGTGAGCAAATATTCTGACAAAATAGGTTTTATTTGCGGGGATTGGCGGTTGACTTACAAGGAATTCGATGCGCTGGTGAACAGGATGGCTGCAGGACTGGAAGATCATGGCGTAAGGAAGGGTGACCACGTGGCCGTGCTTCTGGGGATACAGGTGGAGTTCCCCCTTGTCTTTTTTGCATTGATGAAGCTTGGAGCGGTAGTTGTGCCACTTAACACCAGGTTTAAGGGAGAGGAGCTGGCCTACGAGATAAACGACTCCGAGAGCATGATGCTGATTGTGGACGAGGAATACTGGTCCTATATAGAGCATGTGCGGGATCGACTCAAGACGGTAGAGAAAATATTCTTCAACGGTGCAAATCCCCCTGAGACCACGTATCCGTTTTCATCACTCAGGGAACATGAGCAGAGCGTTTTTACGCGGGCAAAGCTTTCGGAGTCCGACCACGCCACCATCATGTACACGTCCGGCACCACGGGAAAACCTAAGGGTGCGGTGCTCCACCAGCGAGGTTTCGTCCTCATGGCGATGCTTTATGCCGATTTTGTCCAATTCGAGTCGGAAGATAAGATGATCTGCTGCGTTCCCCTTTTTCACGTCACGGGTCTTGCCATGGTGATGCTGGCCTCCATCTTTGGAGGCGTTGCGTGTGTTTATATAAAGCACTTCAAGACCAGGGATTTCCTCGAGGTGATGGCCCGGGAGAAGATAACCGCTTACACAGGCGTCGGTAATATTATCTGGCTCATGATTAACCATCCCGATTTCGGCACTTTCGATTTTTCCTCTTTCAGGATCGCCATGCTGGGCGGCTCTCCTGCGACAGAGGAGATGTTAAGCGCAATGAACGCTAAACTCCCGAGTTGCAATGTCAGCGCCGGGTACGGATTGACTGAGAGCTTCGGTTCGGTGTGCACCACACCGTACAAAGACCGCTTCAGGAAGATTAAGGCCTGCGGTAAGCCTCTTCCGCTGGTTGAGGTTGCGGTGATGGATGATCAGGGCAACGAGCTTCCGCCCAACAGTGTCGGTGAAATCGTATTGAGGGGTGCAAAGATCTTCAAGGGTTACTGGAAAAACCCTGGGGCTACGAAAGAAACAATAGTCAACGGATGGCTCCATACAGGTGATATAGGCAAGATCGATGACGAAGGATTCGTATACATACTGGATCGCAAGAAGGACATGATCAACAGGGGCGGAGAGAAGATATACTCACTGGAAGTGGAGAACCTCATATTCAACTATCCTAACGTCCTGGAAGTGGCGGTCGTGGGCGTGCCCGACAAAGCGATGGGCGAGGCGGTGAAGGCCGTCATTGCTTTGAAAGCGGGCGAAGAGGCAACGGAGGACGAGATCAGGCGGTTTTGCACGGAACATCTCGCAGACTACAAAGTGCCTAAATATGTGGAATTTGTAAATGCCCTTCCAAGAAATCCAGCGGGTAAGGTAATAAAAGCGGAACTGCGGTATATACCCGGTCAGTAACTATTCATGAATTCAATGGAGAGAGTTTCCCATGCCGCTATGGAAGAAAGCGTGCGAGCTCGGTTTCGTCGGATGTCATTGCCCGGGCCGGATTTCCGTTCATGGTCAATGAAGTCAATCAGGATTTTCTCGAGCGGAGAAAACCGGTTTTCAGGGACAAATAGGCTGGAGAGAGCAAAAGTTGAGAAGTTCGAGCGAAATCCGAAATTAAAAAGCCAGGAGGATATGATGAAAGATGTGGTTCGTCTCTTTCACTCGTAAATCCTTCATTGTTGGTGTTAACTAGTTTCAGCGCTTCGTAGGTGTTGTCAGTATCGAACACAGATGATCAGCGGCCTCGACAACACCTACAAGTGTTCACCCTGAACTCGCATTAGCGTTCAATGATTACCGACAGAAACAGAGAATGAGTCGTGTGACATAGAAAAGAATCGTAAGGAAGTCAGCCGATGGTCCGAATACGATCAACCTTGCGTAGAGCCGACAGGAGAGGTGCGCCGTGAGAAAAGCCGATATGGCTAATCTGTTGAAATTGTTATGAACGAACTTTTTGCTTGACAGGAGGGATATAGGATGTCCCGAGAGCGCCGATGAAAACCGGCGAGGTGTCGTGAATGAAAGAGTCATACGGTGAAGGCATAGCGGGCC
>Ga0187864_10003739_pt1 | contig 12276 bp, 10 predicted proteins | sample June2016WEW_11_4_FD_132985 | JGI IMG/M metagenome (GOLD analysis project Ga0187864, IMG submission 132985) | Peatland microbial communities from SPRUCE experiment site at the Marcell Experimental Forest, Minnesota, USA - June2016WEW_11_40 | ecosystem: Environmental > Terrestrial > Soil >... | reverse complement strand
TCCGGTTGCCGAACGGCTCGGTTTCAAAGCCGGAGGCGCGCAGCTCATCGGCGATGCGGGCGTAATCGATCTGCTGTTCGGCGGTGAGCGTGAGAATCATCGGCATCAGCAGGCGCTGCGTTTCCACGCCTCCGGCGGCGCGCTGCTTGAGCACCTGCTCGAACAGGATGCGCTCGTGCGCTACGTGCTGATCCACGATCCACAAGCCGTCGCGGCCGGCGGCTATGATGAAGCTCTCGTGAATCTGGCCCAGCGGACGCAAATCGGACAGCACCGAAAGCGACATTTCGGGCGGCGGGACGGCCTCCGGCGGAAATTCGCCGTGGGCATCCAGGTGGCGCGAAAGTTTCCCGGAAGGGCGCGGCCCTGGCGCCACTTCGAGCGGTGGCGCGCTGAAATCGAGGCGCGGCGAAGGACCGGTGGTGGGACGCAGGGCGAACTCCGGCAGCGGCGGCGGCTCGCCGGTGGACGGGGTCGTTTCGAGCGGCGCGGTTTCGCCAGCCGCAACTGGAACCTGCCCGGCTGGAACGGGCTCGGCGTCGACCAGGCTGGCCGCGTCGGGCGCCTGGTTTTCGATCATCTGGCTGAACTCGGAATACGGTAGCCGCGCGGCCGGCTGCCCTGCGGCGGAGCGCGCGGGCTGGAACGAAGGCGCGGGGCGGCTTTCCATCAGCCGGTCGCGAATCGTGTCGCGCACGAAATCGTGGACGAACGAACCGTGGCGGAAACGTACTTCGGTTTTCGACGGATGCACATTGACGTCTACTTCCTCGGCATCGCACTCGAGAAACAGCAGCGCGAACGGGTAGGCTGCCGGCGGCATCAGGTTGTGATACGCCGAGGAGAGGGCGTGCAGCAGCAGGCGATCGCGAATGAGCCTGCCGTTGACGAAGATGAAGACCGAATTGCGATTGGCCTTCTGCACCTGCGGGCGCGAAAAGAAACCGGTGAGGCGGAAGCGGCGGGTGGGCGGCTCGTCCGGCTCCGCGCGGTATTCGGCGACGGCCTGCGTGGGCGGCGCGCTCGGCTGCGCCACGAACAGATCCTTCTCGCGCTCGCCGATCTCGACCAGGTCCTCCAGCGTGTGGCCGCCGAAGACCTGGTAGACGCGCTCGGCGAGGGTGGCGACCGGCGTCACGTACAGCAGCTCACTCCCGCCGCTGATCAACTGAAAGGTCTTCTCCGGGTGGGCGAGGCTGTAGTGAGTGGCCAGGCTGGCGATATGGGCGAGCTCGGTCTGCTCGGTGCGAAGAAATTTCTTTCGCGCGGGAACGTTGTAGAACAGGTCGCGGACGGTGATGGCCGTGCCGCCGCCCAGCGCCGCTTCCTCGCAGCGCAGCATCTTGCCGCCGGCGATTTCGATGCGCGTGCCGGTGGTCTCTTCGGCGGAGCGCGTTTCGAGCAGCAGCCGCGATACGGAGGCGATCGAGGGCAGGGCCTCGCCGCGGAAGCCGAGCGTCGAGATCGAAAGCAGGTCCTTGACGTCGCGCAGCTTGCTGGTGGCGTGGCGCTCGAAGGCCAGCAGAGCGTCGTCGCGCAGCATGCCGCAGCCATCGTCGGCGACGCGGATCAAACGGCGTCCGCCGGATTCGACCTCGATGCGCAACTCGGTGGCCCCGGCGTCGAGCGAATTCTCGAGCAGCTCTTTGACGACCGAAGCCGGACGCTCGACGACTTCACCAGCGGCGATCTTGTTGGCGACCTGGTCGGGCAGGATGCGGATGCGGCCCATGGGCGATCTTATAGTTCACTATAGCCCACAGGCGCTTTCGGGGCAGCCGAAGATGCTTCACGCCGGCGTCCGCTACGGCTTCTTCGTGTCGCCGAAGGTGATGGTGGATTCGCCCGAGTACTTGTGATAGTTCCGGAAGTCGATCACGTTGCGCTGGCATGAGTCGGAGCCACGGAAACAGGTCAGATTCTCCGAGTGAACCGGCAGCAGGTACTTTCTGGCATCGCCCATTTGCACGTACTCGTAGTCGGTGGCGGATTCCACGTGGTCGGAGGGGAAGTCGGACGGGAAACCGTACGCCCGTTCCTCGATGCGCAGCACGCGCCCCGTCAGCGAGTCGATCCACACCGCCCCCTTGTACGGCGGCATGTAGCTTTGCGACGACACGATGATGTTCCAATGCGAATGCGGGTGGTCCACCGTGAAATCGTAGACCCGCGCGTTGACGCCGGCGATGCGATCCGTCTGGCGGAAGCGGAATTGGGCGTCGCTGGCCGGCGAGAACAGGTCGATCAACAGAGTACCGAATTCGCCGGTGGACCAGGCGCCCTCGGTATCCTTAAAGCTATCGCGCGGCTTGTTATTCACCTTGATGTTGCGGTAGTCCTCTTTCCCGTTCTCATAGATCACGGAGGCCGAAACCAGGTCGACGGACTGCCAGTTCGCCGGCCGGGTGTCGCTGGCGTAACGGGCGATCTGCTCCTGGCACACGTAATTGGGCAAGCCCTCGGTGAAATCGAACGCCGCCCCGGCGGCCCTGCGGATCAGGTCGTCGCCGTGCTGAGGACGCGCCTCGGGAACGGTCTCCTCGTCGGCATCCCGGTAAGCCGGGGCCGGAGGTCTCGCCGCGGCCTCGGTGGTCCCGGCCTGCGAAGCGGAAACCGGCGGGGCGTTGCCGGCCGTTCCGGTTTGCGCGGCCGGCTCCGCTGGTGGCTCGGGAGCATGCTCGCGCGACGCGTCGGCCGGCTTGCCGCGGTGCAGAACGGGCGGGCCGGGATCTTCGGCGTCCGGCTTGAGCGGCGGTGGCGCCACGTGGGTAACCGGCGCAGCCGCCTCCGCGCTGGCCGGAGCTGCTTCCTTCGGATTGTCCTTCCAGGTGTCCACCGCGCCCGAGTCTTTGTCCTTCGTGGCCGCGGTTTGGGCGCTCGCGGGTTTCTCCCAATACACATTCACAGCGATCAGGTAGCCCTTCTCATCCTCCGGGCCCTCCACCGACAATTGGTCTCCGGCGGCGAACTGCGGGTTCTTGACCTCTTCCCCGTTCTTGAAAAACTTGGTCTTGTCGTTGCGCTTGAAGTCCACCTGGCGGTCGTCGTCGAGCGCAATGGTGATGGTCTTGTTATCCATCTGCTGCAACTTGCCGCGGAAGCTGGGCATGGGCTCGCCCTTGGTGGAGGTTTTGGGATTCGTCTTGCTGCGCCCCAGTGGAATGCTGGGGCCGCTTGGATAGTTTCCCGGATTCCCGTTGGGATAGCCGCCTGGCGGGTAGCCTCCTGGAGGATAGCCTCCGGGCGGATAGGTTTGCGCACTCGCGGCGCCGGCCGCAAGCAGCCAAATGGCGAAACAACCGGCAGTGCGCAAAACGGCGCTGCCGGCGGGAGACACACTTCGGGCAGGCTCTCTCTTTTCCATCACCACATGAGATGCGGCGCGGCCGGCCGAGGTTACCTGTTACATTCCCGCCCATAAAACGCCTATAAGAGTTCCAACCGGGTAACTTCGTCGGCTACAGTGAAGGTGAGAGATGCTGTGAACCCCAGCCGGTTACTGGTCTTCGATTCCGATCCCGCCCTCCACGAGCTTCTCGTCCCCCTGTTGCAGCGTGAAGGGCGCTCCATTCAGGACGCTTACGACCGCCACGAAGCGCTGGAGGCGCTGCGCCATTCCGCGTGCGACCTGGTGCTGGCCGGGCAGGGCCGCAATGGTGACGAGGGGCTAAAGCTGCTGCGCCGCATACGCTCCATCCGTCCCGAGGCCAGAGTGATCCTGGCCGGCAGCCGCGATCCGGCCGGGGCGCTGGCGGCTATTCGCGAACGCGCCTACGCCTATTTTCATAAGCCGATTTCCACCGGGCCGCTGGCCGACATGGTGCAACTGGCGCTCGACGCCGCGGCTTGGCGCGACGACATCCGGGTGGCTTCCGCGCGTCCGGAATGGATCACCCTGGAAGTCCGGTGCAAGATCGAAGCCGCCGAGCGCACCACGCAGTTTATCCGCGAAATGCTGGCGGACCTGGAGTCGCAGACAGCCGAGGACATCGCCATCGCGTTCCGCGAGCTGCTCATCAACGCCATCGAGCACGGCGGCAAGTCCGACGCGCACAAGCGGGTGCGGACCTCGCTGCTGCGCACTTCGCGCGCGGTGATGACGTATATCGCCGATCCGGGCAAGGGCTTCTCGCTCGAATCCCTGCCGCACGCCGCCATCAATAACCCCGATGGCTCGCCCATTAAGCACCTGGAATACCGTGAGGAGCAAGGCCGTCGCGCCGGCGGTTTCGGCATTCTCATGTCCCGCAGCCTGGTCGATGAGTTGCTGTATAACCAGCGCGGCAACGCCGTGTTGGCGGTGAAGTACCTGAAGTAGGCACGATGCGTTTTGGTAGGGCATGCTTTTAGCTTGCCCGTTTGTTTTCCCGATTCAGGCCCGTAAGCTCCTTTTTCGGCGATTCCTGCTATCATTCTGTCCGGTGAGGTAAGCGATCTCTTTCAGATTGGAGACCAGTACATGCCGGGTTCTTGGGGATTGATTTGCGTCGGATTCGCCACCTTCAGTCTGCTGCTGGGTGTCTCGTTCGCCGGCGGCGCGGCGGGCAGCGCATCCGGCACGCTTCAGGTTGGCGCGGAACGCTTCGCTCTGAAATACGCTTTCGCGGTGGTGGAACAGAACGAGATGGCCCACGGCAACAAGGAGGAATTAAAGGTTCTCCTGTCGGACCTGCCCGTGCCCGACGATCTGCGCAAGGCTTCCAACGACTGGCTCTACTGGGCCGATAAACAAGCGCGCGGCGGTGCGCTCCGCGGTGTGATCCTGTCCATCGATCCGTCCACCGGCGTCTGGAGCGGCGGCCAACTGCTGACGCGCCAGGGCGCCGAGTTCTATTCGGAAACCGTTTCGTCTCCGGAGTTAAGTAGCTATCGGTTCGCCCCGGCCGGGCCGATCGGCGACCAGGTGGCCGGCAAGGTGTCGATGACAGCGACGATGAAGGGCGCCCACGATGAAACCGGCCCCTGGCGCGTCGCAGCCGAATTCCACTCCGCCGTCATCCGCCCCGCCGCCGTCAGCGGAGTGCTGACCGGCGCAGCGGCCGAGAACAGTCCGCCATACAAAGCCGTGCTGGCGTTTCTGGATGCCTCCCGGAAAAAGGACCTCGACGCCATCCTCAACTGCGTGGATCCGCAGTCCCGCGAGTCGATGGCTGAGATGTTCAAGAGCAACAAGGCAGAAGCGCTCAACATGTTCGCCAGTATGGCCGCCGAAGCCGGCGCCATGAAACTGAACAAGGTGACCGTCCGCGGCGATTCCGCAACGATCGATTTCGGCGATGGCAAGCCAGGCTCGGAGCCCAAGCAGAGCCTCACCGTGGTCCTATCCAAAGGCGAGTGGAAGCTAGCCCAGTAAGCGCCACATCCGCGCGGCCGGACGAAATGAAAAACCGAAAGTGCGTTTGCCCCTTTTCTTCGACAGCGCGGGACCGCGATGCTGGCGATGAGGTGCCTAGGGTGGGCGCATTGATGTGAGGTTCTCCTCCTGCCATGCACCACTCCCTGACGGTCGTGGCTCCGATGCGCGTTCAGAGCCGCGACCGTAAGGGAGCGGTCGTTGGAAAACCGCCAGAGCACGTGATCGGGGAAGTAGCCATGTCATGCCGCCATATTGACGGCGTCTGGAAGATGCCGCGCGGAAAGGCACGCTGAAGACGCTCAGCCCCTCTGAGCTTCTGAAACGGGCGGCAGCATCCCGTGTGATCTCGATACGCCTGCACGAAGCCGACTTAGCCAGGCTCCGCCGGTTGGCGGCGCTTCGTGGACGGCCTTGCGCCGTTCCCGCAAATGGATGTCTGGTCACGCTGACGCTGATGTTGGCCCAATCCGCAACGGATCGCAAGCAGCAAATCTTTCAGCAGCTCGTCGGACCCATTACCGCGCTTCAGAAGGCTCTTCCAAGTGCAGGGGAAGTTCTGTTTTCCCTTGACAAGCCCTTATCATGGATGTCCCCTTTACCCCTTTACCCTTACCGTCCAGGTGCCGGTATCGTTTCATCAGCAGTGCGTTCATATATGGTTATGCCGGCGATTCAGCGCGCATCACAATGAGGGCTTTATTCGCCTTCACGCCACGCTCACCAAAGTCTACTTCTTTCAGGCGGCCTCGATATCGACTCGCACGCGGCAGCCCAGCGCCGTGGAGATATTCACTAAAGCGTCCAGCGAGAAGCGCGAGACCCGGCCACGGAGCAGATCGTTCGGGCGGCCACCTGCTGGCCATACAAAACTTTGTATACTATTGATGTGGGTGATTCCAAACCCGTCGAGTTTCGGGGCAGCTCCCTGGAAGACTTGCGCGCCTTTCCTCTGACGGCTAGGCGCGAGGCCGGCCATCAGTTGGATCAGGTGCAAAACGGTCGGGAGCCGGACGACTGGAAGCCCATGAACACGGTGGGCCGGGGTGCAAAGGAGATTCGGATTCGGGATGAGACTGGCGCGTTTCGCGTCCTCTACGTGGCGAAGTTCGCCGACACGATTTACGTGCTGCACTGCTTCCAGAAGAAGACCGAGAAAACCAGCAAGGCGGACGTGGAGCTTGCCGCCAAGCGTTACCGCGAGTTGTTGAAGGAGCTAGGGCAATGAAGAAGCAACGTTTTGCCAGTGTGTGGGATGCTATCGAAAACACGCCTGAGCAGGCCGCCAACATGAAGCTGCGCTCGGTCCTGATGATCGCCTTGAAGGATCAGATCACCCGTACCGGGATGAGCCAGGCGCAAGCGGCCCAGCTTTTCGGCGTGACGCAGCCGCGCGTCTCCGACCTGATGCGTGGCAAGATCAACTTGTTTGCCCTCGACGCGCTGGTGAACATGGCGACCGCCGCGGGCTTACGCATCGAAATGCACGTGCTGGAAGCCGCCTGAGTGCGCGAATAGCCCGGCGCAAAACGCCCCAGCCACGCACTTTCACCTCGCTCGCGAGCTCATCTGCGCCCGTTGGTTCCTCCGCAGCCGGACCCGGGCGTCGGCGATGGCATCCCAAACACTGGCGTAGCTTTCGGATTTGCTCATTTGGATAAGCGCGGTCGGTTCATCTGCCCGGCACGTCCGTTTACGGCTTGTGCCTTCCAAAACCATTTCGGAATACTCGTATCCCGACCAGGATGTATGCCAGAGCTAGGAGGACCAGATAGCGCGAGTGCCACTCACGGGCAAATCCCACGAAGCCCAATCCGCCTAGAACGTAGACCCCGCCAATCAGCCTCGCCCCGATTCTTTGAACGAGAGGCGGCTTTGCCGAGCCTCTCCAGAGGAAGACGTCGACAGCGCGGCTGTTCCGCAGCGGATCCGGCCAGACCACATTCCTCTGCCGAGCCTTGACGGTCTCTATGAAGCTATGCTGCCCATCCGCCTTGTGGTGTTTCATGGGTGCGATTGCTGCTTCTTCAATTGTGTTGTAGCGTGAGCCACTCCATGTTAGCGCTGGGTGCCGAGAAGGGGGACAGCCATTTTCCATCCGTATCCCCTCTACTCCTTCGGTTTCCCCCAGTTCTCCACTCGGTCGTCATGGCGGGAAACGAGACGCACCAGATAGACGATGGCAAGCACAATTGAAAACAGCGAGCAAAAGAAGGTGATTACCATCCAGCCCATCGCGAACGCCTGGGGTGCGTAAGCTGCGCCGAGATCAGGCTGGGCCCGCCTTACCAACTCAGCAACAAAGATGGGTCCCCACCCTAGCGCCAAAAGCGCGCCGATTGTCCAAGGGCTAAGTATGGCTCGCCGGAGTGTTCCGCTGGTCATTGGTCAAGACTCCTTTTGAAGGTGCGCTATGGCCGATGCCCCCTATGCCAGCAGCTCCGCCCGCATCACGGTGACCGCCTGGCCGCCTAGGATTACGCGGTCGCCGTTCAGCCTCACGCGGACTACGCCGCCGCGCGCGGAAGCCTGGTATGCGGTGAATTCCGCCTTGCCCAGGCGCTCTGCCCAGTATGGTCCCAGGGCAGTATGCGACGAGCCGGTAACCGGGTCCTCATCTATCCCTGAGCCGGGCGCGAAGAATCGCGAGACGAAATCGAAGCCGTTGGTGGAGGCGCGGGCGGTGACGATGATGCCGCGCGCGCCGACCTTCTTCAAAGCGGTGAAATCGGGCGCGGCGGCGCGCACTTCCTCTTCCGACGCCACTTCCACCAGGTAATCGAACTGATTCTTCGCGACGTTGGTGGCTTTGACGCCGAGCGCAGTCAGCATGCCCGCCGGGGCTTCGACGGCGGTCGCGACCTTGGCCGGAAAATCGAGCTCGATCCATTCGCCGCGCCGGTCCGCCAGCAGCAGGCCGCTGCGGGTTTGGAAGCGGGCTTGCGTGCCCGCGGGCAGGTGGCCGTCTTCCCACAGCACGTGCGCGCTGGCGACGGTGGCGTGGCCGCACAAATCCACCTCAACCGAGGGCGTGAGCCAGCGCAGGCGGTAGTCGCCGTCTTCCGGATGCAGGAAGGCTGTCTCCGAGAGGTTCATCTCGCGCGCGACGTCGCGCATCCAGGCATCCGGACGCGGTTCGGGAAGCACGCAAACCGCCGCCGGATTACCGGCGAAAGGGCGATTGGTGAAAGCGTCGACTTGGACAATGTGGACGGACATAAGAGGCTTCTCGCGTCGCTTCGTTTAGCTTCGCTTCGCTCAGAGGTGGCGAACGGATCTTTTTAGTTTACTCTAGAACCTAAAACGGGCAAGCTAAAGCATGCCCCACCAGCGCGTTATAATCGACGTCGATGGATGTATTCGAGGAGTTGGTGCGCCTGCGCTCGTTGGGGCAAAAGTGCGCGCTGGCCACCATCGTGGAGGTGCGCGGCTCGATTCCCAGCTACGAAAGCGCCAAGCTGCTGGTGCGCGAGGATGGTTCCATGGTGGGCACCATCGGCGGCGGCTGCGTGGAAGCCGAAGTCTGGAACGCGGCGCGCGAAGTGATGGAAACCGAAAAACCGAAGCATCTCAAGTTCAGCCTGGGCCAGGACGCGGCTTACGATAATGGCCTGATCTGCGGCGGCCAGCTCGACGTTTTCGTAGAAGCGGTTTTGCCCATTCCGCACGCGTTTATCTTCGGCGCGGGACACATTTCCAAGAGCCTGTCGAAAGTGGCCACGCTGGCCGGTTTCTCGACGGTGGTGATCGACGACCGCGAAAGCTTCGCCAGCCGCGAGCGTTTTCCGGAAGCCGCGGCGGTACACGCGGGCGAATACGAAGCCGTGTTTCCCACGCTGCCCATCAACGAGACCAGCTTCGTGATCGTCGTCACCCGCGGCCATCGCGACGACATGCGCGTACTGAAGCTGGCCGTCGGGACGCCGGCCCGTTATATCGCCATGATCGGCAGCAAGCGCAAAGTCCTCAACGTGGTGAAGGAACTGGAAAAGGAAGGCATGGCGCGCACCGCCTTCGAGCGCGTTCACGCGCCGATGGGCCTGGACATCGGCGCGATTTCGCCGGAGGAGATCGCCATCGCGGTGGCGGCGGAAATGATCGCCGTCCGCCGCAATGCGCCGTCCAACTGGCGAGATCTCTCGCTTTCGGTGCTAGCCGGAGGCGCGCCGCGCGCCGCCGTCCCGCAGTGACCGCCGGGCTCATTCTGGCCGCGGGCGAATCGCGCCGCATGGGCACGCCCAAGGCGCTGCTGCGGTACCGCGGCGAATCGTTCCTCGATACGCTGATTGGCTTGTTCAACGCGCGTTGCGCGCCGGTGATCGTGGTGCTGGGAGCGGCGGCGCAACAGGTCTGCGCCGCCACCACGCGCGCGGCGGCGTTCGTCGAAAATGAGCATTGGGAGAGCGGCCAGACCAGCTCCATGCAGTGCGGGTTGCGAGCCGTGCCGGCGGAGGCCGAAGGCGTGCTCTTCACGCTGGTGGACCATCCGGCGGTGCGGATGGAGACAATCGACGCGCTGCTGGGCACGGACGTTAGCGGTGCGCAGACGGGCATGTTAAAGCATGTTCCACCACGGGCGCTGCTGCGCGTGCCGCGCTACCAGGGGCGCAACGGGCATCCCATCTGGTTTTCGCGCGGTTTGATTGGTGAATTCCTCGCACTCGCCGAGTCCGGCTCCGCGCGCGACGTGGTGCGCGCGCACTCTGGCGTTACCGAATTCGTGGACGTGGAAGACCCAGGCGTACTGGCGGATATCGACGATCCGGCGGCGCACCGCGCCCTGCTCGAGGCCGAGCCATGAAGGTGCGTGCCGCCACGGTGTTCAAACTCGCTGGGGCCGCTGCGGCGCTGCTGGTCACGACCGGCATCGTCGTGCCTTATATCAACACCGGCTCCTACGGCGAGCGTTTGCGGGGCTCACTCGAGCGCGCCCTGGGACGGCGGGTGGAATTCCGCGGGCGTGTGCGCTTCAGCCTCTTCAGCGGTCCGGGGTTTTCGGTGGACGACGTGGTGATCCACGAAGACCCCTCCATCGGGCTGGAGCCGGTTGCCTACATGGACACGATGACAGTGCGGCCCAGCCTGTGGTCTCTGGCCGGCGGCCGTTTCGTGATTGCCTCCCTCAAACTGGATGGCGCGAGCATCAACCTGGCTAAGTCCGGCCCCGCTTCGGAGTGGGGCCGCTGGAATTTCGCATCGCTCGTCAATCGCTCGGTGATGAGCCGCACGCCCTCCCTGCACGTGCGCAACGGCCGCATCCATTTCAAGTTTGGCGACGAAAAATCGGTATTCTATCTGACCGAAACCGACCTCGACATTTCTCCGCCGGGAGCGGCCGGCCGCGGATGGACTCTCGATTGCTCGGCCCAACCGGCGCGCACCGATCGAACCGCGCAGGGGTTGGGCGAATTCCGTTTGCGCGGCCGCTGGTACGTGGCGCCGGAGCGTGTGGATCTCAACCTGGAGATCGACCGCACGCTGCTGGCCGAAATGACGGCGCTGCTGCGCGGCCAGGCCGGCGGCGTGCACGGAAGGATCTCGGCGCGGCTGCACCTGGCAGGGCCGATCGACCAGATCGGCATCGCCGGCCGCCTCAACATTGAGGATATGCACCGCTGGGACTTGATGCCGCCGTACGGGCAGGGGTGGCCACTCGACGTGCGCGGCCGGCTGAACCTGCCCGGCCAGGATCTGGAGATCGAATCGGGCTCGGTGAACGGCGCGGCGCTGCCGCTCGAGGTGCGCTTGCACGCGAGCAATTACCTGTCGCAGCCGCGCTGGGCGGCGTCGCTCCACTGGAATCGTTTTCCGCTGGGTCCCCTGCTCGAACTGGCGCGGCACATGGGGCTGGAAGTTCCACCCAAGCTGGAACTGAATGGCGCGGTGGACGGCGCCATCGGCTACTCCGGCGCGGGCTTGCAGGGCCAACTGGCGCTGCACGACGCGGCGGTTGCCATCCCGGATGCGCCGCCGCTAACGCTCGATCAGGCCAGCATCGTATTCGATGGCGGCCACGCGCGGTTGGCGCCGGCGCTGGTGCGGACTGCGGGCCAGGACCAGGCGCAGATCGAAGCCGATTACGCCTTCGGCGAGGGCGCGTTCGACATCGCGATCTCCGCCGGGCGCATGAAAGTGCCGGCTCTGCGCGCACAGGTTACGCTGGCGGCCATTCCCTGGCTGGAACAGGTTCGGAGCGGCGATTGGAGCGGCCAATTGCGCTATCATCGCGACGCCGGCAAGGCGGGATGGACCGGCAGCCTGCAGGTGAACCAGGCCGAGATTCCGGTGGATGGCCTCGCCGATCCGCTGCTCCTTGATTCCGCGCGCGTCGAGATCAATGGCGCGCGGGTGACCATCGACCGGCTGCGCGGCGCCGCCGGCAAACTGAGCTTCACCGGCGATTACACGTATGTGCCGGGAGCGCCGCACCCGCACCGCGTGCACCTGCGCGCGGCGGAATGGGACGCAACCGAAGCGGAAACGGAATGCCTACCTGCGCTGCGGCGCGGATCGAGCCTGCTGGCCCGCGCCCTGGGCCGCACCGCGCTGCCCGATTGGTTGAAGGCGCGCCAGGTGGAGGGTACTATTCAGATCGATCGCCTGACGTTGGCCGGCGTCCGCCTGGACGGCGTGCGTTCGCATCTCGAATGGAACGCGGGTCGCGTGGAGTTCGCCAACTTCGAAGCCAGGTTGGCCCGCGCCGCCATCAAAGGGCGCCTGGCGGTGAATTTGAGCGGCTCGGTGCCGGCGTACCACTTCACAGGACAAGTGAAGAACATGCCGTGGCAATCGGGCGGGCTGGATGCGGAGGGTTCGCTCACGACTTCCGGTATCGGTGCACAATTGGTGGCCAACCTGGCTTCGACGGGGACTTTCTCGGGAACGGGTCTCGACTTCGGCGCCGCCGCGCCCTGCCGCGCCAG
>Ga0187864_10003738_pt1 | contig 12276 bp, 18 predicted proteins | sample June2016WEW_11_4_FD_132985 | JGI IMG/M metagenome (GOLD analysis project Ga0187864, IMG submission 132985) | Peatland microbial communities from SPRUCE experiment site at the Marcell Experimental Forest, Minnesota, USA - June2016WEW_11_40 | ecosystem: Environmental > Terrestrial > Soil >... | reverse complement strand
GCATAGGTCTGGTAAACAAGATCAAGGCCTACCGCTTGCAGGATGAGGGGAAGGATACGGTTGAGGCAAATGAGGCGTTGGGCTTTTCACCGGACCTTCGGGACTACGGCATCGGCGCCCAGATCCTGCACGACCTCGGCGTGCGGAAGATGAGGCTGATTACGAATAACCCCAGGAAGATAAAAGGGTTGGAGGGTTACGGCCTCTCGGTGGTCGAGAGGGTTGGACTCGAATGCGTGCCCACGAAAGACAACATACATTACCTCAAGACAAAACGGGAGAAGCTGGGCCATATGCTTGAAAACCTATGAGGTGGATAATGACACACGAAGGAAAGCTCGACGCTCGCGGGTTTAGGTTCGCAATCGTGGTAAGCAGGTTTAACAGTTTTGTGACGGACAGGCTTCTTGAAGGCGCCCTCGACGGTCTGAAGCGCCATGGCGCCGACGACGGTCGTATTGAGATATTCCGGGTGCCCGGCGCCTTCGAGATACCGCTGGCGGCAAAGCTCGTCTTGAAGAGGAAAGATATCGACGGGGTGATCTGTCTCGGGGCGGTAATAAAAGGCGGCACTCCTCATTTTCACTATGTTGCGTCCGAGGTTACCAAGGGTATAGCGCTATTGTCCCTGGAGAGCGAAAAACCTGTCGGTTTCGGCATCCTTACCACCGAGACCGTCGAGCAGGCAGTCGAGCGGGCAGGGACGAAGGCGGGGAACAGGGGTTATGACGCAGCATTGTCGGTGATAGAGATGGTAAACCTTTTAAAGGATAATGGTTTGTGCGAAGAAGGAAGGCCAGGGAATTAGCGCTGAAGATGCTCTACCAGATGGAGGTAAATCTGGATGCCGTTGACGGGGCACTTGAAAGGTACTTAAAGGTGTTCCCCCACCAGGATGATATCGTCGGCTACACCCGTATTCTCTTGTCCGGGGTAAAAAGAGAGCGGGATAACCTGGACCGCTATATCGCAGAGGCTTCCGAGCACTGGAAGATCACCAGGATTACCTATGTAGATAGGAATATCCTGAGAGTGGCTATTTTCGAGATGCTCTACTCGCCGGAGGTGCCGCCCAAGGTGGCGATCGATGAGGCCCTGGAGCTTGCGAAGAAGTTCGGCGGTGAGGATTCAAAGGACTTTATCAACGGCATTCTTGACCGGATCCTGAAGGACCACTATGTCAACCCACCTCCTGATTGACGGTTACAATTATGTGAAGCAAAGCGCCATAGCCGCCCTTCTTGACCCCTTCGATCTCGAAAGCGGTCGCCGTTATCTCCTCGACGAACTGTCACGCTACAAAAAAGATAAGAAAATGCGGATAACCGTGGTCTTTGACGCAGGGCAGGGGTTCTCGCCGGGGAGAAAGAAAGAGGGCTACCGGGGCGTCGAGGTCATCTACTCAAAACAGGGCGAGACAGCCGACGAGGTGATGATGGAGACCATAAGGGAGCGGCGGGCGGGCCTTGTGGTGGTCACCTTCGATCGGGCCATTATCGACGAAGCCAAAAAGCATGCGGTCCCCTTCATCACGCCTGCGAGGCTGGAAGCGGCCCTGAGCGGCGGCGGACCCGACGAAGAAGACAGGGGCAGGACGGAGAAAAAGGGCAACCCCCGTAAGGCGCCGAAGGGGGTGAGGAGGGCCAGGCGGGTGGTGAAAAAGATATAAAGGGGCGGCCGGGGTCTTTTCGCGCCTGGCGCGGTCGCCGGGGCGTGTCCGGGTCCTCACATACGCACAAAGTATGCTGCGGCCCGGACGACACCCCGGCTTCCGCGCCATCCATCAAAAATCCCTCCGGCCGGGGAAAGGAACTTACCCGGTTCACCTGCCAACTGCGCGGTTCACCGGCCGTCGAGAAAGTGAGGATTGCCATAGAAATGCGATGGTGCAAACATCAGCTGCGATCTGGCGCCGATTGGTTGCCTTGTGACGCAGTCGTCATCGGGCGTTGCGCTCGTTGTCGTTTCAACATTTTAAGAGCATCCCCCATTGACCGCGTCACGAACTTTCTTCAGCAGGTTCTCTTGGTTACGGTGGGCTATGTCGTTATGGTTCCGACTCGAAATAGGTTGGCCGCTTGATAAGCGGACCGGGGGTTCGAATCCCTCTCCCTCCGCCATATAATGGCATTGATTTCAAGTAGTGAGACATCTTAAACGCACTTCCCTTTCACTTCTATTTTCTCACTTCGAAGCAGCCTCACCCTGCCCCTGTTAAGGTGTACAACATTGGAACAACACTATAGCCCATCAAACAACCAGCTTTCCCTCAAGCAATAGCATTCAGGCCCTTTTTCCGCACCAGCGTCAGCAGCTTAAGAGAAGGCCCCTGCGGGTGTTTTTCGCCTCTTTCCCATTGGCTCACGAGGCTGACCGTGACATTGAGGTAACTCGCAAATACGGCCTGACTGACACCGGCCCGCTTTCTTACCTCAACGATTTCCTCGGGAGAAAGTTTCTCCACGGGCGTCAGGCACGACGCGTCGAAATCCCGCATCGTTTTCGCATCTACCAATCCGATTCGATGCAGTCCGGCCGCCGACTCGTGCACGGCAGCTAAGGCGTCACTCCGATATCCCTTTTTCATCGTCATAATTTACCTCCTCTACTTCGCCTTCCCTCGAAGCTTTTTCCATATCCGCATCACTGAATCCCAAAAAGATTTGTGCCAATTTCCGGTAAGCATGCAGTTCTATTGGGCTCAAATTAGCTTTTGCGCTTTTCGGAAAGCCGTATACGAACACCGACCGGGACCCTGTGCGATAGACAAGGATCGTTCTATGACCGCCTCTTTTGCCCTCACCGGCGCGGGCAACGCGTTTCTTGATGAGACCTCTTCCCAACTCCCCATCATTCAGGCCATTTTCCACTTCCCGGATAGCCGCATTCAGCATTCTGTCATCGATATGCTCTTTTCGGGCAAACCGCACAAACCACTTCGTTTTGAATATCCGCATGCGACCTCCGGTATCGGCGTCAACATATTATATAACACCCTGTGCTATAATGCAAGAGCGTTCGCTTTCGCTTACCGTCGTTGATGCAACTCGGAAGCGCCCGGGGGCCGATTGACAATCGTCAGGTAGGTTCTCAAAAAAAGGTTAGTGTTTTTGGCGGTAGCCGGTCTCTTTGATAATTTTGCCCCCTTGCTCGGCTTTTAGCCGTTCCCTGTAGTATGCTTCCCGCCGCCGCTCCATTTTCTCTAAGGTTTTTTTGACGTTCTCTACTTCTTCTTTGTATCTTTCAGTGTTTGGTAGCGGGGCATCGATAAATGTGATTAGGGGGATATAGGCTTCCAGGATTCTGAAAATTTTGTCTCTACGGACGAAATAATGAATGATTTTTTTCATTCCCCACACCCGCAGGGTTTCTCTCGAAATGCCAAAGGCTCCCGAGATACCCCCAGGCGATTCCATCTGGTATTCATAGGCATCGAGTATCAGGTACATATCAGCGTTCGAGACCGAGTGGTAGCCCCTGGGGTACTTCGTCAAAACCCATTGAAGCTCTTCGGTCATCCTTAACATGCTACCCTCACCCTATGCCTTTTGGCAATTGTCAATGTCAATTTTAGAACGGGGGGATTGTGGTTGTCAAGGTATTTTTTTGCAGGGAGATATTTTTTCGGCAGCCGGAGTCTGATCACCCGATCGCCCAAGAACTTCTACGAAGGATAGAAAGCGGCTAAGCATCCTCGGCTCGGCATTACCGTGTGTAACCTTTTAGCCTCATTCGGCGATTACGGAGTAAAACAGCATGGATTCAAATAGTACGAGGCCGGAGGAGTTGCGTTAAAAAATTTCACCATATTGCTCTCGCCTTGCTCCTGCTCGGTCTGCTAGTCGGCCTAGCGGCAGTGGTGTTCGGAGCCGGCCTGTACGATGCCATTATGGGATGACAGATGTTTGTCCATAAAATCTATGAACAGATTGAGTTGCGCTTGATCGAGCGCCAGTGTATAGAAGGGTTGTTCAACCTTGTCGATAGCAACCGCGAGCACTGGCGACAATGGCACCCTGGCTCCGCGATACCCTGCGGTCGGCCGCCGACGTGGAGAAGTTTATTGCGCTATGGCTCCAAAACTTTGCAAAGGACAGGGGATTTTGTGCCGGTGTCTGGTTCGAGGGACTTCTTTCCGGAATGATCTACCATGCGAACGTCGATTGGGCTGATCGCTCGGCCGCTCTAAGCTACTGGCTGGACGAGGCTCACCAGGGGAAGGGCATCATGACGGCATCCTACCGTGCGTTCGTCTCCCACGCCTTCGATACCTGGAAAATGAACAGGATCGTGATCGAGTGCGCTGTCGACAATGCCCGCAGCCGCGCGATACCCGAACGCCTGGGGTTCACGCTCGAAGGCATTATTCGTGAGCCGGAATGGGGCTCTACGACCGCTACGTCGATCACGCGCTCTATGACTTTCTGGGATCGGATTATGAGAACAATGCCTGGGAATCTCCGTCGCACACGAAGGTGCGGACCCCAAAAGGTGCATAGAGAGAGCACCGCTGCGGTATCGCAGGAACGGACCATCTTAGGGCGGAAAGAAATTCCCTGTCGGGAATATTCTTCCGCCCTATCGGAAAAGTTTGCCCAGGTGCGGAGCCTTGTAATCCGCCTCAAACAACCGTGTTGACATTGGAACCCTGGGCGTTGTTAAGAATGCCGCTGCTTCCCAGGTCCTGCATCAGCGTGGAAAAGGCGCTCTGGGCGGTGGTGAGGTTGCCGGACTGGAGGGCATTGCTCAGTGATGTAAGGTCATTTGTTATGCTCGTGCTTGTCGTGCTCGTGCTCGTCGTGCTCGCGGTTTGTGAGCTTCCGCCGTGATGATGGTGATGATGACCTTGGGCTTGGTACGCCTGTTGTCCGCCCTGAGTCTGCTGCGCGCTCTGCAGGTCCTGGGTCAGCGTGGAAAATGCGCTCTGGGCATCGGAGAGGTTGCCGGACTGGAGGGCATTACCGACTGCCGTAAGGTCGTTGCTGATCTGGCTGCTCCCTCCCGCCTGCTGACCGTTCTGCGACCCGTTGATAGCCTGCAGATCCTGAGTTAATGCAGTGTACGCCTGTTGCGCCCCCGAAAGGTTATTCGAGGACAGGTCTGTCTTAAGGGTCGTGAAGTCGGTGCTTATCTGTTGGAACGGGTTCTGGTAACTACTGTTGATTGAGGAAATACTGGACATGTTAAGACCTCCTTAGAGTGGAATGCAAACTTCTTAGCAAAATTCGCGCCGTCCTCTGCCTCGATGATGCTTACTATATCTCATACTGGTTATCGGAAGATCAAAGAAATAACTTAAGCCCCCGGTTTCTGACGGTTACCATCCTTATCTTAGTGAAATCCTACAAATCAGCGGCCGGGGATGCCGCTTGCGGCTATGTCCTGAAACCCTCTGACTCACCTATGAGCTCGACGTGGTGCCCGACGATGCCTGCGATGCTGAGCGATATTATTTTGCAACGGGGACATAAGGGTGTCGGGGTCTCATCGTAGGAAAATTCATGTTCTCCAACGCCCGGACAAGTTCCTGAGTGGTCGTGGTGTTGGAACTCGTAGAGCCGGAAGAGGAAGCGCTGCTCGCTGATGTCTGACTCGCGGAAAGACTATTCTGGACCAGGCTCGGGTTCGCCTGCACGACACCGGAGGGCATTGCAGACTGCCGCAAGGTCGTGGCTGGTCTGGCGACTTCCTCCTTCTTGCTGACCGTTTTGGGATTGGCCGATAGCCTGCGGACCCGCCTGTTAGCAAACATGTTGGAACCTCCTTAGAGTGGATGGAAACTGTTTTAGCAAACCTCGTGCCTTTCTCTCCATTGATGTTGGTTTTTCTCCCTGCCCGCATAGGTGTCATTGCAAGGCTTAAAGAAATAGTATAAGCCGACGATTCGCAAGTATGGCCGTCCGCTATGGGCGAGGGAGTCAGTTGAGATGAGGGCAGAAGAGGCCGTCGGTAACTATCTTATTAAGCTGTTTGGCTTACCTGGGAGCCTGACGTGGTACCCGACGATGCCTGCGATGCTGAGGCTATGTTGTTCTGCAATAGGGACATAAGGGAGTCGGGACTCATGGTAATAAAGTTCATGTTCTCCAGCTCCTGGACAAGTTCCTGGGTGGTCGTCGTGTTGGAACTCGTAGAGCCGGAAGAGGAAGTGCTGCTGGCGGACGCCTGGCCCGCCGAAAGGATATGCTGGACCAGGCTCGGGTTCGCCTGCATGATGCTCGCGTTTTCGGAGGAAAGCAGAATGTCGTACATGGAATCGCTCGAATCCGATCCCTGGCTGCCGCTGAGGATGCTATAAATTGAAGAGGTATTGGAAGAGTCGGACGAAGAACCGCTCAGGAGACTGACGATATCGGATGTTGAGGAGCCGCTGTCCGTGGTGGCTGTCGAGCCACTCGAACCTGACAGCAAACTGCTGAGCAGCGAGCTTGTCGTAGAATTGGTGACACTGCTGATAGTTGACATTAGCGCTCCTCCTACCTCTCTTATCGGAAGCTCGAATGGAAACTTAAGCCCCAAAGATGCATTCTCTCGGATCGTTTCCGTGGAAGACCGTCCGGGGCACATGTTTGAGTGCAAAACCGACGTGGACAAATGCCCCGCCTTTTTTGTGCCTGCTCTCGATTACCGCGTCAATTATGCTATCGAGTGGAGAGGGACAGGATTTGAGGAGGAAGATGTACGTAACGGTCGTTTCCCGAAGCCCAACCGCTACCTTGGTCCGCGAATCAGATCGAGAACCCGTCCCACGGTCTCTCCCCTGATCGCCACGAACCCCGCGAACCTATCATTTCTTAACGACTTCTCGTATCTCCGCTTCGGACGGACCATCACCACCGAGCCGTCCTTGAGCCTCTTCTTCCGCTTCTGCGTGCTGTGCAGATACCGCCGGAGAAATCTCTTCAATCTGACAACCTCTCCATCGGTCACCTTCTGCTCCTCCCCTTCCGCCTGTTCCACCGGCCCTATCATGCCCCAAAACCGCCCTATCCCCTCCCCCTCGATGGTTGATTTCTTGGAGACGTATTTGGCGAAGTAGGTAATGTACCCGTCATGCTCCCTGAGAAAGCCGAAGCTCTTCCGGTGCATGATAACCGCCAGCGCCTTCCTTACCTCTTCCGTCTTGGAGTAGGCGACCCACTTCAAGGCCACTTGGGTGAACATTTCCGTATATTGTTCATCGGTCCAGCCGGGACCATAAGCCATGAAGTGATAATGCGGGCAGGCTTGCCCTGTGTTTCTACCGGATTTTCTTTCCTTCCATTCCCTCTTGTAGACAATTTGGAGATCGGGGTATCTTGCTTTTATGAGGTCTTGCGTCCTATGAAGCACGGTATAGCCGTATCTTGCCTTCTCTTCTAAGGTCTTTCCCTCCATCATGTCATCGGCGAATCCGAATTCGAACCTGAAGCGCCACGAGTGGGGGAACCTGCATAGCATCTTTATCAACCTATTTCTCGATTTCGTTGAGAATTGCTTTATCTTGTCCCTCTTGACCCAGGCTGACGACTTCCCCGGAGTGTTGCAGGCACTTATGAGGTTCGTAGCATGGTAGAAGCCGTCCTCATTCTCGACGTATGTTATACCCGAACTGACACGCTTCTTTTGCCTTGGCTCTATAGTAACCATGCCGGGATAGAGTTTTACCAGATCGCTTGAATCATTACGGCCAGTTAGCTTTTTATTTTCTGCTAGTATGGCCCTTAAACAAGCAGGGCCATAAGGACCGCCCCGGAATCTGGTCTTGTCAGGCTTCGCACCCAGGCGGACCGGCGACGGCGCTGGCCTTGGAGTGGCCCCGCCGTGCCGCCCGCTCCTCGGGGCTGAGTAAGAGCAGTGGTTTGACTGTGATGGGTGTTTATCGGCATCGGCCCGGCCCCCGTGCTCATCCTTCCGCGCGGGAGGCCGGACCCTCGCCGAAGAAAGACCGTCTAAAGCTCTATGGCTTGGCTGCACCTGCCCCCGTACCCTTTGGACGGACGGCGAGAGCCAACGTGTCTCGCACACCCGCCCGTGGGCAGGGGGGTCACTTCTATTTCACTTCTAAAGTGTCTGAAAACCGTTGAAAGAGAAGGGGAGTTGAGGGTTCTAATCCCTCTCCCTCCGCCATATTTCCAACATAATTCATCATAAAAAAAAACACGTAGGCGAGACGTAGGTGCTTTACTCCCGGCCCGCTCGCATCCCCGCGAACCCCCTGAAAGTACCCGATACCCCCCTCAATCTCCCTTTGAGTTCCTTCAGGCTCTACAGTGGTATTCTCGGAAGTCTGGTCGACCTGAATTTACCTGGCCGAAGGTGTATGAGGAAAGAGCCGTGATGAGATTGGGGATGTCTTGATCGCAACCTGGACAAACCTCTTCACTATGCGGCTATCCTCAATCGCAAGCAAAATATCCCTGAGAAGATCGTCGGACAAATCGCGGGTCTTTATCGAAAAGCCTACCTTTTTATCTATGATTTGAGGCAATAGGGCTTTTGGAATCAGAATGGCCCGGTTACAGTCGACAACGCTAATAATATCCTTTGTAAGAAAGGGAAAAGCTTTTTTCGGTAGGAGAACAATTCCGCGTTCCCCGTAGTATTCAAGCCTCTTCGATGCCTTGGAGGTGATGATACACACAACCAGGTCCAACTTGTCGTTAACAGGGATTGCGACATAGAAGTGAGGGGGAGCCTCAGCGGCATGCGCCTTTTCTTTGAAGAAGCATATACAGGGTTCTTGAATGCTGTCGAGAACCAGGTCCTGGGGTAGCTCCACGGCTAATCGTAGGTCCCCGTAAGGATCTCACGAGACTCTTGAATGTGTTCTTCGGAGACGGCCAGCTTGTCATCTTCCAGAAGCGATAGGAGCTCAACCGGCCTTATACGCTCCCGCCTTGTCAGATTCTTTTCAAAAAGGGCCTTGTACTGTGCCCACTCTGGATACCTGTGTGTGTACTCTATGAGACCCCACTTGCTCATCTTGCCGAACTTGTCTATAACGAAATCAAGGATTTCTATATCGCTGCCGGAAAGCATGTCAAGGGTTTCAGGAGCGCATTTCTTTCCAGAAATGAACGTATGCTTGCCAACCCGTTTCAGCCTTTCGGCAGCGTACTTGTATTCTTCTTTTGAGAGAAAATCGGGGTCCAGGCTCAGGACATCCTTGGCGGTCGAGCCGACAGGACCATAAGACATTGCCCAGTAGTCATCATTGGTGATGGTTCTGCCATATTGCACCAAATGGTACTTGTCAGCGAGGAAGAGAAGTTTGACGAGTTTTAATTTGTCAGCTTTTTTTACCTTGCCCAAGATATAGCAGAGAGCCTGGATTGTTGCGGACGTCTCAACCATTGCCCCCTCCTGAGATAATTTGCATCAAAGAGCGCGCCCTGCAGGCCTGGTTGCTACGGCTCGGCCAACTGATGAATGGAAACATCGTAATGCCCTGCAGCGGTCTTACCACTCTCTCTTTTCTTAGTATAGCACCGCAACTTCCCATGTCAACATGATGATAATTTTTCACATCCCCCCTCGGCCGTGGTCTACTCTGGACCCCAGGTATGTGAGACCAGTGCTCTAACCGCAATTTTTCTTTTCTTTCTCCCCCAAAGTCTTCTGGCCTTTTCGGCCAACTTTTCTTAAAGTTGTGCATCTATTTCCAGCAAAAAACCCGCCCTAAAACCGTTTCTCCTTTGCCGAACAAGGAGGCGGCGCCAAATGTTGAAAAGATTAACCGCTGCACTACTGCTTTTCTTGTGGGATAAGCCCGAGCTCATCGCTCACCTGATTCTCGAACTACTCCGTCTACTCGGGGCATAATTCTCGAGCGGCTCCGGCCTCGGACCTCGCGCTGAATCCGGAGCGGCGGTTTCTGAATGCCGGTGGCCAGACAGGGGCCTTCCGGATGCTTCCGCGAGGACCCCGGGCGGCCGGCAGCCCGTAGCTATAAGGGGCCCTTGTCCCTCCGGCTTCCTCGAAGTCGCGCCACAGAGGCGCCTGGCCGCCCGAAGGGGTCACCTGTAGCCCCCCCGGTCCCTTCGAAAATACACGCTGCATAGAATCGCAGCCTCCCTCGGATTTGCTTGACAGCCGGCCCTTTAATGGCTATACTTGCCTCAAATGGCTAACAAAGTGAGTGAAAGCCGGTCACGGTCGGGGGTACGGTTGCAGAGCTATAAGCATCCTCCGGTCAACGAGGTGGTTTGTGGCCTTAAGTTTCAGCCACCGGAAAAATTTACCTTACCCTATTTTGGTCTACTTTGGGAGAAAGTCCGGGCTGACTATCCAACCATTCAACATGCGCCACCCATCGCCCGCGGTCTCAATGACTTCTTAGTCGATAGCGCCACCGGCACCCCACTCCCAAGAGTCTGGTTCGTGAACGGTAACGATAATCAGTTGATCCAGTTCCAGGTGGACCGCCTTTACTTTAACTGGAGACAAAGAGGAGACACATACCCTCGGTACCCGCATGTTATAAAGGAATGGGCAAGGGTCATTGACACAACCGAGCAGTTCTTTGAAGAGAATGGATTCGGCAAGGTCCGGATAATGGAGTGCGAACTAACTTATATTAATCACATTAAAGCAGGACAGGGATGGCAACATGCTGGGGATATCTCGGGCATTGTTAGAGATATTGTTTGGAAGAACTCGGAACGTTTTCTCCCCAGTCCAACGGATGTGCATTGGGGAGCGACATTTCCACTTCCCGACGATAAAGGAACCCTGAACGCAAGTATACAGACGGCTCGTCTCGCTACAGATAAGCAACCTGTTCTTATTTTAAACCTCACAGCTCGAGGAATTGGTCGCTCTACGGACCGGCTGGGGATAAGGGAATGGTTTGATACTGCCCACGAGTGGATTGTATGCGGCTTTGCTGATCTGACAACCGAGAAAGCACAAAAGGAAATATGGGAGAGAGAAGATGCTTGAATTAGCAAGGGTCCGTTTGCAAGATGAGGGCGACGGGTATGGTATCTACAGTCAAAGCACGGTTCAATTTACCAAAGACTATTCGACCCCACAGGGGTGGGCGTCGACTACCGATGTGCCCATTGATTATCCGGTCCCGAATGGTTGGCTTCGACGGTCCGTCAGAGAAGCTGTGACTGGAGGGCTTGTGGGAGAACTGAACATTCAAGGAGACCCGACGACTGAGCACAACACACTTGAGAAGAACGAAGCACTCACTCTCGACTTGATATCGAGGCTTGCCTTTACGCCGTCGATTCCCGATCGCTTATCATTGGGGAAACGTCTATTTGAACTGTATGAGGATGCGAAGGAAGAGGAATCAGAAAGTGCGGGGATGTGTATTGAATCATTACGCAGTTTTTATGCTTTTTTGCAAGCTCATAGTTATCTTAAGCGGCCTTCGGTTACACTGACCGAAGACAATGAAATCTATGCATCTTGGTCAGCAGGACGCGAAAAAGTATTTAGTATTCTTTTTCTATCCTTTGGGGTCGTCCGTTTCGTGATTCTCGCTCCGTCAACTAAAAAGCCAAAGCAGCATGTGAAGCTATCGGGAATGACGGACGTAGAGAGTCTTTTAGAAAAGGTGAAACCGTGGGGCGTACTAGACTGGGCTGGAAGTGACAAACGATAGGATACCCCATACAGACCACGTAACCCGCTTCTGTTACGGCAGGATGATAAACGAGGACGGGACTCCTTCAGGTGCAGCATTCATACCACGCCGAACAGATAAGGCGCTTTCCGTTAATTGGGTCGAATATTTCAACTGCGCAAACCGAGAATTGGCAATCGGTGAATTACGCGAGGTTTATTCGCAATTCAGGAAAAAAAAGAGAGATTTGATAGCCATTATGAATGTCGGGGATGTATGTGAAATAGAGGCTGAAAATCGAGCACTTACCGTCCTGCATGATCCAATAGACGGAGGCGACGAGTCTCATAGCGGAATCTTTGGATATACGGCGGATGATATCGAGGTCGCTGAACTCGTTCGTCTGACAGTACAGGAAACATTCGCAGCCACTGATCGTCAATAACCCTGTGTAATTATCTGCCCTACCCGATCCTTGACCACGCTCCTGGAACACGCTGCCTTATATCCTCGATGAAACGCCGCCCAGGTCGACTGGACCGACGCGGCCGCGAGGATCCCCGAGGTCCTCGCCCTGGCAAAAAAAAAGGGGGGGGTCGCGGTAGGAACGCCGGTTGCCCGGCGTCCCCCGCACAGACCCGTACGTGCGGCTCTTCCGCATACGGTTCTTGCTTCAGGTAGTGACGCTGAAGCGCACGAGAGGATAAGGATGGCAG
>Ga0187864_10003737_pt1 | contig 12278 bp, 7 predicted proteins | sample June2016WEW_11_4_FD_132985 | JGI IMG/M metagenome (GOLD analysis project Ga0187864, IMG submission 132985) | Peatland microbial communities from SPRUCE experiment site at the Marcell Experimental Forest, Minnesota, USA - June2016WEW_11_40 | ecosystem: Environmental > Terrestrial > Soil >... | reverse complement strand
TCTGCGGCTTGGGCCCCAAACCCTGCCAGCCAAACTGCTTGTTTTTCGTCCGCGCGGCATCGACCAGGCGGACCGCGGGGCTGGCTTCATTCCGCAGCAGTTGCAACTGCCGTTGCCGCAGTTCCAACAAGGAGAGCGGAGTGCCGGTTTTCTCATCAACGATATACCATGCCAGGGCGCCATCCACATAAACCCATTTCTTCCACTCATTGGACCAGAGTTCCACGACCTCGTGGCCGCCCCCGGACAGCTTTTCGTAAAGCCGTCCCGGGCTGATGGAGATGGCGCGGCCTGGAAACCCGAAGCTCTCGCAGGCCTGCAAAAACACCACGTTGAACTGCTGACAGAATCCGCCTACGGCGGTGCCGTCCCGGTCAGGCTTGAGGATTTCCAGCGCATCCCAGGGCGGGTAGCATTCGCTGATGTGTTTGGGCCAATCCCAATAATTGCAGGTCCACTGGGCCAGGCGCAGCATCAGCTCCAGCTCGGTGTGGGCCCCTTGCACAACCTCATCCAGCTTGTACTCCTCCCGGAGCCTCTTGAGACGAGGCTGGTCCAGGGGTTCGTACTCGAACGGAATCGAAGTGCGGACGATCTCTTCGTTGTGCTCCTCCAGGACGCGGAGCCGCGCCGTCCAGTCATCCGGACAAACGGGCGTGGCTTCCACGCGGACACTTCTCAGCCTTGGGCTTTGCAGCGGATCGCGCGAGGAGAGTTCCACCGCGACCTGCACATAGCGCCCGCGAGGGCTCTCAACCGCTCCGCCGCTTTCCCCCAGCACTTGCCAATCCGACCAATGCTTCTCGGTCGGAACGTATGTGTCCCCGGTTCGCGCCCGGACCAGAATGCGTCCTGCGGGTCCGGGTTCTCCCGCCACGGCAACCTGGATGGGGCCCGTTTGAGTGATGGGCGTCCCCACCGCTTTGCCCTCCAGGTTGCCCACGTCCAGCACAGGCATGGTCAGCGAGCCTTGGGGGCGATAATGCTCCAGAAAAACCCGCACCCCGTACTCCCCGTCGAGTTTGCCCTCCGGCCCCAGGTGATCGTAGTCCCAAGTCTTGCCCGCATCGGTGCTCTTGGCGCTGCGGCCAGGATGCCTGGTTCGCGTGCGGGACCCCAGGGCGAACTCATCGTCCCGCGCGATCGACACCTTGCCCGAGGTTCGCAGAATGATCTCATTGCGGCCTGCCCGGAGAAGGTTCGGGTCGAAGGCGTACGTCTTATGAAGTGTCCTCCCGCTCTGGTTTTGCCCCAGCTTCTGGGCGACTCCATTGATGAGGGCCTCAAAGGGCTCTTCGGATAGAACCACCAGGTACGCGGCCCGCGCCTGGAGATTCGGGATGAGAAGCTCCTTCTTGATCCAGGTCTGCGACGTCACCCTCTCCTCATTCTCGGGCTTCTGATAAGAATGGCCTGATGCGGGGCCGTCATCCTCGAAGATTTCGCCGACTTCCAACTCGATTTCTCCCCGCCCCTCGGAGCGCCGCAGATCCTGGGTGACGGATTGGTCGAAAAGCCTCGCCGCCTCGAGCTGCAAAGTTGACGCGCTGGCCGGCGGCCCAAACCGGATTCCGAACAGCGCCGCCAAGATGATTCCCAGTAGTCGTTTCGTCATGGCCCTCAGTTTAACGCCTCCGGCTCGGCAGTCCAGCGCGCAATTCGCCTCAAGAAAAACTGTCACTGTTTGTCCGGAAAAAGACCTCTTCCATACGAATCCCACAAATGGCATTATTCCAGCCCAACTATGCAAATTGAATTTCCCGGATTGTTCGATCTTCAGGTCAACGGCTTTGGCGGCGTGGACTTCAACAGCCCTTTGACCACGCCGGAAGACGTCTACCGCGCGATTGAGATACTGCGCCGGACCGGTGTGACGCGTTTTCTGCCGACGCTCGGCACGTCCTCCTTTGAAAGCTTTGCCCAGTGCGCAAAGACACTGGCCCGGACACCGCATCCGGCGATTGTCGGCTTTCACATGGAGGGGCCCTATATCTCCCCCGAAGATGGCCCGCGCGGGGCGCATCCACGCCAGCACGTCCTTGCCGCCTCAATTGATGACTTTTCGCGGCGACAGGAAGCTGCCGCCGGGCAGATAAAACTGGTGACACTGGCCCCCGAGGCGCCCGGAGCGATTGAGTTAATCGAGCATCTGGCCGGTTTGGGTATTCGCGCCGCCATCGGACACACCGCCGGTTCGCCGAAACAGATCGGCGATGCGGTAAAGGCGGGCGCAACGCTTTCAACCCATCTGGGCAATGGTTGTGCGAACCACCTCCCAAGACACCCGAATGTGATCTGGGAACAACTCGCGGCCGATGATTTGTTTGCCAGTTTTATTGCGGATGGGCACCACCTGCCGCCGGCGACTCTCAAAGCCATGGTTCGCGCAAAAACCCCCCAGCGCGCTTTCCTGGTGACCGATGCGGTAGCGGTAGCCGGATGTGTTCCCGGCACTTATGAACTCAGTGGAGGGCGGGTCGTGTTGAGTGAAGACGGTCGGGTCTGCCAGCCGGGCGCACCGTGGCTGGCAGGCTCGGCGGTCTCTTTGGACCGGGCTGTGGCCAACGCCGTCAAATTCACCGGCTTGCCGCTCGAACAAATCCTGCCGATGTCCTCCACCCAGCCGGCGAAGTATCTCGGGCTCCAGGCCTCCGGCCGGGTCACCGCGGATTGGAATGCCGCCGAGTGCAGGCTGAGCAACCTCAAGGTCTTTGACGCCTGACTCCGCTCGCCAAACCGCTCCGGCATTTGTGATGGCGCATCGCTATGCTGCCCTGCCTGAATTGCGATATGAAAGCGATGATGCACTTGGGGATTGCAGTTGCGCTGGCGGCGGGGGCGCGCGCCTCCGCGACCGAACCTTACGTCCGGCAGGGGACCTGGGCCCAGACCATGCTTGCGTCGCGGGCGGGGCTGGACGCAACCTCGCTTCCGGCCCCGGAGCGGGCACGGGCGGAGGAGGGGATTTGGTTCCGGGTCAAAGAGGACTTCCCCATAGAGTGGGATTGGGCGATGCAGGACGGGGCCGCCGGTTTTCCGCGCTGGTTCGAGTCAGCCGGGGGCGCGGGCCTGGAACGCCAAATGATCGAAAAGGCGGTTGCTGAGCTTCCTGAGTCGGGCCAGCCGTTGCGGGTAACCCCTAACTCCCATAACTCCCATAACTCCCATAACCCCCAGGTTGTTGAGCTTGCTGAGTTGGCCCAGTCGTTGCGGGAGGAGTTGGATGGATTATTGCGGGAGAAAGTCTCCGGAAGCGACCAGCGGTGGTGGGACCTCTACGCCAGGGCGTGCGAGCAGAGGCGCCGGCGCCGGCTCCAGGGCGTGCTGGCCCAGGCCCCGCGGATTGTCTTTATCAAGCACCGGACGATTCGCCCCTCCTTTTTCGCATACACCGAGGGCCAATCGGACGCCCAAAACGAGCGCCATTTTCTTCCGGGCAGCGAGCTGTGCGCGCTCGAGTTGGACGGGCTCAAGGTGCGGACGTTGGTGTCCGATGCCGGGGGCGCCATCCGCGACCCGGCGGTCTCCTGGGACGGCCGGCGGGTGATGTTCGCGTGGAAGAAGTCGCTCGACGCGGATGACTATCATCTCTACGAGCTGGACCTGGCCTCCAACCAGGTTTCGCAGATTACCTCGGGCCTGGGTTTTGCGGATTACGAGCCGGCGTATCTGCCCAACGACGACATCGTATTTGCTTCCACCCGTTGCGTGCAGACCGTGGATTGCTGGTGGACGGAGGTCAGCAATCTCTACACCTGCGACTCGAAGGGGCGATTCCTGCGCCGTCTCGGCTTTGACCAGGTCCACACCCTATATCCCCAGGTCATGGACGATGGCCGGGTCGTTTATACCCGATGGGATTACAATGACCGGGGCCAGGTTTTCGCCCAGCCGCTCTTTCAGATGTATCCCGACGGCACGGGGCAAAGCGCGTTTTACGGAAACAACAGTTGGTTTCCGACCACGATCGCCCATGCCCGGGGCATTCCTGGTTCGCAGCAGGTCCTGGCCATCCTGTGCGGCCATCATACGACCCAGGCGGGCAAACTGGCGGTCATCGACCCCGCCCGGGGCCGCCAGGAAAACAGCGGCGTCCAACTGGTTGCCCCGGTTCGACAGACCCCGGCCCAGCGCATCGATGCCTATGGGCAGGAAGGGGAACTGTGGCAGTACCCCTATCCCTTGGGCCGGGAGGAATGCCTGGTGGGCTATGCGCCGCTGGGTTGGGACCGGCCGCCGGGGCGCAGGGGCGATGCGGCGTTCGGCGTCTATTGGATGGACATGGCGGGCCGGCGCGAGTTGCTGGTTTCGGACCCGCGCCTGGCTTGCGCGCAGCCGGTGCCCCTGGCCCCTCGCCCGCGCGCCCAGGTCTGGGCCAACCGGGTTGATTACACCTCGGGCAGCGGGACCTTCTATATGCAGGACATCTATGCCGGGCGCGGACTGCCCGGCATCCGGCGCGGGACCGTCAAGAAGCTCCGCAGCGTGGCCCTCGAATACCGGGCCGCGGGCATCGGCAGCAACGGCAACGCCGGTCCGGGCGGTGGCGCCTTGGTATGCACTCCCATCGCCGTCGGCAACGGCGCCTGGGACGTCAAGACCGTGCTTGGCCAGGCCGCAGTCTATGAGGACGGCTCGGCTCTTTTCACTGTGCCGGCCCGCGTGCCGGTCTATTTCCAAGCGTTGGACGAGCGCGGCTATGCCCTCCAGACCATGCGCAGTTGGACCACCCTTCAGCCCGGCGAATACTTCGCCTGTGTCGGCTGCCACGACCACAAGAACACGGCCCCGCCGACCGAGGGCCACGGATTCAGCCTGGCCATGAAAGCCGGTCCGCAGGAACTCGAGCCCTTTTATGGCCCGCCGCGCGGGTTCAGTTTTCCCAAGGAAATTCAGCCTATCCTGGACCGCCATTGCATCCGATGCCACCGTGACCGCGCCCCGATAGAGGCGCTGGCTGCAGGCGCTCTTTCGCGCCCGCTCCTTGGGGAAGCTCCCTCGCGGCGCGCCTCCGCCCTCGCCATCCGGGACGAACTGGCCTTCAGCCTCCTGGGAGACGTGACGGTGGACCCGAGCGCCAAACGAAAGTGGAGCGACGCCTACCTCATCCTCACGCAATCCACTCGCGCGCCGGAGCGCCGCCTTCAAGCGGCAGAGCCCCCACACGAGCCGGCGGCAGGCTCATTGGGCGCCTTTCTCGGCCAGTACCGGGGGCGCGTGGTCAATTGGATTGGCGCTCAATCCCCGCCCGAGGCCCTGCCGCCCTGCTCGGCCGGGGCGGTGCATAGCCAATTGCTCACCCTCCTGGAAAAGGGACATAAACAGGAAAGACTCTCTCGCGAGGAACTTGAGAAGCTTGCCTGCTGGATTGATTTGTTGGTCCCCTACTGCGGCACTTACATCGAAGCCAACGCCTGGACCGAGACCGAGATGAAGACCTACGAGCGCTTTGCCGAGAAGCGTCGGCAGATGGAGGAAATCGAGCTGGACAACCTTCGCGCCCTCCTGGGCCGCAACGCCCCCTCCCGCCGCCCCCCGCCCGGCCCAATGCGGTTCTAAGAGGTGCCTTCCGGGTTTTCCGTGACGCCGCCGGCCTCCACAACTGCCTGGACGAGCTGGGTGTGCTGCCTTCAAGCGTGACTTTCTGGCTCTGCAATGGTCAAAGCAGAACGGAAACATTATGAACAAATTAAACAAACTTGCACACGGAATCGTTCTCGCCTTCTTTGGAGTGGCTTGTTGGTTGGTCTGGGCGCTCCTCCAGTTGCCGCTCATGGTGAAATTGCACGGCGTGGAACTTCATCTCCCGGCATTCACGAGGTTTTGCATGGCTCTCGGTCCGGGAGTTTGCATCGGCCTCGGGACCCTGGCCACCGGCTACTGCGTCTGGGTCTGGCTGAGGAAGGCAGAAGCCGGGAACTCCTGGGTGGGTTTTCTCGCGACCGGAACGGGAGTTCTGTTTCTTGTTACCCTTCCCATTGTGATGGCGATTTATCTGCCGCTGGTTAACGCACTCCAGAGTCTCCAGGCCAGGTGAGTGGAAACAGCCAGCCAACAATCGCGCTGCGACTATCTTCAAGAAGAAGGTGCGGATAGTTGTTCCTGTTGACTTCGCGATCACCCGCGAAGCCTCAAAACCGGCGGCGCGGCGAAAAAGCAAATCCCTATCAGCTTTTCGCGTTCCTGAAAGAGGCACTGGAAAATCCTGCGGTATGACGCCGCAAACAACGCTTCTCCGCCAGGTTCACCCCGACTTCATCCCTGGCGGACAACTCACCAGTCAAGCGTTCATGCCCCTCCCGAAAGAAGTCAACTGCCAAGGAGTTGGAGTTCCGCACCACGGCAGTGATGGCCTGCCGCGACGAGATCATGAGATGGAACTCCATGAGCTCCGACGGCAGCCCTCGGTAGCAGACGCGCCCCATTTGGTTGCTTCTGGTTGCAAGAGGGGCACAATGACCCGCTTTTCCAGGAAAAGGCCAGCCGGTACGCATGCTCGCCATGGGCGCAGCGAGCCCGGGCGAAGCCGCGCCCCAGGCTCCCGCATTCCACGAACCTGCGGACGAATTCAGGGAAAGGTGCCATACGTCCCATCCCTCCCATCCCTCCTATCCCGCATTCCAGGAACTTGCGGACGACTTCGGGCATGATCAGCCACAAGCTGCCGTAGCGCGGCCCGTAAGCCCCCGGGTAAATCCCCCCAAGCCTCTCCTGGCGGCGCTGGGCGCGCTTCCAGAGTGGCGACTTTTTCGGATTTCCGGCGCGATAAACCTGCCGAGAGCAAAAAAGAACCAACAGAGCCAATAGAGCCAATGGAGTGTTTGCCCTCCCGCCCCCAATTGTGCGAAAACCATTGCGTATGATTGCGACACAACCCGCAGGATTCAAAAACGCAACGTCTGACGCTCAGAAGTGTCAAGACACCGGCGCCGAGTATCGAGCGTCGGGGCAACGGAGTGCCGCCCCTCGCCCCTCACCCCTCGTCCCTCGCCCCTCGGATGCCCGATTGCCCATCGTTGCACGTCCAAGCCCATTCCCAGCCGCTTTAAGCAATTTTAACCAATTATGACCTCTCGCCCCTCCCCGGCCCATCCCGCACCCCTCATTCAGCACCCCGCCGCCCCGTACCCCGTCGAAACGCGCGTCGTTGAGGCGGCCAGGAATCCGTCCCTCACGGCAATGGCCCAACTCGCTCGCGGCCTGCGAACAATCTCTTCTCTGCGCTCTTGGCGTCTCTGCGTTTTAACTGCCTATCCGAACCCGCCTGCCCGTGCCCACCCAGTTGCCAGCCTCCCTTCCGCCACGCCTCGCGCACCGTGGACAATGGAACGTCGCCCCACCGGAACGCCGGCTTCAGCCGGCAGCAGCCCGCTGTGGACTGTGGACTGCGGACTGCCCCGCATCCCAGCGCGCGGCAAGGTCAATCAAACCAAATCCGACCTAATCCGACCTAATCAAGGTGAAAAAACATTTGTCGGCCGGTTCCGCGAAGTAAGGCCTCGGTGACGGCGGAAGTTCCAACCACGGATGAACACGGATGAACACAGATAAGGCCCAAATCCGTGTTTATCCGTGTCCATCCGTGGTTGAAAAATCCAAGCCCTGCCATCACTGACCCATTACTCCGCGAATCTCATTCCTTTTGACATCCGCCGCCCTTTGGGCCATTGTCCGACAGTTTTTTTGGAAAGCATGGGCAAAGCATTGATCATTGCGGAGAAACCCTCGGTCGCAGGCGACATTGCCAAGGCGCTGGGCGGTTTCAAGCGGGCCGGCGACTTTTACGAAAGCGAGCGGCATGTCCTTTCGTCAGCCGTCGGCCACCTGCTTGAGTTATGCGTGCCGGAGCAATTCGAAGTCAAGCGGGGCAAGTGGACTTTTGCGCATCTGCCCGTGATTCCGCCGCATTTTGACTTGCAGCCCATCGAGCGGAACGAATCCAGGCTCAAGGTGCTCCTCAAGCTGATCAAACGTCCGGACGTGGACTCGCTGGTCAACGCCTGTGACGCCGGGCGGGAGGGGGAGTTGATTTTCCGCTATATCGTTCAATTCGCCGGGAGCCGCAAACCGATCCAGCGGCTCTGGTTGCAGTCCATGACGCCGGGGGCGATCCGCGAGGGATTCGCCCGCCTGCGCGACGATGCCTCAATGCGTCCGCTGGCCGACGCGGCCGTGTGCCGTTCGGAATCCGATTGGCTGGTCGGCATCAACGGCACGCGGGCCATGACGGCCTTCAACTCCAAGACGGGCGGTTTTCACCTCACCACGGTTGGGCGGGTGCAGACCCCCACCCTGGCCATCCTGGTCGAGCGCGAGGAACGGATCAAAAACTTCGTCTCGCGCGATTACTGGGAAGTCCATGGCACCTTTGCGGCCCAGGCCGGCCAGTACGGCGGCCGCTGGTTCGACGAGAAATTCGCCCGGAAAGACGGCGAGACGGAGTTGAAGCCCGAGCGCATCTGGGAGGTCAAACAAGCTGAGGCCATCCGCGACAAGTGCCTCGGCAAACCGGGCATCGTCACCGAAGAAAGCAAGCCGGCCACTCAGCTCTCGCCTTTGCTTTACGACCTGACCACCTTGCAGCGCGAGGCCAACGGACGCTTCGGTTTTTCCGCCAAGACCACCCTGACGCTGGCCCAGGCGCTTTATGAGAAGCACAAGGTCCTGACCTATCCGCGCACCGACTCCCGCGCCCTGCCCGAAGATTACCTCGAGACGGTCAACCAGACGCTCGACATGCTGGGCCAGACGCAATACGGCAGCTTTGCGGGGCAGATCCTCAAGAGCGGCTGGGTCCGGCCCAACAAGCGGATTTTCAACAACGCCAAGGTCTCAGATCACTTTGCCATCATTCCCACCACCCAGCCGGCCAGGAACCTGGGCGAGGCCGAGGCCAAACTCTACGACATGGTGACCAAGCGGTTCCTGGCCGTGTTCTACCCGGCAGCGGAGTTTCTCGAGACCACGCGCATTACGCGGGTCGAGGGAGAGCCTTTTAAGACCGTGGGCAAAGTGCTGGTCAACGCAGGCTGGCTGGCGGTCTATGGAAAGGAGGCGCAGACGGAGGATACGCCCAGGCTAACGCCCGTGCGACCGCAGGAGACGGTCGCCACGACCCAGGTTGAAGTCATTGCCGCCCAAACCAAGCCGCCCGCGCGCTTCACGGAGGCCACGCTCCTCAGCGCGATGGAAGGCGCGGGCAAACTGGTCGACGACGAAGAGCTGCGCGAGGCCATGCGGGAGAAGGGGCTGGGCACGCCGGCCACGCGCGCGCAGATCATCGAGGGCCTGATTTACGAGAAATACGTCTTGCGCCATGCCCGCGACCTTCAGCCGACCGCCAAGGCCTTCTCACTCATGGCCCTGCTGCGCGGCCTGGGCATTCCCGAGCTCTCCTCCCCAGAGCTGACCGGGGACTGGGAGTTCAAGCTGCGCCGAATGGCCCGTGGCCAGATGGGGCGCGCCGAGTTCATGACCGAAATCGCCGCGATGACGCGCCAGATCGTCGAGAAGGCCCGGCGCCATGAGAGCGACACTGTGCCGGGAGACTTCGGCACTCTCAAGGTCCCCTGCCCCAAGTGCGGCGGCGAGATTCACGAGAACTACAAGAAGTTCCAGTGCCAAAAGTGCGAGTTCGGCCTCTGGAAGATTGTGGCCGGCAGGCAGCTCGAAATCCCGGAGGTCGAGGAACTCATCGCCAAAGGCCAGGTCGGCCCGCTGGCGGGGTTCCGCAGCAAGCTGGGCAAACCGTTTGACGCCCTCATCAAGCTCACGCCGGAGTTCAAACCCGAATTCGACTTCGGTCCGGAAAGGGCCAAAGGCAACGAGAGCGCCGCCCCGGTCGATTTCACCGGCCAGGAACCGGTCGGCAAGTGCCCCAAGTGCCAGGGGCCCGTCTTCGAGATGCCCATGCAGTATGTCTGTGAGCGCGCCGTCGGGCCCGCGCGCTCTTGCGCCTTTCGCACCGGCAAGCTCATCCTCCAGCAACCGGTCGAGCGGCCCCAGATGAAGAAGCTGCTCGAGACCGGCAAGACCGATTTGCTCGACAAATTCATCTCGAGAAAAGGCCGTCCTTTCAAGGCCTTCCTCGCGCTCAAGGAGGGCGAGGTGGCTTTCGAGTTTCAGCCCCGGGCTGCCAAACCCAAAACCGCCGCCCGTGCCTCCGCCGAACCCAAAGCCCCGGCGGCCAAACTTGATTTCAGCGGCCAGGAGCCGCTCGGCAACTGTCCGAAGTGCGGCGGGAGGGTCTTCGAAAGCGAGGCCGCTTATCTCTGCGAACGCTCGCAGGCCGACAAGGCCCCCTGCAAATTCAAAATCAACAAGGTGATATTGCAGCGGCCCCTCGAGCGCGCCCAAGCCGCCCGGTTGCTCTCCGAGAAACAGACTGACTTGCTCTCGAAGTTCATCTCCAAGACCGGCCGGCCTTTCTCAGCTTTTCTGGTCATGGACGGCCTGGGCAAGGTCACCTTCGAGTTCCCGCCCCGCTAAGGGCTCGTGCCCTAAGCATCGAGAATGCGGTGCGTGCGCCCCATCTGCTTGAGGGCCTGTTCCAGTTGACCGGTGTTCTCAATCATCAAAGCAGGCGCAGAACACCCTCGCTCAGGCCACCGGCCTCAGGTTGCATCGCCGGACCACGCTTGTGGCTCCCACGGATCGAAGACGGCATGAAAGAAATCCGCGTGATTCCGCGTGACCACGGTCAGGCCGAAATGGACCGCGATGGCTTCGATTTGGCTGTCCAGGACCGGGAGATTCCGGCCCTGTCCCTGTGCCCACGCAACGAGCCTCCCCCATTCCACAGCGGCACCCTCGGAAAAATCGAGGATTTTCCCTGCGTAATCTTCGCGCAGGAATTTCAACGCGCGCTCCAACCGGCGGCGTTTCTTGCCTTCGGGCAGCCGCTCGATGCCGAGGACCATTTCGCCGATGCTGATCGCACTCAAAGCGCTCTCCGCCTCGTTAGCTTCCAGCCACTCCAAGAGACCCGGATGAGGCTGGGGTTTGGTAAGTTCCGAGAGCGTGTTGGTGTCTAGCAGCCATTTCACCAGGCCACCTCCCGAACGCGCTCGTGATTCCGCTCCAGATCCAGCCCCCGCATCCGGCGCAGGTGCCAAGCCAACGACCTCCTCGGGGGGCGCGAGCGCCGCAGGAGAATGTCGCCGTTGGCAAGCTCCAACAGCAGAAAATCGTCCCCCGCGCGAATCTCCAGGCGCTCGCGAACTTGCCTCGGGATGACCATTTGCCCTTTGCTCGAAATTGTCGTCGTCACGAGGTAAGATGAACTTACGAATCGTCCGATGTCAAGCCCGGTGATGGCCAAGCCTCGCGTCCCCGCAGGCGAGCGCCCTCAACGATGTGTGCAGGGATCTTTGTCTTGCCAAGCCCCGGCGCTGGCGCAGACAATGGAGCGGATGCCAGACCCACCGTCCAACCCGCCGTCTGCCGTCCCCGACCAATGGCTTGCCAGGTTTTTGCAGCACCTGGCAACCGATCGCGGGGCCTCCGTGCATACCCAGCGCAACTACCGCCAGGCGCTCCTGGAATTCCAGGGTTGGCACCAGGCCGAGCGCCGGCAGGCCCCTGCTTGGGCCGCGCTCCAACGCGACGATTTTCGCTCTTATGTCCGTTTCCTGGGCAGGCAGAAACTCGGCCGGGCCGCCATCCAACTCCGTTTCTCGGCCCTGCGGACGTTTTACAAGTTCCTCATCCGGCACGGAGTTCTGGCCGCCTCGCCGATCAAGAACCTGGCGCTGCCCAAACAGGGCCGGCGTCTGCCGAGGTTTCTGACCGTGGAACAGATGACCGACCTGCTCGACGCGCCCCTCAAACTTCTGCCCCCGGGCGCGGAGCCGGCCCCGGCTGCGACCAGTCGGCGCAAAAGCCGGCAGGCGGCTGCCTTGCGCTGCCTCCGGGACGTGGCGGTGCTCGAGACGATTTACTCATGCGGCTTGCGCATCAGCGAGCTTTGCGGGCTGAGGCTTGACGACATCCATTGGAGCGAGCGTCTTATCCGGGTCCGCGGCAAGGGCCGCAAGGAGCGGCAGGTCCCGGTGGGCGAACCGGCCCTGGCGGCCATTAAGAGCTACTGGGAGAGGCTCGGCCTGGCCCCCGCCGGCGACTCGCCCGTCTTTCTGGGCAAGCCGGGAAAAGCGGCGCCCGTTTCTGCGCGCCAGTTGCAGCTTCGCCTCAAGAAATACCTGGCCATCGCCGGCCTGGACCCGCGCCTAACCCCTCATAAACTGCGGCACAGTTACGCCACTCACCTGCTGGACGCCGGC
>Ga0187864_10003736_pt1 | contig 12282 bp, 7 predicted proteins | sample June2016WEW_11_4_FD_132985 | JGI IMG/M metagenome (GOLD analysis project Ga0187864, IMG submission 132985) | Peatland microbial communities from SPRUCE experiment site at the Marcell Experimental Forest, Minnesota, USA - June2016WEW_11_40 | ecosystem: Environmental > Terrestrial > Soil >... | reverse complement strand
GGTATCGCTCCGTCGTCTGAATTGAAACGTGGCCGAGCAGGAACTGAATCTGATCCAGTTCACCTCCCGCCTGATGACACAATCGCGCACAGGTCCTTCTCAAATCGTGCGGTGCCACCGATGGCAGACCACAGCTTTTCGCGTTTACCTTCACAATTGTCCAGATGACCTTGGGTGTAAAACCGTGTCCCCAAATTCTGCCTGCTTTGTTGATAGATCGTAGCAACGGACCGGAGGTGAGGCCGGCACCGACAGTCCAGCTGTTAACCGCCTCCTTCACCCACTGCGGAACGGGGATCGTTCGGATGTGGCCACCTTTTCCTCTCAGGTCAGCGATGACCCAATGGCCTTCCCGAAGTTGAAGATCCTCTAACCGTAAGGTTGTAAGCTCAGCTCTCCGGAGGCCGCAGCCGATGAGAAGCGAGAGCAAAGTCGATTTCGTCAGCTGCGAAGGGTGCAGGCTGTCTCAGCGCCGAGTAACTTCTTGCCCTCCTCTGCCGGCAGCCAATTCCCGACACGCACTCCCAGCCGCCTGACGCCCTTCACACGCCGAATGCCTGCCGCAAGATCCGGGCTAAGAAGTCCGCAATCGGATGCTTCATACGCCAGCCGGCGTATCGCCGCCAATCTCAGGTTAATCGTCGAAGGGGCGTACGGGTGCTGTTCGAGTGCGATTCTGTACCGTGTGACCACGGTCCTGTTGAAGGCTAGCCTGGGCTCCGAACAGTACCAGTCGATGAATTCACGAATGGCATGGTCGTACGAGCGCTTTGAACTCGAAGACGTGAGACTGTTCAAGACCGCAGATTTCGATTGTTCTAGATCGGGTAATTTTAGGACCGTTTTCGGGACTCGTTTGCGTTTGCTCTTCGCCATTGGAAGCGGCCTCCGCTGCCGCGGCGAAAGGAATGATCCTGTCCCCGATCTTCTAACCAGTAGCGCGTTTCTCAGTACCGATCTGGTGAAACTTCCTAGAAGCCGACTTCTGGCTAGTGTCGTTGGGAGTCCGCCCTACTCCGAGCTTCCACCGAGGGGCAACGCAGCTATTGCAGCTTTGCATACTCGGCTTTGGCCTGCTTGAGGGCAGGGATGTCCGGGTCCGCATCTTTCCAGAGCGTAAGGAAATCCTGATAGGCGGATTTCGCTTTGCTCTTATCACCCGACAGTGCGTAGGCTCTGCCCAATTGCAGGTGTGCCAATGCGCCGATGGGATCGCTGAGCACGATCCCGCGGTGATCAAGAATTTTCTGGAATTCCCCGGCGGCTTCGGCGCCTTGATGAGCGGCCAGATAGGCAAGGCCACGGACATAGACCGAGTCGAGAGTACCCGCTCCCAAAAGAAATTCAGAGCCGCCCTCAATCGGAGTTCCGTTTTCATAAGAAATGGCGGTTTGCAGCAGCTCGATAGCCTTTGAGGGCTGGCTGTGGTTCAACACCACGAGTGCGCGGATTGTCGGCACATACGTGAATCGAACTATCGTGTCCTCGGGGAAGCGCCTGGAGAGGTCCTCCGTCAGCGCTTGAGATCGAGAAGAATCTCCCGAGAGAGCTAGCGCAAAGGCAGCTCCATATTCCACATCCCTGCTCTTTGAAAGCTCAAGTGCGTCCCCAGTTCTCTGCCTTGCGACCAACGCGTTTCCGAACAGGGCCTCCCGCATCGCGGCATCTGCTTCGTAAAGTGCCTCAGTATCCCGCCGCTCCGCCTTCCGGGCCAAATCCGCTGCCCGCTGTGACATCTTCCTGGCCTTTTCCAAGTGACCGGAATAGGCCGATACGAAAGCTTCGGCGTTGAACATCCAGTCATCCACGCCGGGTCTTTCCCGAGGCAAAGCGGCTTCCCGCTCCATTTCTGTCTTGTCGTCTTTCAGGAAGGCAATGACGTATCGCTGGACATAGAAATCGGGGATATCAAGTTTGCGCTCGGACGCTCGCTGGAGAGTCTTCTCCGCTTCAGCAGTGCGCTCCAGCGCCAGGTAGCCGTCGGCAAGAAGGCTGTACCCTATAGAAAAGTCCGGGTCGATACCGAGAGCTATTTTGGCTTCCTCGACGGACTCTTCACGTTTGCCGATCGAAGGATAGATTCCCCCTGCCAACAGCGAGTGGGGAGACGACGCGCGAGGATAAGTTTGCATCCACAACTCGCAGGTCTGCTGCGCCTTCTCCAGGTTTCCCGTGACCTGCAAATCGTAGGTGAGAGAAATAAAGAACTTCTCCTCGTCACTGGCGCGATCCCGCAGTTGATAGGCTTTGCTGGTATTCCTCGCAGAAAGGACCGATTCCCCGATGTCGCCATACATGCGCCCGAGCGCCGCGTACGCGCTGGCAAAATTAGGGTCAATCTCGATGGCGCGACTGAAAAAGGGAACGGCGGTCGCTGAACCAGTGGAAAAGACAGCCTTCCAACCCGCGCTGTAAACCTTCAAGGCTTCGAGTGAAGGCGTCGTGGCCTCGGCCAGCGGAGTGTCGTGTTTCTTGACCGTAGTGAGTGATTCACCGACTCGGCTCCTGAATTTGCTGGCCATTTGGCTCAAGGCATTGAGGACGTCCTCTTTTCTCGCCGCTTGCACCTGTTCCTCAGCAAGTACATTTCCCGTGCGACAGTCTTCCGCGCGTAATCCCAACACATACTGGGTGCCCAGGCTTGCAATCGAGCCGCCGAGAACGGCTGCGCTTGCAGTTCGCTCGCATACTTCCCGCGCGATCTCTGGAGTAAATCGGGCATCGGCTGGCTTGCCCATCAGCCTCAGTACCTGCTGGATGCGCTCCTCTGAGATGAGGCTGAGGAAAGGCGACTGCTCAAGTTGCACCGCCAAGCCTTGCCTCAGCGTTCCGTCAAAAACGGAATCGCCCGTCCTATTACTGAAGTCGGCAAGGACAATCGTGTCTTTGTCCGTGAGCTTCGGTGCGCGGCGGAGATAGAAGTAACCTCCGACTGACAACGCCAGCACAGCCACGATAGCGGGAACAATCAGCTTCCAGCGCTTTCCAATACCCGTTGGGGCTCCGGTAGTTGCACTGATGGCTATAGGCGCAGCATGAGGATCACGCTTCAGTTGCTGCAAGTCAGCGCGAACCTCCGAAGCATGCTGGTAGCGCAGATTCCGGTCTTTTTGCATCGCCCTTGCGACGATTGGGTCCAATCCAGCGGGCAATGCCGGATTCAGGCTCGTGGGGGCAGGCGGGCTGACATGCAGAATGGCATTGTTGATGGCGACGACGTTCTTTCCAGAAAAGGGTTTCTTCGCAGTAGCCATTTCATAAAGCACGACGCCCAGAGAAAAGAGGTCGGAGCGCCCGTCAATTTCCTCGTCGCTCAATTGCTCCGGAGACATGTAATGCGGCGTACCTGGCAGGACCCCTGCTATGGTCAGCGACTCTTCAACGTCTTCTGTGGGGACCCGATGGCCGGCTGTCAACTTGGCGAGTCCGAAATCTAGGACCTTGACATGCCCCTTGTTACCGATAAAGATATTGCCGGGCTTGATGTCGCGGTGAACAATACCGTTGGCATGGGCCGCCTGCAGCGCATCCGCCACGGAAGTCCCGACGTCCAATAGTCCGTCTATCTCCATAGGGGCCCGGCCGATACGCTGCTTGAGAGTTTCTCCCTCCAGAAACTCCATCACCATGACCGGACGGCCATCGTATTCTTCGATTTCATAGATAGTGCAGATGTTGGGATGGTTGAGGGAGGAAGCGGCTCGGGCTTCGCGCAGAAAACGCTCCAGGGCAACGCTGTCGTTGGCGAATTTTGCCGATAGAAACTTTATCGCTACCCGACGCCTGAGACGGATGTCTTCAGCCTGAAAAACATCGCCCATGCCTCCGCTGGCAATCTTCTCCCCGATTCGGTAATGGGAAATGACCAAACCGGTCTCGGCAGTTGCAGCTTTCGGACTCGAACTCGCAGCCGGTTTTTCTTGAGCCGGCGCTTTAGCGGGTGGTGGGACAGCACCTTCGGATATCTGGCCTATGAATCGGTAACCTGTGCCTGTAACAGTCTGAATAAAACGCGGCTGCTCGGGATCGTCCTTGAGGACTTGGCGAATTTTCCGGATCGCGGTATTGATTGCGTTATCGGTATCAAGGAAGACGTCCTTGCCCCAGAGCTTTTCAATGATCTCTTCCCGTGTCACCAACTGGCCCCGCCGCTCCACAAGCAGGAACAGGACCTCCATGGGGATTCGTTCCAGCCTCAGCGTGCGGCCGGAACGTCGCAACTGGTATGCGCGAAGGTCCAGTTCGAAGTCATCGAATCTGAGGAGGTCTGCAGCCACGGTTGAGCTCTCCGAGCTCTTCACCCATGAGGCAGTAATTCTACATCCCTTCCTGGACCGTCAATAAGACCCGCCTGTTCAGCAAGTTGGGAATACAGACCAATGCAGGTGAATACACGATTCTCCAGACCTTCTCCATTGCCTGCTTGCTCAAACTGAAACATCATGCGCCCAGTGTGAGGACAACCCAAGCACGATCCGGGCACAGTTCTTGATGGGGTGATTTCTAAAACGACCTTGCTTTTGAACTGCATGCGTATGCGCCGGAAAGCGATGCCCGGATGCAAACGCGGTGATCCCGGAAAAATCCGCAAAGGAGAACCACAAATGAAGACACAGAGACTTGTCAAAATGGCAGTGGGAGCGGTCCTGATGCTGGGTGTGATTGCTCTGGGAAGGCGATTGAGCACTCCGCCGAGCGTGCAAGCGCAAGACAACCACCACGGCAACTCCAAAAACGACAATGACGCATCACTGGTTCGTATCGGTTTCGAGATAGCGCCCGTCCCGCTCAACTTGGAGGGGAAAGACCCCTGGAAGGTGGGCTTAGGCAGCTTTCTGGTGAACGCTGTTGGCGATTGCAACGGTTGCCACACCGGCGGAGGGCCCCCAAACTTCAATTACGCTGCAGGCGAAAACCCCTATTTTGGCCAGCCCACAAAAACCGACCCGACCACCTACCTGGAAGGCGGCACGGACTTCGGTCCAGCCGTTCCGCCGGTACCCGGGGTATATCCGCCACCAGATTATTGGCTACCCTCGGGACCATACGTTGGGCCAGATATCATTACGCGCAACCTGACACCGGACAAAACGGGACGAGCGGAAGGTGGCCGCACACTTGATCAATTCAAGGACATCCTGCGGCATGGAACGGATTTCGATAGGATCCATATGACCTGCTTGGAACCTCCGTCAGATCCAAATACGGCAACGTGTCTTCCACCTCCCGTCGATGGCAATCTTCTTCAGGTGATGCCATGGCCGGTCTTTCACAACATGACCGATCATCAGATCGAAGCCATTTACGAATACCTGAGTGCAATCCCTTGCATCGACAACACAACGAGCACGCCGCCCAGGGGCGCCCCCAACGAGCTACGCAACGATTGTGGGAATAACGGAGCCGTTGGCGCGGACAACGCTTCTGAGGAGCTACGTCGCGCAAGAAGGCAGTAGCGGCTTGCGAAGAAGAGGGAACCGCTGTCCGTCGCCAGCGGTTTCCTTCTTCGCCGCCACAAACCGTCGGCATTGAGGACAAGAAATGAATTGTCCTGGAGGTTCTTCCATGTCAACCATAGTGACAGCGCTCAGGCCGAGCTCGTGGTTACGTCCAAAATATTTGCTGTTTGCGGCCATCGGTTTGATGTTGGCCTACGTGATCCCTCACGATGAGAGTTTTCTAGTGCATCCGAAGGACCAGGTGTGGCAGCACTACGAACCCTTTAAGTGGTGGCTCCTGCCACATGGAATCGCCGGTGCCTGTGCTCTGCTGCTGGGCCCGATGCAGTTCTCCGATCGGCTTCGCATCCGTTTCAGGCAGCTCCATCGTGTAGTCGGCCGAATCTATGTCACAGGTGTGTTCGTGGCCGCGCCACTCGGCTTTTACATCCAGTACTTCCAGGAACACATGGGTGATCCCCGATCTTTCAGTATTGCTGCAGGAGCGGACGCCACGTTGTGGATGACTACCACCGCGATTGCCATGGTCTTCATTCTCAAAGGCAAGGTTCAGGAACACCGGCAATGGATGACTCGCAGCTTTGCGGTCGCACTAGTTTTTCTGGAGGGGCGAGTGATCGGCGGCGTGACCGGATGGGAGAATCTCGATATACATGCGAGCGAAACCATCGTTTGGGCCTGCCTTGCCTTTTCGATCCTCTCGGCGGACCTTGTGCTCCAGTGGCAGCAACTGCGGCGCCAACGATCGGCGTTGTACCAGCGCCGATCAGTTTCCCTCTAAACTTCGGGAAGGCGGCGGACCATCCGCTAATTATCCAGAAACGGGCTTGTAGGAGATCAGTCGTAATCTCCTCGAAGCCGACTTCTGGGCCTGAATAACTTCCGGTTTTCTCGTGATCCGGCACGAGACCGTGTGGATTCAGACAGCTCCGTTGACTTGCAACCAATGACCCACTAACATACCCCCTGACCTCCCCGCTGGCCGCGAATGATCGGAAGCACCATCTCCCACTACCGGGTCGTTGAAAGGCTGGGCGGCGGCGGCATGGGTGTGGTGTACAAGGCGGAAGACACCAAACTCCGCCGCTTTGTCGCCCTTAAGTTTCTCCCGCCTGAGTTTTCGCGAGACCCGCAAGCCGTAGATCGTTTCCAGCGCGAGGCGCGTGCCGCCTCGGCCCTGAACCATCCCCACATTTGCACCATCTATGAGATTGACCAGTTCGAAGGCGAGCACTTTATCGCCATGGAGTTGCTGGAAGGGCAGACCCTCAAGCACCGCATCGAAGGCAGGTCTCTGAAGCCGGACCAACTACTCGATTTGGGCATCCAGATCGCCGACGCGCTGGATGCAGCTCACACCGGGGGCATTGTCCATCGTGACATTAAGCCTGCCAACATCTTCGTTACCAATCGCGGTCACGCCAAGATCATGGATTTCGGTCTGGCCAAGCTCATGGCTGCTCGCCTCAGTCTTGCAGCTGGAGATACGGATATGCCGACTGTGGCTACCGACCGTAACCTCACCAGCCCGGGGTCGACCGTGGGCACGGTTGCTTACATGTCACCGGAGCAGGCCCGCGGCGAAGAACTGGACGCACGCACAGACCTGTTCTCATTTGGCGTGGTGCTTTACGAGATGGCGACAGGACGGCAGCCTTTCCCCGGCGTCACCTCCGCGGTGGTTTTCAACCAGATTCTGGAGCGCACTCCAAGCCCGCCCACCAGCCTGAACCCTCAAATCCCTCTCAAGCTAGAAGAGGTCATCAACAAGACGCTGGAGAAAGATCGTGATCTTCGCTGTCAGACAGCCGCGGAATTGCGCGGCGACTTGAAGCGACTCAAGCGTGACATGGAATCAGGACGGGTAGCGGTCAGCGCTGCGACCTCGGCTTCGGTCGCAACGGTGCAGCCTGCGGCACAGTCCAGTTCGAGGATGACACTATTCGCGCTGGCGGCACTGGTGGTTATTGCGGCGATTGCCGGTGCGTTCTTTCTGGGACGACGCACTGCCCGCCCGGCTGCGGCCGCTCCGCTGGCCTACCACCAGCTCACCTTCCGTCACGGTGGGATTCGCATGGCGCGCTTTGCTCCTGACGCTCGGACGGTTTTGTACAGCGCCGCATGGGAAGAAAGCCCAGTCGAAATCTATAGCACGCATGCGGGGAGTCCGGAATCGAAGCCCTTCGGCCTCAAGAACGCCGAGGTCCTCGCGATTTCCACTTCCGGAGAGATGGCAGTCCTTCTTGGAAGCCGCAATGTGGAGCCCTTTATTAGCAGTGGAGTCCTGGCGCGTGTACCCCTCGGCGGTGGCGCCCCGCGGGAAGTCGTCGAAGGAGTGCAGTGGGCTGACTGGTCCCCGGATGGAACCAACTTCGCCATCGTGCGGGACATGGGTGGCCAGAACCGTCTGGAATATCCCATCGGCAAGGTGCTCTACCAAACCGCGGGCTGGATCAGTCACATGCGTATTTCTCCCCAAGGTGACTTGATTGCCTTTATTGACCACCCTGCCCGCCGCGATGACGCCGGTTCGGTCGCAACTGTGGATCTGATGGGCCACAAGAAAACTCTTTCCCAGGGATGGGGAAGCGCCCAGGGCCTGGCTTGGGCGCCAGGTGGATCCGAAATCTGGTTTACCTCGACGAAAGTTGGGAACGGCCGCTCTCTGAGTGCCGTAGATCGGTCTGGCAACGAGCATCTGCACGCCAGGGAGCCGGGGAGTCTAACTCTTCAGGACGTGGGGCGGGACGGAAATGCTCTGTTGACTTTGGATGTGTCGCGCGCCGGCATGATAGGCCGTACTGAAGGCGACAGCAAGGAGCGAGATCTTTCGTGGTTGGACTGGTCGGTTCCGTTCGACCTTTCCGCTGACGGCAAGACGGTAGTGTTTACTGAGGCTGGCGAGGGCGGTGGACAAGATTACGCCGCCTATACGCGCAGCATCGATGGTTCCCCAGCGGTGCGCCTTGGAGATGGATCAGGTTACGCCCTCTCGCCGGACGGCAAATGGGTAATCTCTGGCGTAATGCGGTCACCATCGCAGTTGTCGCTCTTACCGACCGGTGTGGGAGAAGCTCGTCCGTTGACTCACGATTCTATTGAACACATTCGTGCCCGCTGGTTCCCAGACGGCAAGAGGTTTCTCTTCCTGGGAAATGAACCCGGTCACGGTGTCCGTCTCTATGTTCAAGGTCTGGAAGACGCCAAGCCGCGCGCTATCTCGCCGGAAGGAGTGAGCGCAACGCAGTGGGAGATTTCCCCCGATGGCAAATTTGTGGCAGCGGTGGGTCCCGATCAGCAAGGATATCTGTATGCGGTGGATGGAGGAGATCCACGTCCCATCCCTGGCTTTCCGCAGGGAGATACCCCGGTAGCCTGGACCGGTGATGGCCGCGGTCTCTTGTTCTATCGCGCCGGCGAACTACCCGCCATGGTTGCCCGGCTGGACCTCGCAACCGGGCAGGTGCGTCCGTGGAAGGCGTTGATGCCCACCGACGCTGCTGGGGTCACCGATATCGGGCCCATCCTCATCACCCCCGATGCGAAAACCTACGTTTACGAGTACGGTCGCACCCTCTCCGACTTGTATATGGTAGAAGGCCTCAAGTAATTCCTGATGCAATTCGTCAGCTTATAGTCTGGGCGCTTCGATCTCCGTGGAAGAAAGCGGTCTGTGACGATCACCCGCGCAAAACGCCGAAGCGTTAGACCAACGTGCTCCAACTCCAGGATTGTCGGCAATCCGGAAGCTAGCTCAGCCCGGCGAATTTCTCCTTAGGATTGTTCATGTAATTACGCGATATCGCTCATTGACAGGGGTTCTGAGTGCTAACGCCTGGTTACAACAACTATCGCCAGACAGTGAGCCAGCAGGCAGGACTTTCTCCGCTATTGCAGCTTCGAATACTCCGCTTTGGCTTCTTTCAGGATGGGAACATCGGGATCGGCGTAGGCCCGAGGCGTGTCAGGTCGAAGTGCCTAACCGGAATTTCCGTTCTACCTCCCAACCCCTTCAGATTCCAGAGTCTGGTTCGAATTCTATTCGGTTACGTCCCTTGTGCTTCGCTGCGTACAGAGCGGTATCGGCGCGGGCCACGAGGGCGTTCAAGTCAGGAGGCTTGGTCCCGCGAAATCCCGCAACTCCGAGGCTGACGGTCGCTGTAATGGTGGTGTTCCCAAAAGTAAACTTCGTGCTCTCAAACTGTTTGCGTATCCTTTCGACAGCAGTCTTCGTACCATCCTTGTCGGTATGACTGAGCATTACGAGAAATTCCTCTCCCCCCAAACGAGCACAGATGTCGGACTGGCGTGTATGCGCCTTGAGAATCTCGGCGAAGCTCTTGAGCACGGTATCGCCTGCATCGTGGCCACAGGTATCGTTGACCTTCTTGAACAAATCCAAGTCAGCCATCACCACCCAGATAGAAAAGTCATGCCTAGCCGCCGCACTTAGTTGGCGGGGTGCCCAAACATCAAGCGCACGACGGTTTGGTAAGCCCGTTAGGGTATCCGTCAGCGCCATCTCTTCCCAAAAACGATTCTTTGCAACGATCCTGCAGCCCACCTCGACACGTGCCACAAGTTCATGGGCATGAAAGGGCTTCGTTATGTAGTCATCGGCTCCGGCAGCAAGCCCTTCTATTACTTGTGCTTTGTCGGTGTTGCTTGAAAGCAGGATGAGATGAGAGTAGAAGCCTTGGAATTCGCGACGTATACGCCTGCATAGTTCCAGACCTCCGATGTCCGGCATGTCCCAATCCGTAATAACCACAGTAGGCTGGTGTTCTGCGAACAGACCAAGGGCTTCGCGGCCACCCTTCGCAAACAGTACGCTGTACCGGTCCCCCGATAGGGAATGCTCGACCAGTTTGCGAGAGATAGCCGAATCATCAACCGCTAGGATCTTCAATGGCTGTGAAGAATCGTCCATGGTGTCCCCGACACTGTGCGTGCGTTGAGTGCCAATCGTTAATGTAAACACAAATGAGCGCGTCCTGTCACTGAGAAATGTCACATCTTGATGTGCGATGGCCGCCGCGCAAACGCCCACCCAGCTTGGCATTCAACCGATTCGACCGCGCTCCAGGTTAACCGTGTAGTTGTCGCGGATAGCGACGTAAGGTTTAAGTCATCGACATCTTGGCCAAGGTCTTGCCCGAGCGTCGGAGCGACAATCAGCACAACCACAGCGACCACTAGCGCCGCGACGAGGAAAAGAACCGTCTTTATCTTCGGCGGTATCTCAAAAGGGTTGTTGGCGTAAAATCTCGATTTCACTCATTGACCCCGCAAACGGGCGGTTTTGGCGGCAAGAGGGGCGAACAGACGGCGCACGCTTGTGCTAACGCCTGATTACAACAGTTACTCTCCGTACCTTCTGTGTGATGCAAAAGAAAAGCCGCCCGAGACGGAGCGGCCTTTCTGTGTTTTCCGGTTGCTACCGCTTCTACCCGTGCCCCGCAAGCTTGACGCCCTATTGCTTCTTCATGTCCGCCGTCCACGTGTTGCCGGCGTCGACGTCAAGTACTAAGACCTCTGCCCCGCCGCTGACAACCACAAAAGACCCGTTGGCATTGCCGTTAGTCGATATCACCGAACCGGTACAGTCGGGATTCACGGCATAGGCTGCGGTGTAGGTGTTGTTTAGGCTGATCTGGCCGTTTTCACTAGCATTGAAGACACCAGAGACGTTGCCTGCCCCATCGAATGTAAATACTCCGTTGCCCGCGAAAGGAACCTCTTTTGTCTTCGGGTTCTGGCCGGGTACCGTAAATCCGCTGAAGACAAAGCCATAGTTCCCCTTGAAGGTTCCGACGAACGGCGCCTGCCCCTTGACAGTTACTTCACGCACATGCCGCGTCATCAAGGATTGCATCTGCGCCTGACAAACGACACTCACGATCGACACCATCGCGATGACAGTAAGCAAAGATGCACTTAGCCTTCGAATCATAACTACTCCTTGTCAAGGGACAACTTCCTGGAAGATGCTGCCGCCTGACACATGGCGCCAGAAGCTCTTCTGGCTTGGAAAGCAGCAACCAGTTTACCCCATGTCATGTGCCTGTGACAGTGTGAATTATTTTGTCACCAATCGCATTGCTAACAGCGCAGGTTGCAGCAATGTTGAATTTGTTGCACAGATCAATCTTCCTAATGATCCGCTCCGCCCACTGAACCGCTGCTAAAGTGGCCCCACCCGGCATTGTGATTCGGGACAAGTAGGAATCACTACTAGTTTGTCGGCAAACAGGAAACTATGCCGTTGTTGGCGAAAAATCTCCATTACGCTCATTGACCTCGGGGCGGGGGTTTTGAGTGTAAATCGCCTGATTGCGACAACTATCGGGATTAGTCACACGACGGCGACACGCCGAGAAGATTGGACTTAGGTCTGGGCGGTTCTCTGCCGTATGTGCCGGGTTGGGGACTACTCCATAAGTAGTAGTTTCCGGACCTTGGTTTTTGACTAAGCCAGGCGGGTACTTGTAAAGAACTCACAAAAGGTTGAGAGTTCCGTAAGCGCCGATTCGCTGCCCCTCCCCTAGCGCCGTGCGCTACAAGAACCAGGAGGATCCAAAAAATGAAAAAGCTCGGATTGTTGTTTCTTCCGCTACTGGCAATCACTCTGATGCTGGGGGAAAATGCCTTCGCAGGCGTAGAGGAGGGTGGTGACTTCAGCTACTATTTCGTCACCTACTATTCCAATGCAAATACCACTGGTGCTCCGGATGCAACCTTGCGCATCGTCAACGATGGTGACTACACAGGATGCGTCGGCATCGTCACCGAGGAAACAGCATGCCTCGATCCAAGCCTACCC
>Ga0187864_10003735_pt1 | contig 12283 bp, 8 predicted proteins | sample June2016WEW_11_4_FD_132985 | JGI IMG/M metagenome (GOLD analysis project Ga0187864, IMG submission 132985) | Peatland microbial communities from SPRUCE experiment site at the Marcell Experimental Forest, Minnesota, USA - June2016WEW_11_40 | ecosystem: Environmental > Terrestrial > Soil >... | reverse complement strand
CTATTCAAGATATCTCAAAGTACACAGCATCGCTATTTACGGCGGAATGCCCTTCGGCGATCAGATCAGGGCGCTGTCTCAGTTGCCAGCGATGATCATTGCCACTCCGGGAAGGCTCATCGACCACATTTGGCGCGGCCGAATCAACCTGTCGAATGTCGAGATCCTGGTCCTTGACGAAGCCGACCGCATGCTCGACATGGGATTCATCGATGATGTGGAATTCATATCGGACGCCATGCCGGAAGGCTGCCAGACCCTGCTGTTCGCCGCCACAATGGGCGAGGCGCCAACAAGGCTGGCGCGAAAATTTATGAAAAATCCTGATCGCATTGAAATTGCCCAGGGCAAGATAACTCTCGACAAGATCGAACAACGGTTGCATTTGGCGGACGGCCTGCAGCACAAGAACCGGCTGCTTAAGCATCTTTGCGCTGACACAAATGTTACAAGGGCCATTGTCTTCTCGGCCACAAAGCGAGACGCCGACAGCCTGGCCCGGCAACTGGGCGCCCAGGGGTACTCTGTGGCCGCTCTGCACGGGGACATGACTCAGAGCGCCCGCAACCGTACCATGGAGAATATGAGGCGGGGCAAGATCAGGGTACTGGTGGCCACCGACGTTGCCGGGCGCGGGATTGACATAACCGGCGTCAGTCACGTCATTAACTTCGATCTGCCGCGCTGTGCCGAAGATTACGTAAACCGCATAGGCAGGACGGGACGGGCCGAAGAGTCAGGCATCGCGATCTCCCTTGCCTCACGCGCCGATCTCCCATACCTTGACCGCATCGAGCGCTACATCGGGCAAAATTTGACAGTTCACGTGATTCCCGGTCTGGAGCCGTCTCACGGATTGATTAACTCAGGCAGGTCAATGGCGGGCCATAACGGCGCAGGCAAAAACCGGGCCGCGAGCGGCCGCCAGGCCTTTGGCCGCCGCCAGGGGACCAGGGCTCCACGGGCACGCTCAGGCAGGCAATAATACTAATTTGCCGCCAAAATTAAACAATGGCCCAAGGAACTGCTGCGCGATTTTGGCTAACGTCTTAGAGGGATAAAACCTGCTGTAGTGCTTTGCTGATGGAATCTAAAGATTCTTGATTCATGATTTCAATCCAGTCGCTCAGGCGGGTTTTGTCCACTGCTCTTAACTGGTCACAAACAGCAAGGACATTCTTTCCCATGCAGGAAACCTCTACGGTGACCGGTGGGTGCGGCGGGTTGCCGGAAGAAGACAGAGGAACCACCAGAACAATTCTTCGGGCTTGATTGACAGGGGATGCTGCGACCAATACACAGGGGCGCATTTTCCTGATTTCAGAGCCTTGTGTTGGATCGAGATTGACCCACCACACGCTACCCCTCTGGAGCTTATTCGATTCCATCACTCACTGTTACGTCCCAGTCTTTCATTTCAGCATTGAGTTCTTGATCCTGCTCAACCGCCAGGGCCGCCTGGTAAAGCTCCTGCTCTCTTTTCTCGATTTCATTTTCGAGCAGTTTGGCAATAACCTTGCTTCGCTGCCTTGGCGGGACTGTAGCCATCATTCTGGCGTACAAAGAATCAGGAATTGAAACCAGCACTTTCATCGAAAAACCTCCACAGGTCTCAGTGGATATAATATATCCCATCTCCAGACCAGAGGCAAGAAGGCTTTATGATAGAGATTAAAAATGTCGCCAAGTGGTACGGGGATTTTCAGGTGCTTTGCGACATAAACGAGGTGATAGGCCGCGGGCAAACAGTGGTGATTTGCGGTCCAAGCGGTTCGGGAAAGAGCACTCTTCTTCGATGCGTCAACGGCCTGGAGCCTTTTCAGAAAGGCGAGGTCCTTGTAGACGGCATTTCGGTCGCAGACCCCAAAACCAACCTGTACAAACTGCGCCAGAAAATAGGGATGGTTTTCCAGCGCTTCGAACTCTATCCGCACATGACCGTCATGGATATGATCACCCTTGCTCCGATGAAAGTGAAAAAGGAATCGAGGCGGGAGGCGCAAGCCAAAGCGATGGAACTGCTCGACCGGGTAGGTATTCCGGATAAGGCCCGCGTCTACCCGGCAAATCTTTCCGGGGGCCAGCAGCAGCGTGTTGCCATTGCCAGGGCGCTGGCGATGGACCCCGAATACATGATGTTCGACGAACCGACTTCCGCACTGGACCCCGAGATGATCCAGGAAGTTCTCGAGGTCATGACCGATCTGGCAAAAGAAGGAATGACGATGCTTGTGGTGAGCCATGAGATGGGATTTGCCCGGGAAGTCGCCGATGAGATAATCTTCATGGACGGGGGGCGTATAGTCGAACGCGGGACCGGCGAGGAGTTCTTTAAGAATCCCAAACACCAGCGGACGAAGGATTTCCTCAACCAGATCCTCAAGTGAGAATTAAGGAATTAAGGAATTAAAACGATTAAAGCTCCCTCAATTCCTATTGAGACACCGTGTATAGCCCTACTCCGCCTTTGCATAATCAGGCAGGCGGAACCGCAGGACGCGCCCGGGATCACGCGGGGCCTCTAACGGATGCTCGTTCCATTTCATGTGGACGCCTCCGGCGTTGCCGATTACGACCTGTAAAACCTTATCGGCAGACCACTCCCTCCGATCTCCGGGGTAGAGCATCGCGCTTCGGGTTTCCTTATCGTCGATTCTTACCTGAATCCAAACCTTGTCGTCCGCTTCGACAGCGAACTTATTCGAGGGGGGGGTTTCCTCCGCACCATGGACCGGTCCGTCGTCCGCTACGGCCTCGGTGGAGTTGCTAAAAGCAAGGTGGGCCGGAGCACCGCTATCCAGTATTAAATCTTTTTCCGATGCTTCGCCGGCCTGTTCCCCCATATTTTCGGCCTCCGTGGCCCCGTTCGCCGCCTTTTCCGATTCCATTATGTGGATCTCGGCGTTTCTTATCGCCTCATCGGCTTTCCGCCAATCAGGTCCGGGCTTGTCGATCCGAGCGCCAGGGCCGGACGCCAGCCGTTCCTGCAAGTCGGCAGGGATCTCCTCCTGGGTAAAAACCCTGTCTGTATCCGGCGGAGCGAACATCTGCGAGCGTCTTTCCGATACCCACATACCGCCGTAGAAAACGGCTGCAAAGATCAAAAACAGGGCGAGAAGCGGCAGGCTGATCATCCTGCGCCTCTTGCGCAGGAGCTTCATCTGCTCACCGTATCTTCTTATTCCTGCATCTTGGATATTGTATCTTTCAATTTCAGAGCAGAACTTTCCGATCAGGGGCTCAGCCTCTATCTGGAGAGCCTGGCAGTAGGCGCGGATCGTATTCCGGATGAGAATAGAGGCGCCGAATCGCTGGAAGTCCCAGGCCTCAAGGGAAATGAGCATACTGATACTGATTCCGCTCCGCTCGGAAACGGCTTCCAACGTCAGATTGCGATTCAGCCTCTCAGTTTTGAGAAACTCTGCCAACTCTTTCATCTAATGATTTTCGCCTAAAGGGAGATCTGGATGAAAGCCTTAGATTCCAGGTCATGGACCCACTCTTCAAACTTGCGGTTCACTTCCTGCTCGTACAGATTTCTTCGAACTTTTTCGCGCAAAGCCGCGTCTGATTTGCTGACCTTCTTGCTGTCGATATCAAATATTTTAATGATGTAATATCCGCCAGGCCCCTGTACCAGACCGGATACCTGGTCCTTTCTCAGATTGTGGATCCCTTGCGCGATAAAGGGGGCGAGTTCATCGCCCGCCAGGTATCCGACATCCCCGCCATCCTGTGCGGCAGGTCCCTTGGAATACTGTTTGGCCAGACTCCGGAAATCGGCTCCGCCTTGGAGCTTGTCCAGTATTTCACGGCCTGTTTTCTCAGCATCTTCCGGCTTTGCGTATTTATCGCCGACCGGAAGTACGATCAAACCCAGATGGACCTTCTGAGAAGTCGAAGCGGACTCGCCCTTCTCCCCACTCAGAAAAGCCTCAATCTGCTTATCGCCGATCAGCACCTTCGAGTTGCAGACCCGCTCCACGAGACGCTCGCGTTCCATGTCCTTCTTTATCTGAGCGCGAAATTTATCGAGGGTCTGGCCTGTTGCTTTGAGACTGACCTCAAGCTGCGCCATGGTTGAATGGTTCTGCTCCAGAATTTGTTGGACTCTAAGATCCACCTCGGAAGTGGCGACCGTAACCTTAAGGCGCTCTGCTTCCATGTCGGCGAGTTTCTGCCGGATCATCTGAGTGAGAATCTCGCGTTCAATCTGCGCCTTCTTTGTCGGATCCGCAACATTGAGCGTCGGCATGTTTTTTTCCAGAATTTTAATCTGCTGCCGAAGTTCGCTGTAAAGGATTATTTCTCCGTTGACGTTGGCTACGATGCGGTCCACCGTTTCGGCTCGCGCATTTGCACATGAAAGAACACCGGCGAAAATCATGCAAACCGCAAGAGTTGAAACTCTGCCAGGACTCATATTACCTCCCGACTTGCTCCCTGTGTACACCCAGAGACTGCTTCTCCGTTTCTCACGGGCAGAGACGGCCTGCCCAAAAAGAGCGTGCCGAGCTTATTTTTTTAGTGAAGTTCGCAATCTGTAGCATTTTCATGGAGTTCTTGCAAGATTCTTTTAAGCCGGAGGATTCTTTGTGGAAAGTTGCGCCCCCAAATTTCCACTTTTAACTTTCGTTCCGATTCCGGGGCGAAGTTTAGCTTTTTCTGCTCGAAAAAAGAGAGCACCGGGCAAATATCCACTCCTTGGGCGAAGGATAGAATGAAGTTTTCTGCGTCTCCATCCAGGCGAACAACTTTGAGCCGCTTGAGAAGCAGCCGCATCATCGCCATCAAAATGAGGCTTTTCACCGTTTCCGGCAATGGACCGTAACGGTCTCGCCATTCGCCGGCAAGGTCTTCTATGGACTGCTCATCGGCCAGCGTAGCGAGCCGTTTGTAGGCGATAAGCCTCTGGTCCGTATCGCAAATGTAGTCTTCGGGCAGGAAGACGGAAACCGGCAGATTTATCTCCGTTTCGATTGCCTCGGCCTGTGATTGATCACCCTTCATGCTCTTTATAGCTTTTTCGAGCAGCTCCAGGTAAAGCTCGTAGCCGATCGCCGCGATATGCCCCGACTGCGACGAGCCCAGAATGGCGCCGCCCCCGCGAATTTGAAGGTCGTTCAGCGCGATCTTGAAGCCGGCGCCCAGCTCGCTGAAGTCGAGAAGCGCACGCAGTCTTTTCTGAGCATCCCTGCTAATCAAAGTTTCGCCTGGAATGATGAGATAGGCGAAGGCCTGCTCGCTCGAGCGGCCCACCCGTCCCCTGAGCTGGTAGATCTGGGCAAGGCCGAACTTGTCGGCCCGGTTAATTATGATGGTGTTTGCGGCCGGAATGTCAAGACCCGATTCTATGATCGTGGTACAGACCAGGAGGTCTATTTTTTTGTGAATGAAATCAAGCATGACCCTTTCCAGGTCCCGCTCCCTCATCTGCCCGTGGGCCACGGAAATTCGCGCCTCCGGCACAAGAACTGCGAGCCTGGCCGCGATCTGCTGAATAGTCTGTACGTGATTGTGCACGAAGAAGACCTGACCACGGCGGCTGAGCTCCCGATGGATCGCCTCGCGGATAGCAAACTCGTCGTAATTTGTCACGTGGGTTTCGATAGCGCGCCGATCCTGAGGAGGCGTTTCAATGGTGCTCAGGTCCCGAATTCCGGCAAGAGCCATGTGCAGCGTCCTCGGGATTGGGGTAGCGGTAAGCGTCAGCACGTCCACCGATGTTCGCAGCTTTTTCAACCTTTCCTTGTGCCGGACCCCGAATCTGTGCTCCTCGTCGATTATCAACAGCCCGAGGTCCTTGAAAACGACATCCTCCTGCAGGAGACGGTGCGTGCCGATCACTATATCGATCGAGCCTTTCTTGAGCCCGTTGAGGATTGCCTTTTGCTGAGCGGCCGACTTGAATCGGCTAAGAGAGGCAACATTGACCGGGAACCCCTCGAATCGCTCGTGGAAGCTTTCGTGGTGCTGTTCGGCCAGAACCGTAGTCGGGACCAGCATCGCCACCTGCTTTCCATCCATGACAGCCTTGAATGCCGCACGCAGAGCGACTTCGGTCTTTCCGTAGCCGACATCACCGCAAATCAGGCGGTCCATCGGGCGCCTGGAGATCATGTCATCCAGGACATCCTCGATTGCCTTTACCTGGTCCGGGGTTTCCTCGAAAGCGAAGGTTGTCTCAAATTCCTGAAAATAATGGTCGGGAGGCGTGAAAGAATACCCTTCCCCCACCTGTCGAATGGCGTAGAGATCCAACAGTTCCTCAGCCATTTTCTCGGCTGACTCCCTTGCCTTCTTCTTGGCTCTTTCCCAGGATCTGCCGCCCAGCTTGTCAACTTCGGGTTCCTGGCCCTCCAGGCCCATGTATTTCTGGACTTTTTCGAGTTTATCCACCGGGACATAGAGCTTGTCACCATCCTGATAGGCAATGAGCAGAAAATCGTTTTCTGCGCCGCCTGCGTTCAAATGCGCCAGCTCTTTATAGACCCCGATCCCGTGGTCCACGTGAACAACGAAATCGCCCTGGTGCAGGTCTTGAAATGAAGTGAGAAAAATACCCGCAACAGGTTTCTGACCCCGCCGGCGCGACCGTCTCTCGAATATTTCCTCTTCGGCTACTACGGCCAGCTTCTCGGCCTGCCAGAAAAACCCGCTGCTAAGCGGCCCATGGATTATCTTTACCAGAGTGGATCTGAATGACTCCTCACCGAAACCACGACCGCTTACCACCGATTCTATCCCGTAGTTTTCCAGAAGCTCGGCGATTCTTGCAGCGCGCTCCTTGTGGGAGCAGATCAGGTAGACAGAAGCTCCTTCGTCAATCCACCTGCGTAACCGGGCGGCAAGTGGATCGAGCAGCCGCTCCCTGTTTTCGTGGGCCTTTACAGCGGCAGCAAGCTCGGTGTGAGAGGTTGTTCCGAGGTCGAATACCATTGTGGCGCCCTGGCGTACCGAAAGCGAGTTGGAAAGAAGCTGTTGGAAGCGGCAAGCGGCCTCAAAGGATTTTTCCGGTTCGTCATAGAGTTCGTTCGGGTACCTTCTCCATTCGGTTTCCGAACCTCCATCATCCCATGTCCGCAAAAGCTTTGCCCATTGCTCCTCCATCTCCCGGCGCACCTGAACCGCGTCGGCCCAAACCAGGATAGCGTTTCGGTCAAGGTATTCCCAAATTGAGGCCGTCTTTTCAAAAAAGACTGGAAAAACGGACTCAAAAGCATCCAAATGGTATCCTTCCGCAATCCTTTCGAGCCAGATGTTCCCGGCGGCGGGCGAGAGCAACTCCTTTCTTACATCCTCGTAGACCGCCTCCTGCGCCCTCTGCCTGGCTTCCGCATCCAGGACGATTTCGCTTGCGGGCAGGATAACCGCGTCTTCCAACGCGCCCATCGAGCGCTGAGTAACCGGGTGGAACAGGCGGATGGACTCCAGTTGGTCCCCGAAAAACTCGAATCGCAACGGCCATCGGTACAGCGGGGCATATACGTCGAGCACGCCGCCCCGGCGGCTCAAATCGCCGTAATCCTCAACGAGCGACACCCGGAAGAACCCGCGCTCGATCAGCCTTCGCATAAAACTCTCAGGGTCGGCGCTTTCTCCGGCAAGCTTGTGATCCATATTGGCAAGAAGAATCTCCGGCGGGATAAGACGCTCAATTAGAGCAAGAGCGGAGGTGACCACCACCAGGGGAGGGGGGGCGGCGCGCAAAGCGTAGAGGGCTTCGACCCTGCGTGCTGTTGTTTCCGCTTTTCCGAGTGCCTGGGCCTTGTGACCGGTGCGTGACGGCAAAAACCAAACCCGCCGTCCCAGTGGCGCCCCGCCGTTTTCCACCTGGCCTTTGCCCCCGAAAAGGCAAAGCATCTCGGTGAATCTTTCGGCTTCCCTGTCAGTCGGGGCCACCAGCACGAAAGGTTTTCGAATCTGCCGCATGGCCATCGAGACCAGATAGGCCAGGGCTGAAGGCTGGACGCCTCTGATAACTGCCGACTCTTTAGACTTCATTAAAAACGAGACGACATCTCCGGATGCGGATTTAAAACCCGGTTCGGCAATTGGCTCTCCGGATAATTCAAAATGCTCTTCTCGGGACTGGGTAAAGGTCATTATTTTGCCGAAAATCCTCAAAAATTCTGGTACAAAAGAATCGGGCTAACCCCGATGGGTCCCCGTTAAACTATAATTATACTAAACATTAGTCACCAACATTTTCGAGGTAAATAATGGGCGAAAACCAGGCCAAAAAATACTTAAGGCAAATACCGGGCGTAGATGCCGTCCTGCAAATGGAAGCTGTCCGGGTTGCGCTCTCCCGCCATCCACGCAAGCTGGTCCTGGATGCAATACGCGAGGAACTCGATGAGACCAGAAAACGGATATTGGAGTCCCCCGGGTCTCCATCAGCAATAGATCCCTCTGACCTTGCACGCTCGATAGCGCAGCGCGCGGACCGGCTGGCTGCTTTTACCCTGCGCCAGGTTGTAAACGCAACCGGGATAGTGATTCACACCAACCTCGGCCGCTCCCTTCTTCCAGAAGAAGCCCTCGCGAGACTTCAGACAGTTTGCCGTGGCTACAGCAACCTCGAATACGATCTCCAGTCAGGCGAACGGGGATCCAGGCACGTTCACGCCGAGGCGATCCTTCATGAACTGACCGGCGCTCAAGCCGCCCTGGTAGTAAATAACAACGCGGGAGCGGTCTTCCTGATTCTCAACTCGCTTGCCAGGGGCCGTGAGGTTGTGGTCTCCAGAGGGCAGTTGGTCGAAATCGGGGGATCTTTCCGGATTCCGGACGTAATGAGCTCAAGCGGCGCAATACTCAGAGAGGTGGGCACGACTAACCGCACGCACCTCAAAGATTATGTGTCGGCCATTACCGACCAGACCGCCCTGCTCATGAAGGTGCATACGAGCAATTACAGAATTGTGGGCTTTACCAAAGATGTCCCGCTCAATGAACTGGTAACCATAGGACACGAGCGCGGGTTGCCTGTCGTGGAAGACCTCGGAAGCGGATGCTTCATCAATCTGACTCCGTTTGGACTGCACGGCGAGATAACGGTGCAGGAGACCCTCCGGGCAGGCGCCGATCTCGTCAGCTTCAGTGGCGACAAGCTGCTCGGAGGTCCTCAGGCGGGCATCATAGTCGGCAGGAAGGATCTGATAGAAAGGTGCAGGCAAAATCCAATCACGCGCGCCCTGAGGGTTGACAAAATGACGCTGGCCGCCCTCGATGCGACCCTGAGGCTGTACAGAGACGAACGGCAGGCCCTGGAGAAAATTCCAGCGCTCACAATGATAGCCCTTTCTCCGGAAGAATTGAACGGCCGTGCCGAACAGCTTGCCTCAGCCATTCAAGGGGCGGACCGCAAAGCAGTGTTCCGGGTCGAGGTCTGTAGGAGCTTTTCACAGGTGGGCGGTGGTTCTCTTCCCGCTCAGGACTTGCCCACTTTTGTTGTGGCAATCCAATCAGGCGATTTCAGCCCGAATCAAATCGAGGAACTCCTTCGCCGAAACGATCCTCCCATAATAGGGAGAATCGAATCCGATCGTTTCATCATGGACCTGCGCACCCTTATGCCCCAACAAATTGAGATAATCGCTCTGGCATTCGGGCGCATAGTGGAAACATTGTAAGAGCGCGCCCCCGGATCGGGGCCGGGGCAGGCTATGCACGATGAACTCCATAGGTTGCACAACCTCAAACAGCCTGCGCCAAATCCTCGTATGAGAGACTATATTTTGGCGGAAGGTATCCCGCGTGGGTGGGTGGGCTGCGGAAGGCGCCCCGCTCATTTTCGACGCTCTCCATTCCTGACCTGTCTATGATCACTGTCCGTGACCAGAGACGGGGCTGTCAGCGGGGCGCCTTCCAGCAAAAAAACAAAACCTGCCTTCGATTCCGGATCGAATGGCAGGTTTTGCATAGCCCTGATTTTCAACAATCTCTCAAAGAGGCGGCATGCTCTTTCCCAAAACTATTGCGTTTCTTCAGGTTCGGCTGCTTTCTTCTTCTTGCTGGTTTTCTTCTTTGCCGTTTTCTTTTTAGTTGCTTTTTTGGTTGCTTTCTTGGTCACTTTCTTTTTCTTGGCTACCTTCTTTTTCTCAGGCGCAGGCGCCTGTTCCTCCGTGTCAGCGGCCCCCATTGTGTCGTCACTCCCTGCCGCGATCACAATCGGGGTTGCCACCAATGTCGCCCCAAACAGAATAGCGGTGATGATTGATAGTACCTTCCCCTTCATATCCTGACTCTCCTTTCCTCCTACGAAAATAACGCCGCCTCCTTGAGAGAAGGGTCAATCACGGCACCCATTTTAAGGACAAAATTTGAAATATACAAATCAAGAATTTGCTCAAAATCATTTTTTATCATTTTTTTTCTTGCTATCTGTTTTATTGGATTTTTTGGTTGCCCCTTTATTGCCGGCATTCTTTTTTTCAGCGCTCTTTTTTTTCTTGCTGTCGATTTTACCGGACTTTGCCGCTGTGCCTTTCTTCACGGCACTCTTCTTCTCAGACCCATTTTTTTTCTGAGACCCCGAAGGCTTCCTCGTCTTTTTTGCGCTCTTCTCAGCAGATTTGGCGCCTTTTTTGGTCGACTGGGCTGACGCCCCGGAGGACTTTGATCCTTTTCCGGCCGAAGCTTTATTTGAAGCCGTCCCTTTCCCGGTTTTTTTTGAAGAGGTTTTCGAGTGTTTTCCCGACCGGCCCCTGGCGTGTTTCTTGCCCGAGCGCGCCTTCTTGGATGCCTTACGCTTCCCGGATTTTTTCTTCCCGGATTTTCGCTTTGCTGATTTCTTGCCCTTCTTTTTCGAACTCTTCATCCAGCTCGACTTGGAACTGAACGAAGGCTTACCGTTCGTTTTCGGTTCAATGGTCGAAGGATTGTATTCGTCTTTCAACAGGCGGTGATATTGTTCCTGGAGCTCTCGGACTTTATCGTTTACCTGGCTGTCTTCCTGTTGGGCAAAGCAGCCGAATGCAAAAATGGCCGAAATTGAAACCACGGCGGGCAACATGAGTATTTTACGCAATCTCATGGGAACTCCTCTGCTCGAAAGCCACTTGGATTCCGTCGCTGGGGGATACGGCCGGCCCTCTATCGTTCCGATTCAGTTTTTGGTTTCTGTTTTAGAACGGGAGGCAAATATAGCACAACCGAAGATATTTACAACGGCTGGCTGGAGGTTTGGAAGAGCAGATGAAACAACGATTCGCTTTTTGTTAGAGCTTTTTCCGGCAAATGAGAAACCCCGATTCAGCATCTGAATTTCAAAATCGTGATTCTTTAAATCAAGCAGGTTTGCTCCATTGTCCTGAAATGATATGCTCAGCGGCAGTTTCTTTTCACTCTCGACACCGGCGGTTCCATTGAGGAGTAACAAATGCGGAAGGAATATAAGATGGACGCTGCGTATATCAAAGCATATAGGAGCGGGCGGCTTAAAGAAGCACTGAGGCGCGCCTCCCGATGGATGAAGAGATGCACACTGTGTCCGCGCATGTGCAGGGTGGATAGGACGGCCGGCGAGACAGGCTTTTGCAGAACGGGCAAACTTGCAGTGGTAGCCAGTTACGGACCGCATTACGGCGAGGAGAGGCCTCTTGTGGGCAGGAGAGGCTCAGGGACTATTTTTTTCTCGCATTGCAATCTTTTCTGTGATTTCTGCCAGAACTTCGACATAAGCCACGGCGGAGAGGGAAAGCCGGTTGGTCCGGAAGATCTGGCCGAAATCATGCTCACTCTTCAAAAAAATGGCTGTCACAACATAAATTTTGTCACCCCATCGCATGTGATTCAGCCGATTCTCGAGGCGCTTCCCATCGCTGTCGAGAAGGGGCTGCACGTTCCACTTGTATATAATTGCGGTGGATATGAGCGGGTTTCGGCGTTAAAGCTTTTGGACGGAATTGTCGATATTTATATGCCGGATTTCAAATTTTGGGACCCCCGGTCAGCGCAGGAGCTATGCAACGCACCGGACTACCCCGAGCGGGCGCGTGAGGCCCTGCGGGAGATGCACAGGCAGGTGGGTGACCTGGTTTTGGATGGGAGCGGGCTGGCTCAAAAGGGCCTGCTCGTGAGGCATCTCGTAATGCCAAACGGCCTTTCCGGGACGGCTGAAATTGTCGATTTCATAGCCACACGGATCTCGGCTCAGACCTACATCAACATTATGGACCAGTACCACCCATGCGGCAAGGCCCTCGCTAACAGGGCGATAAACCGCAGAATCACTTCCGCGGAGTTCAGCCAGGCGCTGGATGCGGCCTCAAAAGCG
>Ga0187864_10003731_pt1 | contig 12286 bp, 11 predicted proteins | sample June2016WEW_11_4_FD_132985 | JGI IMG/M metagenome (GOLD analysis project Ga0187864, IMG submission 132985) | Peatland microbial communities from SPRUCE experiment site at the Marcell Experimental Forest, Minnesota, USA - June2016WEW_11_40 | ecosystem: Environmental > Terrestrial > Soil >... | reverse complement strand
GTGGAGCCGCCGAGCTTTTCGGCCAGGGCGACCGCCACGTCGTTGGCCGACTGGACCATGAGGGCATAAAGCATCTCATCGACCGTGAACGATTCCCTCTGGGCAAGCCAGACCCGCGAACCGCCGGTGTGGGAAGCTTTGGCGCTGGCAACGACCTGGTCCTGCAGAGAGAGTTGGCCCTGCCCGAGCTTCTCCAGGCAGATCAGCAGGTCCATCAACTTGAGCACGCTGGCCGGGTAGCCTTTGGCATCCGCATGGTCCTCGAAGAGCACCCGGCCGGAGGCGGCGTCCAGGACGATGGCCCCGAGGTAGGGATCGCGCGCCGTGCGCGGGATGCGGGGCGCCTTGGCTTTCTGGGCGGCCTCGAGGCTGGCCGGCGGCATCGCCAGCAGGCATAGACCCAACCCAACAAGAGCGGCGTTCCCGGCCATTTGCTTCATTCTCATTCTCATTCTCATTCTCGTTCTCATGCGCAAAATCATTTGCCAGCGGCTTACAGCATCTCCGGCCCATGCGCTTAGGTCAAGCCTGAGGGAGGCGACAGGGCTGCTTTAAACCCGGGCCGCGGAGGCTCCGAAATCCGAAGCCCGCAGGGAAATCCGAAATCCCGAAGCTGGCGCAGCCAGAACCAGAGCGCAAGACAAGGAACCGCGGAATACGCGCAATACGCGGAAAAGGCTCCCGATTGCCTCGGTTTTCCGCGTATTCCGGGTATTCCGCGGTTCGAAAATCGCAGCCATTTTGCGTGCGATTTAGGAGAGACGAAGTGAAATCCGAGATCCGGTGCCTCATTCGGTGCGGTCGCTGCGTGACAGGGGAGCGCTTGTGGCCTCAGTGTTGAATGCGGGGCCAATGCCCGAAAGCTTTGCGACCCGGGCCTTCGGATTTCGGATTTCGGATTTCCTTCGGATTTCGGGGCCTCGGCCTTCGGATTTCGGGGCCTCGCCAAGGTTGCGGCCCGGGCCTTTCAGGGATAAACTCCTGGCAACGGGCGCGGCAAATCGTCTGTGCCCGCGGAATGGTTGCCATGAAAACGCCCGCTGTGAGCATCGCCCTGTTCGCTATCGCCGCCGTTCTCGGGGCCGTCGGCCAATTCCTCTACAAGTCCGGCGCGGCACAGATCGGCAGTTCGCCCTGGAGTTTTCTCAATCCGCGGCTGCTGGGCGGCGCCGTGTGCTATATTGCGGTGATGATCCTATTTGTCGCCGCCTTCAAACGGGGAGGGGAACTGAGCGTCCTTTACCCGATCTACGCCAGCACCTTCATCTGGGCTGCAATTATCTCGCTGAGCGCCTACGGCACGCCGATCAAGCCGCTCAACCTCGCCGGCATGGCCCTGCTTGTGGCGGGCATGTTCCTGATGGGAAAATGAGCGCGCCGGCCCAACGCTATGCGCCGACGGACCGGCGCCCGATCGCCAGCCGCGAGAGCCGGGTCTGGCAGAAGGCCGCCGCCTTCCTTGCCGCTCGCCGTGTCTCGCCAAATTTCATCTCCGTGGCCGGCATGGCCGCGGGCATCCTCGCCGGTCTCCTGCTTGCGGCCACTCGGTTTGCAGAAAACGGCTGGGCCCAACGCGCCCTCTGGTTGGGAGCGGCCGCCGGCATCCAACTGCGGCTCCTGGCCAACATGCTCGACGGCATGGTTGCCATCGCCTCGCAGCGGGCCTCGCGCCTGGGTGAACTCTACAATGAGCTGCCCGACCGCGCCTCCGACGCCGCCATTATCATCGGCGCCGGTTATGCCGTCGGCGGCGCGCCGACCCTCGGCTATATCGGCGCTTGCATCGCCATCCTCACTGCTTATGTCCGCGCCGTCGGCAAGGCCGCCGGGGCCTCAAAACTCTTCGTGGGTCCGATGGCCAAACCGCATCGCATGTTTGTCCTGACCCTGGTTGCCCTGTTGATGGCCGTCCTGCCTCGAGAGTGGCAACCCTCCTGGGGCGGGCTGCGCGCCGGGCTTGCCTCCCTTGGTCTTGGGCTCATAATCGTTGGCGGTCTGATGACCGTCGTCCGGCGACTCGAGTTGATCGCGCGCCATTTGCAAGACCCGGGCTGATGAGCGCCACCTCTCAAGAACGTCTCTGGGGCTATAATCACGCCCTGGATACGCCATTCGCGCGCGGATTTCTCGTCGGCCTGGCCCTCCTTCTGGCGATTGCTCCCCTCTGCATCTGGCTGCTCCAGGTCATGGGAAAATCCGGTCCCGAACGCCGGCGCGAGCTCTGGGCGCGCTACCGTTCATGGCTGCTCTTCGCGCCGCTGATCGTCGGCCCGATTCTCCTGGGGGCGGCCTGGACTATCGCCGCCATAGCCCTGATGAGCCTGCTCTGTTATCGCGAGTTCGCCCGCGCCACGGGGATGTTCCGGCAACCGGCCATCAGTTGCCTGGTCGTCTTTGGCATCCTGGCCGTCACTTTCGCGGTGGCCGATCATTGGTACGGCCTGTTCGTCGCTATCACGCCGCTGCTCATCGCGCTCATGGCGGCCGTCGCCCTCTGCCAGGACCAGCCCAAAGGCTATATTCAACGCGTCGCCCTGGGGGTCCTGGCTTTCATCTTCTTCGGCGTTTGTTTCGGCCATCTGGCTTACTTCGCCAACGATACTCAGTTTCGTCCCATGCTCCTGTGGCTCATCCTCTGCATCGAGCTCAACGATGTTTTTGCCTACGTCGTCGGCAAGACGCTCGGCCGCGCCCGGCTCGCCCCCAACACCAGCCCCAACAAAACCGTGGCCGGGGCCCTGGGCGCACTCCTGCTCACGACCGCCCTGGCCGCCGGCCTGGGCGCCATCGTCTTTGCCGGCACCGCCATCCATACCCCGCTCAAGCTCATCACTCTGGGCGCCATCCTCAGCTTCACGGGCCAACTGGGCGATCTCACCCTCTCCTCGATCAAACGTGACCTGGGCATCAAGGACTGGGCCGCAACGTTCCCAGGCCATGGCGGACTCCTGGACCGCTTCAACAGCCTCCTCTTCGCAGCCCCGGCCGTTTTCCATTACGTCAACTATTTCCAAGGCATTGGGATGGACCAGGCCCCGCGGATTCTCGCCGGCCGTTGACGACAGGATTCCTCCTGGAAAGACGCAACATGGAAGAATGGCAATATAAACCCGCAGAGGACCTCGGCATGGCGGGGACCCAACGCCTCCGCTCCGCCAGGCGCGAGAGCGGTCTTGTGGGCCTCATCAGCCGGAATCTCTGGTGGTGGTGGGTGCGCGGCGTCCTGAGGCTCACGGAACGCATCGAAGTCTTCGGACGCGAGCATCTTCCCCCATCGGCCCCGTTCGTCATCGTCGCCAACCATTCCAGCCACCTCGACGTGCTGGTCCTGGCCACGGCCCTGCCTCTGCGCTTGCGCAATTGCGTCCTGCCTCTGGCCGCAGGCGACACCTTTTTCGAAACCCCCGCCATGGCCGCCTTCGCCGCCAACATGATGAACGCCCTGCCCCTATGGCGGAAAAACTGCGGCCACCACGCGATTGACACCCTCCGCCATCGGCTCGTCGCCGAACCGTGCGGCTACATTCTCTTTCCCGAAGGAACCCGCAGTCGCGCCGGCCAAATGGGCCCTTTCAGGCACGGCGTCGGCATGCTCGTGGCGGGCGCCGGCGTCCCTGTCATTCCCTGCCACCTGCACGGGACCTTCCACGCCCTGCCTCCCGGCGCCAGATGGCCGCGCCCCGGCCGCATCCGCTTGCGTGTCGGCGCCGCCTGCCACTTCGAGAATGTGCCCAATGACCGGACCGGCTGGCATATCATTGCCCAAACGCTGGAACAATCTGTTTGCGCTTTGGCCGGTTCTGGTGTTTGAAACGTCTCGCCGAGGTATGGGATCAGGGCCAGTGAAAAAGTTCCCCGCAGACCATTGTAGGAGACGACGTAAGGAGTCTCCGATTGAGTCTTGGACACGGCGAAAGCCTGCTCCCCTCGGAAGCCATTGATTCTCCTTACGTCGTCTCCTACAGTCAGGCAATGGGGCCCGTTTCGGCGACTTTGTCACTGGCCCTGGGTGTGGGATACCGCTGGCTAAATGATCGTTTGACCAACCGCCCCGCCTGCGGCACGTTGGGAGGAATAAGCAAGGAAGTGGAAGCGGGGGCGCTGGCGAGGCGCATCCGTTCCACAATTGCCGCGCGATTGTAGTGGCGCATGACATGTCGGGCCAGGTATCATGGGCGGCGCGGTGGCAGATGATCGAAAAACCTCGGAATGCGGTTCAACAGTGCTCGGATATTATGAAATTGACGAAAAATGTCTTTGTGTGGGCGGTGATTCTGGCGGCCTCGGCGGCGTCGGCCGCCGAGCAACCGCTGGCCAGGCTGAGCGTGCGCAGTTTTACGGACTTCACGAACGCCCTGAGCCGGTTGGCGGGCAACTTCACTCCAAAGGAGGCGGCGGATCCCGGGCTGGAATTCAGCACGAGCCTGGGGCTGACGAACCTCACGGGCCTGGACGCCCAACGTCCGTGGGAAATCGCCCTCTGGTATGGAGGAGGCGGCCAGCCGCCGTTGCTGGCCATCAAAGCGCCGGTGGAGAACGTGGCCCAGTTCAAGGAGAGCTTAAGTCCCGCCGGGGTGCTCCGGGCGCAAGGCCGCGAGTGGAGCCAACTGGGCAACGGCCTGGGCCTGATCGTGTTCCGGGACGCCGGTTCCCTGTCGGATTCGGAGAAGTCGGCCCTGGACGCATGGAAGGCCGAAGCGGTGGCGGGGCCGAGGCGGTTGGTGGAACTGAAGCTGAACATGAGCGAGCCGATTCGAGCCCAGGCGACCGCCGGGCTGGCGATCGGCAAGGGGGCGATCATCGCGGCGGTGGCTTCGCAGCAAACCGGGACGGAGGGCGGTCCCAACCCGGCCGCCATGCAAGGGATATTAGCCTCCTACTTTGAGGTCATCGATACATTCCTCGCGGGGTTGCAGGGGCTCACGCTCGGCCTGGACCTCTCGTCCGAGGTGCTCACGATCGAGAATACCGTGACCGCCAAGCCCGGGACTGACCTGGCCGGTTGGCTGAAAACCCCGGCGGGCGAAGTGACCGCGCAAGACTTGAACTGGGTCGAGCCGGATCGCCTTTTCTCGGGGGCCGGCTATCTCGACAATGATCCCTGGCTGGTCAAGCTGATGCAAAAGATGGTCCGGCTCGGGTTGCAAATGCAGAACGTGGAGACCAATAGCGCGATGCTCAAAGACTTCGACGATCTGCTGGCGAAGATGCTGCCCGTGGCCATCGCCGGCTCGGTGGACATGAAAGACAAACTCACCTTTGCGTTGAGTTACCGGTTTCCGGGGGGCAACGTGGCCGAGAACTACGCCCTGGCCAAACGCTTCCTGACCAACGGCTTCCAGGCCTTCGTCGGCAAAGACAAAATGTACGCCGCTCTGAGCCTGGCGGAGAAGCACCACACCATCAATGGCGTCCCGGTGGATCGGGTCTCGATAACGGTCAATCTGGACAACCCGCTCTTCAAGATGCCGGGCCAGAAGGACCAGCTTCAGACCTTGTGGCCCGATGGGAAAATGGAGATCGACTATGCGATTCAAGGGGACCGATTGCTGGCGGCCTCAGCGGATGAGATGAAAGCGCTGCTCGAACGGGGCGACGGCAAATCCAAGGGGAAAGCGGCCTTGAAACTCGACAAGGGGACCTGCCTGGCCGGGTATCTGAATTTGCTGGGCTTCATCAGGCAGGTGTCCGCCGCCAATCCGGGCATCCCGGAGGCCGTGAAAGACAAATTGGCCAAGCTCGACGGCCAAGGCGCCGGCCTCGAGTTCCAAATGAGCATGGACGGCCAGATGCACTCCGTCACGCGTGTGCCGCTCAAGCTGTTCCGCGAGTTGGGCCGGCTCAAGGGCGACTGATCGCCGTTTGGGCGAGATTTCGTTCGCCTTGAAGCGCGCTTTTTCGCATACTCCGTCATTGATGAAATCAATGACCGGGTATGGGCGCGGGGAATGCTCCCAGGACGGCTTCAAGGTCACGGTGGAATTGAGTTCGGTAAACCGGAAGCAGACGGAGATCTCCGTCAGCCTGCCGCGCGAGATGGAGTTGATCGAGGCGCAAATCCGCGACCTCATCAACAATTGCGTCGCGCGCGGCCGGCTCGCGGTGCGGGTTTCGCTGCACGCCGGGACCAGCACGCTCTCGGCCCGGATGCATCTCAATGTGCCCCTGGCCGAGGCCTATGCGCGAGAATTGACCCGGCTCTCCAAGCGCCTGGGCCTGCCCGGGCCCGTCACGCTCGACCACCTCGCCCGGGCGCCCGGGGTTTTTCAAACCGACGAACAGCTCGCGGTCGAGGAGGATTTCTGGCCGGCGGTGGAGAAGGCCCTCAAGAAGGCCCTGGCGCAGATGCTCGAGATGCGCCGGCGGGAAGGGACCGCCCTCGGGCAGGACCTGGCCCAGCGCGTTGCCCTCATGCGCAAATCCGCAGCCCGCATCGGCAAACATGCGCCCAACGTGGCCAAACGCTACCGCGCGCAATTGGTCGAGCGCATCCGCGCCGCCGGACTCGAGACGCCCGCCCTCGAGGAGGATCGCCTCCTCAAGGAGGTCGTTTATTTTGCCGACCGGTCCGACATCTCCGAAGAACTGACCCGGCTCCAGAGCCATTTTCAACAGTTCGATGACTGCCGGAAATCCGCAGAGCCGGTCGGCCGCATGCTGGACTTTCTGGCCCAGGAAATGAATCGGGAGGCCAACACCATTGGCGCCAAGGCCAACGACAGCGCCATCTCGCGCGAGGTGGTGACCCTCAAGGCCGAGCTGGAGCGGTTCCGCGAACAAGCCCAGAATGTCGAATGATGACCCTCGACGCCCCGCAATCCCAGATGCCCTCGCACGCCCAGGTCATCCCACTGGCGGCCAGCCCCTTGCTGGTGGTGATTTCCGCGCCCTCGGGCGGGGGCAAGACCACGCTGTGCCGGCAGTTGCTGGCCGCGCGGCCGGAAATGACGCGGGCCATCACCTGCACCACCCGTCCGGCCCGCCCCGGCGAGGCGGACGGGGTGGATTATTATTTTCTGGATGCGGCCTCCTTCCTCCAGCGCGAGGAGGCGGGCAGCTTCCTCGAACATGCCACCGTCTATGGCTACAGCTACGGCACCCTCAAATCCGAAGTGCTCGGCAAACTGCGGCACGGCAAAAACGTCCTGCTCAACGTGGACGTCCAGGGCGCAGCCACCCTCCGCGAGCGCGCGCGCCAGGACCCGGAACTGGAACGTGCGCTGGTGTCCGTCTTCCTGACGCCCCCCTCAATGGCGCTGCTGGAAGAGCGGCTCCGCAAACGCGGCACCGATGCCCCCGCGGTCATCGAAAAACGCCTGGGCCTGGCCCGCCAGGAGATCGCCCAGTGGAGACACTTTGATTACCTGATCCTCAGCGCGAGCATCGGCGAGGACCTGCGGCGGATGCTCGCCATTGTCGAGGCTGAAAACCTGCGCTGCCCCCGAATGTCGCCCCGAGAATTGTGAGAGGGTGGCCGGTGAAAGAGCTTAACCCATGAGCAAAAACGTGGTATTGGGCGTGACCGGTTCGATTGCCGCCCACAAGGCGGTCGACCTGGCCAGCTACCTCACTAAGCAGGGGTGTGAGGTGCGGGTCATCATGACCGCAGATGCGCTGCGGTTTGTGACGGCGGTTCCGTTCAAGACGCTCTCGCGCCACCCGGTGGTGACAGACCTCTATGACGAGACGGAAGGCTGGCAGGCCACTGATGCAAGCGGGCAGGATGCCCGCTCCACGTTGTGGCAGCCCACGCATATCAAGCTGGCCGACGAAGCGGACCTGCTGCTCATCGCCCCGGCGACGGCCAACACGATTGCCAAGCTCGCGCACGGCCTGGCAGACGATGCGTTGAGCTGCGTGGCCCTCGCGCTCAATCCCCAGGCCGGCATCCTGGTGGCCCCGGCCATGAACGGCAAAATGTGGCTCCACGCCGCAACGCAGCAAAACGTGGCGGCGCTCAAGTCGCGCCGCGTGGAATTCATCGGCCCGGATGAGGGCCTGCTCTCGTGCGGATACGAAGGCCTCGGCCGGTTGTGGCCGGTGGAGAAAGTGGCGGCGCGCGCGTTGGAACTGCTGTCCCCGGCCGCTTCCGGGGCGCCTGGATAGGCCGGCCATGAAGCAAGACGCCTGGCGTTGGATAGGCCAAGGCCCCCTGGGCGGCCTGATGCGGGCCTGCGCTCGTCTTCTCCGCAAAGGGGTGGCCTTGCTCGAAATCCCCACCCCCGAGGCCGAGCAACTGCTCCGGCGCGTGACCACCATGGAGCGCTATATCATCCTGCCCGCCAAGGCGGCGGGCATTGTGATGCTCCTGTTTCCGTTCTTTAACGGCTGGATTAAAGAGGCAATCAGGGAACTGCATGTCGATCCCGACGAGTGGACTCACTATTTCCTGTGGTACTATGTCCCTGCCAACGTCGTCATTGCAGCGGTGTTGCTGGCCTCGCGGCGGCTGCCCCTGGGCTTGGTCCAATGGGCGGTCTTCGTCTCCGGCTTGTTAGATATCATCCTGCTCTCGGCGCTGACCGTGTTCACGGCGGGCTATCAGAGTTTTTCCTATTGGCTGTTCCTGGCCCTCATCGTCCGCAGCGCGGTGGGGGTGCCGCGCGCAACCTCCCAACTGGCGCTGCATTTCACCATCATCATCTGTTACGTCATGACCGGAATCATCCTCACGGACTTTGCCGGCAGCCTCGAGGCCGAGGCCCGAGCCAAAGAAAACGAGCGCCGGGCCAAACTCAAGCGCGAGCTCTATCTGCGATTGAATGTCGCGGAGGGCCGAGCCAAAGAAAACGAGCGCCGGCCCGATAGCCGGGCCCCCGAGGCGCGCCGCAAGGCGCTGCACTCACCGTCCGTCCCGCTCCCGCCGCTGCCCCTGCCACCCGCATCCGCTCCGGGAGCTGCCTCCTCTCGCCTGACCAATGGCATCCCGGCCGCTTTGCCCGGGGCCGCCTCCGGCCCCCTCTCGCTGGCGACGACCGGCGTGGAGGACCGGACCCAGGAAAGCCGCTGGACGGCCATCGTGCTCGAGGGCAAGGCCGAGCCGCTGATGGTCCGCCTGGCGCTGCTGGTGCTCATGGCGACCTGTTCCTACGGCGTCCAGGTGTTGCTTGAGCGCCAGCGCAAGGCGGAGGAAGAGGCGCGCGAGGCCGCCCTGCGCGAGGGGCAGTTGCACGCCGCCGGCCGGCTGGCCGCCGAGTTTGCCCACCAGATCAAGAACCCGCTGGCCGTCATCAATAACGCCGCTTATTCCATCCAACGCGCCCTCAAGCAACACCGCCCCGTCAGCCCCGACCAAATCCAAATCATCCAGGAGGAAGTCCAGCGCTCCGACCGTATCATCACCGACATCATGGGCTACGCGCAGTTGAGCGAAGGCCGTGTGGAGAAACTGAGCGTCACCCAAGAGCTGGACTACGCCATCGAGCGGGTGTTTCCCCCGGCGGCAGGCTATCCCGTCGCCGTCCATCGGGAGTATGGCACGGACTTTCCCCCGCTGCTGATGCTGCGGCGCCATGTCTCCGAGACCTTCGTCAACCTCCTGCAAAACGCCCGCGAGGCCCTCGATGGCCGCCCCGGCAATGTCTTGGTCCGCGCCCAGTGCCGCAGTAATTATTCCATCGAAGTCACGGTGGGCGACGACGGTCCGGGCATCCCCCCCGACCGGCGCGAGCAGATCTTCGAGGCCTACTATACCACCAAAGAAAAGGGCACCGGCCTCGGTTTGGCCACCGTCAAGCACAATGTCGAACTCTATGGAGGCACCGTGCGGGTTGAATCAGAGCTTGGAAAAGGCGCCCGTTTCATCTTATTATTCCCGGCCAAGACCTTGATGTCATTGGCAAAGCAAATCAAATGAGCGTCGCCCTTCCACCGGTCCTCGTCGTCGATGACGAGAAAAACATGCGTTTGTCGCTCCAGACGATGCTGGCGGACGAGGGCTATGCGGTGCGGTTGGCCGAGTCGGCCGAGGGGGCCTTGGGCCTGCTCGAGCGCGACGAGTTCTTGATGGTCATCACCGATGCGCGCCTGGGCGGAATGAGCGGGTATGACTTTCTGACCAAGGCCCGGGCGCAGTGGCCCGAGTTGCCCCTGCTCATGATTACCGCCTTTGCGACCTCCAAGCTGGCCGTCGAGGCCATCAAGGCGGGGGCCATGGACTATCTGGCCAAACCCTTCGAGCCGGAGGAACTGCTCCACGCCATCGACCGTTGCGCCGAGCGTTACCGGCTCTTGCAGGAAAACGCCCGCCTCCGCGCCCGCGCCGGCGAGACCTACCGCCTGGACCAGATTGTGGGTGAATGCCCCAAGATGCGCGAGTTGCGCCAGCTCATTCAAACCGTCGCCCCCACCGACGCCCGGGTGTTGATCCTCGGCGAGAGCGGCACCGGCAAGGAGTTGGTCGCCGGGGCCCTGCACAGCCTGAGCAGCCGCCGCCAGGCCAACTACGTCCGCATCAATTGCGCCGCCATCCCTGAGACCCTCCTGGAAAGCGAACTCTTCGGCCACGAAAGAGGCTCCTTCACCGGCGCCCACAGGCAGAAGCCCGGCCGCGTCGAAGAGGCCGACGGCGGCACGATCTTCCTGGATGAGATTGCCGACATGAGCCGCCCGCTCCAGGCCAAGCTGCTGCGGTTCCTCGAGGACGGCTCGTTCACCCGCGTGGGCGGCACCCAGGAATTGCGGGTCAATGTCCGCCTCCTGGCCGCCACCAATCGCGACATTATCGCCGCCATCGGCGCCGACCAGTTCCGCGAGGACCTCTTCCACCGCCTCAATGTCGTCCAGGTGCGCCTCCCCTCGCTCCGGGAGCGGGGCGAGGACGTTGCGGTCCTGGCCGAGTATTTCCTGAGGACCTTCGGCCTCTCGATGAACAAAAACAGCCGTTCCCTCTCCCGGGCCGCCCGCCAAAAACTGCTCTCCCACCACTGGCCGGGCAATGTGCGCGAGTTGCGCAACGTCATCGAGCGCGCCCTCATCCTTGAGACCACCACCGAAATCCAGGCCAACAGCCTGCCCGATTTTCAACTCGAGGCCCGCCTCCATAAGAGTCCCGCCGCCGCCCGCTCCGCCTTCGGCGGGTCCCTCGAGGAAATCATGACCACCTTCGAGCGGGAACTCATCACCGGCATCCTCGAGCAGAACCATTTCAGCTTCGCCAAAACGGCCGAGCAGTTGAAAATCAGCCGCCATGCCCTCCGCTATCGCGTGCAGCGCTTGAACATTTCCGCCGGAACCGAGCCGGACGAAGAACCGCCCCCCTCGGACGGCAAAGAGACTTGTCATGAATAGAATCCTCATTTGGTTCGCTGAGGCGGAACCTGGAGACCTCCCCGGCAGCAAAGGCTGGCCCGCAGACGCGCGGCTCGACACTTTCGTGGTTATTGGCGCACTGGCTTTGATCATTCTCCTGGTCTTGATCTGGGCGGTGGCTATCCGCAAACCCCGCCGGCGCCGTCACCACCATCGCCACCATCATGATACTCCTCACGTCCATCAAGGCTCAGACCCATCGGGCGCCGATCCGGATGCTGACCTCGATGACCCAGACGAGCAGGACGAGAAGTCCCCCGAAACCCGGCACCGGCGCCGCCGGCGCGACCACCGCCCGCGCAACCCCACGCTCGCTGAGACCGGCGGTTTGCCTCCCATCCGCGACGAAAAGCCGCCCGGCGATTCACCGGTTTAGCCCGATGCAACAGAGCCGGACGATCACCCGCAGGAGCGCCTCCAACCTGGCACTGGCTTTTGTCCTCCTGCCCAAAGCCAAACGGGACGCCATAAGCGCCCTCTATGCCTTCTGCCGCCAGGTCGATGACATCGCCGATGACCAGGCCCTGCCGGTCGAGGAGCGCCGAGACCGCCTGGCCGCCTGGCGGGCCGACCTGCGCCTGGCCTGCGGCGCCCAAAGCCCGCACTTCCCCCTCAACCGCGAACTCCAACCCGTCATCCGCCAATACCGCCTGCCCCTCGAACACTTCGACCAATTGCTCTGCGGTGTCGAGATGGACCTCGACATCCCCCGATACCAGACCTGGGAGGAATTGGATGCCTACTGCTACCGCGTTGCGTCGGTCGTTGGCCTCTTGAGCATTGAAATCTTCGGCTACCGCGACCCGGCCTGCCGCCAATACGCCGTGTTCCTCGGCAAGGCGCTCCAACTCACCAACATCCTCCGCGATGTCCGGACGGACGCCCTGCGCGGCCGCATCTATTTGCCCCTTGCAGAATTGGCCCGCTGCCGTGTCGCCCCCGAGGAGATCCTGCGGGGCGAATACTCCGAGCGATT
>Ga0187864_10003728_pt1 | contig 12291 bp, 13 predicted proteins | sample June2016WEW_11_4_FD_132985 | JGI IMG/M metagenome (GOLD analysis project Ga0187864, IMG submission 132985) | Peatland microbial communities from SPRUCE experiment site at the Marcell Experimental Forest, Minnesota, USA - June2016WEW_11_40 | ecosystem: Environmental > Terrestrial > Soil >... | reverse complement strand
GTAGAACCTTCCGGACACACGTCGCATCGGGGCCACGGTGCGAGGCAGGATGATGGTTGCGAACCCGTCCCACAAGACTCCGCACCAAATCAACAGACCCGCTGCAAATTCCATTCATGAGAGCATCGTGGTTGCCATTGACAAGGACCATGGCGGGGTGGCATGCCACCGCGCGAATTAGACAGTGTGACTGGGCTCGTGAATCAGTATCTCGAACATTCGCGGGGCCGCGCCACCGTTTCTGCGAGTGGAATACAAATCGTGCCATCCCGAGCTTGCAAAATCATCACGTCCGTCATTTGACCCCCGCCCTTCCGCGGGCGATCTGCGTCTCGCTCTTCCCTCCTCTCTGTTCACGTGCACACGATATCAGTCCGCGGGAGCGTATCGCGTCACCGGCAGCGCGCTTCCGCCGAATGAGCCGCGTCGGGTCAATCGTGCGGTGGGTCGAGGGGAACTCGAGGCGTTACGGCGCTGCATACCGCGCGGCCAGCCGTATGGCAGCGAGCCTTGGCGCCTCCGGATCACTGCGCAGCTTGGCCTGGAATCGACCTTCCGTCCCCGCGGAAGACCTCGTAGACCCGAACGATGAGCCCTAAACGACTCCCGTCCCCTTATCAAAACGTTAGTCGAAAACAGAAAACTGTTGACAACTCTCTCCCCCCTTTTTGGGGGAGGGAGAAATGATCTCCTGCATCCGCGGCACGGTACCACGAATTGAACGATATTGGGTCTAACCATCGCGGTGGCATGCGGCGAGGACGGTCGCGTAGCGGAGGCCTTGATCCGCGACCGCGATCGCCCTGACGGCCGGAATCAACTCCGTGACGAGACGGGTCGAGACATGGCCCGGGGACATCTCGATGAAGAGTTCCACGCCGAGCTCGCGCGTGACTTCGAGGGCGTCGTACCAGCGGACCGGATGCGCGACGCCGGTCGCGAGGTCCTGGCGAATGGCTTCGGCGTCAGAGAGGGGGCGGCCGCCGCGATTGCTCACATAGGGCATCGACGGCGGCCGAAGCGGGAGCCCGGCCATCTCCTGCTCCAGGCGATCCGCGACCGGCTGAAGCAGCGGGCAATGCGACGGGACGCTGACCGCCAGACGTTCGGCATGGTGCGCGCCCCGCAGGCGAGCCCGGGCTGTCACCGCATCGAGCGCGGCATCACTCCCGGCGACGACGAGCTGCCGGGGCGCATTGATGTTGGAGATAAAGACCGAAGATTCTGCGGTCCCGACCTGATCCACGATGACTTCCAGGTGGGCCTCGTCGAGACCCTCGATGGCGGCGAGGCCATAGCCGCCCGGGAAGGCCGCCTGCATCATCTCGCCGCGCAGACGGACGAGCGGCAAGGCATCGGCGAAGGACAGCGTGCCGCAGGCGACCGCGGCGCCGAAGGCGCCGATTGACATGCCGGCGACGGCGGCGGGATGGACGTGTTCGGCCATCAGGGCCCGTGCCGTGGCGACGCCGGCGATCAGCAGCGCTTGCTGAACGACGGCAGTCGAGCGCAGGGCCTCGGCACTGTCGAGGGCATTGATGTCGAGGCCGAGGGCGTCGCTCGCCTCCTCGATTGTCCGCGTGACCTCGGGATGTTCTGGGAGATGATGGAGCAGGCCTTCGACCTGGGCGCCTTGCCCCGGGAACAGGAAAGCGACCATCATGACAATCGGTCCAGGTACGTGTCCGCGCTCAACCTCCAGGGATCGGCCGTAAGAAGAGGGCCTTCTCGCGTGCGCACGAGCACTTGCTCTGGCCTCGCGGCGAGGTCCGCGAGCGAGACGCCGCCACCCGGCGTCTCGAGCAGCACGTCGACCCGGGCCGGCGCCGCCGCTTCGGCCAGGGCTGCTCGCAGATCGACCGCCTCGTCCGGCCCGAGCCTCCAGTCCTGGCGAAGAATCAAATCGAGATCGCTCGACGCTGTTGCCGTCGGTACACCCGTCGCGACTTCAAAGCCGACACTGCCGCCAGGCCCCCAGCGCTGACCTCGGCAGGCCAGGACGGTCGCGACACGGGCCAGCGCGGCCAGAGCCGGCACCGCGTCCTTGCGTTCCCGCTCGATGACGTGAGGCGAAGCAGCCAGATCCTCGGGTGACAGCCGGTCGGCAACCTCGGAGACCGCCAGGAAGGCGGCAAACCGCTGCGATCGCGCCCTGCCGCGCACGCCGACCGGGATCATCCCCTCACGGACAGCGCCGCGGCGGACGACCACCCAGGGAATCCGTCTCAGCGCCCGCTCGACCCACGACGGCACCGGCGCGTCCGCCGTCAGCGCGATCGGCTCACGGAGCCGGATCAGGTCATGGGTCGGGGCCGGACCGGGAGGCATCAAGCGTTCCATTGTTCTGCCAACCTCCTGCGTACCTCGATCGATGCGGCGCGATGGACCTTCGCCTCGGGATTGTTCAGCCGGCTGGTCAGATCGCCGGGATCGACGCGAATATCGGCGATGGCCGCGGCCACTCGTTCCTTGACCCGCGTGATCTGTGGGGCCGACGGAGCATCCGCGTCGATCCCGGTGATCAGCTCGCGCAGCAAGCCGAGCCTGGCGTACTGGCGGATGTCGTACGCCATCGGAATGATGGTCTTGCCCAGCGCGTCCAGTTCTTCGACCGAGCGCCGCGTGACGCGCGCGGCCGATTCCTTGGGCATCGCATGGACCATGACTCCGGGAGCATCCAGCGCCAGCAGACGATGGGCCTGCTCGCCATGCGCCAGGAATCCTCCCGAGATGGCCTTGCCGACCACCAGGGCGACGACCGGATGTCCGCTCATGCGCGCCGTCGCATAGGCGTCGGCAGCCGCGGCGAGGGAAAGGAAAATGCCCAGCAGTGCCTCAATGCGCCCATAGGCCTGGCTGTTGACATCGACGATGGCGATCAGAGGCCGCTGCACACCGGAACGATCGGCGGCGATCGCTGCACGCACATGGTAGGCCAGCGCCCAGGCCTCATCGAGCCCGACCTCGCCATGTCGAGCCCGGGGAAAGCGGTTGTGCGGGTCCGGCACAATCGCGAGCAGCCGCACTCGCTCGTCTGCCAGGGTGGCATCCGCGACGAGCACGCTCGCCAGACCGGTCTCGATGCGCTGTGCCCCGCCGGCCAGTGCGTCAAACCAGGTCCGTCCGCGATTGGATAGCTCGCTGGCGCTCATTGCCTGTCTCCTTGCGGCCAGAGCCGACGCAGCGCGGGACCGTCCAGCGGCCTTGTCGGATCAATCTTCGCCAGGCGGCGCTGGTAGTCGTCAACCGCCTCGGAGCGATGCCGGGCGGGAAGGCCACGGGCCGCAAGGTCCCGGATGGCCTGCCGCAGTTGCTCGGCGTCATCCTCGATCAGCGCGTCGGCGAAGCCGGTTTCGTAGCGCTGTTCGCCACCCATCAGGCTCCAGATCATCTGCTTGTCGCCAGCGTCCAGCTCATCGATGCCCGCCTCCTGCTCGATCACCTCCGGGCCGTTCAGTCCGAGCCGGGCCTGTGGCAGGACCACCAGGTAGCTGCACAGCCCGGCAGCGATCGACATGCCGCCGAAGCAACCGACCATTCCGTGGATAACGCCGATAACCGGGACGTGGCGACGCAGGGCAATGATCTCGGCATGAATCTCGGCGACTACAGCCTCCCCAAGATTGGCCTCCTGCAGCCGAACGCCTCCGGTTTCCAGCAACAGCACCGGCAAGATCGCCTTGCCGCTCTCCCAGTCGCCTCTCGCGAGCCGGAGCGCGGCCGCGATCTTACTGGCGGAGACTTCTCCCATGCTGCCGCCCTGAAACGCCCCCTCGATCGCCATGATCACGGCGGGCTTGCCCGCGAGTTCCCCGCGCGCGATGACAACGCCGTCATCGGACTCGGGCACGATCCCCTGGAGCGGAAGCCAGGGGGATTCCAGGCGATCGAACGGGCCAAGCAGCTCGCGGAAGCTACCGGGGTCAAGGAGCGCCTGGGCACGCTCGCGCGCCCTCATCTCGATGACGCTCCGGCGCGACAGGAAGCGGTCGCGGCGCTCCGCGGCGGTCGGATCGGTACAGTGTTCCGTCGGCGTCATGGCTTCACCAGTTCCCCCGCCTGTTCGAGCCGCAACGCCACCATCCCGGGCGTTGCTCCGAAGTCGTTGATCTCCACCCGCGCGGCATGCTCGAAGTGGGAAAAGAACCGGTCGAGCACCGCCTTCCAGACCTGGGCATAGCCGCTGACGCTGGTCCGCACCCGGACCTGGGCGATCGGCTTGTCGGCAGGCTCGATCAGGACTTCCAGGTCGCCGGAGCCGACGACGCCGACATGAGCCCGGCGCGTCAATGGCCCCTTTGCCTCATACTCGAAGTTCAGCGTTTCCATGGAAGGACTCCTGTTGTGCAGTTGACGGGTGGGATCCGCGCTCCAACTTATCGAGAAACACGGTGACGGCCAGGAGATCGGCGCTGCCGCCCGGCGAAGCCCACAGTGCCATCAGGTCGGCATGCAGCCGATGCAGGCGCTCCAGTCCAGCCACTGCTGCCGTCCCGCCTGCGGCGAGCACGGCCCACGCGCCCGTCTGCGCCGCCTGGAGCGCTGCACGACCGCCGCGATGGAGCAAGCAAGTATCATCGAGGCTGGCCATGATGGACATGAGCGCATCGAGTCGCGCACAGTCTTCCGATATCCCTCGGCCCCGCGCCGCGCGGAGCGTCGGCAGGCCGATGAGGATCGCATGCGGGAAGCCTGCCTGGGCCTCGCCACGGGCGCCGGTCGCGCCAAATCGCAAGCGGGCCCGTTCGCCGTTGCTTAGCGGGCGGGGTGCAAATCGGTCCGGCAGCCGCGCCAGAGCGGCCGCCGTTGCCGCAATGCTGGCCGGATGGCTCTCCGAACGGCGCCGGGCGGCAGCGGCGACCAGCAAGCCGAGTGCCCAGATCACGCCCCGGTGCGCGTTGCTGCCGTCGGTCGCCGCCATCATGCGCCGCTCCATGTCGCGACCGATGCGTCCGATCTCTTCGCGCAACCGCAGAAACTCTTGGCTCGCAGCCGCTCGCACCAGGGCGGCGAAGCCGTCCTGCAAGCCAAGTGCGGAACACCGCAGTCGGGCCAGATCGAGGTCGTAATGCGCTCCGTTACTTCTGCGGTCCACCAGCGCCGGCTTTGGCGTGAGTTCGGCTTCGTCAATCAGCGCGGACACGGCCAAGGTCGATAGATCAAGAGCGGTAGGAGGGCTAGCGAATCGGTCCGTGAAAGGCCGGACGGCTTGGCAAGCCGTACCGCGATAGAGGGTTTGGCTCATGATGATTCACCAGCTCCGGAATAGGGCGGGCGGCTGATAGAGGCCGCCGGACCAGGCCACGAGGTCATCGATGCTGCGCGCCGCCAGGAGCGTCCGGCTTGCCTCGGTTCGACGGACGTCGAGGTCCTCGGGAGTGGCCACGATCCCGCGGCTGCGCAGCTCGGCGGTTCGCTTTGGATCGGCCCGCAGGCCGATCTCCGTGACGCCGGCGATGGCCGCGATGGCTGCCTGCCGTTCCTCCAGGCCCTCGGTCTTGTAGAGATAGGCGATCCCCTCCTCGGTCACGACGTGCGTGATGTCGTCGCCGTAGATCATGACCGGCGCCACAGGCATGCCGCTCTTCTTGCCCACCGCGACGGCGTCCAGCGTATCGACGATCGAGGGCTCGCCGCTCTTGTGGAAGGTCTCGACGATCTGAACCACGAGCTTGCGTCCCCGGGCAGTAGGACTCTTCCGCGTGATCATCTCCAGCCAGGCCGCGCTCGGGTGGCGGCGGCCCCGCGCATCGCTGCCCATGTTGGGGGCGCCGCCGAAGCCGGCAAGCCGCCCCCGGGTGACCGTCGAGGAGTTTCCCTCGGCGTCCATCTGCAGCGTCGAGCCGATGAACAGGTCCGCCGCGTACTGGCCGGCGAGCTGAGCGAGCACGCGGTTCGACCGCAGGCTGCCGTCGTGCCCGGTGAAGAACACGTCCGGGCGGGCACGGGTATAGTCTGCCATCCCCACCTCACTCCCGAAGCAGACGACACTTTCCACCCAGCCGCTCTCGATCGCTGGAATGAGCGTGGGGTGCGGGTTGAGCACCCAGTTGCGGCAGATCTTCCCACGCAGCCCGAGCCGTTCACCGTAGGTCGGCAGCAGCAGCTCGATTGCCGCGGTGTCGAAGCCGATGCCGTGATTGAGCGTCGTCACGCCGTGCCGCTCGTAGATCCCTCGGATCACCAGCATGCCGAGCAGGATCTGCAGCTCGCTGATCAGCCTCGGGTCGCGCGTGAAGAGGGGCTCGACCTGGAATGGCCTGTCCGCCGCAACGATGACGTCGACCCAGGAGGCCGGGATATCGACGCGCGGTAGTTCGTCCACAATTTCGTTGACCTGCACGACGACCACGCCGTCGTGGAAGGCCGTCGCCTCGACGATGGTCGGCGTGTCCTCGGTGTTCGGGCCGGTGTAGAGGTTGCCCTGGCGGTCGGCCTGCTCGGCGCAGACCAGCGCCACGTCGGGCATCAGGTCGACGAACATCCGTGCATAGAGTTCGACATAGGTGTGGATGGCGCCGATTTCGAGTTTGCCATCCTCGAGAAGTTGCGCCAGACGTACGCTCTGCGGACCGGCGAAAGAGAGATCGAGCTTGCGGGCGATGCCCCGCTCAAACAGCGTCAGATGTTCCGGCCGGCTGACGCTCCCGATCAAGAGATGCAGATCATGAACCTTCGCCGGCTCAACCTGGACGAGCGCCCGCGAGAGGAAATCCGCCTGCTTCTGGTTGTCCCCCTCGAGAGCCACGGCATCACCAGGCACGATCAGCGTCTGCAAGGCCTCGACGATGGCTCCGGTCTCCAGGACACGCCCGTTCATCCAACGCGCGATCCGGGCCAACCGCGCGGCCTTCTTCACCCTGCGCCGGGACCAGCCGGTCGCCTGCCCTTCGAACCGGATGCCAGGACTCACTTTGACGTCCCCAAGAACAGGATGTGTCATCGGTCGGTCTCCATCTTCATGTTCAGCCCTCTTCATCAGCCGGAGTTTGGTTTGCCCCGAGAGCTGCTCGGTGACGGAGGCTGCACGAGCGGGTGCGTCATGTCCTCGGGCCGAACCCACTCGTCAAACTGCTCCGCGGTGAGGAGGCCCAGCTTGAGGGCAGCCTCGCGCAGGGTAAGGTCTTCGCGGTACGCCTTCAAGGAAATCTGTGCAGCCTTCTCGTAGCCGATGTGCGGGTTGAGGGCCGTCACCAACATGAGCGAGCTGTCGATGTGTTCGCGGATGTGCTTCTCGTTCGGTTCGATGCCCCGGGCGCAGCGGTCGTTGAACGAGTGCGCAGCCTCGGCTAGCAACTGGATCGAATCCAGGACGTTATGCAGGATCACGGGCTTGTAGACGTTGAGCTGGAAGTTCCCCTGCGAGCCGGCGAAGGCCACGGCGTGGTCGTTCCCGAACACTTGCACGGCCACCATGGTGAGCGCCTCGCACTGGGTCGGGTTGATCTTCCCCGGCATGATCGACGAGCCCGGCTCGTTCTCCGGGATTTTCAGCTCCGCGAAGCCTGCCCGAGGTCCGCACGCGTACCAGCGCACGTCGTTGGCGATCTTCATGAGGGCGCCGGCCAGGGTGCGCAGGGCGGCGCTGACGTTGACCATGGCGTCGTGCGCCGACAGGGCCGCGAACTTGTTCGCCGCCGAGACGAACGGTTTGCCCGTCTGCTCCGCGATCCGGCGCGCCGCCACCGCGCCGAACCGCGGGTCGGCGTTCAGCCCGGTGCCGACCGCGGTCCCGCCGATCGCCAGGGCGCAAACGCCCGGCAACGCTCGGCCGATCCCGTCGAGCGCCTGGTCGAGCTGCGCCACCCAGCCCGAGATCACCTGGCCGAGGGTCAACGGCGTCGCATCCTGGAGGTGCGTCCGGCCCACCATCACCACCCGGGAGAACGCCTTGGCCTTGGCGTCCAGCGTGTCCCGCAGGCCGCGGATCGCCGGGGCGAGCGTGTCATCGAGCTGCTCGACCGTCGCGATGTGCATCACGGTCGGGAAGGTGTCGTTGGACGACTGGCTGTGATTGACGTCGTCGTTGGGGTGGATCGGTTTCTTCGACCCCACGACCCCACCGGCGAGCTGGATCGCCCGGTTGGCGATCACCTCGTTGGCGTTCATGTTCGTCTGGGTACCACTGCCGGTCTGGAACACGACGAGCGGGAACTCGCCGTCCAGCTTCCCGTCGATCACCTCCTCGGCGGCCCGGACGATCAGGTCAACCTTCTCCGGCGGCAACTGGCCCAGCTCCCCGTTCGCCAGGGCCGCGCATTTCTTGAGGATGCCGAGGGCACGGATCACGGGCCGGCCCCAGCGGTAGCGCTCACGGCCGATCGGGAAATTGACGTGGGATCTCTGGGTCTGGGCGCCCCAGAGATGATCCGCCGGGACCTCGACGCCGCCCAGCACGTCCTCTTCGTCTCGGAACCCGGCGTCCGCACGCGTGTTACTCGACATGACTCCACGTTTCTCCTTCCTCTCATCCGCCGAGAGCGCGCTGCGAATACGCCGGCGTCCACTGGCTGGCCGCAACTTCGATCTTACCGAAGAATCCCTCGAAAAGCTGCTGCGAGCAGTGAGAGAGATGGATGTCCGCGAACTCGATTTTCCCCTCGTTGATGGCCTCCCGGCAGGTTTTCTCACCCTGGTAAGGCATCCGAAAGCTGACCGCGTCTGCTTGCGGAAGGCCCACGTCGACAGCGGGCCTGGCCTCGGCGCCACTGAGGATCCGAACCCGGAACGGCTCGCCGCGCTCGTGAAATCCCCGCGCGCGCTGGGCGAGCGCTGTCGGCACGGCTTTCGGACAGCCGGGGTCGGTGAATCCACCAACTCCCAGGGTTGCGCCGTGGGAGATCAGCTCCGCTGCTTCCTCGGCCGATCGGACGGGAAATCGCCCGTGTGACGTCATCGTTTCCTCGCTTGCACACGCGATCGCGATCACTTGCCCTGGAAGACGGGCGGTCGCTTGTCAAAAAACGCCTTGACGCCCTCCTTGAGGTCGTCGCTCCGAAATGCGGCTCGCCGAACAGATTGGATCGATTCGAACTCGTGAGCGCTCATCGGGGTACCCGCCGTGAGGCTGCGCAGCTCGGCTTTGACAACGGCCACCGCGAGGGGCGCGCGACTGGCGATCGTACGGGCGATTGTCATCGTCGTTTCCTCGAGCTTCTCCGGTTCCACCAGGCGATTGAGCAGGCCGAACCGATAGGCGTCTTCGGCCGAGAGGGGGTCGCCCGTGAAAACCATCTCCTTGACGACGTGCAGGGGCAGGACCCCGAGGAAGTGGGACATGCCCTCGGTGTTGTAGGAGACTCCGATCTTGACTGGCGTGATGGCGAACGTCGTTTTAGGTGTGCCGATGGCAAGGTCGCAAGTGACGGCCAAGTCGCAGGCCGCGCCCCAGACGCTGCTGTGAAGCATTGCGATGACCGGCATCGGGCTGTACCGGACGCGTTGGAGAACCTGTACGAACCCCGTGGTCCAGTGCACGGCGTCGTGGCCGTCGAGCGGTATCTCGTGGACATCGTGACCGGCTGACCAGATCTTCGTGTTCGGATCGGCGCGAATGATCACGACCCGGACATTGGCTTTCTCGAATTCGTCCAAGGACTCAAGGAGCCCGGCGCAAACGTCGCTGCTGAGCGGATTGACGGGCGGCTTGCTGATGGTCGCGATCCCGATGTTCTCAGCAATCAGCGACGGGGTCACGGGTCGTGCCGGATTCTCTGCCATGATTCTCTACCTCGCTGGATTGCTTGCGCAATTTCGTTTAGTTTACGAACGAGCTCGATCGAGGACGATCGCCTTCGGTTACCACCGCCTCAGCCCGGCACCACCGGCGTCTTGTGTGTCGAGACCTTCGCCAGGACCGACTTGTCGATGTTCAGGTGCGCCTTCACAAGCTCATACGGCGTGAACGCCAACCACTGCGCCAGCGAGACGTCGGCGAAGTGGTCGGACTGCCACAGCTCGAGGTACCGCAGCGTCGTCGTGCCCGTGTTCTCGATGTAGTGGGGCATGCTCTTCGGCACGTAGCCGACGTCGCCCGGCTGGTAGTCGAAGGTGCCCGCGGTCGCACCGGAGGCGTACACCGTCATCCGCGACTGGCCCGCGATGTGGTATTGCAACTCATCCGAGTTCGGGTGCCAGTGCAGCTCGCGCATCCCGCCAGGCTCGACCTCGACCAGCGCGGCGGCGATCTCCTTGGCCGCCGGGAAATTCGAGGAGTCGACGATGCGGACCCTACCCCCCTTCGTTTCGATCGGCTTTTGGTCCATCAGCCGGTGGCTGTAGGGCACGGCCACCGGCCCGGCGCCGACGACCCGATCCGCGGCGAGCGGGCCGGGCACTTGCGACTCGAAGATGTAGAACTCCTCCTTGGGGATGTTGGCGAAGGCGCTTTCGGGCACGCCGAAGTTCTTGGCGAGAACCTCTTTCGGGATGTGGGCCAGAAAGTCCGAGACCAGGAAGGTCGCATCCTCGTTGAAGTTGCCGTCGTTGAAGACGAGCAGGAACTCGCAGCCGTCCCCCTCCAGTCCCTGGAGCGAGTGCGGGATGCCGCCCGGGAAGTTCCAGATGTTGCCCTCGCTGATATCGTCCTGGAAGGCGTGACCGTCCTGGTCGACGGCGGTGATCCGCATCCGGCCCTTGAGCACGAACCCCCACTCGTCCGGAACGTGCCAGTGCATCTCCCGGACCGCGCCGGCCTTGAGCCGCATGTTGACGCAGTTAAGCGCCTGGGCAATCTGCAGCTCTCGTCCGGTCACCTGCCGAGCCCAGCCGCCGGGCTGCAACCGATTGTGGACGTCGGCAAATGAGAATCTCAGGTTGGGCATCGTGCCGTGGTCCGTCGGCGGGGGCGCGAGCCTGTCTGTGTTCTGGGCCTCGCGCGTGGGGTTCGTCGGACCAATGATCGGTGCGCCCTCCTTGCCGCGGATCGGCAAAGGCGGCTGGTCGTCGGCTGCAGCCCGCCTGGTCCCGACCAGAGTTGCGGTCGTGGCCGCCGCGAACGCCGCGGCCCCGGTCAGAAAGTCCCGGCGCTGGAAGTTGGACATGGGAGACTCCTCTTCGGGAAGGAAAGGACAATTACCGTCCTGCGGGAGGCGGCGAGGGTTACCCTGCCAGGACCGGCAGGACATACGGCCCCTTGGGGATGACGGCAACCCTCGCATCCGGTCCATACTCGGCCAGCGAGTCGGCCAGGGTTGACTCGACGTCGCGCGCAGGCTCGACGAAGCAGCGGGCGAGGACCTCCGGGGCGACGCCCTCGGCGACCATCTTCACCCGGGCCTTGCGGCGGACCTTGGCCAGCTCCTCGACCTGCCACTGGTCCTTCACGAAGTAATCCTCGCCGAGGATTCGCTTCATGAAGACCTCGATCGATGGATTGTCGCGGAACAGCGATTCGAACTCGGGATTCCCAAGCCCCTCGGTGAGGCGACCAGGATGAGCACCCGTTCCCGGGGAATGCCGGCCCCGTGCAGCACGTCGAGGATCGGCCCGAGCAGCAGCTTGTTCGGCACCGGCCGCGTGATGTCGCAGACAACGATGCAGGCGTCGTGACGTCCCGCCGCCAGTTCCCGCAGCGGCGGCGCTCCGATCGGCCGCTCGAGGGCAGTGGCGACCGCAGCGGAAGGGTCTTCTAACGGAGACACTTCCCGGACCGCCAGGGGTCCCACCAGGCGATCGTCGGGGACGTCTACGGCCATGCCGGAACGGCCGTAATCGAGCATCACTCGCATAAGTTCTCATCGCCTCCGTCTTCGGGGATGTGGGCTGTTGGAAGCGGCAATAAAAAAAACCTGACCATGCGCTGATTCGCACGGCGTGGCCGGCTTAGCCGAGTGGTACATTGCCCGTCGCGAGCAACTACTGTTTCGCAGGCTTACGAGGTGGATCATGGGAAGTCAAGAGCCAAGAGCCTGATTTCGGGAAATCCGAATTATGGGCCGAGTGAGACCCCTGCATCCTGAGCGGCCGGGTGTAGCCCTCTCCCGCCATGGATGTCGGCCGCTCAAAGCAACCGCGAGGCCTAGAGCAGGCGGCGGAGAGCCCCCACCCGCACCGGACGGCAGGGTGGTTCCGGTTCATCGCTCGTCTGGGACTGAGTGGGTGAATGGCCTATCGGTTCTGTGTCGGCCTTTGGTCCTCGGCGAGGTGTAAAATGCGTTCAACATCAAGCCGGGAGGTCGGTTCGTCATCGCCGTGAAGAACCCCGAGGCGACCTCGCCGACTGGAATCGGCCTTGAAGTTGATCAGCAAGCTGACTTCACCGCAGAGTTGTCGGCAACGTTTGTAGACCGC
>Ga0187864_10003726_pt1 | contig 12298 bp, 8 predicted proteins | sample June2016WEW_11_4_FD_132985 | JGI IMG/M metagenome (GOLD analysis project Ga0187864, IMG submission 132985) | Peatland microbial communities from SPRUCE experiment site at the Marcell Experimental Forest, Minnesota, USA - June2016WEW_11_40 | ecosystem: Environmental > Terrestrial > Soil >... | reverse complement strand
TTACGGGAGCACATTGCTCCGCTTCTGGGGGATGATCCCAGCCAATGGACCCAGGGCCGGCTCACATACCAACTGCGCCGCTTACGTTTGCACGGGTTGATCGAACGGGTTCCCGACTTACAACGTTACACGGTGACCGAACGAGGCATGCAAGTCGCCTTGTGGTTCACGCGATGTCATGCCCGTTTGTTCCGACCCGTACCGGGAGAACTGCTCGCCGACGAGTTCCCCCACGACGGACCGATTCGCCGCGCCCTGGACAAGTTCGATCGAGAAGTCGATCGCTACCTCGACAGGGTCAAGGTTCAACCAGCAGCTTGACGCAAAAACTTGACTCACCTGTAACGAGTTTGGGTTTATAAGGGGTCTTTCGGGCTGGAAACTCCGGTCTGATAGCAAGATTCTCCTTCTGGAGTCATGTGATGAACTTCAATGACATTTACTTAAATGGGATCGATGGGGTGACGGGGCGGTATCTCGTCGATCCATTTTCTCCGTCCGGGGCCGTGGCCGCGGCCCGCGGCAAGCCTCCGGACCGCGACCAAGCTGGCTGGCTGGGGCACCTCCGCGGCATACTGCTTAGTCCGTTCCTCGGACTCCCCCGGGGCATCGATCCAACCGACGTGACCCGTTCCGGTTGGGGCGTCGTCTTCGCTCGGAACACACCGGATAACATCCGCCGGGCGATCGAACCGCTTCTCGCCCACCGCCACGGCCAGGTCCCGGCCAGCCGCTGCAAGGTCCTGGAATACACCATGGGGCGGTCGCTCAAAGACTGGCTGAAAACGTACGGAGTCTCCACGGGTACGGTCGATCCTACGAAGGTGCCCTATTACTTGATGCTTGTGGGCGGCCCCGAGTCGATCCCCTTCGAGTTCCAGTACCTCCTCGACATTGAGTACGCCGTCGGCCGGCTCGCCTTCGACGACGCGGAAGGGTACCAGAGCTACGCTGAGAGCGTGGTGAACTACGAGACGGCGTCGGCCGTCGCTAACGCGAGAGAAGTCGTATACTGGGCCCCCCGACACGCGGCCGACCCTGCGACTCAAATGAGCCTCGACTCGCTCGTCTCGCCGCTTTTCGGGGGTACCCCACCCGGAGACGGTCGGGAGGCCGAGGCTCCTGTCGCCGGCGAGCTCGGCTACACGTCCAGCGCGCTGACGGCTCGCGACGCGACGCGGGATCGCCTGCTGGGGTTGCTTCACCCCGGGGCGCGGGGGTCGACCCCAGCGTTCCTGTTCACGGCGTCGCACGGCGTAGGTTGGCCGAAGGGTCACGCAAACCAGGTCCCGGCGCAGGGGGCGCTGCTTTGCCAGGACTGGCCGGGTTCGGGACCGGTGCGGCCCGGCCATTACCTGTCCGCGTCCGACGTGACCGACGACGCGTCCGTTCACGGCTTGGTGGCCTTCCACTTCGCCTGTTACGGCGCCGGAACGCTGGCGTTCGACCCCTTCCTGATGGACCGCGACGGGGGACCCCGTCCGGTCGCCGAGCGGCCATTCATCGCGGCCCTGCCGAAGCGTCTTCTGTCGCACCCCAGGGGTGGTGCCCTTGCGGTGCTCGGCCACATCGACCGCGCCTGGGGCTTCTCGATCCGGCCGCGGGGCCTCGGCCCCCAGATCGTCCCGTTCCGCAACCTGATCGGGCGTGTCCTGGCAGGAGAGCCTGTCGGACATGCCACGAAGGACTTCAGCGAGAAGTACGCATCGCTCTCGGCCTCGCTGCTCGACGCGCTCGACAAGAGCCGTCCCGGCGAGCGCCTCGACGAGGTCGACCTCGCCTGGGCCTGGGTCGAGCGGAATGACGCCCAGAACTACATCGTACTCGGCGACCCAGCGGTGCGCATTCGCGTCGACCTCCTCAGACCGACTCCCGTTCCTGGGTCGCCAGGAGGGGTCTCGCCATGAGCGACGTGCTCGACCTGACTGTCCACTTGACCCCACCCCCCAAGGGGGCGCCGCCCGGAAGCCTGGCCGCGGTGACGATCCGCTGCGACGCGCTGGGGGTGGCGGGATCGGGAGGGATCCTCACCGACCCGCTCACCGCGGAGGACCGCGAGGACCTGCTGTGGTATCTCGAGCAGTACCCCGTGTGGCCGTACGACGATCAGCTTGAGCGGGCTCGTGCCATCGAGGGTCGGCTCGCTGAGGTGGGACACCGGCTCTTCGAGGCGGCGCTCGGACCGGGCTTCGCGGGGATTGTGAAGCCCTGGCAACTGGCCTCCAGTCCGCGGCACCAGCTCAGCGTGATCGCAGAGGCGTCCGAGGTTCTCGCTTTGCCGTGGGAGTTGCTTCACGACGGCCAGGGTTTCCTCTCGCTGCGGACCCGCGACCCGGTCTCGGTCGTGCGGCGTCTGCCCCAGTCAGACCTCGTCATGCTGCCGCCCGTGCCGTTCGAGCCGCCGCTGCGGGTCCTGCTGGTCACGGCGCGGCCCGAGGGGATGGACCTGGTCGACCCGCGGGGAGTGGCCCGTGAACTGCTCGACGAACTGGGCGGGCCGACCGGAGGAGGCGGGGTCTTGGTCGAGCTGCTCCGCCCGCCGACTCTGGGCAACCTTCGCGGCCGCCTGGCCGACGAGGTCCGCCCGCCGGTTCAGGTCGTCCACTTCGACGGTCACGGCACCTTCGACGTAGGCGAGGACGGGCGGGGCCAGGGGCGGCTGGCGTTCGAGGACGACGACGGACGGCTCGACGCCGTGCCGGCCGATGTCCTGGCGCAGGTGCTCCAGGGGAGCGGGGTGCGGCTCGCCGTGCTGACGGCCTGCCGCAGCGCCGTCGGGACGGCCGACCCGTTCAGCAGCATCGCGGCCCAGCTCATCCGGTCGGGGCTTGACGCGGTGGTCGCCATGGGGGCCAGCCTGCTGGCGGCCGGGGCGGTCCGCTACTCCGAGGGCTTCTACAGGGCCATGGCGGGCGGCTCGCCCGTGCCGGTCGCCCAGGATCGGGCGCGACAGGCGATGTTCGATAATCCGAGGCGCCACCTCCAGCGCCGGCGACCCGACGACCCCGGCGCTCCTGTGACCCTCCGCGACTGGTGGCTTCCCCAGCTCTACCAGCAGCGGACCCTCGACCTTCGCCCCGGGTCGAAGCCGCGCCCTGCCGCGAAAAGAGGGAAACGGGCCGGGGCGCACGAACCCCTGCCCGACGACGCCCCGCGCTACGGTTTCGTGGGGCGGGCCGCTGAGCTTCACCATATCGAGCGACACCTTACCCGCGGCCGGCTCGTCTCCATCCACGGCCCGGCGGGGTCGGGCAAGTCGGCGCTGGCGCGAGAGGCTGCTGGCTGGCTCGTCCGGACAGGGTTCTGCGTGGCGGCCTGCCCCATCTCTTTCGGGCAAGGTGGCGACGCCGCGAGCCTGATCCGCGCCCTGGCTGGCGCGCTCCAGGCGGTCGACCGCAAGCTCGACTCCGACGACCCGCCTGCCGCACTCGAGAGGTTGAGCAAGGCGATGACGAAGCGACCCGTGCTCGTCGTCGCCGACGACCTGGAGGGCCTCGCGACCGGCGGCCTCTTCCCGGCGGACCCGGCGACCCGGGCCGGCCTCTGGGACACCCTTCTCGAACTCCCGCGGCTCGGCTGCGGCGCGTTGCTGGTCGGGCGTGACCGCTCGCTCGGCGACGCGCGACTGGCGCCCGGCCGGCGGACGGCCCACCTCCCGGTCGCCGGTCTCGACCCGCCTGACGCACTCGCCCTCGCCGACCGCATCCTCGGCGACCTGGCGATTGACCGGTCCCGGATCCCCTTCCGCGAGCTCCAGGCCCTGCTCAGCCGGCTTGGTCACTCGCCGCTGGCGATCCAGCTCGTCCTGCCCTTGGTGCGTGACGTCCACCGGGCGAAGCTTCAGGTCACTCTTGACGGCCTCCTCCAAAGCGCCGACGTCGCCGTTGCGGCCGCCCTTTCGCGGGAGCTGACGGCCGCTCTGCGGCTCTGGGTCGAGCGCCTCCCCGAGGCCGCGCGGGCCTGGCTGAATCGGCTGTCCGTGTTCGCGGGCGGGGCCGACGAGCGGCGAGTTCTTGTCGTGTCGAACGTCCCGGAGGCGGAATGGACTGACCTCCGAGTCGCCCTCGAGCAAGCGGGGCTGCTGACGGTGGAACGTCCACCCGACGTCGGTGGCCGCCCATTCCTGCGGTTCCACCAGGCGCTGGCCCCGGTCGGGTACGCCAGCGGCTCCGGAGTCGACGCCGACACCGCCGACCGCTTCGTCGCTCTCTACCTCGACCTCGCCGCCTCCCTCGCGACTGCCGGGCCCGACGGTTTTGAGGTCCCCGCGGATGAGCTCCGGCGCGAGCTGCCGAACCTCAAGCGGGCCCTCGACCAAGCCGCCTCCCGGGGCGACGCAGCCCGGGCCCACGCGGCCGCCGTGGCGCTCGCCCCGGTCGTGGAGCGGCTGGCGTCGCGGCGGGAGGCACAGTCTCTGCTATCGCGGTGGGCGTGAGGCGGGACGCATTCGGTGGATCGGGCCGGACCTCGGTCGCCTTTCCCGGCGCTTTCGCCATTTTTTTTATGGCGATGGGCGTCCAAGTCTGGTAATTTATTGGTAGGTCTCATGTTAGAGCTCGGATTGGTGGTTTTCCACCGCATTCGGCGGAGGCGATTACGTGAATCCCTCCTTTCGCGTCTGCATCTTGGCGTCCGTGCTGCTCGGCCTCCTGGCTCCCCCTCCGGGCCAGCAGATGCGCCGGTTTGAGGGAAATGCCCCGGGGCACAAGCTCAGTACCGAGCGCGGAAACACGGAGTCAAGAGGAGTCAGGGGCAATGCTGAGGATGCCAGGAAGCTCGAGAAGGTGCTTGAAAGAGGCGAGGGCAATCTTTATGCCCCTGGCAAGCTCAGCCCCGAGGAGCTTAGCAAGCGGTTTAGAGACAGCATGGGCATTGCTCCGGATGCCCCGGAGCCCCTCTACCCCAGTACTGATGCCCAGGAGCCCGGTTTTTCGCCCAGCCTGCCCGCGAGCCAGCGTCCGGAGCCCCTCTACCCCAGTACTGATGCCCAGGAGCTCCTCAAGCCCAGCACCGAGGCAAAACTGGCCCGGCTACGCGATGTGCTGAAGTCGCTTGAGACGCGGTCCTCGGACAAGAACTGGGGGGACGCCGGCGCCTGGCTTGAGGGTGAAATCCACCGGGGGGGCGAGCCGCTTGTCCCCCCGGTGTCGGATATCTCTACCGATCCCCGTTCCAAGATCACTCGTCGACCAAGTCCTTTCCGCAACTGGGGGGATGGCCACTATAGAGAGGCTGGCGTCGATAAGGACTTGGTCGACGCCAGCGTTGAGGCCGGGGAGAGTCGAGCTGCCGAGTTCGGTCCCCGGGTCCCCGTCACGGTTGATGGGCTCAACGAGGGCGAGTGGGGCCCGGCGGAGGCGACGCTCCGCCGGGTCGTGATGCTGGGAAAGCTCAATGGGTTGCCGGAGGCGCTGGCCAAGGTCGTCCCCGGCGACCCGTCGGCCACCGAGGAGGCCTTCGGCGGCCTGGACGTCAAGGCGCTGCCAGACGAGTTCGCCACCATCTTCCGCCCCCTCGAAGCGTTGCAGGGACTCGACGGGCTCAGGATCGCCTCCGAGGCTGTGCTGGCGCCGCTAGACGTTAGTGCGATCCGCCGCGACGCGAGCCGGGTCGCCGGCGGGCTGAAGCAAACTGACGTGCCGAACCGCCTGCTCACCGACCTGGCCGTCAAGTCGTTCCTGGACGGCTACGCGACCCAGGCCAGGACCCTCCTCCCCGACCAGGTCGTCCCGGGTCACGCGGCTGCTTTGCTCGACGACGTGCGGACCCTCCTGCTCGGCGAGGGGCGGGTTGCGACCGCCACCGCCTCACGGGCGATCGCCCCCGACCCGACGGCGAGCCCGGGCTCGCCCCGCGGACCACCCCCAGGGGCGCTCAGCCTTATCCCGGACGCGGCCCACGGCTCCTGGAAGGTCGAGGTTCCCGCCGACGTCCCCCGGTCCCTGCTGTCGACGGACGAGGTGGCCGGAATTCAGCGACGGCTAAAGGCGCAAGTGACGGAGCAGCTCGCCGCGAAGCAAAACGAAATCCGGTCCCTCGAGACACGGACCCTCGGGGAGGTAACCGCGCTCCGGGAGACCGTCGACACCCGGATCACGCAAAGGTCCGAACAGATCAGGACGATCGAGGACCGCCTCGGCCGGGCCCTCGACCCCTACGAGCGCGACTTGGCCTACGACCGGTTCGGGCAAAAGGGCGACTCCGTTGCGAGCGTCGCCGACGAGATCCAGAAACGGCGGCAAAAGATGGAGGAACGGGATCGAGAGGCCGAGCGGATCCGCCAAGAATACGCCAGGCAAGAAAAGGTCCGGGCCGAAAGAGCTCTCGTCGAGCAGAAACAGATGCAGGAGATGACGGAGAGAATCGAACGCGCTGTGCGTGAACGAGGGAGGGAGCTCGGACGTACCATCGAGCGGGCAGAGGTAATCAAGCGGGCAGAGGTAGAGGTGAGAGAGAGCATCAGGCCGCGCGGTATCCCCTGAACGAACGGACTTCGGGTCATCGTGGACGGAGAGGTCTGTGCGGGGGTTGTCCCTCCTCTTACTCAGTTAATCGATGTAGAGGCGTTATATGAGCGGCGGGCGGCGCGGCGGGAACCTCCTCTCGAAAGACCAGTTGCTTTTTTGGTCCCTCTGGTTCGGCGTTCCCGCAGTGATCCTGGGGTTCAGCTCCGTCACGAGCAACGCCTTGGCTCTGGCGGTAGATCTCGCTCCACGCGTCCTGGGTCTCATCGTGGCGGGCGCGCTTGGTTGGTGGCTCGGCGCCAGACTGGCGAAACGCGTCGGGCGACCCGCGACGGCCTACCCCTGGGTCTACTACTCAGCGGACGGGGGCAGCACGTGGGTGGCGAAACGCGTCGGGCGACCCGCGACGGCCTACCCCGTGACGGCGGCCCTCGCCTTGGCCTTGGTCGCGTGGGTGTTCATCCCGACCCTGCATGGTCGGGCGCCGGCAACGGTCGTCAGCGGCACGCGGCGCATCGCGTCGGCGCTGCGCGCGGTGGACGCTTCAGACCTGGAGGGTTTCAACCGGACCTCTGCCGCGCGGGGGACAATCGGGGCCTGTCAGTTCCCGACGCTGCGCGCATGGTCCGACCACCAGCTCGACGCCGCGGAACGATCCTGGGCGGAAAAGGTTGCGGACGACCTGGGGGCGAGGCTCAGGGCACTCGCCCCGGGCGACCTGGATGGGTACAAGGCGGTGGCCGCCGACCCCCGCCTCCGTACGGCCGTTGGCCGGGGGCTCGAGGGGCGCATCGACGGCTTTTCCGCCTGGGGCGAGAGGGCGGCCACGGACCTCGCCGCCACACTTGGCAAGGTAAGGCCAGGGGACGTTGAAGGCTTCCTCCTTGGTCGGCGAGATCGGGAGAAGTTCCGGGGGGCGGTCCCTGCCCGTGCCTCGATTGTCAGTAAGGCAGAGGAAGCGTGGGTCGTCGAATCGGTCGAGGCGCTCGAGGCCGAGGTCGAGCCGCTGCTGTCGTCCGACCCCAAGCGGGTTTCCGAGAGGGCCGTGCGGGCGCTGGCGGACCTGGAACGCTGTGGCGCGACCCGCGAGGTGCTCTCGAGGGTCGATCAGCTCCGGAGGAAGGCCTTTTCCGCCGGGCTGGAGCAGGCGAAGCGGGAAGCGCTGGCGCTCGTCAAGGACAAGAAGTACGAGGCCGCGTCCGCCTCGGCCGCTCGGTTCCAGGCGAAGTGGGCCGGCGAGGCTGCGGCGGTCGGTTCGAGCGACGTGGTCGAAAGGTTTGCCGAGGGGTATGCATTCCTCGCCGACCTCGCCCGGATCGCCATGAGGCCCGACCCCAAGTAACTTGGGGCCGGAAAGAAAGGCCGGCCGACCCATGGGCGACGAGCTGACCCTGCACCTGACGCTTCACCCCCCGGAGGCAACCGACCCCCCCGGTATCCTCGTCGGCTTCGAGGCCGATTGCTGGGAAATGGGCCCGGCCGTCGGACACGGCCGGATCCCCGAACGGCTGGCAGGTGACGGCGGCACCCCGCTTTCCTGGCCCGAGGCGGCTGGCGAGTTGAAGTGGTATCTCGAGGATTACTGGAAGTGGCCATACGGCGGTTTCGCCGAGCGGGCGCGGGCCGTCGAGGCGATGGCGGCGCGACTGGGCCGGCTCCTGTTCCGTCAGTTGCTTGACGGGACGGGTGAGGTGATTTACCGGTGGCTTTACGAGTCCGACAGACGGCTCAAGGTCGCGGTCCGAGGCGGGTCGCCCGCCGGGATGAGCTTGCCATGGGAGTTGCTGCACGACGGGCAAGGATTCCTGGTGCTCCGATCGCGGTCCCCTGTATCGGTCGTCCGCCAGCTCTCGGGGGTCATGAATGCCCCTCTCGACCGAGAGTTCGATCCGCCTCTCCGGGTGCTGCTCGTGACGGCCCGGCCTGAGGAGGCCGGGTTTGTCGACCAGCGTGTCATCGCCCGCGGGCTACTCGACGCGGTCGAGGCACGGCGGCCGGTGGGGAGTGTTCCGATCGAGGTCGAGCTATTACGGCCGCCGACCGTCGCCGCCCTCCGCAGGCGCCTGGAGGACAAGGACCGGCCGATCCACGTCCTCCACTTCGACGGCCACGGTATCTTCGACGCCGTCACGGGACGGGGCTTCCTCGCCCTCGAGGACGATGCTGGCGGCCTCGACCGGGTCGAGGCCGGTGTGCTGGCGCAGTCGCTCCAGGACAGCGGGGTGCGGCTCGCCGTCCTGGACCGCCTGTCAGAGCGCGATGGGCCGGCCGGACGACCCCGGCAGTGGCGTGGCCGGGGCACTCTTGAAGGGGGGCGTCCCCGCGGTGGTGGCCATGAGCGCCAGCGTGCTGGTGGCGACGGCGGCGCGCTATACCGAGGCGTTCTATCGCGCGCTGGCTCGGGGCGAGCCGGCGGCGACCGCACACGAGCGGGGGCGGCAGGCCCTCCACGACGACAGTCGTCGTCACACCCACCACCGTTATGACGATAGACCGGCCGCGGCGGTCTCGTTGATCGACTGGTGGATGCCGCACTACTACGAACAGCGCCCGGTCCGACTCCGCCCTGCCCAGGGGCGTGCCACCGCTCCGCCCGCGAAGGCGGCGTTCCGCCCGGCCGCCGGCCTGCCCGACGAGCCCCGCCACGGCTTCGAGGGCCGTGCCCGTGAACTGCTCCGGATCGAACGTGAGCTCCTCCGGGGCCGGGTCGTAGTTATCAATGGGTTCGGGGGTGTCGGCAAGACGGCCCTGGCGCGGGAGGCCGGTTACTGGCTGACCCGGACCGGCCTCTACGAGGGGGCCTGCTATGTCTCGTTCGAAGCCGGCGGCGGCCCCGCCGCGCTGATCTCGGCCCTGGCCCGCGCCCTGGGGGTCAAGGCCGACGCGGCGGCCGTTCACCGGAAGCTCGACGAATCGCCGCGGCTCGTCATCGCCGACGATCTCGACGCGGTGCTTCCGGGCGGCGCCGCCCCGCTCGAGTCGGCCGCGCGGGCGAAGCTTTGGGACGCTCTTCTCGAGCTGACCGGGCACGGGGCCGGGCTGATCCTCGTCGCCCGCGGCGCGGCCTTCGGCGACGGCCGGCTCGCGCCCGGCGCGCGGGCGGCCCACGTAACGCTCGCGGGACTGGCGACCGACGAGGCGATCGCCCTGGTGGGCCGGGCCCTCGACGACCTGGGCGTCGACCGAGCCCCGATCGACCACGCAGCGCTTCGCGACCTGGTCGACTATCTCGGGGGACTCCCGCTGGCGGTCCAGCTCGTTGCCCCGGCCCTCCGGGAGGCGTCGGCCCGGTCGATCCTCGACGATTTCGACACGTGGCTGCCTCGTCTGGTTGACCCGGACGAGCCCGGCCGCAACGCCGGCCTGGTCGCCTCGCTCGATGCGTCGATCCGCGTCCTGAGCGAAGACGAGCGGTCAACCCTCGATTGGCTCGCACCGTTCGATTCCGGAGCGTACGAGGACGACCTGCGGGCCCTCGACGGTTCAGCCCCCCCCTCGTGGCCCGGGATCCGGTCGGCCCTCTTGCGGACCGGCCTGGCGCACCTCGATTCGCCGGGCAGCCCGGGGGGGGCGGGTTTCTTTCGGTTCCACCCCGCCCTGACGCCCTCCCTGCGGGGGCGTCCCAACAGTGTCCAGGCTTCGGCCGCGGCCGCCCACTCGGTACGTTACCTCGGCCTGGCCGACGCTCTGAATGCGCTCGACACAACTGACCCGGCTGCGGCCCGGGCCCGAGTCCTTCCCGACCTGCCCAACTTTCGCCGGGCATTCCACACCCTCCTTGCCTCCGAGCCCGACGCCGCCACCGCGCTGCTCAACCACCTGCGGCGGTTCCTTCAGATCGCGGGCCGCGGCCCTGAAATCGACGCGCTCACCCGGCGTCTCGAGGCGGCGCGGACCGCCGCAGACACTGGCGGCCTCCTGCGGGAGACCGAATGGGAGTGGGCGATGACCCTCGGCCTGGCCGACCTCGATAACGGCCGCCACTTCGAGGCCCTCGGACGCTTCGAGGCGCTGCTCTCGCGGGTCGAGGCAGCCCCGACCGACGTCCCGGTGGGCCCGCGCTCTGTCGCACACGCCGACACGCTCCACGCGGCTGCCCGTTGCCTCGAACGCCTTGGCAGGACCGCGGAGGCACTTGACCGCCTGGCCCTCGCCCACGGGATCGTCGAGGAGTGGATCGGGCACCGGCCGGATGACACCGGGCTCATCGCTTGCCGTGGCGCGCTGCTGATCGACCTCGGGGACGTCTTCGCCGCGCGGGGTGACGACGACAGCGCCGGGATGGTCTGGCAGCAGGCCCTGCGGGTCGCCGAGTGGCGGGACGACCCAAGGGCCCAGGCACAGGTGCTGGAGCGTTACGCACGGCTGCTGGCTCGGCAGGGCGACTTCGAACGCGCCGCGGGCGCCTACGCGACCGCTGCTGATTTCTACGAGGTCCAGGGCGAGCCGGAGAGCGCGGCGATCCTCCGGATCAAGCTCGGGCGGATCGCCGCGATGGCCTGCGCGGCCGCCGAGGCGGAGGCGGCCTTTCGTGCGAGCCTCGCAGTCTTGGAGGGCCGGCGCAGGGCGCCGGAAGCGGCGGTCTGCTGCCTCGAACTCGCCGGACTGGCCGAGCACGCGGGCCGCGACGACGAGGCTGACGCCTGGTACCGGCGTGCCGTCGCGCTGGATCCCGGTCTAAGGTCGAGCGCGGTCCTGCCCTCCGACCTTCATGCCGATGCCGACTTCCGCGGCCGTCAAGTTGCTCGTCCCCAAGGTGTCGGCGACGTAGGGTCCGCCACGCCCGTGGCACCAACATCCTCACCCCTCCCGGCGCCAGCCACGCCGCGACAACCGGCGTCCGCCGGTTGCAAAGGAGTCGAGTCATGAAAGGCTTTTGCAGGGCCCTGCTTCTGGCCACCGCTCTGGTCCTGACGCACTCGGCTGCGGCCCACGCCCAGGGTTCAGTTATCGGCCAGTTACTGAAGCGGGCGGCGGGGCCCCTGTCTCGGGGGGCCGAGGTGGCTGTTGCCGAGGGAGGGTGGCGGTTCGCGGGCCGGGAGGCGGAGTGGTTTCTAAGACCACAAGACCGCTCCAATCCCCCCCCGGGGTTGACGCGGTTTTCCTCGTTGGCCAATCATGGAGCGCAGCAGCAGCCGGTTTCTCGGCCTTACACTGCCCTTGCGACATCATTCGTTGTATGATGGGTACTGGAATGGTACCTCATGACTGAACAAATGACCCAGGGATATCGCAATGCTCAGTGCCCGCAATCAGCTTGCCGCCGTTGTCAAGTCGGTCAAACTCGGAAATGTGATGGCCGAAGTCGTGGTGGATGTCGCCGGTACCGAGGTCGTCGCCGTGATCACCCGTGGCTCGGCCGAGGCGCTCAAGCTCCAGCCAGGAGATCATGTCAAGGCGGTTATCAAGTCAACCGAGGTCCTCATCGACAAGTCCTGAGGGCCCGGCCAGGGATCATGCAGGGCCGACGCGATGTGCCGAGATAATTTGCTGGAGATTCTTGGCAATACCGCCCGGGAGCTCGTGCGGAGATGACAGGATTGCCGAGGGTGTTCGACCCGTCCGCCGCGATCACCATCCGCGGCGCCCGGGTGCACAATCTTCAGGGCATCGACCTCGACCTACCTCGCGATCGCCTCGTCGTCTTCACGGGAGTCAGCGGCTCGGGAAAGAGCTCACTGGCCTTCGACACCATCTTCGCCGAGGGGCAACGGCGTTACATCGAGTGCCTCTCCAGCTTCGCGCGCCAGTTCCTGGACCAGCTCCAGCGGCCGGACGTCGATCTGATCGAAGGCCTGCCGCCGACCGTGGCCATCGACCAGAAGGCGGGCCAG
>Ga0187864_10003725_pt1 | contig 12300 bp, 9 predicted proteins | sample June2016WEW_11_4_FD_132985 | JGI IMG/M metagenome (GOLD analysis project Ga0187864, IMG submission 132985) | Peatland microbial communities from SPRUCE experiment site at the Marcell Experimental Forest, Minnesota, USA - June2016WEW_11_40 | ecosystem: Environmental > Terrestrial > Soil >... | reverse complement strand
CCATCGCCAGTTCCGGCGATGGAGCCAAATTAGTGGCCGTTTATGCCGGTGGCCTCCTCGAGGGGGGCATTTACATCTCGACCAATTCTGGAACCACTTGGACTGCGACCGCCGCCCCAACTAACGGATGGTATTCTGTCGCCGGCTCGGCGGATGGAACCAGGCTCACCGCCATGATGGTCGATTCTCTCACCCCAGGGGGGCCTTATGGCTGGGTATTCCTTTCGACAAACGGAGGAGCCACGTGGACGCAGAGCGCGCGCGTCCGCTGGCCCACCTCGTTAGCCGCCTCGGCAGATGGAATGGGATTGATGGCCGCCCAAGGCGAGAATGGTCCGCTTCCAGGCTCTATCCTGACTTCCAGCAACTCAGGGGCGACCTGGTCGTTGACCGGTGCCCCCGGTGCGGCATGGAGTTCGGTTGCCTGCTCAGCGGACGGAACGCACCAGGTTGCGGCCATCGGCGGGCTTTTCGGTGGCCCGATTAGCGGCTCGATTTATCTTTCGGCCGATTCCGGGGCGACCTGGTCGGCTACCGGCGCTCCCACGAACTGCTGGGCTTCTGTCGCGTCTTCGGCGGACGGATGCAGACTGGTGGCGGCAGTCAACGGCGGCGGGATTTACACCTGGCAGGCCACCCCAACGCCAGCGCTGAACATTACCCCCACTGGCAACGGCCTCGTTATTTCGTGGGTCATCCCCTCGATGAGTTTTGTGCTCCAGCAAAACTCCGGCCTCAACCCGACCAACTGGACCAACGTTGCCACACCCCCGGTCCTGAACCTTACGAACCTCCAGAACCAAGTCACGCTTTCACCGCCCGGCGCCGCAACCTTCTATCGGCTCAAGAGTCTCGCGCCATGACGATGACCGACGCCGGTATCGACGACAAAGTCAGGCTGGCAGCAGAGGCCATCAAAGCTGCCGACGCCCTGTTGCTCACTGCCGGGGCGGGCATGGGTGTTGATTCCGGCTTGCCTGATTTCCGGGGCACCCAAGGGTTCTGGCGGGCCTATCCCGTCATCGCCAGGCTGGGCCTCTCATTTGAGGAAATGGCCAACCCGGCCTGGTTCCAGGAGAACCCGCCTCTGGCGTGGGCCTTTTACGGGCACCGGCTGAACCTCTATCGCAAAACGACTCCGCACCAAGGCTTCAATCGGTTGCTGGAAATCGGCGCTGCCAAGCCCGGAGGTTGTTTTGTCTTCACTTCGAACGTGGACGGTCACTTTCAGAAAGCGGGTTTTGCGCCGGGGCGGATAGTTGAATGCCACGGCTCGATTCACCATTTCCAATGTGCCGGGTGTTGCACTCATGAGATTTGGGATGCTGAGGGTGAGACGCTGAACGTCGAGGAAAGCACCTTCCGCGCTGTGGAGCCCTTGCCCCGATGCAGGAATTGCTCCGCGCTGGCCCGGCCCAACATCCTGATGTTCGGCGACTGGTCGTGGCTGAGCCATCGCGCCGACGCCCAAGGGGAGCGATTTGCCCAATGGCTCAACGGCCTGGCCAAATCCTCGGCCAGGCTGGCGGTGGTTGAACTGGGCGCCGGCAGCGCCGTTCCCACCGTGAGGCGCACTTCGGAGCGGGTGCTGCAACGAACCCGCGGCACCCTCATCCGCATCAACCCGCGAGAGGACGACGTTCCGAGCGGCCAGATTGGACTGCCGCTCGGCGCGGCGGAGGGAATTGGGAGAATCTGTGACTGGGCAGAAAACCTCGACGGGGGTGCCAATTCTCATGACTGAGAGCAGATGAGCGCCGTTCGCACTTTCAACGTCGAGGCCGGGCCGCCCACGCTGGGCGCGGCGCGGCGGCGGGTCATCGCGGAAATCAAGTTGGCGAAGCGTGACAGAGCGCGAGTGCTGAAGGTGATGCTTGAATCAAACCCATAAAACATTGCAGAATCCCCTAATGAGCTTTTATCAAAGTGCAGTAATTCACAGCACACTTTTTGAGTTGTTAGTGTGACGGTTATGGCAGCTACCCCAGCGCCGATGCAGCATTTGCTGACGCTTCCGCCGCGCATGGCGGAGGCCTTTGAATCACTGGCAGGGCTCAGGCGGCCGGAGTGGTTTGCCTCTTGCGACCCGCCCGGCCCGGCGCTGGGTTCGGGCGGGGGCACGGCCAACTTGCTGGCGGAGGCCTGGCGGGCGACCGGGCCGGAGCAATCGTTTGGGGAGTGGCTCCGCTGCGGCCGCAAGCTCATCCTCCACGCCGGCGGGCAGAGCCGGCGCCTGCCGGCCTACGCGCCGACGGGCAAGCTGCTAATCCCGATCCCGGTATTCCGGTGGGGCCGCGGCCAGCGCGTCGATCAGACGCTGTTGGACCTGCAAGCCCCCGATTATGAGCGCGCGCTGGCCCACGCGGGCGCCGGCACCGTGGCCATGGTGACCAGCGGCGACGTGGTGCTGCGTTTTGCGCGCGAGCTGCCGGCGTTTCCCGAGGTGGACGTGCTGGGCCTGGGGATGTGGGTAGCGCCTGAAAAGGCCAAGGATTTCGGAGTTTTCTGCTCGCCCCGCCGCCGGCCGACCGAGCTGGCGTTTTTCCTGCAGAAGCCCCCGCCCTCGAGGATTCGCGAGTTGGCCGAGAATTATCTATGCCTGGTGGACACGGGAATGTGGCTCTTGAGCCAACGGGCGGTGCAGGCGCTCATGGAGCGGTGCGGTTGGGAGGGAGAGCGCTTTGCGGGCGGCCGGGCGCGGTCCTACGAGCTTTATGCCGAGTTTGGCCTGGCATTGGGCGCGTCTGCGACGGTCCCGGACCCCGCCCTAAGCGCGCTGACCTGCGCGGTCGTGCCGCTGCCGGAAGCCCAATTCCACCACTTCGGCACCAGCCGGCAGATGATCGAGTCGGTGTCCGCCCTGCAAAGCCTGGTGCTGGACCAAACCAAGGTGGGCACGGCGGGAGCGCGCGAACGGCCGGACCAGGTGACGCAGAACTCGCGTTTCGGCGCCGCCTTGCGGCGGGAGGAGAATCACACATTCTGGGTCGAGAACAGTGTCGTGCCCTCCGGCTGGCATCTCGCGCGCGAGCATGTGTTGACCGGCGTGCCGGACAACGATTGGGACCTGGCTCTGCCGGCGGGCGTGTGCCTTGATTTTGTGCCGGTCGGCCAAAGCGATTTTTGCATCCGGGCCTACGGTTTCGACGACCCGTTCAAGGGCAAGCTGGGCGATGAATCCACCCGCTGGCTGGGGCATCCGGCGCGGGAGTGGTTCGGGGCGCGCGCGCTCAAGCCGGAAGACTGCCAAATCGATGTGGAAGCGGACATCCAGCAGTGCGGGCTCTTCCCGGTAATGGCCAGGAGCGAACTGGAGCCGGGCTTTGTGGAATGGCTCTTTGCGTCTGCGCCTGAGGATTCGCCGCAGTTTGCAAGGCTCTGGCGGACGTTGCCCCGGTTGTCGGCCCGGCAAATTGGGGAGCGGGTGAATCTGGAGCGCCTTCTTGGGCAGCGGGCGCGGTTAGGCCAGGACTGCCTGCTGCCGATGCTCAAGAACTTTCGCTGGAGCGTCTTTTTCCGGCTGGACCTTGAATCGACCGCCAGGACTTTTGCGGCCGGCGCAGAGGACCTGCCCGAGCTGGCGTTCAACGAGCACGATGACCCGATGCACCGGGTGCATGAGCGGATGTTCCGCTCGGCAGTGCTGCGGCACCGCCGAGCGGCGCATTGGGAGGAGTTGGAGGCCGAGGCTTTTGCGTGCTTGCGCGAGATGATTGCGCGGGAGGCCCAACTCTGCCCGGCGTTGCCGCGCCGCAACGTGATGGAGGACCAAATCGTCTGGGCGCGCAGCCCGGTCCGGCTCGACCTGGCCGGGGGTTGGACCGATACGCCGCCGTACTGCATCGAGCACGGCGGCAAGGTGCTGAACCTGGCGGCAGACCTCAATGGGCAGCCGCCCGTGCAGGTCTTCGCCAAGCTGGCAGACCGGCCGGAATTGGTCATGCGCTCGATCGACCTCGGGGTCGAAGAGCGCGCGCGCACGTACGCCGAACTCGACACGTTTGCCCGGCCGGACAGCCCTTTTGGCCTGGCCAAGGCGGCCTTTGCGCTGGCCGGGTTTCTCCCGCGCTTTCACGCCAACGGCGGTTTTGCCTCGCTCGAGGACCAACTGCGGGATTTTGGCGGGGGCCTGGAGGTTTCCTTGCTTTCGGCGGTGCCCAAAGGTTCGGGCCTGGGCACCAGCAGCATCCTGGCCGCCACCGCGCTGGCGGCGTTGAGCGACCTGTGCGGACTGGGGTGGGACCGCAACGTGCTGTTCAGCCGCACGCTGGCGCTCGAGCAAATGCTCACCACGGGCGGGGGCTGGCAGGACCAGGCCGGCGCCATTTTCCGCGGCCTTAAGCTCATCGAGACCGCCGCCGGCCTGGCCCAGAAACCGACGCTGCGCTGGCTGCCGCATCACCTCTTCGGCCACGAATACGCCAATCGCTCGATTCTGCTCTACTACACCGGCCTGACGCGCCTGGCCAAGAATATCCTGGCCGAGATCGTCCGCGGCATCTTTCTGAACTCGCCCTCGCACTTAAGCATCATCGCCGATATTGGCGCCAACGCCGAATATGCGAGCGCGGCGATTCAGACTTGCGACTACGAGATGCTCCTGGCCGCAATTCGCAATAGCTGGCGGCTCAACCAGCAGCTCGATGCCGGCACCAACCCCCCGGCAGTGCGGCAAATCCTGGATGCCATCGGCAATTACCTCGCCGCCGCCAAGCTCCTTGGCGCCGGGGGCGGCGGCTACTTGCTGCTCTTCGGTAAAGACCCGGAGGCCGCCGCCAGAATCAAAGCGACCCTGACGCATCACCCGCCAAACCCTCGAGCCCGGTTCGTCGAGTTCAGCCTTTCGGAGACCGGCCTGCAATTGACGCGGAGCTGAGGGGGACGAGTGTCTTTTCGATGCGCGATTTGATTTCCCCTTCCGGGTGCCTTCCGCGGCGGCGTTCTTCCTTTTTTATTGCGGCATCCTGTCGAGCGCCAGCCGCTCCTGAGGATGGAAGAGGATGCGCGCGTATAAATAGGCGATCCCTTCAGCCAGGACATCCGTAACGCCGTTGCTGGTCGCCCACCATCGTTTGGGGTCGTAGGAATTATCCGGGCTTGCGATCACACCCACTTTCACGCGGCTGCCGAGTGCTTTCTGGTAGAGCAACCGGGACCTGCGTGAATGCGGCCCCAGGGAATACAGGTTCACCGCCCGCACCCCCATATTGGTGGACTCCAACCATGCTCTGACCGCCAGCGCCGCAGTGTAAGTGCGGTCCCGCGCGGCCTTCGGTGGAGACACCGCCACGATGAGGTTTGTTTCCAGGCCCATCGCGGCCAACGTGGCCGCCGACAACTCGGCACTTGTCCTGTAAATGGAGGACTTCCAGTTTTCCGGCAGGCCGGAACCCGAGGTTATCAGGCGCCTGTAACCGCCGCGCCTGAACTCGCTCATTGCCCGCTGCAAAACGTAGTCCGGCGACCAGGACTCAACGACAAGAACCTCCGCCGGCACCGGGGCGATTACGGAGAGAAAGCTGTTCAAAAAGCGGGTCGTGAGGGCTGCGCCACTCAGCAGGAGGACCGCCAGCGCCAGCCACCCGCCAGCCGTGGGCACCCAGCACTCTTTGCGAGAGAACAGTTTCATCTTCGTTACATCCTTCATCCTTGGCCCTGCGGAGCCGCCCAGTGCTGCTCGTCCCGGACCTTGCCGGCAAAGTCGGCGCACCAGGCGGGCAATTCGGCAGCCAGGCGCTCGGCCACGGAAACCAGCTCCGAGAGGCGGTCAGGCCGCAGCGTCAGGTCATAGGCATGACGCGCCACGTGGCGGAAGCCCTCGAGTTCGCGGACCTCGTCGGCTCGCCCGGCCGGGATGAAGGCGGGTCGGATGCCGTCCAAGCGCAGGTTGAGGCGCCGGATGAGCTTTTCGTGGTAATCACCCCGTTTTTCGAAGTGGTTCTCGAAGGCCTCGCAGATACGTTCGAGCATTTTCTCGAGGACGTTGTAAAGGCGGGCCAGCTCGTAGGCGCAGGCCTCGAGATGGCCGGGACATGGGTGGCGCAATCGCAGGCCCGCCTTCCGCCCGGCGTCGGCAAGCACGGTGCAGTCCGCCTCCAACTCGGCCAGCAGGACGGTCAAGCCGGCAGCGTCCATGTCTCCCCCTCTCTGAGGATCTTGTCACGGAAGCGGCTTTCGGGCAGCAGCACGACATCGACGCGCCGTCCCATGCGTTCGGCCAGCAGGCTGGTCAGTTGATAGAGGCTCATGCCCGGCGGTTCGGATTCCAGCGCCAGGTCAACGTCTGAGTGCTCACTGAAACGGCCGGGCTTGGCAAGGGACCCGAAAACGACGACCCGCTGGCCGGCAATGGTCTGAGGCAGAACCTCCCGGAGTTGCCGGCGGACTTCGGCGCGCAGGCGTTCGCGCCGCTGCAACCGCTCCTGCTCCATTTCTTGCAGCATGGTCGGCATGTTTTCGTTCCCTAAGCCGGCGAAGGCTTTTTGAGCAGTTCGATAAACCGCTTCATGGCGGGGGACAACACTCTGTTCTTCTTGTAGATGAGGCCGACGGGCCGGACACAGTTGCCGTTTTCCAAGCCCACGGCCACCAAAGTCCGGCCTTTGACCTCCTGCTGGACGGTGGTCTCCGGGACAATCGCGATGCCCGAATCGATTTCCACGGCTCGTTTGATGGTCTCGACATTATCGAACTCCATCACCGTTTGCGGGGTCACTCCGTGCTCCCGGAAGATCTTGTCCAGCGCCCTCTGCGTCGGGATGTCCCTTTCATAGCCGACGAACTTCTGGCCGGTCAGCGCCTTGAGGGGAACGCTCTTGAGCTTGGCCAGGGGATGTTGCGGATTGCAGATCAGGACCATCGCGTCTTTTCGCAGGGGCACCAGTTCGAGCTTCGAGTCGCGCGTTGGATAGGCGACAATCCCGAGGTCCACCACGTTGCCCAGCACGTCCTCATAGACCTGGTTGGCGCGCCGGTATTCCACGTGGACGTTCACATGCGGGAAGTCTTTCAGGAACCGCTGGATGAAAGGGGGCAACTCGTGCAGCCCGACGCTATAGACGGTGGACAGGCGAATCGTGCCGGAGATGATCTCTTTGAGCTCCTGCAACTTGTTGTGCAGGCCGGCGTAGGCCCCCAAGATCTCCTTGCCCGAATCATAAACCATCTGCCCCTCGGGCGTCAGGCGGAAGTTCTTCTTGCTCCGTTCGACCAGCAGCGCCCTGAACTGCTTTTCCATCGCGCTGACAGTCTGGCTCACGGCGGACTGTGTGACTTCATTGATTTGGGCGGCTTTGGTAAAGCTCTGAGTCTCGCTCAAATCGCAAAAAACTTTGAGGCTTTCAATTTGCATGAGCTAGATTAATACACAAAAACCATTCCCAGTCAATGACAATCCTCGAACGGGCATGCGTCCGAGGAAATCTACGCGCGATTTCTCTTGTCGAAGGTAAATGCAAGACAAGGGCGGGGGAACCTGCTAAGATGGGCCCGCATGAACAAGTTGTCTCGACCGCAATGCACGGCTCGCCGAGGCTGTATCTTGAGCTCGCCGCAACGCCGGGTTCCCTCAGCCGGTCCTGGATTGCCTGGCGTTGACGGTTTCACGCTGATCGAGTTGCTGGTGGTGATCGCCATCATCGCGATCCTGGCCAGCATGTTGTTGCCGGCGCTGGCCCGGGCGAAAATAAAGGCCCAGGGCATTCAGTGCATGAGCAACCTCAAGCAACTGAACCTGGCCTGGCTGATGTACCCCAATGATTACAATGACGCGGTCCCCTGCAACTATAGCGGCGGCTTCGGAACCACCTCATGGGTCACGGGCTGGATGGACTGGACCAGTTCGTCCGAGAATACGAACCGGCTCTATCTGACGGACCCCGGCTTTTGCGTGCTGGCTCCCTATACCGCCCAATCCACCGGGATTTTTAAGTGCCCTGCCGATAATTACGCCAGCGCCGCCCAAAAAGCCCTGGGCTGGCCCAGCCGGGTGCGGAGCGTCTCAATGAACGGGGTGTGGGGGGGCAAGGACAGCGATAAAACCGGGGGGTGTTATGCCGTGCCCAAGCTCTCCACGCTGCGCATGTCACCCGCGATGGCCTTTGTGTTCATGGACGAACATCTCGACAGCCTGAACGATGGCGCTCTGTTCTTGAACACCGATACGCCGGCCTACCTGGATTTCCCGGGAAGCACTCACAACGGCGCCTGCGGAATTTCCTTTGCCGATGGCCATTCTGAAATCCACAAGTGGCTCTCAGCCAACACCATCCACGGAGTCAGGTTCCTCGACTGGACCTGGCTGGAACCCTATTTTGCTCCCGGTCCCAAAGACCCCGACCTCCGGTGGCTGGTCGTCGACCGAACCCCGGGCCAGAAGCATTAGTGTCCAAATCAATCATCCCGTCAGCGTCCATGAAAACCCCTTCACAACCTCTTCGCCGATTCACCCCGGAGCGCGCGCCGTCCCGGCGCGCAGCGCGTCCATGAAAACCCTTTCACGACCTGTTCGCCGATTCACCCCGGAGCGCGCGCCGTCCCGGCGCGCAGCACGTCCATGAAAACCCCTTCACAACCTCTTCGCCGATTCACCACCCTGGCTGTCCTGCTGGCGTCCCTGGCTGCCGGCCGGCGGGACCTCGTGGCGCCTGCCGCCCCGGCGGCTGGGCCGCCCAACGCGGGGCTTGGCCCTGCCGAGGACCTGCGGCTCAAGGCGCTGGCCGAGTATCATTTCGGCATGAGCCGGCAGCCGATTCTCGACCTGGAAAAATGCGTCGCGGCCGTGTCCGCCCACCGGGCAGAAAGAGAAGCCTTGGCCGGGAAACTGGCCGGTTTCCTGGCAGGCGACGGCACGGTGGAGGCCAGGCGCGTTGCCTGCTGGCAGCTCTCGTTGATTGGCTCGGCGGCGGAGGTCCCGGCGCTGGCAAAGCTCGTTTCCGACCCGGACCTCGGCTATTTCGCGCGCCTGGCACTCGAGCGGATTCCTGGTCCCGAGCCGGAGGCGGCCTTGTTGAGCGCATTGCGGACCAGCTCGGGCGAGACGCGCAAGGGCCTGAGTCAGTCGCTGGCAGCGCGCCGCAGCCGGGAGGCGGTGAACGAAATCGCCAAATCGCTCAGCGATGCCGATGCCGCAACTGCGGAGTCGGCCATGGACGCCCTGGGCCGAATCGGCGGCCCGGAAGCCGCCGCCGCCCTGATGGCGGCCGAGGCCACAGTCCCGGGGGCGCTGAGGGGGCGATTATCCGCCGCTTTGCTGCGGTGCGCGGGGGAACTCCTGGCCTCGGGCCAGGACGGTCCGGCGGACATCATCCTCGAGCGGCTTACCGCCACCAACCAATTGCCCTTTATTCGCACCGCGGCCTTTGCCGCGCGGGTGGAGGGGGCTGGCGAGAAGGGCGCGAGCCGTTTGGCGGCGGCGTTGGCCAGCCGGGACGAGGCGCTGCAGGCCGGGGCGATTCGGGCGCTGCGCAACGCCAGAAACGGCCCCGGGCTGCGGCAAGCCGCAGAGAGCCTCGAGCGGTTGCCTGATGCTTTGCAGATCCAGTTGATCTGGCTATTGGGCGAGCGCGGCGATGCGGCGTTTGTGCCCGCCCTGGCTCGAACCGCCGCCAGCCCGAACCCGGAAGTCAGGCGGGCTTCACTGGCGGCGCTGGGGCTGGCCGGGAACGCCTCGGCAGTGCCGGTGCTCGTGCGCCTGAGCGCAACCGACGGCCAGGAGGAGAGGCGAATTATCGCCCAGTCCCTGGTCCGCCTGCGCGGCAATGACGTGGACGCGGCGATTGTTGCGATGCTCAAGACAGGCTCGCCGGCCGGACGGCCGGAGTTGATTCGGGCCTTGGTCTCGCGCGGGGCCAATTCGGCGGTCCCCGCTCTACTCGAGTTGGCCGCCGCCTCGGAAGCCTCCACGCGCGCGGAGGTCCTTCTGGCGTTGGGCAAGCTGGGCGGCCCGTCCGCCTGCGACGGGCTGGTCCGATTATTGGATGACGACCCGGTTGGCGCGGCGTCCGCACTGGCAGAGATCGGCCGCCGCGAGGGCACGGCCAACCCCGTCCTGGCGGCGTTGCCAACGGCGTCCCCGGCTGCGAAGGCCGCCTTGGTCGAGGCGCTGGCCGTCATTGGCGGGCCGGAGGCGCTGGCGGCCGCGCGGGCAGAGATCAAAGTCAATGATCCGGCGTTGCGGGTGGCAGCGGTGCGCGCGCTGGCGAATTGGCCGGACGCGACGCCGCTGGACGACCTGAGCGGGTTGGCGGCGTCGACGCCGGATGCGCGGTGCAAGGCCTTGGCGTTGCGCGGCATCGCCCGGTTGGCGCCGCTGGCCGAAGATCGCCCGCCGGAAAAAAGGGTTGAGGCCATCCTCGGCGCCATGAAGGCCGGTGGAGGTCTCAACGAGCAGAAGGGGCTGCTGGCGGCCCTGGCCGAGGTGCCAGGGAACGCCGCCTTGGCGGCGGTCAAAACGTGCCTGGACGATCCGGCCCTGGGGGCGGAAGCCAAGGCAGCCCTCCAACGCCTGCAGGAACGGGAGGCAAAGGCGCCTGTCCCGCCCTGGGACGAGGAAATCGCCAAGCTATTTCTGTCCCCGGAGAATCTCTGCCGGGGCGCCGTGGCGACCAATCTGGACGGCCTGGCGCCGGATGGCCAAGGGCAGTGGGCGCGGGCGGCGATCGATGGCGATCCAACGACCTATTGGGACGAGACGGACAACCAGCCGCTCTATTGGTTGCGGGTTCAACTCAAGGCCCAGGCCACGGTGGCCTGCGCGCGCATCCTGGGGTTCCAACATCAGAATTACGCCCCGAAGGACTTCGAGGTGCTCTGCGACGGCAAGCCGGTAAAGCAGGTGCGCAACGCCCAGTACCAGAACAACCTCCTGACCCTGGATTTGCCGCCGACCTCTTGCCGGACAGTGGAACTCAAGATTACCGGTTACTACGGCCAAAGCCCCGCCATTCGGGAGTTTGGCCTCTTTGGCAAGCCCGGCAACGCGGCGCCGCAAAGCCGCGATCAAGCGCCTCGACCCTAATTCTGAGCAAATGATATGAAAGATGGAGCCTCACAGATTTCACGCCGCGCATTCTTGCGGGGCGCGGCCGCCCTGGGCCCGGCCCTGGCATTTCCAACATTCCTGCCGGCCTCGGTGCTGGGCCAGGCGGCGCCCAGCAAGCGCGTGGCGCTTGGGCATATCGGCGTGGGGGGGCAAGGCGGGGGGTTGCTCACCGGGTTCCTGGGCGTGGCGCAGGGCCAAAGCGTGGCGGTTTGCGACGCGCTCCGCGAGCGCCGGGAAGGGGCCGCCCAGCTTGTCGAGCGGCATTATGCTCAGAGCCGCGGCCAAGGCTCCTACCGCGGCTGCCGGAGCTGCCTGGATTTCCGGGAACTGCTCGCGCGGGACGACATCGATGCGGTGGTCGTGGCCACGCCGGACCACTGGCACGTCCCCATCGCGGTGGCTGCCGTCCGGGCCGGCAAGGACGTCTATGTGGAGAAGCCGCTCGGCATCAGCATCGAGCATGACAAGGCGCTCCGGGCCGCGGTCCATCAATGCGGCGCCGTGTTCCAATACGGCACCCAGCAACGCTCTTTTGACCAGCACTGCGCCTTCGCGGCGGAATTGGTGCGCAACGGCTATATTGGCGAACTCAAGGCCGTTCACGTCATAGCGCCCAACGGCGAGACCGGGGGCCGGGCGGCGCCGCAGCCGGTTCCCGATGGCCTGGACTATGATCTCTGGCTCGGACCCGCCCCGGTGACGCCCTATACCCATGATCGCGTGCTCGGCACCGGCCGCTGGCACATCTACGACTACGCCCTGGGTTTCATCGCGGGCTGGGGCGCCCACCCCCTCGATATCGCGCACTGGGGCTATCCCCACATCCCGGTGGAATATGAAGGCACCGGCCGAATTCCCACCGAGGGCCTGTTCGATACCATTGTGGATTGGAAGGTACGGGGGCGGTATGCGAGCGGGGCCGAGTTCAGCCTCGAAACCGGTTCGGACTTGACGACTTTCAAGGGCGCCAACGGTTGGGTGGCCGCGGGCCGTTCACGGCAGACCCTGGCCGCGGAGCCGGCGTCGCTGCTGCGCGTCCAGCTCAAACCCGAGGAACAGCATCTTGTGCGGGAAAACAACCATTACCTCGACTTCGTCAAATGCGTGCTGACCCGGCGAACCCCGGTCAGCGATATCGACTCGGCGGCGCAGTCGGATTTCATGAGCCACCTGGGGGACATCGCGATTCGCACGGGCCGGAAAATCCAGTGGGACCCGCAGAAAGAGACCCTCGTCGGCGATGACGCCGCCGCGCGCAT
>Ga0187864_10003720_pt1 | contig 12310 bp, 12 predicted proteins | sample June2016WEW_11_4_FD_132985 | JGI IMG/M metagenome (GOLD analysis project Ga0187864, IMG submission 132985) | Peatland microbial communities from SPRUCE experiment site at the Marcell Experimental Forest, Minnesota, USA - June2016WEW_11_40 | ecosystem: Environmental > Terrestrial > Soil >... | reverse complement strand
GCAACTATGCACTACAATCTGGGACTGGCCTACACCCGAAAGGGTCTCATTGCTGAAGCCATTTCCGAATTCAAGCAGGCCCTCGAGTGCGATCCGAATCTGGCCCAGGCTTACGTGAACCTGGGCGGCCTGTACGCGGAGGCCGAGCCGGCAAAAAGCATCGAGGCCAACATGAAAGCGCTTGAAATAAATCCGGACCTGGGCCCCGCTCACAGCAATCTCGCTTTTGGCTACCTTCGAGGCGGCGAGCCGGATAAAGCCATCGCGCACGGAAAAAGAGCACTCGAACTCATGCCCGGTTCCCCAAAGGCCTACCAACTGCTTGCCGCAGCATATCTTCAGGCAGGGCAGGCGGAAGCCTCTGCCGAACTTTCGATGAAAATGATCGAGGCAGACAGCTCGTTTGCTTCGGCCCACTTCAACCTGGCGATCGCCCTTCGCGCATTGGGCAAAGACCTGGAGGCCGACGAACACGTTCGAAAAGCCCAACAACTGGGTTATGAACCCACATAAGTCTTATAAGGCTTATACACTCTAGATTGTTCCCATCACAGTCGAATTTTCGAGGTAACGATGCAAATAGCCAAAGACAGCTTTGTTGTCATAGAATACAGTCTGCGTCTCGATGACGGATCGTTGGTAAAAGGGGAAAGCACGCCGGCGTCGATGAATTTCATTGTCGGTTACGGCCAGATTCTCGCGGCCCTGGAAAAGGGACTCATCGGTCTTGAGCAGGGGGCGCAAAAGGAACTGATGATCGCTGCCCGTGACGGCTTTGGCGAACATGACGAAAGCCTCGTCCGGACCATGGCTTTTTCCGAATTTCCCCAGGGCCGCGATCTGGAGCCCGGCAGGTGGGCGATAGCCAAAAACAAAGCGACCGGGGCACAGTACAGCTATCTTATCAAGGAAAAAACCGATTCAACCATTACGCTCGACTACAATCATCCCCTGGCGGGAAAAGACCTCTATTACCGCGTAAATGTGGTGCTGGTGAGGCCGGCCCTTGCCGAAGAACTGGAATTTTTGCGCCCGTGCGAATACGGGCAGGCGTCCTCTCGGGAAGATTAGCCCTTTTTCCGCAATATTTATTGGCCCAACCAGTTTAAAAATCGCAGCTCAGCTCTTAGAATATTGCCTTCAGGCGGGCGGCGATTGTCTCGTCTCCGCCGGTCCTGTCTCCTGGCGTCATCCTCGGTCCTATCCCTTAACACGAAGGATAAAAATAATGGGGAAAAGAGTTCTGATTGCCATTGTCGCTGGTTTGCTGTCGATTGGGGCATCTGGGGCATGGGCGGATGTAACCCTTCATGAAGAATGGGTGACGGTCCCGGAACAACAGCGAGTGACCGGTGGGCCCGAAGGGTGGAAGGCAACCCCCCAGCATCGGGTCCTCAAAGGCGGGATCGCCCCAGAGGATGTTCGACCGGAATTCATAACCGGCGGGGGTTACACGCCTTCCCAGATCAGCGAAGCCTATGGATTCAGCGGTCTTAAGGCGGATGGAACCGGACAGACGGTCGCTATTGTCGTTGCCTGCGGGAGCCCGACTATTGACACCGATCTGGCGGCGTTTATCTCAGCATTTAAGTTACCGTCCGCAAATTTGAATATAACCTATATGCCCGGAAAAACCTGTAGCGATCCCGATTGGGGCTTTGAAACGAGCCTGGATGTCGAATCCGTGCATGCCCTTGCGCCCGGCGCAACAATCGATCTAGTGATCGCGCCGACCGACAAGTTTCCGGACATACTCACCGCTGTCCAGTATGCGGGGCAGACGCTGAACGCCCAAGTCGTCAGCATGAGCTGGAGCGGCGATGAGTTTTCTGGTGAAGCCTATTACGACCGAGTATTCCAAAACATCGGAACAGTATTCATTGCCGCGACCGGGGACTCGGGGTCCGGGGCGCAGTATCCCGCCGCTTCCCCGAATGTAGTAGCTGCGGGCGGCACGGCCCTTTACCTTCAACCTGGGACCGGAACGCTCAAGTTCCCTGAGGTTGCCTGGGAACAGTCCGGAGGCGGTGTCAGTCAATTTGAGGCCAAGCCCGGTTACCAGACCGCGTTTGGTATTTTCAGCAGCGCCAGACGCTGCATCCCGGATGTGGCTTTTGCAGGCGACCCATATACAGGTGTCCTGATATATGACAGCAATTATACTCCCCCTGGCTGGTGGATAGCCGGCGGGACCAGTCTATCGGCGCAATCATGGGCGCCGACCATAGCCCTTGCCGATCAGCTCCGCACCGCCGCCAAGCTTGCACCCCTGACGGACGGCCACAAAGCCCTCTACACTCTGGCCGGGTCCAGCGCCAGGTATAATGGCAAAGGCTATTATCGGGACATTACCTGGGGATACAACGGAAATTATGCAGCAATGATAGGTTACGACCTTATTACCGGTCTTGGTTCTCCAATGGCCGGCACTCTTGTCCCGGCCCTGGCAGTCAGTAAATAAAACCGGTCTGACGCCTGAGCGTCATGAGCGGTGCAAAGCATTGGAATCAAGGAGCGAAACGATGAGGATGACAGTCATTGCTATTTTCACCGCTCTCTTCCTGGTGAGCGCATCCAGCTTATGGGCGGGACATCTGCCCGGCGCCCCCGAGGGGTGGGTGGCGACCCCGAAGCTGCACATCAAAGGCCAGGGTACCGTTAAGAATAACCGGCCGGATTATATAACCGGCTACGGTTACTACCCTTCCCGGATTAAAGCCGCTTACGGGATAAGCGGTAATGGCGCCGGACAGACGATCGCCATTGTCGATGCTTATGGAAGTCCCACTATAACCTATGACCTGCTGCACTTTTGCTATGCACTCAAGTTGCCGCAGGCAGATTTGCGGATCTACTACCCAGGTGGGCTACCTGCCAGTTCCGATTCCGGCTGGGCCGTGGAGACCACTCTCGATGTTGAATGGGTGCATGCGCTTGCCCCCAGCGCAAAAATCGCGCTCGTGATCGCGCCAACCAACAGCGGCGACGATTTGTTTGACGCTGTCCAGTATGCGGCGCAAACTCTGCATGCCCAGGTCGTCAGCATGGGCTGGGGCGGCGATGAGTTTTCCGATGAAGCCGGTTACGACAGCTATTTTCAGAACACCGGAACAGTATTCATCACAGCGAGCGGGGACTCGGGGTCCGGGGGCCAGTACCCGGCAGCGTCCCCGAATGTAGTAGCTGCGGGCGGCACGGCCCTTTACCTTCAACCAGGGACCGGAACGCTCAAGTTCCCTGAAGTGGCATGGGAGGGATCCGGCGGCGGCGTCAGCCAGTACGAACCCATGCCCGCTTACCAGGCGTCGTTCGGCCTCACAGGAGGAATGCGCTGTGTTCCGGATGTGGCTTTTCTAGGCGACCCCAATACCGGCGTGTTGGTTTATGATTCTGTCAATGGCTGGTATGTTGTGGGCGGCACCAGTGTGTCGGCGCAATGCTGGGCGGCTATCGTGGCCCTTGCCGATCAGCTCCGCGCCGCAGCCAAGCTTGCACCTTTAACGGACGGCCACCAGGCGCTCTACACTCTGGCCGGGTCCAGCGCCAGATATAATGTAAAGGGCCATTATCGTGACATCACAGCGGGATATAATGGAGACTTTGCGGCGCTGGCAGGCTATGACTTTATTACAGGCCTTGGCAGTCCAATGGCCGGCAGTCTTGTCCCGGCTTTGAAGCTCGCAAAATAGACGGATGACCGAGGTCCGATTTCCCGCCTTCCGAGCGGTGGGGTGAGGAGCCAAGATCGATAAGATGTAACTTCGATGCTACTTTGCCGCAGCCGCAGCATCCTCAGTCGCAGAAGTCGCTGACTTCTCGTTGGCGGGATTGGTTTCCCAGCCGCCTCCCAAAGCTTTGTAGAGGGCGATCAGATCGGTGGTGATGTTGGAGTTGCTCTGCACCAGCGCGTTTTCGGCGGCGAAGAGCGAGCGCTGGGCGACGAGCACGTTAATGAATTCGAGCAGCCCCTCCTTGTAGAGTTTCAACGACAGGTCAACGGCGATAGTGTTGGCGGCAACGGAGTCTTTGAGAGACTTGTAGTGCTCCTGTTCCTTGGTAAATGCAATCAGCGCATTTTCAACATCCTGGAATGCGCCTAACACGGTTTTGCGATAGGTGATGAAGGCTTGGTCGGTCAATGCTTCCTGCACTCGGATGTTGGATATGATCGCGCCGCCCTGGAAAATCGGCCAGGTCACTGACGGGCCGAAGGAATAAGCTCGACTTGCAGCGGCCCACCAGGCATTCAGCAGGTTGCTCTGCCAGCTAACCGTGCCGGTCAGCGAAAACTTGGGGAACAGATCCGCCGTGGCGACCCCGATCTGCGCCGTGGCGGCGTGCAGTTGCGCCTCGGCCTGGCGGATGTCGGGACTGCGGCGCAACAAGTCGGAGGGCAGACCGGCGGGAATCTGCGGCGGCACGCCGGGGATGTTGTCCGTCGGTGTCAACTGCTCGAGCAGGTCGGCCGGAGGTCTGGCCAGCAGCACGCTCAACGCGTAGATCGACTGCTTCGCGGAGGTCTCGAACACGGGAATCTGCGCTTCGGTTGTTGCGACATTTGCATCGGCGTTGGCGATGTCCAGGTCGCAGTTAAACCCTACCTTCGCTTTCTGGCGTGTGATTAGCGCCGTGTCTTGCATAGATTTCAGATTTTTTTGCGCGACGACTATTTGCTGTTGATAACCGCGGAGTTGAACATAGTTGAGCGCAACTTCGGCGGCTAGGGTGACCTGCGCGAGGCTGACGCCTTCGGTCGAGGCCAGGACATTGGCGTCGGCCGATTCCACGTTGCGGCGCTGCCCGCCGAACAGGTCGATCTCCCACGCTGCATCGAAGCCCGCCTGGTAGAGATTTTGGGCCTGGCCCGCCTGGGCCTGTGAGAGTAGGACGGTGGTTTCCCGCTGATATTGGGCGGAGGCGGTGAGCGACGGCCACAAAGCTGCAACGGCGATGCCGCGTGCCGCGCGAGCCTGTCGCAGAATAGCCGCCGCAAGTTGCAGGTCGAGGTTGGTCTTCAGGGCATCTTCGACCAATTGAGTCAACACAGGATCATCGAACTGTTTCCACCATTGTGTCAGTTCGGCCGGCTGCGCCGTCGGCACGGAAGGATGCTTTGCCGGCGCTTTCAGCACGCCGGCCCAACCGGAGGGCGCATCAGGATGCTGCGGGTGATAATCGGGACCCACCATGCAGCCGCTTGTCACCAATGCAACCCAACCGCAGATCGCCAGGAAGATCGCTACGAAATGCAGTTGCCGGTTCGCTTTCACGAGCAGCACCTTATTCATAGCGAAGGGCCTCGATGGGATCGAGCCGGGAGGCTTTATAGGCCGGGTAAAAGCCAAAGGCGATGCCGACACTTGCCGAAACGAGCACTGCGGCGATAATCGCTCCCAGGGAAACCGCCGTCGGCCAGCGCAGCACTAAAGATACCACGTAGGAACTGCCGCGCCCTATAATGATGCCCATCGTTCCGCCGAGCAGGCACAGTATGACGGCTTCGGTCAAAAAATGGCGCAAAATGTCACCCGGCTCCGCGCCGACCGCCATGCGCAACCCAATCTCGCGGGTTCGTTCGGTGACCGAGACGAGCATAATGTTCATGATGCCGATACCGCCAACCACCAGCGAGATCATGGCAACGCACAGGAGCAGTTTGGTCATCATCTCCGCCGTCGCACTCATTGTCTTGGTAATCTCGGTCATGTCGCGAATATTAAAATCATCCGGATCGGAATTGCGAAGGCGGTGCCGCTGCCGCAGCAGGGAGCTGAGTTGTTGGATTGCAGGGGAAACCTGATCGGCGGACGGCGCGGCGGTCAGGATTTGATCCACGTTCGGGAATCGCATCTGTTGTGTTGTGTCGGTCTGTTCCGTGGTGGTTGGGACCACATAAAGATTTTGCTGCAGCTCCGGGTAGATCATGTTAAGCGTATTGACTTCGCTGGAGCTCGCGTTGCTCGCAGAGCTCTGGTTGCCGCCGGAAAGGGCCGAAGCGACCACGCGATATTTGATCGTCGTCCACGGGGCCAAAAGAATATCGTCCTGGTCCATGCCCATCAGATTAGCGCCTTTTTTGCTCAACACGCCGATGACCTTGAAATCTACGTTCCTGATGCGCACATGCTTGCCGACTGGCGACCGGCCGCCAAAAACCTCCTTTACGATAGTCTGGCCGACTATGCACACTTTGCTGGAGTTCAGGACCTCATGTTCGGTAAAGGCTTCCCCTTCAGCCATTTGGGTCCAATCGCGTATATCGAGAAACGAGGGGGTGGTGCCGTAGACGTAAGTCGGCACCCAGTTCCGATTACCGTACACCACCTGGGCCCGGGCGCGCACGATCGGCGCCGCCCAGGCCACGGACGAGCATTCTTTCAGGATCGCATCCTTATCCTGCGGCGTTAATGTCATCATGGTCCCGGCGCCGCTGCTGACACCGGCTGTGGTGATGGCCCCCGGCAGGATCACCAGGGTGTTGGCGCCCATGCTGGCCATGGTGCGCTGGATGGCCACCTTGGCCCCATTGCCGATCTCCACCATCGTGATCACCGCCGCCACGCCGATGACAATTCCCAAAGTCGTCAGCGCAGCGCGCATGACGTTGTTGCGCAACGCATGAAAGGCCATCTTCAACGTGCGCAAAAACATTCTCACCGGGCGCCTCCAAGTCTGGATGACGCAGGGCCGCTGTCGATCAGGCCGTCCCTGATGCGGATGATGCGCTCCGCATGTTGAGCGACACCGGGATCATGGGTCACTATGACCATCGTGATGCGGTCCGTGTGGTTGAGTTGCTGAAACAGCTCGAGAATTTCCTCGCTGGTGCGCGAGTCGAGATTGCCGGTCGGCTCGTCGGCGAACAGCACTTGCGGATGGCTGATCAGAGAACGGGCAATCGCCACACGCTGCTGTTCACCTCCCGAGAGTTGCGACGGCCTGTGATGAAGGCGACCCGATAACCCGACTTTTTCGAGCAATTCAGAGGCGCGCCGTTGCATCTCGCTTTCGGTGAGGTTATCCCTGCAGTACATGAGCGGCATCACGACGTTTTCAAGAGCCGTCATGCGCGGCAGCAGGTTGAAACTTTGGAATACGAATCCGATCATGCGGTTACGCAACTTGGCGCGTTCTTTTGCCGCCAGCCTGGAGATTTCGCGGCCGTCGAGCCAGTATTGACCAGAGGTCGGATGATCGAGGCAGCCCATAATGTTCATCAGGGTGCTCTTACCCGAACCGCTGGCCCCCATCAGCGCCACGAACTCAGAGCGGGCTACCTGCTGGGAAATACCTCTGAGCACCGGCAGATCCAACTCACCCAGGTGGTAAGTCTTGCATATGTCGTGGAGTTCGATCAATTCCATATCCGGAGTACCCCCTGGCCGGGTTCAGCGTGGCCCGCGAAAGCCCCCTCTTTGCGGTATGAGTGGACTGGCGCCCTCGCTTTGACTGCCCTCAGATTCCCGTTTGCCTTCCTCTGTGATCACTGGTAGTCCCTCGGTCAGTCCATCGCCGCTGACTTCCGTCCATACGCCGTCCGTCAACCCAACGTGCACATTGATCGGCCGAACGGTATCGCCCTGGGCGACCCAGACAGTTCCGTGGGATGCAGGCGCCCCGCTCGCGGCAACGTCCCCCTCGCCACGCCCGGACGCAACGGCCGCAGTATTGGGCGCCCCTCCTGATTGAAACGTTGTCCGGTTGAACCGCGGGGTCCAGCGCAGTGATGCGTTAGACACCAGCAGCACTTTTTCGCGGCGGCCAATTTCGAATTGCAGGTTAGTGGTCAGATAGGGCAGCAGTTTGCCATCGGAATTGTCGCAGTTGACCTCGACCGTGTAGGTGACGACGTTCTGGGACATGGTGGCATTTAGCCGAATCTTGCCCACTATGCCATGAAAAACCTGATCGCCAAAAGTATCGACTGTGAGAGTCACCGGCTGGCCGGGGTGAATATTGCCGATGTCGGCTTCGTTGACCGACGCCCACACCTGGATGCGCTTGAGGTCTTTGGCGATCAGGAAAATGCTTGGAGCGCTCATGCTGGAAACCATAGTCTGGCCGATATTGACGCGCCGGTCAACGACTACTCCGGCGACCGGCGACTTGACGGTGCAGTATGCGAGGATTTCCTGGTCCTTTTTCAGTGTGGCCGCCGCCAGCGACACAGCCGCTGCCGCCATATCCACCTGGGCCACGGCTACTGCAAGGTTGGCCTTTGCCTCCTCGTAATTTGCCTTGTATTGATCGTAGGTGGTCGGCGCCAATGACTGGCCCGGTCCGAGCTTCTGGGCGCGGTGCCAGTCCGCCTCAGCCTCCCACAGCTTGGCCTTCATCAGAAGTACGTTGGCTTGGGCGTTGACCAGGTTGGCCCGGGCCTGTTCCAAACTGGCCTTATCCATGTCGACGGCAGCCACATAGAGCGTGTCGTCTATTCGGGCCACGACACCGTTCTGCTCCACTACCGACCCATAGTCGACGGAATTACCGTTCACGTCCTTTCCGAAGGCGATAAGCAAACCGTTAACCTGGCAGCCGACGTCGACGACCTGCTCCGGCTCGACGGTCCCCGTGGCGCTGATCATGGCCACCAGATCGCCCCGCTTCACCGCTGCCGTGTGAAATATCGGCGCCCGGTGGCGGTTGTGCCACAGCCACCAGGCGCCGGCGACGCCTATCACGGCCAGGCCGGCTAACACAAGCGCTGCTATTCGAAAAGCGCGTCGCATAACTGTCTCCACACTTCCATTCCCAGTAACCGATTTCAGCAACATTTAACCTGAATAGGCGAGTAGATAGTAGTTAAGAATTGTTAAATTCCCGGAGTATTTTCGTCTGTCCTGCCGAAAAGCTCTTTTATGCGCGGCAGCAAAGACATGTCGCCGGAAGCCTTATACTTTCGCCGTATATACAACCATTTCCCGCTCGATTTTCCGGTTGTCACATCCATCCAGATCCCAAAGGGAGACTCAACGACCAAATCCGCGCTTGCCACAGCCCCCTGTTTAGCCTCGATTCTCCCATTGTCGATCTTGAAATGACAACTCCCCTCGACCTCGCCTGAAAAGGTGAACTGTATGACCGCCCTGGTCTGTGCAGCACGCTCGGGTTTGAAGCCCCTTAACATTAACAGCATGAAGGTCTCGATTGAATCAGGACGCGGAAGCAGATTGCGTTGATGAAACTCCTTCGGCGTTAACCCTTCCTGGATGCAGGACCTCCAAAACAGATTCGTCATCGCTGAGAAGGAGTCATAATCCCCTCCGATGGGCTGTGTTATCCGTTCCATCGCCGCCGGGGAGATTGTCCCGGATTGCACGATTTCACGGCCTGCCTGGACGGTTGCCTCCAAAATGTCTTTTTTTGTCTCGGCGAGTTCGGGCAGGGTCAGCATTTCGGCCCCCGGCCGGTAGATCTCGGCCAGCAGGTCCTTGCGGAACAGGAAATTGACGTATGAGGAAAGCTGTTCGAACACGGACGGCTCAGGGAACCCTGCTACGGATAGCACCACTGCTGCCGGGGGATTGTGTCGCAGCGGGTGAAATGTCTTCCCGTCAACCCTGATGAGAAAAGGCTCCAAAAACGGCAGCGTGCGTTCGATGAAAGTCTTCATGGAAGCGTTCACTGTGAAGTGGTACAAGGGGGTCGCATACACCGCGATGTCGGCCTCCAGCCACTTTGGGAACAACTCACGGGTCATGTCGTCCTTGTGAATGCAGACCCCTGGGGACTTAGTCCAGCAGGTGAAGCAGCCCACGCAGTTGTTTATCTTCTTTTGGCGCAGGTGGATTGCCTCGACCTCCGCTCCGGCCTCGCGCATGCCTTCCACCAGTGCGTCCAGCAACACGCCGGTCTTGCTGATACCCTCACCTCTGGGGCTGGAGTTTAAAGCGATCACTTTCATGGCAGTCTTCCTGTGAAAATTGTTAAGGACGCTTCGGCCCACCATCGGGGTTGGCCATTCGGTCCTCAGCAACGCGCTGGAATCTTTCCATTTTGTTCAAAGGCGGTATGGATTTTTGCGCCTCGGGCTTTTCCTGAAGGCGGACAGCCTCTTCCGGACAGGTTGTCACGCAAAGACCACACCCAATACAGCGTTTGCGAAGGATAGAGGCAGACTCTCCATCCATTTCTACGGCCTCCATCTGACATCGGTCCATGCAGGTCCCGCATCCGACGCATCGCTCCCGGTCAATGGTTGCGAAATAATTCGAAGCGGCATGATTGGCCGGTTCCGGAAGCCGTTTGAGATTTATAAGAATCTGGCAGCAACACCCGCAGCAGGTGCAGATATTGCTCACTTTTTGGGTGTTGGAAGGTTGTAGAACCAACCCGGCTTTTTCCGCCTGATCGAGTATCTCCAAAGCCTCCTGCTGATCGATCGGACGCCCCAGGCCGTTTTCCTCGTAATATCGAGCTCCCAGGCCAAAAACCAGGCATGCCTCAAGGGGCCTGTCACAGCCTGCGCCCGTCATCTTGTGCTCCCTTCTGCATATGCACGGAGCGACCACGATATTATCCTCGCCGGAAATGATCCTGCGGGCCTCCTCATACGGCATTATCACCTGTTCGGCCGCGAGCGCCCTGGCAACGGGGATGGTCCGAAGCTGCGGGTTTTTTAGCTGGCTGCTCTGTTTGGTAAAATAGGGCATGAATTCGCGCACATCTTTGATGAGATCCACATCAAGGTCGTTCACGTGGAACTCCCAGATGCCAACAATGAAGGATGCGGCCATGTATCGGACTTCCGGTCCTTTGCGGATACGGAAGATCAAACCCTTGAGGGACATCTCTTCGAGCTTGAGGGCGGTGTTCGCGGGGTCTAGTCCGCTCCGGGATGCGATGGCGGCCGGAGGTTCGGGCTTCAGGGTGACCAACTGAGCCAACGCGGCCTGCTCCGGGGTGAAAAGCCTTCGAAGGATGCGAATTTCTATTCCTGACGGAGTCCGCGGATATCCTTCAGGAAGCCGGTCGAGGTGGTCTGCCAGTTTCTCATAGACTTCAGCGTGTTCATCCATAATGCCTGCCTTTCCGCACGCATCCCGCCGCCAGGGTAGGCGGCCCGGATACATAACATTTGTAACTGTTCAGTCATTTTCGCTTGACCTGTTCATCGCCTCTTCCTTCATGGCCTTAATCACCACGGCGAGGTCACCGGCCAGGTTCTCAAAATAGCGAAGACCAATCTGAAAGCAAAGATACTGGAAGCGGTCCGCGCGGGCCTCAACCTCCGGGTGGACCGACTCAAGTTCTTTGCGCAGCCGCTGGACGGAATCGAGCTGTGCGAGCGCAATCGCCCCCCGCTCTTCGGGGGAGAGATGCGCGAAAAAGAAAAGCCTCATGAGGAAAGCATTCCTGGGTTGTTCGGGGACAAACGGCGATCTCATGGCGTCGAGGAAAACCCTCTTTCCAGCTTCGGTTATAGTGTAGACTTTACGGTTTGGCGCCCCGTCCTGGATCTCAACATGTTTGGAGATCAGCCCCCTGGACTCCATCTTCTTGAGGCTCGGGTAAATGGAACCGTAGCTTAGTCCGGAAAAAAACGAGAACGACATTGAGAAAGCCTTCCTGAGATCGTAGCCCGTCATGCTGGATCGCAAGAGAAAACCGAGCAGAACCGATTGAACGTCCATAATGGCTTCCTTTTATACATTGCACTGATATATAGCGATATGATATATGTCAAGAAAAAAAATGCTGCCCGCAAAGGCTGCCGAATTTTACTGCGAATGGGACCTCAAGGAAGCTCACCCACTCCGGTCCTTTTCTTCAGCCAGGCGCAAAAATCCACGACGGTTTTTGCCCTGTCCTCACCCCGGAGCAGGCCGAGGCACAGTTCGAAAAGCTCTCTGTGGACCGCAACCGACTCCACTTTGCCCCCGGCCGACTCGTAGTATTCCCGGACAAGGGCGCCGGCCTTGACGCTGGCGGAGCTGAAGATCCTCTCCCTGGGGTCTTTGGGCTTCTCGAACGGGTCCCAGTTTTCGTATCCGATCTTGAGGACCCGCTCCTTACCACGCCTGGCCATCCCATCGAAAATCGCTTTCTTTTTGAATTCGTACTCTTCCCTGTCATTCATTTCACACCCCGAGTGAGGCATGCCGGGTGTGGAGGTCTTTGCGATTCACGCATTGATCCACGCACCGATTCACCTACCAGAAGAGTTTAAGCCTTTTTTTCTTGAATTCCTTAGTGCTGAAAAGAATCCGGTGGTTGTCGAGCCCGGTCGCAGCCGCGAGCCTTTCCGCAATGGACTCGCATTCCTGCCGACTGCGTCCATGGATCATAGCATACAGGTTATAGGGCCACT
>Ga0187864_10003716_pt1 | contig 12323 bp, 12 predicted proteins | sample June2016WEW_11_4_FD_132985 | JGI IMG/M metagenome (GOLD analysis project Ga0187864, IMG submission 132985) | Peatland microbial communities from SPRUCE experiment site at the Marcell Experimental Forest, Minnesota, USA - June2016WEW_11_40 | ecosystem: Environmental > Terrestrial > Soil >... | reverse complement strand
TTTTCGCGCTGCTTACCTATGCGCAGGATATCGATGGCCGCGAGCAGGTTGTAGAGGGTCTCGTTTTGCGGGCACACGAGGGGAGCGGCGGGAAAGAGGGGCAGGAGCCCTTCGCCCATCTCCTTACCCTTACTATAGGGCCAGACGACCAGAATATCGCGCTCGCTCGCGAACCTGCCTCTCCACAGCGGACTGTACATCGCCGTGGGAACCCCTTTCACAACCTCCGTGCGATGGGGGAAAAAAGCGGTCGGCACGCCATGCACGATGAAGTCGAAGAGGTGCGATCGGTCGACGATGACCTCTTCGTCGGTCCTGGTGACGAGCTTGGCTCTCTTCGCGCGCTTGAGCACATTGCAGATCTCGGACGCGGATAGCCGAAGGCTCTTGCCTATCTTGTCGTACGTCCAGGATTTCTCGGGCCATATCGCAATCTGACAAACCACAACCACGTCGTGCGATTTGAGGGTCGGTTGCCCTGACATGACCAGAACCATATTCACAATTCATGAATGATGCAAGCGTCTTAAATCAGTTCGTAATTGTGAACACAATGACCCTGGTCAGACGGTCCCTGGTCATTCACGGTTCATGAATCAGACAATAGCCTTGTTGAGAATCTCAAGAAAAATGGTCGCTTTCCCCTGAAAATCCGTTTGAGTTGAATTGTTATCGCGTGCCGTCTCCTTCCTTTACGCTAGTAGTGCAAGCCCACGAGTGGGCAAACACAGAAACGCGGTTGAGTCCGCATTCGTCACAAGGAGATTCGACATGGCACTAGAGCTAACTCGCGCAGGAATTCTGTCTGGCATCGGAGGCTATCGTGGTGCAGCGCACTCGATGGTCCACGGTGCTGGCTCCATGCTTCGTCACGAAATCAAGTTCGTGTCGCACATGGAAATCGGCCTTTCGTCTTTCGCCTTCGGCGTGATTCAGGGCCGTTATCAGAAGCAAGGCGGAGCCGTGTTCTTCGGCCTCCCCGTGGATCTCCTCTCGGGCCTCGGACTCCATGTCCTGGCCTTGCTCGGACCCGTCAGCAAGTACAAGCACCACCTGCAGTCGGTCGGTACCGGTGCCCTGGCGACTTACCTCGCCACCACTGGTTACCGGGTTGGCGAGCGTTGGGGTGCGGGCAGCAAGTTCCTGACTGCTGTCACGGGCGCGTTCGTCGGGGAAGACAAGCCGGTCTCGGGCGGAGCGGCACTGGCCGACTCGTCCGGCTCGGCGGCCGATCAGGAGCTGAAGAAGCTGGTGCAGGGCGAGGTCTAAAACCCGAACCCGATCCAACAACCGACGTTCCACCGGCAGTAAGCGAAACCGAATCCTCAACCGTTTGAACAGAAAGAGAGAATCACCATGGCACACTACGGAAGTTACGGCGACGAAGCGGATGGCGAAGAGTCCGGACTCGAGAGCCTGCTCGGATACGAGGGTATCCAGGAGATCATGGGCGACGAAGCTGACGGCGACGACAGCGGCGACGACAGCGGCAACTATCAGTACGTCCAGGGCTCCGACATGGGCGCGGCCAAGCGCCGTCACAAGGGCCAGGGCCTGCAGCAGCAGGCCATCATGAAGAAGCGCATCGCCTCGGGCGCGCTGCTTCGCAGCCTCGCTCCGCGCTCGGCGCGCGAGTTCATCATCGGCCTCGGCATCACCGCCATCCCCGGCAACGGCTCGGCTCAGATCGGCGTGCAGCCCCAGGTCATCTTCCGCCCCGAGCGTATCGTCATCCCCTCGAACATCGCGGTGGACTTCATGATCACCGACGTCAAGGTTGGTAAGGACTCGCAGCTCGTCAGCCCCGGCGCAATCCCGGCCGTGGTGTTCGTCGAGAACGCGTTCGGCGTGCGGCTCAAGATGGACACGGCGCAGATCGCCCAATTCATCACGCTGCTCGTCAACAACACGAACGCTCAGCCCCGCAACTTCTCGGGCGCGATCATCGGCCCGGCCGTTCAGTAAGCTTGCCTCGCGGCAAGAACGAGGGTCTGCGACCCAGCTGAACCGAATCAGGGGGTGGTGGCCTCACAGCCTCCACCCCCTTTTTTCTGGAACCCAAACCAACCCAACCCTTTTCCAACCCTTTCGAGAAAGAATTCATCATGCTCAATGCAAACAACGCACCACTCGCATACGTTGCCTACGCGCAGGTTGTCGGCGCTGACGGCACCTCTCCCAACCTCAACAGCGGCGTGACCACGGCCCGCCTCAGCACGGGTTCCTACACCGTGACCCTGCCCAGCAACCCCGCTGGCCAGTCGCTCGGTCTGGGATCGTCCCCTGGCGACCTCATCTTCGTGCAGCCGATCGCGGATTCCCCCGTCGCGTTCGCGGCTGTCGAGGACGACACCAACCCGCTCGTGAAGCACATCTACCTGGGTATCCCGGGCACGACCGCCGTCGATTGCGACTTCAACGTCCTGATCTGCCGGTCGATGCTGACCCCGGTCCTGATCAACAACGTTCCGCAGCCCGTCTAGTCCTCTGTTCGCAGAGCCTTCTGACCCGCAGAGCCCGTGATCGTACTCTGGGGTGGGGTACGGTCGCGGGCTCCGCATTTTTAGGGGCACGGGATATGACCACCTCGCGCGTTGATCTGGAGTCGCCGTGGCCTACGACTTTTTCTACCACAAGCAGGTACCCAAGAACATTGCTCTGAGCTCGTCGATCGACGTATCGACCAGCGAGCCGACTCCAACCACCTCCGAGGACAACGCCTACATCGCGCGTCTGGCCGTGCTCAAGATGCAGGCCGACTCGGGTGACAAGTCCGCGAAGAAGAGCTGGAAGAAGGAGCTCGGCAACCTGACCAAGATCCAGCAGAAGGCGAAAAAAGGCGATCCTCACGCCGCCCACCTCATAACCGTGGTGAGGGAATCGGGCCTCTTTTCCGACGTGAAGGCGATGGAGGTCTCGCAGAACCGGAACCTGACACCGCAGGCTCAGAAGCTCGTCGCCTTGCTAGGACAGCTCAAGGCCAAGGCGGTATCGGGCGATCCGCGAGCCCTCAATCTCGTGGCCACGATCAATACCTTGCAGCTCAATAAAGTTCCCCAAACCGTCCTGTCGGGCGATAGCGAGGCCATCGAAGAGCTCAAGCTGCGCGCCGAGATGGGCGACCCTGTAGCCATACGGCGACTCAAGCTTCTCAAAGCGTCCGAATCCGACCTGACACGCGATCGTTCCTCTGGCGATGCGGAGGCCGACCGACAACTTGCAAAGAAGATGCTCGAGGACGCCGCCGACGCGAAGACCATCAGACGCTCCGACGTGAAGAAGGCAATCACACTCTATGTGGGCGACCAGGCCACCGACAAGGAGAAGACCGATATCGGCAGCAAGATTCTCACGTTCCTGCAGAAGAAAAACGTCCAGATTACATCTTGAACCACGAGGTAACTCTTCATGGGAATGCCCAAAATTGAATTCCGGTGCCAGATGTTCCGGGGAGACTGGGATCAGGTTTGGAGCCAATTGCGCATGCTCTATCTCATGGAGGGACTGGTCAAGGTCAACCAGACCCACCTGCAAGAGTTTGATACATTCAAGAAGCGGGGACTGGTGGCGGACGTTTACCCCTCGGTCTACAGGTCGAGTCTTCACTACGAAACCGAAAAGGGCACCGAGATCTGGCCTGATATTCCTTCGCTCCTCGAAGGCACAATGGGACCAGGTGTCTATCCTGGTATCTGGGGCGATTGCCTGCCGGTCACCACTCTCGTACTGCGTGAAGACTACACCGTTGCCGCTCTCGGCAATGTTGTGCCCGGTGACCGCATCATGGAAGATGGTGCTTTCACCACAGTGACCGAGCACGCTATAACGGGCGAAAAACCCATTTTGGCTTTTGAGCTCAACAACGGAGCCGTCCTGCGTTGCTCTCCTGAGCACCGTCTCTTCTTGCGTAGTGGAGAGGAGAAACGAGCCGAGAATATCCGACCGGGAGATTTGCTCAAGACTCCCTCCAAGGCATTCCCGGCGGCTGTTTCACCTCTCAACCCTTCAAAGCTCACACCGGCAGACTTTGCGTGGTTGCTTGGTATTTACGTTGCTGACGGTTGGTGCGAGCTGCCTCGTCATCCTCGCTTTTCCATCTCCGGCAAAGATGGTCACAAGAAAGAAGAGCAAAAGCGAAAGGTCAAGGCCCTTCTGGAAGCAATCGGAGTCAACACTCGTTGGCACGAACGCTACCTGGCTGTGAATGATGGCGATCTTGCCGAATACATGAAGTCTTGTGGAGGACATGCTCCCGAAAAGCATCTGCCATCTCTTCTCGTGAGCGCCGATCAAGTTCGTCCTCTCGTTGAAGGATTGGCGGCGGATTGTTCTACCGCAACCTCCGGCACGCGGACCCATGGCACCACTTCCGAGATTCTGGCCCTGCAAACACGCATTCTTTACCGGATGCTCGGTCAGAGCACCCACATCAAGCGTTGGGACGAGCACGGAGGACTCGGCACTCATCCGATGTATCGAATCACCGTGCGAAAACCCGATGATCCAGAGCATCCCAATGCCCGACGGAATAGCGCTCGGGTGGTTGCTATTAGGGAAATGGAACCGGAGCTCTGCTGCGATATCACAACCGAAGCTGGAAGGTTCTATCTGCCCGAATCCGACGTCATGGTTCACAACTGTGAAGACCTGGCGTGTTATCGCACGGCCGAGCTACGCGAGCTGCCCTTTCACTTCGAAAGGCCATCCCAGGTCAACAAGGGAAAAACGGAATGTGCCGATCCACGCTTTCCGCAGGAGCCATCAGCGATCGACGCTCAATCGCGCGGTCAGGCATGGCCCGGATGGAAAACCGTGAAGGGTGGCATACAGGCCAAACCCTTCGCCAAGTGGCGACGAGGTCCCCAGGGGCAGTACCACTACCACGCGATCGTGTACCTGCCCGATGGACGCCTCGAGGACCCGTCCCTGGTGCTGGGCATGGGCAAGGAGGCACAATTCAGCGCCGACGACATGGCAAACCGTCTCAAAGCGGGCGAGCTGGTGGTGCTTCAGTACGCCAAGAAGCCGGAAGTCATGGTCGTAGACCCTGAAAAGCCATCCGGCTATGCCGGCGGCAAGGCCCTCGAGCTCGATCAGCAGGTCATGCAGAAGATGGCAGAGGCTAGCGCTTCCGGGGACTTCGAGCTCGGTGCCTACCTGGGCAATCCCATTCCCATGGAGCACGAGTGGGATCTCGACGCTCTCATGGGATGGTCGCGCGAGCACAAGCTATTCGTTCCCAACTCCGTCCAGGCTGAATTGCGACGGCTACGAGGCTATACTGCAAGCTGAAAGGTGAAAACCATGCCATCGACAATCGTTCAATCCGGATTCCTGGGCAACAACAATGCGGTGGTCTATGGAGGCCGCACAACCTCGACTTCCACCGTGCCCACCCTTCCCGAGCCCATGGAAAACGAGGATGTCTTCGTGGCCGGAGGCTTTCCGGAGCCGTTCAATCCCGAGACGCAAGCCTTCCCGCCCTTCCTGCCACCCTTCAACTTCGTGTTGCTAGGCGAAAACCCGGTGACTCCTCCCAACTCCTCTCCCAACCCGGGCGGCGTGCCGGTAGCCATTCCCAACAATCTCCCCAGCAAGGCAGGACTGCCCGTCATCATTCCCGACTCGACACCTGTGCCCGGCATCCTCTGAAAGAAGGTCACCCCATGACACTTGTCGTGAGCAACAACCCTGGAGTGGTGAACGTCATCAACCAGGCGCTTCCACCCTACCTGGGCGATATCGACGCGGTCCTCGACGGCACGGCACCCGAAATACCCCGCATCATCGAACAGGCGCTCGAGCCGTATCTGGGAGAGAAGAACGTCCTTCTAGGCAGCATTCCCGCGATTGTCGACGTCAGCAAGCAGGCTCTGCCTCAAGTCCTGCTCAACAAGAACGTGCTCCTCTTCCCCACGCCCATCGGGCCAGAGCCTCCCGCCGGGAACCCACTCATCATGAGTCCGACCGTGCTCGTGCCCAACGTCCCCGTCACTACCCCATCGGCCCAGGTTCCTCCAAACCCGAGCATCATCAACGTGACCCCCGTGGGCAACTACGAGACGCAACAGAGCCAGGCAACGCAGAACTACACCATCGTCTCGATCGTGGATGTGTCAACCGGACAAGCTCCTACCAATAACACTCAAACCCTTCAGATCACCTTGAGCGGTGGCCAGCCTCTCGAGAAATACGGCATAGACCTGACAGGAAATTCGCTCTCGTTCACGTCGGGGGGACCTTACCTGACGACGTTGCCCGTGCGCACCATCACCTTCGCTCAGAGCCTTACCATGATGGTGCCCAACCAGGACGCTGATGGCAACCCATTCGACTGGTCGGGAGGCCACGGACCGGGGCCTGGCGATACAGTGCAGTTCTCCACGGCGCGCACCAATTCCGAGAATGTTTTCGGACCGGGGGAACCCTTGAACGTTGTCACCCCCACCCAAACCGCCACTCCCTCGAGCGCGCCACCTCTGATTTCACCCTCGTCACCTGTCGTGGTGAATGTGATGGACCAGGAGCTGACCCAGGGTCAGCCCATGATTGTACACATCATCTGAAAACCATCTGGAGACCCCATGTCTGTTCAAGTCATAAGCGTCCCGGTTCCCCTGAGTGGTGACGTTCAAGGCCACAGTCACGCCTCCCTCTGGCTCACTGCTAGTCTACTTCGATCCGTGATGAGATCATCGACAAGGAGATACCAATGTCTGTTCAAGTCGTAAGCGTTCCGGTTCCAACAAGCGGCGACGGCGCAGCCGTTAGTATCGCCAACCTGGTGGGCGAAAAATCGATCATCCTCACGGGGCTGTTCGCGGGGCAGTACGTGATCCTTGCGGGTCACGAGGCAGGCGAGCTCGTTCCCGTACTGCAGTTCGATGCCGGCGGCGAAGCAGGCGTCCAGCAGACCCTCCCCGAAGCGTATCAGTACGTCGCGGTGAGAGCTCAGCCCAACACGAGCCCCGTGGGGACAGCGGTCACGGTCAACGTGGCCGGTGTCGTCGGCGCGGGGCAGAACTACTTCGCGACCCTGGCTACCCTCATGCAAGGGAGCATGGGACCGCAGGCGTCCATCGATACCTGGTCGCTCTTTCCCCCGACCGGGATCGAGAAGGGCATCAGCGTCATCTGCCGAGGCTTCTTCACCGGCAACATCCTCGTCGAGGGGAGCACCGACAACGTCAACTGGAACCCCATCGGACAGTTCGTCACGACACCCATGGGACGCACTCTTCTGGGCAACACCCAGGTTCTCGAATTCGGACCCTTGCCCACGGCGGATCTCGTTCGCTACATCCGGGCCAACGTCGCGGGCACGATCCTGGGGCCGACCGTTCTTACGGTTGGTGGCCAGGTTCCCGCTTCAGGCACGGGACCTACCGGAACGAACGTGGCCATCGTTACCAGCTCGACGCTTCAGCAGGGCTACTTCTTCACCGGAACACTCGGAACAGGACCCATCTACACCGATGCCCTCGGCAACAAGGTGGACAGCACCGCTTTCCCGTTCCCCTCGGCTCCAGCAGACATCGTCTGCGTGGGCAGCAACAACTCGATAGTGGCAGCCGGTGGTCCGATTGTGGTCATTGGTACCGATCTCAATGCTCAGGGGGACGAGGTCATCTGCATCGGCAGCGCACCCGGAGAATCGGGCGGCATAGCAGTGGGGGAAAGCGCGAACTTTGCAATCGTGATCGGTGCGTATGACCTGGTGACTTACAGTGGCACGACCTTCAACGTGCTCATTGGTAACTTCATCACCATGAATGGTGAAGGAGCAAACTCCAACGTCATCATAGGAGAGTTTCTCACTTGTGGAGTATCGTCCCTCGACAACGCCAACAACGTGATGATCGGCGAAAACTTCAGCACGGGAGACATCACATTCGGCAACGTGATGATAATCGCCGAAGCGAGCAGTATGAGCCTTCCGTCCGGATCGCAGTACAACGTCCTGATCGGCGGGAATGGTCTTGTCACGAGTACTTCCGACCTCGAGGACTGCATTCTTCTTGGAAACGTCTGCAACCTCACCAACGGCACAACGCCTGACGGGTACACCCAGAACATTTACCTGATGGGCACCTACTGCTATGCCGAGGTCACCGGGCTTGCGGGCGTTTCGGGCAACCTGTTCGGCAGCCTGGTAGTGCTGGGCACGACCATCAGAGTCACAAACGCGAACGCTGGCGCGGCTTTCGCTTCCAAGGCGGTTGCCATCGGCGAGTCGATCAACCTGCAGGCAGTGAAGTTCACCGAGACGGTGGGACCGGCCAACAACTTCAGCCAGGTCGTCCTCATCGGCTCGAACATGTCCGCCACTGCCTTGACGGGCAATTCTGACCAGTCAAGCCACATCGTCCAGATTGGCGATTCCATCGTATCGGGTATTCCGGGCGGAACCGGTACTGGTCTCTACTACCTGCACGTGCTTGGCTCGAACATCACTGTTGAGGATGGTAGCTCGCACGTCATAGTCGTTGGCGACACCTTCACGGCGGCGGGCGTCGCCAGCAATGGTGTCTTCATCGGACAGTCAATCACCACCACCGAGACATCCTCCGACACCGTTTCCATCGGACAGAACAACTTCGTCAACATAGTCACGACGAACACCGTTGCCATCGGAAACTTCAATTCCATCTTCGGCTATACGCCAGCAGCGGGCAGCAACATCATTCTCATCGGCTACAGCAATGTCGCCGAGCCGGCCGATCCGAACATCACCAACTTCGATCGGATCGTGCTCATCGGGTACGAGGTCAACGCTGTCAACATAAATGAGTCAGGCACCACCAACCTGACCAAGATCGTTGCCATCGGCGACGTGATGTCCATACAGGCGTCGACCGGGGGATCGGCCTTCAATCAGAACATCAACCAGGTGGTGGCTATCGGGTCGTCACTCACGTGCTACGCCACCTTGAGCAGTCTCCTCGACCCATCAAGCCACATGGTGCTCGTCGGCGACCAGATGGCCATCGGCGTGGGACCCAGCAACGTAGGCGCAAGCTACGTCCAAGCCATCGGGTCCAAGCTCACGGTGGGCGATGCCAACTCTCACCTCTCCATCATGGGCGATACGATATCGATCGACTCACACGGAGACTCTTACTGTGTGGCGATAGGTCAGAGCCTCACCCTGGGAGGAACGGACAACACCGCAGCGGTCAGCACGGTAGTCATAGGCAGCAACATAACCGTGCGAACGGCAGCCAGCGTGGTTGCCATAGGTGAAGGAATCACCATACCAGGCAATCTTTCGGCACCCGCTGCCTCCGTGATAGCCATAGGGTTCAGCATTGATCTCTCCGGCGACTATGGTTTCGGCGGCATTGCCATAGGCAACAACCCCACGATCGCTCCTGGTGGGTACTCCATCGCCATCGGTACGTACGCCTCGGCGGCAATCGGTCAATGTGTCATAGGTGCAAATACCGGCAGCAGTGGTTACCAGCCGATTCACACGTTCATCGTACGCGGGCTCACAACCGGCTCCGTTGCCGTTGACACCATCAATGCCAATGACGCTCCTGCCTCCGGTTCGTCGGGCCTCTCGGTCGTTTACAACGAAAGTGGCACTCTCAGCAACAAGACGCTAAAGGCAGCAGTGAGCCCTCCCGGAGGATCGCTCATCGCCTACTTCGATGCGTAATAGCAAACGCGCCTTGAGGCTCATGAACGTCTAAGCAACAAAGATCACCAGTCAACAATTCCAAAGCAGAAAGGATAGTCAAATGCCCCAGGTCACGAAAAACTACACCCTTCAGTTCAAGGGACTCTCCATCTCGGCCGATGGTCAGTTCATTGGCGCATCGGTCGCTTGGCAGGACGAGGGGGCCAAGAAGCCCAACGTCGTGCCCGGCTCCATCAAGCACCTTCGGGTCGCCACCAAGACCGGAGCTGTCGAGCTCAACGGTACGGCGGTCGGCTCCCTGGATGCCACAACCGCCAAGAACGCCTCGGCCGTTGCCGCTGCCATGAAGACCCTGGTGCAAAGCCTCTCGGCGAGTGGCAAGATACCCACGCCATAGCCCTTGGCCTAATCGCACAATCCTGGTATCCTCCGGGTTTCTCTAACCACCCGGAGGATATCCCATGCCCTTGAGCTTCACACTCGGCCGACTCGACAAGATTCGCGATACCATTCCCGGCAAATCCGGACCACTCAGCAAGATCGCCAACTTCGAGGATATGTCCTCGGTCGTGGATCACGTGCGCAGGGTCCGCTTTGTCAAGGCTTTGCAAACAGAGCTCACCGAGTACAGCAAGGCGGTGGCCACCATTGCTCAGAAGTACGGCGAATCGCAGCAAGGTGGAGCCTTCTTCACCATCAAGCCCGAAAGACAAGCCGAGTTTGCGGCCGAGAAGGAAAAGCTCGATGCCGAGACCCGGGAGCTCCTCATCAATCCCCTGCCCGTCTCGGCGTACGAAAAGATCCCTCTGACGGCCTTCGACCTGATCGGGCTCGAGCCGTTCGTTGTGATGCCCGAGGACAAGGACGCCTAGAAGGTAGTGGGTCAGTTTGAAGATCTTCGGCCAGGCACGGACGGTGGCGCGGATCAAGGCCCGAATCGCGTGTCGTAGGACCGCGAGATCCGCGTAAGCACCGCGCCGTATTCCTTGAACGTGTCAAGGTAGTCCGTCCATTCAAACGAATACGGTGGTTCGTTCGTTGCCCGGTAGCGCAAGAACAGGAACTCGTCGAACTTTGGCAGGGCGTGCTCTCGGAGTCTCGCTTCTGCCTCGGCTGCTTCCGCTTCCGGATGCTTGTGTCTCTTACCGTCTGTGCGGAAAGCTCGCTCACCTTCGTACGAGGTGCAGACGGCGGATGAATTGATCCCAACGATGCCGATACAGATCGGATTGCCGGCCCCACGATGGAACTGCTCAACCTGGCCCTTGAGATCCGAGATCACCCGATCGATTTGCTTGATCATGGCCTTGGCCAGGATCTTCACTTCAGCTCCAATTTCGACGTTCGCAATTTCCCCGCGCGCCACATCGAAGCCTGTCTCTACAATGGCGACGATTCCAGGAATGCCTTCTCCGAAGGTGCCATCACCCCGACGTGCGGAAATGCCCTTGCGCTTGTTGGCGACGTTTAGGACGTGCTCGCGGTTCGCGATACGGTCGCAGAGGAGGGTGGACTTAGAGATACCGAACAGGTCTTCGTACAGGTGACGCGCTACCCAGTCTCCCAGGCTCGAATCTCGGTGTATGTACCGTTTCCCGTCGAATAGCCTCTGGAATGCTTCAAGAAGCCGGTAATTCACGCTGCACCCTTACGGGGTGCGCATGGGCTTGCTGCCACGTTCGGGATCGACGACGAAAGTGGTGCGCACTGCCCCCAGCATTCGAGTTTGCGCTGTTGCTTCCTGGATGCGCTTTCGAGCGATGGCGACATATGACCTTTCGATTTCATTGGCGATGGAATTGCGCCCCGCCTCGATAGCGGCCAACGATGTCGAAGCGGTTCCCGCGAACGGGTCAAGAACAGTGTCACCGGCGAATGAAAACATGCGAATCAAGCGTTCCGCAAGTTCAATGGGGTATGGCGCTGGATGCCCTCCGCGCGTGGACGATCCTCGAATGTCAGTCCAGAAGGAGCGGAACCATGCCTGCATCTCTTCCTTGGTCAGCATCGAAAGGACTTTTTGCGCGTTCGTGACGGATCGATATCCGCCACCCTTTCGAAGCAACAGAATGTATTCGATGTCGTTCTTGATCACCGAGCCAGGCTGGTAGGGCTTGCCGTAGAAGCCCGCGCCGTTCCCCTCGGCTTCCGTCGCGCCATTGGCGATCTTGTGCCAGAGGATCGGGGTCAGGCAGTCGAGACCGAGGCGACGCGAGCGCACCTGGATATCCGCGTGCAACGGCACGACGTAATGCCGGCCTGTCCTCTTGCGCGGGATACATACGTCGCCGACAACGCAGCAGATGCGACCGCCGGGAACCAAAACGCGCTCGCACTCACGCCAGACCTTGTCGAGCTCGTCTAGGAATTTCTCGTAGTCCTTGATTGCCCCCATCTGGGCCACCGACGGCGCGTATTCCTTCAAAGTCCAGTATGGTGGAGACGTGACCACGAGGTGAACGGACTCGTCTGGTAGCCAAGCCAGATCCCTGGCATCCCCCAAGTGCAGCCGATGGTCGGTCTTGTTAAATGGCGCCGGCCACGGGCGCGACCGATACTGGCGATTCTCAGCGAGTAAAGCGGCCAGCCCCCCTGGGGTGTTATCAGCACCCATCGCGTCGAAGGCCATGGCCGTCGCCGTTTGCCGCATGCTAGTTTTTATCATTGGTTGAGATCCTTG
>Ga0187864_10003714_pt1 | contig 12327 bp, 11 predicted proteins | sample June2016WEW_11_4_FD_132985 | JGI IMG/M metagenome (GOLD analysis project Ga0187864, IMG submission 132985) | Peatland microbial communities from SPRUCE experiment site at the Marcell Experimental Forest, Minnesota, USA - June2016WEW_11_40 | ecosystem: Environmental > Terrestrial > Soil >... | reverse complement strand
TACCGCGTGCAGCGGCGATGGAGGAAGCGCTCAAGCAGGCTTGGCGAAAGGCGGGAGGGGAGTTGGCCCAGCTCGGCCGATGGCAGATAGGGCCGAGTCCTCAGCACGTGACGATGCTGCCGGTCCTGCGCGTGCTCGACGCGATGGAGGTTGACGAGAACTCTGTCTTTGCTGACATTGGCAGCGGCCACGGCCTCGTGACCCTTGCCGCCGCGATCCACTCTGGCGCGCGCCGCTCGTACGGTATCGAGCTGGACGACGCGCTGTACAAGTATTCCATCGAGCAGGCGGCGGCCCTCTTTGGTCCGGACGAAGCGAGCTGGCCTGTCCGGCTCCTGCACGAGGACATTCTCGACGTAAAAGTCGCGCTGAACTGGACTCACGTGTATTCATTCGACAAGGACTTCCCTCCCCGCGTTCTAGATCACGTGCTGCAGCTGCTGCGGACGAGCACTACGTGGCGCGTGTTCGGGTCTTCTCTGCCGGAGACGCGATGGAAGGAACACGCGGGAGAGTGGTGGGACGAAGCGATGCGGCTGCGGATCCGCCTGCCGATCTACATCTCGGGCAGCCGCGAGCAGCACAGCATCTACGTGTACGAGCGGGTCGACCTACCCAGGCGCCGCGTCCTCCCCCTCTCTGCGCTCCGGGACGAGAGCGCGCTGGAAGACTCGCGATTCGAACGGGCGCTCGACCCTGCGTTCTTCGGCAGCGAGGTGCGCCCGAACGTGTGGCTGGCCGATGCGAGCGTGCGCGTTCTCATCCGCACCGGAGGAACGGACGTGTTCAAAGGTGCGCTGCCAGGAGTCGAGGGGGAGCTTTCGTCCGAGCGCGCCCGCATGCTCGCCACGCTCGGGGCCTACTCCAACTTTGGGCCCCGGCTCGAGGTCCTCGACTACATCGAACACAGAGCGCGCGTGGACACCGAGAAAGAGGCCTCGGATTTCCATCGGCGGGAGCAGCTCGCGCTGGGGCGCCACGAACGAGACATAGCGGCAGAGCTCTTCGTCGATCCCGCGGCGGGAGGTTTCGAATACGCGGCGGACCTCCTGTTCCGTCAGGCGGACGTCGATGCCAAGCGCTCTCTCGACGCCTACTACGCGAGGATGGAGAAGCTAGAGCCGCCTCCGCTCGCTTCGGCAGCCGGCGAGATCTACCTCGGCAGGGAACTCGGACGGGAGGAGTGGGCCGAGTTTCTCGACGCGGGCCCCAAGCCTGATCCGGAGCTGGCGGCCCTCCTCGAGGTTTCGCTGAAGGACGCGGTGGCCTCGGCCCTATCCAAGCTGGGGTCGTCCGTCCGGGCGGACGACGCGATCCGCGTCACGGCGGAGCGCATCCGCATCGAGCAGATGGTGGAGTCGAACCTGCTGGCTGAGACGGTGCCGCCGCATCGGATCCGAGACCTTGCCCAGATGCCCGGCTTCACGAAGGACCTGCACGTCTGGATGCCGCTGTTCTACTCGCTGTTTGGGCTGACGAGGGCGCTCGACTCGAGCCTGCTCGGCAAGCCTCCCGTCTCTCAGGATCGGTTCGAGATCATAAGGGCCTTCTCGCGCGTGATCAACTACATGCGAGACGCGGAGCCCGAGCAGCAGCAGCCGCCCGTCCCGGGCATCGAACAAAGGATCTCCGCAGAACTCCACGCGGCGCTCGACAATCTGGGACAGCCAGACTACGAGGAGGAAGAACTCTTCGGAGACGACGTGCTGTCGATCGCCTGCCCGGGCGTGAAAGCGCTGAGCTTCTCGGAAGAAGAGGAAGCGAGGGGGTTCGGATCGCTGCTCGCCAGCGCGGTCGCTCGGTCGCATCCCGCGCCGCCTCCTCTCTTCCTGCTGTTCGACCTGACCCAGCTCGTCGACCGCCTCGACCCTACGAAGGTCTGGGTGATGAGTTCGCCGAGCACGCCCTCTGCCTTCGGCTACTCGATCCGCAGCATGGTGGTCCGCGACGGGGCCGGACGGCCGATCGTCCTGGCCCGAGACGAAGAAAACGCCTGGCACCTGTTCGACTGCCTCGGAGAGAGAGCCGCGGCAGTCGCGCCTTTTCCGGTCGAGTTGGGCGAGGCAGATCCGCTCTCCGGCGGCGAGCGTCGCTCCGTCGTGGATCCGGTCGATGCCGATCACGTCTGGACCTACAGAGCTCCGAAGAGCCAGGCGAGCATGATCGTGTTGCTCGAGCGCGACATGGACGCGCTAGGCGGCCTCTCCGCCGAATATCCAGAGAAGCGGGAGCGCCCGCCGATCACCGCGGTTCGCAGAGCCGATCCGTTCGAAACGGCCGTCGCCTACGACGCGGTGCTCCGATCCAAGGCGCCCCCGCCCGAGCTGCTCGTCGAAGAGTACAAGAACACGGAGCCGGAGAACTCTGGGCTGTTGGTCGGACCGGCCGCGTTCGACGGCAAGACGACGGTCGAGTACGACGCGGCGACTACTCAGCCGCTGGCGCTAGCGATCGCCATGGCCCTGTTCCGGCTGAACGATTCGCTCGACACCGCCCTCCTGATGCGCTACCCGGTGAAAGAGCCCGTGGAGGAAGGCACGGCCGACTTTGACCAGCTGCTCGTCGACCGTTTCGGCGGCCTCGTCGTCTATCCGCTGCGGTCGTCCGGCTGGCAGAGGATCGTCGGCTCGCGGCTCGCCGTCTCTTCGCACTACGCCCTGGCCAATCCGTACAAGATCGCCGAGGAAGCCTACGAGGTCAGCAAGACGACGCTCAATTCGGTACCTCAGCTCGCCGCGAGATTCTTCGGCCGCGATCTCGTGCGGAGGACGATGCACGCGGGGACCGCTACCCAGATGCTGATCGCCAGCTCGATCGTCGGCTTCGCCGCCGCGTGGTTCTCGGCGTTCTACTTTGCCGGCCTCGATCCGATATCGACCGGCGCGACGGTCGTCAAGTACGGTTTCAAGCTCAACCCGATCAACCTCGGAACTGGGCTGCTGTCGCTCGCCGGAGGTCCGTCGATCCCCACGGAGGTCGCGGTGTCGGGTCTGTTCCTGACGGCGTCGGTCGTCCGTCCCGTGGAAGCGCTAGCCCACATCTTTGGCATGTCTCTGCTGCGGAAGAAGCCGACGCCGAGCCCGTTCGATCCGCGACGGTTCGCGTTCAAGCTCAAGGGGAGCGGCCCCGTCGACATCCCGGCATTTGCGCAGTTTTATTCGAAGAACGCCCATCCCGAGGACCCGCTCACGCAGGTCGATGCGCTGGTGAGGTACCTCAGAGACGCGACGACGACGAGCGGCAGTAACACCGCGCTCCGCACGCTCTCCCCGGTCCACGCGCCGCACTTCAGGAACGCGTTCGCGGTCTTCCAAGGCGAAGTCGAAGAAGACGACGAGGAGCTGATCGCCGCGATGGGCGCGGATCCGGGCTCGACGGATCCGTGGCTCGCCGCGGCTGACGTGGGCGACGAACAGCTGCCGTACTTTACGATCTCGGCCTTCTTCGGCGAATCTGCCGAGGCGGCGGTCGCCCGGCACGGAAGGCTGTCCGCGCGAATTTCGGGCCCGAGCGGCACGTACGACCTGTCGTCGCTCGTGTGGGAGGCTCCCGGACGCGCCTACTACGTCGTGATCGCGAGGAACAAGGGCGGCGTCTTCTGGTGCTTCTCGATCGGAAACAGGAACCCCGACGGCCATCGGTACAACGACCGCGGGAGCAAGACGCTCGGCACCGTCCGGCTGAGCGACCTGTCTGCCGCGCTCGCCGAGGACCGGAAGACGCTGCCGATCTATCCGAACGGATGGATCCTGTCGCAATGGGCGCGGAAGCATCCGTTCGCGAACCTCTCGAAGCACTGCGTGTTCGTCTCGTACAACAACCGCCTGTTATATCCGGGAAAATAGCGCGGAATTAAACCGATGGCCGGATCCATAGCGCGCCACCTGGCGGAGCTGCCTCCCGCGTCCGTGAACCGGTCGCTGACGGCGCAGGGCGTGCCCGACTCGTACTACAGCACGCTGCCCTACGCGCGCTACCTCAACACCGATCAAGCGGCGCGGGTGCATCGCTTGCTGCACAAGGATCCGATCCTGCTCCGGTGCCGCAATCTGCTGCAGTGGTGGCTGCTCTCTCCGGGTCGCTTCGAGCTGTACTGGGGCCAGGATTCGGTGCGCGTGAAGCCCGAGTTCGAGGAGCTCGTCCGCAAGCAGGCGCAACCCATCTTCGACGCTCTCCTCGAACTCGGACTCGTCCCGTGGTACTGGACGCGCGAGAGGAGCGCCTACGACTCTGACGTCAAGTGGAAGGTGCCGAAGGCCATGCCCTTCGGCATGTACATGATCGAGCAGCAGTTCGTCAGGCGCTTCGACCGCGCCTACAGCTGCGTGCCGAGCGCCTCCTCGATGGCTCCTGGTATCACCGCGACGGCGTTTTCGAGCACGCGCGTCTACGTCCCCGAACTCTCGCAGCCGGATCCCGACGGCACGCTCAACAGCGAGGTCGCGACGCTGCTCTTTACCCATTCCATGGTCTCTGGGTTCTCTACGGACGCGAAGGAGGCCTCCCGCATCTCTTCGAGGCCCACGCTCGTCACGCAGCGGCGGCAGAAAGACGGCGGCGCGATCTCGAACGTGCGCAACTCGCTCTACAGCCTGAACGACCTGCGCGAGGCGAGGCAGGAGGCGCGCGCAGAGGACAACAACGAGGAGAACGAGATCGGCGACGCGCAGGAGGAAGCGCAGGCCGAGCCCGAGCTCGTGCGCGACGTCGACCCGGACACGAACGAGCCGACCGAGAAGCTCGTCATGCCGTTTTACTCTCGCAATCGACACAACATACCCATTGGCCGAGAGCTGGCGCGGCAGGTGCAGCCGGAGGCCCGCGCCGACCTGATCGACTGGGCTCGCTACCGGGACGACGCTTCGGCAACCGTGCTCGGTATACCGGCCTCGATCGTCATGCCGAGGGCGGGCGCACGAGACCCTTCGCAGACGAGCGCGTCGATGGAGACGCTCGTGGTTACGATGGCCGGCTACGCGGACCTCATCTCGCAGGCGCTGCAGTCGATGCTCAACGAGCTTTATAAGAGAGACGAGGACGAAGAGATCGTAGACCGCGTGTACGCAACCGCGGACCTGACGCCGAAGCAGCGCAAGCAGATGTTTGCTGAACTCGAGAATTCGCAACGATATCGCGTCAAGATCACTCCGCCGGTGTTTGCGAGCATCGACGAGCTCATCAAGATCTCTGACCGCGGCTACTTCGACCGCGACACCGAAGCGGCGGTGATATGCGCCCGGGCGGGCATCCCGCAACATCTCGTCTCGGTCCAGGCCCCCGAGAAGCTCTTCCAAGTTTCGAGTCAAGTGGCCATCATGAAGGCCACGGAGAAGCAGCGGAGACAGACCGAGCTCGAGAAGATAGACGAGACGGCGGCAAAGAAACCGAAGACGAAAACCTAAAAAGGGAAGCTCGGAGGGAGTTCCGTATAATACGGGGACGCGAGGCTTCTCGAGCGAATGTCGTCTCGGAGCCGGCTAGAGGCGCTGCTGGCTGAGAACGAAAAGCTCTGGGACTCGCTACGGAGACGCCGGCGGAAGGACAAGAGCAACACTTTCAAGGTCGTCTCGGTGGATCGGCCCGTGCGCGTGCGTCTTCAGCCCGGAATGGCGCGCCCCTCGGTCAGAATCGACGGCACCGACGGCGCTCTCGTGTTAGATTTTACTTCTTGAACTGCCATCGCCGCTCGTAGTTTTTCTGCAGATACTCTGCTCGCTCCTTGTTCAGCCTCTGTCGCTTTGTCGGGTCCCGCTGTTCCGTCCTCGAGATGCGCTTCTCGATGGGCAGCGGCTTCGCGTCTGCGAACCCTATCCCGTGCAGCTTGAGGACGGCGCGCCCCAGCGCCTCGGGAAGCGCGCCGCTCTTTTCGTCGCGGTTGTACGGCGCCTCCACGACGGGGCCGTTCGAAGGGTCGACGCGTCGTCTCCACAGCGCGATACCGTAGTTGTCTATGAGATAATCTACGGGAGAGCCAGCCTCGGCGAGGGCGTCCAGGCACATGAGGCACTGATCCACGCTCTCGTCCGGCTTCCAGACCGGCTTGGCGCCCGTGCGCGTCGAAGGCTCGCGGATCAGGTAGCCGGAGGCTTCGCCCGAGAAGCGCGAGTGCCACTCGTCGCTCTTGGGCTTGGTGCCCCAGCCCATGACCTTCTCGGCGAGCTCCGCGCGCAGATTCACTCCGGTCGGTTCCATTCGAGGGGGACGCGGGGGCAATCCCGGACGTCTATTATACGGATGAAGTTTTGGCATCACTTCGTGGGTTCCTTGGTGGCCCACGCTGCGATAAGGCGGCCGAGGGTCTCGTTCAGCTTGTCGAACTTTTCCATTGTTTCCTTGTGACGAGCATCGTCTCGCGCTCTCTGGCGTTCCTCGTGCAGCACTGAATCGTACCAGGTGACCGGCCTGTCCTTATTTCCGCGCATCTTGGCTCGCATCTCCTTAGCTTCCGAGCGCACGGGCTCTGGCAGTGCGTTGATGTCGGTCTCAGTGTCTGCCACCGGTTTGACGTCGGTGATGCTCAGAGCGCGCAAGCCTGCGATCTGCTGATCCATGAGCGCTATGCCAGGGGCGGAAAGCAGAGAACACAAATATACCTTCGCCTCGGCCGGCCGGTGGCTCGAATCACTCACCGCCGCGGCCTTTTGACCTGCCTCCGCTCGAGCTCCTCGCACTCGAGCGCGCGCTTGCAGGCGTGCTCGATCAGCTCGTCGTCGTCCGGCGTGCGGCCGTACTTTTGTCGGAAGAGCCCCCGCATCTGGGCGAGAGCGGGACGCGGGCGAGGCGGCTCGTCCGGCCTGCGGGGCTGGCCGACGCGGTTGAGCAGCCGCAGCCCCTCCTCGACTTGCATGTGCAGCTGTTCCTCCAGCGCATCCTGTACGTTTTGTTTTTCTATCCCGTGCAGCCACTTGTGCCGCACGTTCAGCATGCGGCGGCCGTCCTCGTAGGTCCAGTAGCCGGCTCGCAGGAGGTTGTCGAGAAAGTCCAATGCGAAGCAGCCGCGAAACTCGTCGAGGAGCACGTCCGTGCCCACTCCGTACTTGCGGGTTCGATGGCCCTTCTCCTTGTCCGGATGGAGTCCGGCCCAGACGAAGGCGGGGACGTGCGAGAGAGGCAGGAAGCGCTCGCGCCACTTTGCCTTCGTGTTGTCGCAGGGCAAGAAGCCCTCTCCGTCCGGGCTAGGCTTCGCGACGCGGCTGAGCATGGATATCGCATCCTTCGTCATCCCCGTGCGCTCCAGTGCCTTAGATATGAAGTGGTCTATCGCGCCTCTCGATATCTCCGCGTTCAGGATGGCGCCGCTCGCCGAGCCGGCCAGCTGCGGCATCATGACGTATTCGGCGAGCGTGACGAGCGGAACGCCCCAGCACAGCTGCGGCTCGCAGAAGATGACCAGCTTGGTCCCGTCGCGCTGCTTCGAGTGGTGCTCCAGCGGGCGGTAGTCTGCCACCGGGTCTCCATCCAGGCGCGCCTCCTCTTCGTTTTTGGCCGTTTCCAGTGCCGCGATCCGCCGCACGGGGAACAGTCCGACGGGCACCAGGGTGACGGTGCGCACCCAGCCGGAGCGCCTGCCTCCGGTCTTCTGCTTGGTCTGGAGGCGATAGCGGTCGAGGGACATCGCGGCGAGAAAAAAAAAATGAAACCATTTCGGGAAATCGTCATTTACCGCACGCTCGGGCCATTTCCGCCGGACAGCGAGCCGGATTCAGGGCGCATTCGTCCGCGGTGCTGTTCCCCGCGGCCCTCGCGTCGACGCGAGGCGGAGGCAGGGGACGCGTGTTGCGGTCGAACAGGGACCGCCGCGCCAGGAGCACGTTGTCGAGGAACGCGTCGTCCCGCATCTTGGCCTTGGAATCCGAGAGCAGCATGCCGACGGCCGCGCAGTCGAGCCCGTGGCCGCGCGAATACGTGAACAGGTGGAAAGACGCGAGCATGTAGGTCCGGATCTGCTCGGGCGAGAAGCGCCTGAACACGCCCACGCTGGCGTGCCGGGCGCCCCGCTCGAACCGCACCTGCGAGAGGCCGCCGCCAAAGGCCGCCACGAGGTCGACGCCGGCGGCGCGGAAGGCGGCGCGGGCCTGGTCCGCCGTCATAGCGGATGCATCCGCCAGCGGCCCCTCCGCCCTCGCCGCGTAGGCGTCTATCGCCTCGACGTCCGCCGGGTCGTGCTGCTGCAGCAGCGCCTCCCGGAAGAACCGAGCAAAGAACGCGGCGCTGCCCTCGCACTTGATCTCGTTGGCACAGAGGGGCTTACCGGAGGCGCGGATCGTGAGCACCGATCCGTTGCGGACGGCGCTGAACGGCAGAGGGAGCCGCGCCGCGCCCATCGCCGCCACAGCATGCGAGAGGTCGCCGCGCGAGAAGAGCGTGCGCGCGGCCTTCCACTCTTTGCTCCGATCTCTGGATCGCCTCCGCTCGCAAGAGGCAAACAGAGGGCCTCGCCGTGCCGCGTCCCGAGTCGAATTCCAGGCGGCCTCCGCGGCCTTGCGGTGCTCTGCTTTTCGCTTGTTTGCGGCCGCGAGGAACCGGCCTTCGCAGCTGCCGACCGAATCGGTCGCCATCGGCATGTCGGCCGAGAACGGGCCGCGACAGAAACCGTCGTCGTCCGGCCATCCGCCGCCGCCGCCGCCGCCGTTGCCGCACCCGTTGTCGTAGCAGTTGTTCCACCCGCCGCAGTTGCAACACTGATCGTCGTCGTCCCAGAATCCGATGAACGGTATGAAGAGGAACACGACCAGTATGCAGCAGAGGGCAAAGAAGAACAGCATCCACGCGCCATCGTCGCTGATGTACGCGTTGGAAGAAGGAGGATAGATCCCGCGCACGGTCTCCACCGTCGAGTTCTTCAGCCGCCGATTCGGCCCCTCGAAGGTGTCGATTCGCTTCTCATATTCCATTTTCCCCCTAAAGCGAGAGGGGAGCTCGCCTTTATACTTCCTCGTCGGCCTCGTTGCACAGCATGAAAATCCAGGATTTTTCCAGACACGTTTTTTCCGGGCCCTCCTTCGCCTCTGGAGAGACGAGGTAGTGAAGGTATATCATATACGCCTCCGGCATCGCCTCTCACTCTCCGTTGGTCTACAGGAAGCGATGTTGATGCAACGCATGGAAAGCCGCATCGCCAAGCTCGAGCAAGACATGGATGCGCTCCAACAAGCCAACAAGGTGCTCCAACAAGCCAACGAGGTTCTCCAACAAGCCAACGAGGCGACGAGACAAGACAACGAGAGACTTTTAGCGCGCGTGTCAGAACTGGAGCGACGAGTTACGGAGCTCGAGACCGAAAACGCAACGCGCAAGGCGGAAAACGCAACGCTCAAGGCGGAAAACGCGAAGCTAAAGGCTGAAAACGCGACTCTCAAAGCAGAAGTCGCGGCGCTGAAAGTAGAAGTCGCGACGCTCAAGACGCAAATAGAAAACGAGCACAGCGACATCAAAGAGGAGTTCTCGCGTCGCATAGCCGCGTTGGGAGACAAGGGTCGCCAATGGGAAGAGAAGAGGCTGACCTCGCGCGTGGCTGAGCTGGAGGTCCAGTCTGGACCAAATTACACATGGTATGCCTGATGAGGAAGGGATCCGGACGTGTTGTTGGCGACGGCGGTGGATCAACGTCACACATCTTGTAGTCCAGTTTCCCAGAGACGGAGCTCGTTTTTTATGCTTCCTCGTCGGCCTCGTTGCACAGCAGCGAGCCGCGGCGGATGTACCCGAATTTGTACAGCGCGAATATCGCGAGCCCGAGGATCAGCGCGCAGCCGAGCACGCCCCCTACGCAGCCGCCCACGAGAGCCGCGGTGGGCGCGCTGTGGTCGCAGCCGTCCGAGTTGACCGAGAGAAGCACCCCGAGCTGGGTCGAGTCCGAGGACTTGGTGGCCGTCCCGGAGACCGCGGTGCATCCGAAGGGGCCGATCACGCGCACGGAACTCGGGGTCCCCGTGACGTTCGACGCCTGCACGATCAGGACCGTGCTCTGCGGGGCCGGGATCTGCGTCAGCTGTAGGGTGACGCTGCTTCCGTTGAGGCTCGCGTAGCCGGCCACGGTGACCACGGAGCCGGGACCCAGCGTCAGGTCGGCGCCCGTGTAGTTTCCGTCCACGACGAGTTCCGTTCCCGCGCCTATCGATACCGTGCCGACCACGTTCCCCGGAGAGACCCAGCTGCCCGATACGCAGAGCAGGGTCACATTCGCCGGCACCGCGGGCTCGGGGAGCGGGCACGGCACCGCGGCCGCAGTCCCCGTGGTGGTGACGCCGCCGGTAGTCGCGGCGGACGTGGATGAAGTCGTGCTCGCGGCATTCGTGGATGCGATCGAAGTGGTGGTGCTGCTCGTGTTGCAAGACTGGCGGAGCAGGCAGCCGGTGGTGACCGCGGTGGCTCTGGTTCCGCACAGCAGAAAGAGGAGCAGCAGCCAGCGCCGCATATAAAATGGCGAGCGCTATTTCCGAAATTCCGCCACCGTTGCCTCATTTGGGGCGATGGAGCCCGTGGGCGGGGTCGCCCGCGTCCGCGCGGCCGATTCGCGCTTTTCCGCGCTCGCCGAGGGCGGCTGGAGCCGCAAGGCGCAGTGCGGAGGCGCCGTGGAGCTTCTCATCTCCGTGGGCCACTCCAGCAACGGGAGGGCGGTGCCGCGCGACTTTGAAGCGGTCATGGAGAGGGCCGAGAACGCGGCCGGCTGCCCCAAACGGGAGGGCGGCGGCGGCGGTGCAGATGTGCTTCCCTTCTTCTCTGATCCCCAGTTTCCTCCGCTGGGCCCCACGGAGGAACTCCAGGCGGCGGTGTGGCTGCAGAACCGCTACGGCTTCGGGCCCAACGAGTACGTCTTCGAGGATCAGCTTCCCTCCTACAAGGAGCAGCCGGGCGCGGAGACCGAGTTTGCGCCGCTGACCGTGGCGGACCTGATGCGGCTGCGGCCTCGCTCGCTCCTGCGCGAAGCGGAGGCCGAGTCGGCCATCTGGGTGAACGACGAGGTGATCAACTTTTATCTGGGCCTCCTGCGCAAGCTGGCGCGGGAGCGGTACGGGGCGGCCGCCAAGCTCTTCATCTTTTCCACCTTTCTCTATTCGCGCATCGAGGCCGAACTCTCGCAACCGAGGCTGCGGCACAGCGACACGAAAGACATCCGCGCGCGCATGTTCGAGGTCGGCGCGCTGCTGATATTCCCCATCCACCACGGCGGAAACCACTGGATCGTGTGCACCGTGGCCATCGCCGCGCCCGGCGTCGGCGAGTTCAAGTGCTACGACTCGCTCTGCACCGCCTTCGTCCCAGAGTACCGCGAGAACCTGAAGCGCTGGCTCTCGGAAGAGTACGAGCTCCTGTTGGCGGGCAGCTCGTTCTCGCTGGGCGTCAAGGACGTGGAGCGCGGAGACGAGCTGGCCTTCTCGCAGGACCTGCGCCAGGAAAACTTTTACGACTGCGGCGTGTTCACGATGTTCGTGGCGCGCGGCCTCGTCCTCCGCCGCGTCTACCACGGCCGGGCCAAGCTCGTGCCCGCCATACCGAACTTTGCTCCGCGGACCGTGTCGCTCCGGAGCGACTACATGCGCCGCGCGCTCGCCCTCGAGATCGTCAACCACAGGATCCCTCGGTCGGATTGGAAATAGAGCACATCTTTACGGACGAGCGCCCGCCGCTTCGAGCGCTCTGATCCTCGCCATAGCAACTCCATAGGCGGCATCCATCGCATCTATTTTCTTCTTGTTCTTCTTTTCGAGTCTCTTGATCTTCTGGTCCAGCTTGGCCTCGCGTTCATTGTAACTGGTCTTCATGCTATGCATCTCGAGGCGCAGATCGATGTCTAGGCCCCGCAGCTCGAGGATGCGCGCGTCTAGTCGTTCCAGTTCTTCTGCGCGCTCCTTGGCGATGTAGAACAGATGGATCAGGTCGTGATCAGTGACCTCGGTGACGGTTGCGTCTTCCATGCCTGGCGGAGGAGCGGGGGCGCCGCTCGATGAGACCGCAACCGCTTGTCCGGTCTCCAGCAGCGCCATGGCCAGCGGCATTCGTCTCGGAGCGGGCGAGGCGGCGGAAATGAGTGCGATATAGCGGCGTCCTTCGCACCAAGAGGCGCGGATGGGCGTATTATAGTGAGCCCGCGCGACGGAGTCTAATCTAGCGCGATCATCGGCCCCGCCAGAGTACCTGGCGCGCAGCTTGTAGATCTTCTCGATCGGTAGCGCCTCCATTTCGCGCGGCCGCCTATACGGAAAATAGCCGGCTCGCGAATGTCACGCTGTCATTAAAAATTGGTCCGGTTGGAAATAGAGTGCATTCTTACGGATCACGTCGCCCTTCGATCTTCGCCATGGCAATCCTCATCATATCGTCTAT
>Ga0187864_10003707_pt1 | contig 12335 bp, 10 predicted proteins | sample June2016WEW_11_4_FD_132985 | JGI IMG/M metagenome (GOLD analysis project Ga0187864, IMG submission 132985) | Peatland microbial communities from SPRUCE experiment site at the Marcell Experimental Forest, Minnesota, USA - June2016WEW_11_40 | ecosystem: Environmental > Terrestrial > Soil >... | reverse complement strand
TTGAGAGAAGAAAGCAGTCGCCGCTTCCCCATTTCTGCGCCCGGCGCAGGCCAGAGCGTAACCCCACCACTGGCTCCTTTTCGCCCGCCAAATTGGTACCCTTTTTCGCCGCCACCGACACGCTCAGCCTCTTGAATCTTGTGGTGGATTCCACCTACTGCAGCGCACCCCTGTCCTAACGACAGGTGATCATGACTCCCGACGCCGCGGTAAGAGTGACGGCGCATGACAACCGTAGCCAGCCAGCGACACGTGCGCCGATTTGAAACTGACGAACGAGGTAGAGGTTGGCTGGTAGCGGTGCTCTTGCGAATGTTTTCCTGACAACTTCTTCAGCCGATGGCCAGGTCCCTCAGCGATTCCGGGCCGACCGAGGGCAAGAAGGCGTAACCACGCGAAGTACCTTTGCTGCCGCGCAACAGTTTGATCCCTTGCTTGAAGACGCGATAGTCGAATCCAATCGTACCTATGGCTTTGACCGATGGCTCTAGCGACTCGTCGCCTTAGAGTGGAAATCGGATATTCAGCCGCTCCTGAATACCGTGCTCGCGCGTTGGTAAGCTTTCTACGCTCATGATGGCCTTGCGATGCGTCTTGACCTCGAGATCCCGATCTTCGATGCTGGTGCCGAGTTTACCAGGCCAGTTTTCCGACGGACGTCTCCCGATTACCTCCGACCTCTGGCGCCCGGTGACTCGTGTGTACTCGGCATTTGCGAACAGAAGCTTGCTGTCGGACTCCTTCACCGTCAGAATCCCGGGGAGGTTGTAGATAAACGCTCGCAGCATAGACGCTGGAATCGACTCCTGGACGATCGGGTTCTGAAAAGGCGGTTTCTCGCTCTCGAAATCGAATCCCTCCCAGCCGTCCGGTCTCAGGTCATGCGCCTTAGCCTCGACCTGCTCCAGATCGAAACCAACCACGCCGGTCATTTCGACGCGAAGGTGGCCTCGATCAAAAATCGGGAACCGAATTGCTAGGCGATCTCTCCACACGCCCCCGACCGGAATCTCATCCACACTGAGGATGGGCTTCTGGTATTCGAGCGCCGCGCGATCATGCGCCATCACCCGTATAGCGACTTCTGGATCTGTCTTAAAATAATCCGTGGGAAGCGCCCCGGTCACTTCCTGCCAGCCCACGATCCGGCGGAATTCCGGATTTGCGAAGATGACCCTCCCGTGAACTTCTTTGATAGCGGCGGCTGCCGGCAGATACTCCCAGAATCGCAGAAGGTAATCGAGTTGCTGTTCGTCCATTTCGGAATCCATAATGCCTTTCAAGCAGGTCTCCGATCAGGACTTGCAGCACAGTGTTGGAATTCTGGCTGGTCTCCTCTAGGTAAACCCTGAATTCCCGCATTAGGGCGTGCGGAATACGAAGCGTCGTCTGAATTCTCTCGTTCTTGTTTTGCTGCCGCGTAGTCATTGTCCTTCGTTCCAACGTTTGCTTTCGGCGATCCTTGCGCACCTGTAGCGAAATGGGGCGTTTGGGGGTTTCCGGAGGCTCCGAGCAGCTACAATTTTATCTTCATGCGGTATCCAGTAGCGCCGCGGATCGGGATGATTGTCTCCGGACCGCGCCCGAGGGTCATCTCCAGCAGCGGCTGTTCCGCTTCGACAGAGATAGCTGGCATGCGTTTCTTCTTCACGACTCAGGGAGAGAATTGAATACCTGTGTCTCCGGATCATGAACGAGTTCTAATCAGAACACTGATGAGCGTTCTGACCTATCAGTCAGAACAAAGGAAAACCAGCACTCGCAGCGAATAGAACCGTGCAAATGCTGGCTAAGGGCAAAAGCCCTTCAATTTTTTTCGACCTCGAGGTTAGGCCCAGAAGGGCGGCTGCGCATCGAGTTCCAGGCATTCACTGCTTGGCATACGAGAGCACTTCGATTTCAGTACCAGGGCGCAAATCGCCAAAACGCACAGCTCGGCTCTTGCTCGATATCGAAACGAGTGCCCCTCCAGCTTCGGGAAGCCACATCAGTTCGGTTAGGAATCCGTCCACGAGCAGAGCAGGACATTTATCGATGTCAATCCTCCGAAATACGGGTGGCTGCGATCCGACGACCTGCAACCGCCGTGTATCCTCTCCGTCGACATCGACGTGTACGACGATAAGCCGTTCACCGGGCTGGGCGACCGGGATTAAGTCTGTCATAATCCCTCCTTCTCTTGCCTCATCGACAAGAGCAGACTCGCGACTCCGAAAAAACGCACCTGCTACTGCTGACAAGAGGAGCCGGATAGCCCCAAAATCCACCTAAGTATAACAAAATCAATAACTTGCTGCAAGATTGCGCATGTTAGCATCTTTAGGGTTGCCTTTGGTAAACCCTTCCGTCCTAGACTCTATTAACCCCCCAGAAATACAGCCTGACGACGATTCGGCGCTAAAACGTCGGGCGCGCAGACTGCGTTCCCGTTAGGCCCGTATACCGACCTCACAAATGTGGAGTGCCATGGGAGCAACCCCGACTTGAACGAAGCCTTGCGGCAGACGCTTCGCGTGGACATGGCTAGCATTTGACGTTGTAAGGCGGATGCGGATAAGGTCGGGTCACAAGGCCTGTGGCCAACAGTAGCCAGCGAACAATCTCAACAAGCAACAAGAGCCCCAACGCACCATCTCGTGCTAGAGCAGCGTCGTTCGGGCAGGTTCCTTTGCGGTGGGCCGCAATTTCACGAATAGAGGCAAGACCCCCTTGCTCATAGTAATCTGGCGAGAAGCGGTGTCCGGAGGGCGGACGGCGAGATTGCCGCAACACCGGAGTGGGTTGAACGCAAGCCATTCAGCGGTTTGCCGCAGTGTAACCCCTCTGCGTTATTCTATGTGAGCACGGAGGTCTAAAATGCGCGAAGCTCGCCGGCTCCCGGACCTGGTCCTCGCTCTCCGGGACCGGGATGATGACGCATTCCCAGAGGCGTTATCGCGATATGGTCCGTTGATCCGCTGGCACTTGATTTGGCAGCAGCGCTTATCCGAAGGCGAAGCGGAGGAGATCGCGACTATCGTCATCGAAGATGTCGCAATGAAAAAGATCGACTGCTACAAGGGTGACGGCGACGGATTTGCGGGGTGGCTCCTCAAAATCGCGGTCAACACGGCGCGCTCTCGCCACAGGAAAGAAGGTGGTATCAGGACTGAACCGATCTCGACAACGTTGGCAGCACACGCTCAGGCGACTCAGGAGGACTTAGAAGGGTACGGCGCAAAACGCACGGATGATCACCATATTCACACGCTGTATGAAGCAATTCGCCTACTTCGCCCTGAAGATCAAGCTTTTTTGCAAATGGCTTATGGGGCCGAAAGCAAGACGTGGGAAGAGATTGCTGAGAAATTGGGAATCACCGTTGGGGCCGCAAAGACGCGGGGCTGCCGCATTCGGCAACGGCTCAGGAAGATCGTGACCCAGACTATGGGCCAAGGCGTCAAAGGAGGAGGTGAATAATATGCGCAACGGTGAGACGAATCCGAAGATCACGGGCCTCAATCGAGCGCTGGCTGTCGCGGGCACATCGGCGGAGTTCGAAGAGCGTTGTCGGCAAGCGGCTCTACGAGGGTGGCGGACGCGACGGCTTCGTGCGGAGAAAGAGCGAATGGGGTTCCGGCGAGTGAGCTTTGTAGAGTATCTCAAGACATTGGCGATGGGTTCGGGCATCGATGCTGACCAAGTGCTTCGGGGATTCGGCATCAGCGATCTTGCGACGCCAAAAGAAGGGCGGCTAGCGGGTTGGCTGGCGAGAAGGATTGGCATTCCGAGGTCCGAGTTCTTGGAACAGGTTCGTATTGGACTGTCAAAGCGCTTCGGCGACCCAATGCCCGTTCTGGACCGCGAGACCAATAGCAAGAACCGGGCGGATGCTGCGCTATTGAGCGAGGCGTCGATACCGTGTCTGTCCACAGAGCCGGAGACGGCCGCGATGATTCAATCAGTACTTTCGGCGGCAGAGGAGGAGTATGACCAGGGATGAGGAGGATGCAGCGGCCCGTTCCCCGGTGGAACGCGAGCGCGCGGTCCCGCATCGATTACTGGTGGGGCGGTTGGCCCACGGCTGGCGCTCCACCAGTCCAGACGTGGCACGCGATCTGGTGTCACGCTGGTGCCATCGGCTGTGCTGCACGGCCGAGATCCGAGAGATCGGCGACGGTTGGTTGACGTTCGTTTGCGACCTTGGCTCGATTAAGTTGCTCGGCATGGAGGCCGTGCGTTGCATAATTATCGGCGGCTGTGAGCCAGCGATCAAGGAAAGGCTGGAGGAGTTCTGGAGGGTCAATTCATCGGAGGGGACGCCTGTCGTAGTGGCGGCTTCGGATGAAGGCATCGAGTTGGCAGCTTCGTCGATGCCTAAGGGGCGGGTTCTTCTTATAGGACCTACTGCCGTGATCGACCTCCTCGAAACGGAGAATCCGCAGGAATATCTGAAACGAGAGCTTCGCCAGCAGGTATCGCCCCGCCTACTCGTGCCGTTCAACGTGGAGCGTCCGGCTGAGGGCGGCATGTTCTTTGGCCGAGGAAAGTACTTGGACCGGCTGACGTACGATACCTCCAGCATAGCCCTGGCCGGTCCAGGCCAACTCGGTAAGACGTCGCTGCTGCGGCGCTATCGGCGTCGCCTGGTGGAGACCAAGGATCCGGCAGCGCAAGCTACGTTCTACATTGATCTGTACCGGATCAAGGACCGAGATCCGGATGGTGTAGCGCAGTTTATTGCTGTGTCGATCGACGGTTCGAACCGTGGACGAAATGTGAACTCTGAACGTGTCGAGCAGTTCTTTCAGTACTGGAGAGGCCATTTCCAACGACCTGTGAATCTCCTGCTCGATGAGGTTGACGGCGTGCTAGGGCTGGGGGTCATTGACAATATCGAGATGGCGGCCCGCAAAGGGTTTTGCCGATTGGTGCTGGCAGGTAGGAGCGAGTTGCTGTTCTCGATGCTCGACGATTCTCGCGCGTTCGCGCGGCGGACGACGCTAATGAGGCTGGAACCATTGGAGGATTTGGAAGCGGAAGACCTCTTTCTTCGTCCGTTCGGAGATCTGGGGTTGCAATTCCATGACAAGCACGCGGTCCTTAAACTGATGAAAGACCTGACCGGCAATCTACCACATTTGGTCCAGTTCTACGGAAGGACTGTAGCTAACATCCTGTTGGACGGGGGAAAGACGACGCTGGACACGAGGGCACTGGAAACGGCCCGGGATACATTCGAGACCGCCGGATTTTTCTTGAGCTTCATCAATAACATTGAGGACCAGCGGACACGGCAAGTCGCTCTTAGCATCTTGGGGGTTCCCAGCCAACCGCTAACGGTCGGCCAGATTCGCAGCTTGGTCTGTCACCATGGTTTGAACCTCTCGCCGGCGGAGACGTGGCGGATTTGCAATGACCTGGTTATTCGAAACATCCTTTCGTGGCGCGCCGGGGTGTTTCAGGTTGCTAACGGTTCTTTACTACACCACGCGCGTTGCGGAGGATTGATTCCGGGATTCCGCCGGTTTGCGATCAAGAAAGCAGGCTGAGGATGGCGGTGCCATTTCGTTACATCCACGTTACGCGGCAGTTCATCGCCGAGGAACTGGCAGACCGAGTTCGCCGCGGTGAGAACTCGGTCCTGCTCGGCCATCCATTCAGTGGACGCACCTATATATGCAGGGAGTTGTGCCGGTCTCTTGGACAAGAGATTCGAGGGCGGGTGGTACAGATCGATTTCGCAGCCGCTTGTCGGGTTTGCGACTCCGAAGGTCTTCGAGACCTAATCCGGCTTGCTGTCGAGGTCGTCCAACCTCAAACACTTGCGTCGGAGGGTCTGCTAGGCCCACTGGACAGCCTCGGTGTCGCACAGCCATTCTTGATCGCCAAGAACGTCGACCAGCTGACACACAATCTCGCGCGGCAGTTCCTTCAGGAGATTCGGGTGGCGATCCAGGACCGCCGCCTTGTCGTTGTCTTGACTGGGGAGCACGACCTAGAGCGAATGGTACACGGCCCCAACTCCGAGTTGGACATCGATGGACGCTACGTGATCCAGGGCTTCGCTCTAGACGAATTTTCTCGTCTCCTTCTGCGAGACCGTTACACCAGCACCCTTCGATTGGAGCCAATAGAGGAAACGGCAAAAGATATATGGAGCCTGACAGGCGGTAACACCGACCTGCTACGCACGATCCTGATTGCGCTTGAAGACCACCGGCTCGCCAAAGACACAGGCCATGAGGACCCGGTCGCGACTGAATGGCTCTCCAGTTGGCTCCAAAAACCGGAGACTGTTTCGCAACTGGCATACGAGGTTCTTCGTCATGCCATTCGACTAATTCCCCAAGCTCCAGATACCTGGGGTCATTTCGAGACTTTGATCGCCAATGGCAAGGCGGAACTTAGCGATCCGACCTTCCCACCTGGTCCGCTGACGCTCTCAGGGATCGCCATCCGCGATAAGGTCGGTCTGGAATTCTGCTCGGATCTCATGGCTCGCACCGTTCGGTACTACTTCGACCAACGCCGGCTTGGTGACTTGTACGCTGGTGCTGGGCGGTGGCAGGACGCTATGGCGCACTACAGGAGGATGTCACATGCCGAACGGCAACGACCGACGACAGCTTTTGACAGGAAGGCCACCGAGCGGACTGTTTCCATCCTGGGATCGCAAATGCACTCGGCGGCCCACAGCAGCGCCGAGGAAGTACGGCGTAGTTTCAAGGAAGGCTGTCAGTTTGCGCTGGGTTTTCCAGACGTCTTCTTCTGGCGGCGGCGGGAACGCTGGGAACCAGTGGCGGACGAGGACGCACCCCGTGAGGACTGTGCCTTGGCCACGATCCGGGAACTATTGGTGGAAAGCGATAGCTATTCGACAGGAGAAGTATGGCCAATCCAACCTCGGCAGGGGGCCGTGCTGGGCACCAGGCTCCACGGTATCTGGGCGGACCAACCCCTAGCGGTATTGATCGGCGACTTCAAGAACTGGGAGTTGCTGTCGCGCGAGCGGATTCGAGTGGCAAGAGAACTTCTGGATCAGTTCCGGCAGGCCCACGACTATGCAACAGGCCTTCAACGCGAGCGGATGCTACTGAAGCTGCGGCAGACCGTCGAGGATATCACCAAGGAAATCATCCAAGCTTTGGGCTCCCAGATCCTGGATGTCGATGGAGTTCTAAAGTGCTCAGCGCAGGGCTTGCGGAAGTTGGGATACCGTCGGATGTTTTTCTCATTGGTCGATCCCAAGGAACAGTACATCGTCGGCGCATGGGACGAGTGCGCGGATGAAGGTTTCAAACTCACTAGCCACAGCCGGTGGCTCTTGGATGATGCCCATCTGGATATACAACCGTACGTCGTTCGGACCAAGAAACCTGTCATTGTTGCCGACGCCGCCACGCATCCTCTCACGAATAAAAGAGTTGTGGAACCGGCGGGACTTCGGGCGTTCGCCCTGATCCCCCTGATAGGTGCCGCCGACAGGGTTATCGGTACTCTGCACCTAGAAAGAGATGACCTGTCGCTTCCGTCCGACGAGGAGGTTCAGGAATTATTTCAATTTGGGAAGACGATCACGGCGCTAATACAGCACGGCGAACGCATTCATCTGCTACAGTCATCGACTGACGCCATTCCAGAGCCGCTGTTGATCATCGATCCCCGTCGGCGCGTGCGATACGCGAACGCAACAGCGGTTGGTCTCTTCCCCGAACTGGCACCGGCGGGCTGGCGGCTCACGTGCGATGAAGGGGAGCCCTTCGCGCCGAAGAATCTCGGCGATTCGGTAGAAGAAGCTCTCAACGGAGGGACCTCGATTCGCCACGTTCATAGCATCGGGGCAGACCCCGAATACGACGGTGCGGTAGGGGCTCAGCCAGTTCGGAACTATGGCAGTGAGATCGTTGGGGCCCTCGTCCACATCGAGGACCTCAATTATTTTTATCGCGTGGTTGATGCACTAGGGCGGGCGGCGCAAGCCGTCGACCGACCGTCCGCCATGGAGCGGCTGCTTCAAGCTACACGGACACTAGGCCACCAGTGGGGACGCCTTTATTTGCTCCAGGACGGGCCTCCGCCGGTCCTGGTAAGCCAACAGCAATTTGGATTTGCGGCGGAGTCCGAGGAAGGACGACAGTTCGAGCAAGGAATCTGCATAGATTCCCCGCGATCCCAGTTCGACGAGTCTTGGACCGCGATCGAGTTAGGAGTGCCGGTGGTGTTCTGCTATACCGGTCGGGATGAATGCTTCAAGACTGATTGGGGACTCCCCGTTCGGGGAGTCGCGAGTCCTCATTGCAGCGGGATACTTAGGAAACGGCACGGGGATTACTGGATTGATCTACCCTTGCTGGCGGGCCCGAGAAAGCTGGGCAAGATCAGTCTTCAGTGTCACTCGAATCTGCGTCCAGACCACCTGGATTTTCTGAAGGAGTTTGCAGCGGTGTCATCGCTAATCCTCCATGGGTTTGTCATCCGGGAAGGAGTTGTAGCCCTTCAGGAGCGTGAGGCCGAGCGTGCTTTGGCGCAACTCTCTCACAGCCTTGGGACCAAGATCGCATGGCTGTGGCCGGCGCTGAGGAAGTATCGGCGCTTTGAACGAAACCCTTCAAACCTGCCAATCGCGAACGACGAGTTCGAACGTGACCTTAACGAAACGGATCAGATTCTTCAGCGGAGCAAAGAGATGTTGCGCGGAATCGTTGTTTCCCCGACGAAGTTCGATTTGGTCCAAATGTTGCGGCGGGCCTTGGCTGAGATCCCATTTGCGGCGGCCGACGGGCCGGAGACACTGGAAGTAATCGCCGACCCAGCGCACCTCCAGCACGCGATTACTGAGATCATCTCGAACTCGGTCAAGGCACAACGCAAGACGGCAATGCCGGAGATCTTGGTATCAGTTGAAGCGACCATTGACCACGGAGCCGAGGTGGTTCGGATTGTGATAACAGACCGTGGACCCGGGGTTCCGGCGGAATACAAAGGAGACATCTTCAAGGATTTCTTCTCGTACGATTCGGACAACTGTCCGAGTACGGGCCTCGGGTTAGGAATGGTGCGCCGGGTCATCCGCGCGCATGGAGGGTCGGTGACCGAGAACGGTATTCCCGGAAAGGGAGCCCGATTTGAGATTGAGTTTCCGCGGTTCGTGAGCCGCACCGAGGAGGCGCCAAGGAATGTACCGAGTCTTGATCGCAGAGGACAATGAGCCAACTAGGAGACGGGTCATCGAGGAGATTAGCTCTGACATTTCTGAGATTGAGTTTCTCCAGGCGGCTACCTTTGAGGAAGCGGAGAAGCTGATCCGAGAAGCCCATGCCGATGGGATCGAGATTCGGGTCGCGATTCTCGACAGCCAGATGCCTCGCGCAGGAGCGCTCGTTATCTCTATGGATCTCTGCAATATTGTCTCCGCCAAATTTCCGGACGTCCTGGTCATCCACTGCACGGCGTTCGCCGGCGACCCGACCGTGGAAAAGCACGTCCAGGAACGACACAGCGCACGGCGCGTGCATGAATTCTTCCCCAAAACGGGCAACTGGATCGAAGCGTTGGTTTCCGAACTAGTCCGCGATAAGGTCGAGCGGGAATTGAACAGCTTCTTTTCGGTTGGTAGAGGCGTTGCTCATCCGATGTTCCGCCAACGCGGAGCGACTTTTGACTTGGCGGACCTTACCCAGGATATAGCGCGCTACTGGAGTCGGCTCCCCGAGGAGACCAGGGCGCGCATACTCAACGACTTCGATGTGGACGAGAGCAACCCGACCAGGATCGTTGTTTCGCTCGGAGGGCGAGATGGTGATTAGCTACTGGGAACCAGGAAGGCGGAATTTCGCGCAAATCAGACGGCTTCTCAAGCCATATCCCGTCGGATCACCTCCTCGACTTATTCTGCATTATGCCAATTATCATGCGGTAGGCGAATCCGGGCCGGGGTGTCACGGGATCCGATCTCCTGTCGTTGTCACCACCTACCGGGACTCTCTGCTCTGGATTCTGGATCGTCTGACGACTCCGCCGGTCGGCCTCGCGCTGCCGCCCCTACCCACTCCAGTCTTCATATTTGAGCCTGCGGAATACCGCGGCGCCTCGGACCCCTTCACCGGGCCATATATGGGGCAACTTATGATTGGGTTGCCTTGCCGCACGGGGGCGTCCGAAAGGTCCTTGGAATTGGACGATGCCGCCACTGCGGCAGTTCACGAGATGTGTCACGTTGTCTGCTTCAACCAGCCCGGGATGCGCGGAAACGTGGATCGCGGCTGGCGGTGGATTGCAGAGGGTACTGCTGTATGGGCCGAGACCCTGCTCGGGTCGGACCCCAGCGCGTCGCGCCACAGCAAAGAGTATTTGTTCTATGCGTTGAATTGGTGCGATCGTCCGGAAGTGCCGCTGGATTCGGAGTACGGGATGTACCAGGCCTTTCTGTTCGTCCGGTACCTCGTTAGCCGCTTTGGCGGCGATGCATTCGTCGGGAATCTCTGGCGCGCTGCAAGGGTGGGAGAAGATCCTTGGAACGCGATTCAGAATCTCACCGGACAAACGACAGATGACCTATTTGCCGAGTACTCCGCAGAGGCATATTTGCTGAACGATCCAGCGAGTCCCTGTTATTCGCCTGAGGTGTTCTCCCGGTTTGGACCACGCGCATTGACTAGCAGTGTTATAGCTGTACGGACAGCGGAGACTCCGATACACGGCAGCGTTTGGGGGCTGGGCTGCAGGTACTACAGAGTCGATGTACCAGTCCCTTCGAGTCTGGATATCGAGTGTGCTGGCGACGAGTGGGGCATCGACGTCACTCTAGTTGCCGGCGCTGCTACCGCTAGCTACCAGCGAGTTGCGCAAGTGTCGCACCAACGTAAGCCTGGAACCCTCGCGATCCCGTTGACGCCCATCGCCGACCACATCTGGCTGACGGTGTGTGGAAAGGCCGGTCGGCGAGATACGGACTTTTCGCTGGTTGTCACGGCAAGATAGGAACTCGCAAAGAGAGCCTGCGGCCCATGATGCGCCCTTGCAGGCTCCCCCCGGCTCCGGGCTTCAGGCCGCTCTCGCCAGTTCGCAGGACACGCGAAGAGTCAGTTGTGACCAGTTCACGATCTGCAGAGTTTCAGGGTGACGGGTCCGCCAGCACCCGATTAAGACACCTGAGGCGATCGCCGCCTGTGCCATTTCCCAGATTCCTCCAAAGGCCAGCGGCGCGGCCAAGAATTCGAGTTCTACGAACAGCACGACAAAGATGATCAGCATCTCTCACCTCCGCACAAGACAACGCGGAGAGGTTACGTCCCAAGAATCGCTAGCCTACGTGGAGATTAGCCGCACCATGCAATCCAGCATGGGTTCGCAGGAAATCTGCGAAGCCTGAACCTCTCACTGGGAATTGGGCATGTTGAAACGTGAGGACGGCCACAGCTACAAAATCGACTACAGGCCGGTTTGGGTAGTGTAGACGCCGTGAATGGAAGTCCTTGTCCTTCAGCCCCTTACGCGGAATACGCAGTCCGTCCCACATCCGCCTTGGGCGCAGGTGACCCGCGGTTCAAATCCGCGCGCCCCGGACATTCGTAAGTAACTGATTTATTTACAACGTTTGCTCCCGGCGCGCCTAGCGCACCTGTAGCAAATTGGGGCGTTTTGGGATTCCTGGAGGCCTTGAACAGCTACAATTTCATCTACAGTCGGTTTCAGTCAACATCTGGATTTGGGTCCTTCGTCTCCGAGCCGTACTGTGATTTCTTGGCAGCGGGTGTTTCAACGGGAATCGGGTAAGGTCTTGCTGCCACGCAAACGACCAAAAGCAGCGCGGTGTCCGGCGGTGACGATCACATCTCCGACCGGAAGCCTAGGAGCAGCGAAGGAAAGACTGAGCAAACAGTTGAACAGTTGTGATAATAGAGGGTGGAAGGGAACCGTGCGGTGCGTTGGTCCTAATTTCGATTTCGAGCGCGACATGACGATTCCTGCGACGAAATGGCTCACTAACCAAACGCTGCTCGTGAAACAGGAATATCGGACCCCCTGGGGCATTTGTGACCTCGTTGGCCTGGAACTGGAACAATCCCGTGTAGCGACTCGTCGCGTGCAAGGACAACGTGTACCAATCGGACCGCCGCTGCGCATTGCCCTGTTGCGACAAGTACCGTCCACCGAAACGGGAGAGAGTATCAGTCTGGCGATGCTCAGCAGCGTGTTGGGTAGGCCCCTGCATGATGTTGCTAGAGACGCTGTCGGTGGCGGCGAAAAAGGGTACCAATTTGGCGGGCGAAAAGGAGCCAGTGGTGGGGTTACGCTCTGGCCTGCGCCGGGCGCAGAAATGGGGAAGCGGCGACTGCTTTCTTCTCTCAAGC